>OLQT01000476.1_pt1 | contig 29147 bp, 23 predicted proteins | sample 1672651 | NCBI WGS metagenome assembly OLQT01 (sample SAMEA3136709, study PRJEB25190) | human gut metagenome | biome: human gut; feature: human-associated habitat; material: faeces | place: Austria | collected 2013 | reverse complement strand
GTGCTGACGAACACATTCGGGATTGCCTGAATATAACCGTTCAATACATCAAATACGACAAGTCCGAGAACTCCTGCCACAGTTGAAAGCTTAGGTCCAAGCATTAATACTGCAAGCATTACAAAAATGTGCCCGAAATGCAGAAATGGTGTTCCGACAGCCGCCGGAAGCGGAATACGGAAAGACTGGATTCCCAGATAAATAATAGCTGCAAAAAATGCAGTCATTACGATTTTCTTTGTGCTGATACTTTCGTTTTTCATATTTTGTAAATCTCCTGTTTGTTATCTCTTATGTTGAGTATTCAAGTCGAACATCCGTGAGACTTGTAAGTGAATTTTCCCAACATACCGCCTTATTATATCAGCGCCCTGGTCTGTTAGATATATCCAGTTTTAAAATATTTATACAAGCCAGTTTTATAGTTATATAACAAAACAAGTAAAAGCAACACAGAAAAAAAACGTCCCCCGGGGAAATCCCCGGAGAACGTTTTCTTTCAACTTATATTCTTAATGTCATCCATATATGGATGACAAAAGTATTACAGAAGTCCTCCGATAGAAAGGAACAGTGGAGCGAATACAAGTGATACAACTGTCATAAGTTTGATCAGGATGTTGATAGACGGACCTGATGTATCCTTGAACGGATCTCCTACAGTATCTCCAACAACGGCTGCCTTATGAGCCTCACTACCTTTTCCGCCGTGGTTTCCTTCTTCGATATACTTCTTAGCGTTATCCCATGCACCACCTGCATTTGACATGAAGATCGCCATAAGAACTCCTGTTACGAGGGATCCTGAAAGAAGTCCGCCAAGAGCGTCAACTCCAAGAAGAACACCTACTACTACAGGAACGATAACTGCCATCAGACCTGGAAGAAGCATCTCGTGAAGTGCTGCTGTTGTAGAAATAGCAACGCATGACTTGTAGTCAGGTTTCTCTTCACCTTTCATGATGCCTGGTTTCTCACGGAACTGACGTCTAACTTCCTCGATCATTGAATATGCAGCCTTAGATACAGACTCCATAGTGAATGCTGAGAAGAGGAATGTAAGCATACCACCGATAAAGATACCGATGATTACTTTGTAGTCAAGAAGGTTGATGGATTTCAGACCTACTGTCTCTGCATAAGATACGAACAGCGCAAGAGCTGTAAGTGCTGCAGAACCGATAGCAAAACCTTTACCCATAGCTGCTGTTGTATTACCTACAGAGTCAAGCTTGTCTGTAATGTCACGAACGGACTCATCAAGACCGGACATCTCTGCGATACCACCAGCGTTGTCTGCGATCGGACCATATGCATCAACTGCAACAGTGATTCCTGTTGTAGAAAGCATACCAACTGCCGCAAGAGCAATTCCATACAGACCAAATACATTATAAGAAACAAAAATACCTACACAGATCAGAAGCAGCGGGATAGCTGTTGATTTCATACCAACTGCAAGACCACTGATGATTGTTGTAGCTGCACCTGTCTCAGACTGCTCTCCGATTCCTTTAACCGGTTTGTAATCTGCTGATGTGTAGTACTCTGTGATGTTACCAATGATAACACCAACAATCAGACCAGCGATAACTGCGATTGCTGCGTTCATGTTTCCGAAAAGCACCCAGCTAAGTGCTAAAGAAGCAATGATTACGATTGCTGAAGAAGCATAGCTTCCTTTTGTAAGAGCTTTCTGAGGATTTGTGTTCTCTCCGCCTCTTACGAAGAATGTTCCAAGGATAGAAGCGATCAGACCACATCCTGCGATTGCAAGTGGGAATAATACTCCTGAAACTTCGCTTACTGCAACACCAAGTGTCAGTGCTGAGATCAGAGATCCACAGTAAGACTCGAAAAGGTCAGCTCCCATACCTGCTACGTCACCTACGTTATCTCCAACGTTGTCAGCAATAACAGCCGGGTTACGCGGATCATCTTCCGGGATACCTGCTTCTACTTTACCTACAAGGTCAGCTCCAACGTCTGCTGCCTTTGTATAGATACCACCACCAACACGTGCAAACAATGCGATGGAAGAAGCACCAAGGCTGAATCCGAATAATACATCTACATTCTTAGTTACGATGTACACAAGGCTGACACCAAGTGCACCAAGTCCAGCAACACACATACCCATAACGGCACCACCTGAAAATGCGATGGAAAGAGCTTTGTTCATTCCGCTCTCTTTAGCTGCGTTAGCTGTTCTGACATTTGCCTTAGTAGCAACTGTCATTCCGCAGTAACCTGCGATTGTTGAGAACAGAGCACCTACTACGAAGCAAACTGCTGTTACCCAGTTACCTACTCCTAATCCGATCAGTACGAAAAGTACTACTACGAATACAATAAGGATCTTGTACTCTGCTGTCAGGAAAGCACGTGCACCATCTGCGATTGCACCGGCAATTTCCTTCATTCTTTCTGTTCCGGCATCCTGTCTGCTAACCTTTGCTGCAAGATATGCTGCAAAAAGAAGAGCAATGACAGCTGCAACTGGAACCAGATACATATAATTGTTCATTCTTAATTTTCCCTCCTGAATTTCAATATCATATGTTTGTATTACACTATATCACATTTTTTTAGCTTTTTAAAGAAAAATTTTATATTTATTTAACTCTCTTTACATAAAATAGTATTTTTTTCACATTTTTCTTTTCAAATTATATGATAATCTAAAAAATTTTTAGGTAATTTTTACCATCCTGTGTTGTTTTTTACGCTGTTACTTCTTATTAAATATAGTAGTATATAAGATTTCAATCTTATTTATAAAAAAAAATTATTCAAAAAATCGTTCAATAATCATAAAAAATAATCTCCGGAAAAACAGTCTTTACTGCTTTTGGGAGATTATTTTTTTTATCAAGTATTATTCTACATCTTTCAATGCTTCGAGATCTTCTTCTCCTGTACGTACTTTTACTACTTTCTGCACGTTGTATACAAAGATCTTACCATCACCGACATGTCCTGTATACAGTGTCTTGGATGCTGTTTCGATGACTTTCTCAACCGGAATATTTCCAACGATAACTTCTACTTTTACCTTTGGCAGAACAGTAACGTCCATCTCAACTCCACGATATTTCTCGCCGGCACCTTTCTGGATACCGCATCCCATAACCTGGGTAACTGTCATTCCTGTAACACCAAGATTGTTCAACGCTGATTTCAGCCTGTCATACTTGGAAAGCTTTGCGATAATAACTACTTTATGCATTCCTGTATCTGCATCTACCGGTCCGGCTACAGGTACAGCTGCTGCTCTCTGGATTGGAGATGCTGCGTCATAATCTGCTACACCAAGATCTGTGTTTTCATTTTCATTCATTGCACCTTCTGTAATATCCATGATGCTGAATCCTGCATATGCTGATGCAAGACCATGCTCCTTGGAATCCAGACCAACAATCTCTTCTTCCTCTGAAACACGAAGTCCAATTGTCATATCGATTACTTTGAAGATAATTGTCATTGTTACAACTGTCCAAGCAAGAACTGTTACTACACCAAGAAGCTGTGTTCCGAGAAGTCCGAATCCACCGCCGTAGAACAGACCTTTCAGTGTGCTTTCCGGCGCATTTGTTGTTGCAAAAAGACCAACTGCGATTGTTCCCCAGATACCATTTAAGCAATGAACTGCTACGGCACCAACCGGGTCATCTACATGCACTACATTATCACAGAACCAAACGCCAAATACTACGAGAACTCCTGCAACTGCTCCAATGATCAGTGCTCCTAATCCATCTGTCACATCACAAGGTGCTGTGATTGCTACCAGACCTGCGAGGGATGCATTCAGACACATAGACACATCTGGTTTTCCATAACGAAGCCATGTGAAGATCATACATACAACGGTTGCTGTTGCCGGTGCGATTGTTGTTGTCATAAAAATAGATGCAAGCTGTGGGCCTGTTGTTGCTGCCGCACCGTTGAATCCATACCATCCAAACCAGAGGATGAAACATCCAAGAGCACCTATTACGAGGTTATGTCCTGGAAATGCGTGGACTTTTGTTACTTTTCCATTCTTATCTCTTGAGAATTTACCAATTCTGGCTCCTTCCATTGCAGCTCCGATAAATGCTGTTACTCCACCTACCATGTGGATTGCACAAGATCCTGCAAAATCATGGAAGCCAAGCTGTGAAAGCCATCCGCCTCCCCAGATCCAGTGTGCTTCGATCGGATACACAACTGCGGAGATCATTGCGGAATAAATACAATAGGAAAGAAACTTTGTTCTTTCTGCCATAGCTCCTGATACGATTGTTGCTGCTGTCGCACAGAAAACCAGGTTGAATACAAAATTAGACCAGTCAAAGTTTGCATAATCTGTAAAGATTCCAAGTGTTGGAACTCCTACCAGTCCGCCAAGTGCATCTTCCCCGAGTAACAATCCAAATCCAAGGAAAATAAACACGATTGTTCCAATACAAAAATCCATCAGATTCTTCATGATAATGTTACCGGCATTCTTTGCTCTGGTGAATCCTGTCTCTACCATAGCGAATCCCGCCTGCATAAAGAATACAAATGCAGCTCCGATCAGGAACCAGATGCCGAACACTTCTGTTCCGACTGTGTCTGTAATCTGAGTAATAATTTCTTGTGTCATACTACTTCCTCCTCATACCTAGAAACTAAAAAGACGTATCTTACAGTTTCGTTGAACCATCCCCCTGAATCGGTTCTTTCTGTAAGACACGCCTTTGTGTCATTGAGACTTGCTGCTGTTCGCGGCAAATCTTATAGGTACCATATTTTATTAAAAGAAAAAGGCACTCTGAGATCTGTTTCTCAAAGCGCCTTTGCTTTTATGTCACGTAGTTTACTCCTCGAGCCAAATATTGTCAACCTATATTTTTACTTTTCGTAAATTTTCTGATTTTTTATACTTTTCATGCATTTTTTTCATATATTTTCACAAAACAGAGTGCACTCTTGCAATATAAACCACCATCTGCTAAAATTTATCTTATGAATCAAGAGCAATCCGCTCTTTTCAATAATTGTAACTATTTCAAGCATATTAAATTATAAGGAGGACTCTAAAATGAGCAAAATTGATGAAATCAGAAGCGCTATGGTCGCTGCAATGAAGGCAGGAGACAAAGAACGAAAAGCCGCACTTTCCTTTCTGCTCTCCTCTCTGAAGAATAAAGCTATCGACAAACGTGCCGACCTGACAGAAGAGGAAGAAGGACAGGTAATCTTAAAAGAAATCAAACAGTTAAAAGAAACAATTGATATGACACCTGAAGATCGTACAGATCTGATTGAAGAGGCTCAGAAGCGTCTTGCTGTTCTTGAAGAATATGCACCAAAGATGATGAGCGAAGATGAGATCAAAGCAGTGATCACATCCGTTCTTGCAGATCTTGGTATCGATGCTCCTACAGCAAAGGATAAAGGTACGATCATGAAAGAACTCATGCCGAAGGTAAAAGGCAAAGCTGATGGTAAAGAAGTCAATCAGATTCTTGCCGGCATGATGAAATAAATACAGATTCCAGAATAAAGACGTAGCAAAGAGGGTGTCGCACTAAACGACACCCTCTTACTTTTTGTTAATTATTTCATTTTTTCTGCTTATTTTGTTATCTGTTTTCCCACTTATGATAAATCGCCTCAAGTGCATCTACCGCACCATCGATTCCAAGAAGACTTGAATTCAGCAGAATTGCATTCGCTTCAATACTGCCCCACTTACGGTCTGTTCTACCTTCATAATACAGGCGTCTCTCTCTGTCAATCTTCTTAATCTTATCTACAGCCTCTTTCTCGGAAAGCTTATAGATATCCATGATTCGATTGATTCTATCATCCTTATAAGCATAGATAAATGTATTCACAACATTTGAATAATCCCCAAGAACATAATCTGCGCAGCGGCCCACGAAGATTCCAGGTCCACGTTCTGCCAGCTTGCGGATGATTGCTGACTGCGTCTCAAAAACTTTGTCACTCAATGGCTTCTCGGCCTCAGGACTAAGCATAAATGTTGTGTAATCACCCATTCCAATATAATAGCTTGATAACACATTTCCAAGTCTCGTCTCATCTACTCTTCCAGCATCTTCGTTCGAAATTCCAAGATCTCTTGCTGCCATTCGAATCAGATTGTGATCGTAAAGAGGAATGTTCAGTCTCTCTGCCAGTCTGTTTCCTACTTCATGACCGCCACTTCCGAACTGTCTTCCAATTGTAATAATTGTGTGATTCATCATAAGCAAGTCCTCCTTTTTCTGATAATTCTATTCTATCACTCTTTGAATTAAGAAAAAAGACTTTCTTCCTGTTTTCCGCTAACAATTTTGTAATACTGTTTCGAAGTCACCATGTAGACAATGATATAGAATAATGCAAATACTAAATAGGAGCACACTGTCACCAGAATCAGGAATTTTCTGTCAGAAAAAGCAAGCAGATGCACCATTTTTTCTATCATTGGAAATGCAAATGCCGTATGAATTCCGGCAGCCACAAGAGGCAGGAAGAATACTGTCATTACCTGAGAATTGATCGTCTGACGCACTTCTTTCTGTGTCATCCCCACTTTCATCAGAATCTGGAATCTGTCCTGATCCTCATAGCCTTCTGTAATCTGTTTATAATAAATGATCAGCACCATTCCAAGAATGAATACGACTCCAAGAAGGATTCCAAGGAAGAACAGACCGCCGTACAAAGCCTGGTAATCAGCTCTTGATGCGGCTCTGCTGTCTGTAGAAGCTCCAAAAAATAGGGTATCTGATTCCTCTGATTCCTGTTCAGCCAATGCATTGATTTTCTTGTCAATCTCGTTTTGAATCTGGATCTGCTCTTCATCTCCACAGGACAGATCAAAATTGTAGTACCATTTCTCATAAGAACCATTGACACCGTAAACGGAAACATTTCCTTCTTCCAAAGCTTTTATATCTTCCAGTCCGGAAACCACCAGATAGAAGCTGCTGTTCATATTTGCCATATTATTTCCATTTGAAATCATTTTATCCAAATGTCCTTTAATCCTCCATGTCCCGGAATTCTCCACCGTGATCTGATCATAGGGGAAATCGGAATCTTTCGCATACAGATACGCTTCCCCGGGAGCAAGCTCCAGATTCGTCCCCATGATCCGATTATACGCTTCCAACGGCAGAGCATAAAACATTTTTAAATGATCAAATGTATTCACTTCATTGACTCCCGGAGCATTCTCCGGATTAAAATAGATTTCATTTTTTGAAACAATTCCACTGACTGTAAGCATCCGGTAATTCTCCGGATTCTCCGCGGTCTGGTTATGTTCTTTCAAAACCTTCTGTACAAGCTCTATAATCTGTCCATTCTGATTCTCTTTCATTTCTTCCGTCTGCTCCGGTTTCGTGTACATCTCAATCTGGACAGATTTCGGATATCGAAGATTCAAGCCATGTTCCATACTCAGATATAGGCTGGTTGTAGAAGATACCATAACCAGAACCATTGTGGACAGAATACAAATAGACGCTAATCCTGCCCCATTTCGTTTCATACGGTAAATCATGGATGAAAGTGAAATAAAATGATTTGTTTTATAATAATATCCTTTCTTTTTCTGCATTATTTTACAAAATGTGACCGAGCCGGCAATAAATAACAGATACGTTGCAAGGATTACCAGCACGACGGCAACCATAAACCAGATCATCGCTACAAGCGGATCTTTGATTGTCAGGGATAAATAATAAGCCACACCAAGCAGAAGCAACCCGAGTACTGCAAAGATCCAGTTTGCCTTCGGAGGTTTCTCTCCTGTCTTTTCACTTTTTAAAAGTTCTACAGGTTTTAACCGATAGACGGACACGATCATCCGAAGCATGATCAATGCAAAAATGACCAGGAATAACAGTGCCGTAGCCACAAGTGCCGGAACACTGATTTTCATAGAAAGTCCGGCATTACTTCCAAGTATCTTCGCTGCCAGAAGTTCCCCCAATTTAGAAAACAGGATTCCTCCCACGATTCCTCCTGCAATCGTCAGAACACTGATGATCAGATTCTCAAGAACCATGATTTTTACAAGGTCAATTTTTCCCATTCCAAGGATGTGATACAACCCAAACTCTCTCTGTCGTCTGCGGATCAGAAATGAATTTGTGTAATACAGAAGGATCAGAGAAAAGATTGAGATCACACCAGAACCAAATCCAAGGATCATCTGCATAGTATCCCCACCTTTGATCTGGGCAAACTGCGGACTCACTGCAAGATAATCGATCAGATAGAACATCATAACCATACAGATACAAGTGATCAGATAAGGAAGATACAGCTTCTTATTTTTCTTAATTCCATTAACGGAAAGTTTCAGATAAAGTCCACTTTTCATTGTCTCTCACCACCTGTCGCAAGCATTGTCAGTGTCGCTGAGATATTCTGATAGAACTGTTCATCTGTCTGTTCGCCTTTATATACCTGGTGGAAAACTTCTCCGTCTTTAATAAATAACACTCTCCCGGCCTTGCTCGCTGCTTTGACAGAATGTGTTACCATAAGGATCGTCTGTCCCGATTGATTGATCCGCTCAAATACCCCGAGCAATTCATCCGTTGATTTCGAATCGAGTGCCCCGGTCGGCTCATCCGCCAGGATCAGTCTCGGATCTGTGATCAGCGCTCTCGCCACTGCTGCACGCTGCTTCTGTCCTCCTGATACTTCATACGGATACTTCTCCAGAAGTCCTGCAATTCCAAGTTCTTTCACGATTGGCATCATCCTGACATTCATTTTCCTGTAATCAACTCCCTGCAGTACCAATGGCAGTAAGATATTGTCCTTTAGATTAAATGTATCCAAAAGATTGAAATCCTGAAATACAAACCCAAGATGATCTCTCCTGAACTTGGACAAATCTTTCTCGCGGATTGCTGATAACGGTTTTCCATCCAGATAAACTTCCCCTTCAGTTGGTTTATCCAATGCTGCCAGCATGTTCAGTAATGTCGTCTTCCCCGAGCCACTCTCTCCCATGATTGCTACATATTCGCCCTCTTCTACTGAGAATGTCACCTTAGAGAGTGCCTGTACCTGATTACCGCCAAAACGGGGACGGTATATTTTTTTCAAATTTTCTACTTCCAAAACTGTCATTTCTTACGACCTCCTCTTCTTTCTTTCAACATCCTCAGTATAGCAATACAGCCAGAATGCCGACATTGATTTCTGTGACATTCCAGCTGTCTGATGTGACAAATTTGTCACTTGTTTCTCTCTGTGTGATTTAGTGATTTACTCTGTTCTCAACGGATACTCTGCCAGATCTATTGTAAAACTGCTACCTTCCCCCAGCTTCGACACAACCGTGATCTGATGCCCAAGTTTCTTTGCCGCCATCTGACTCAGATACAGACCGATTCCCGTTGATTTCCGTTCCATTCTTCCATTATATCCCGTATATCCTTTTTCAAAGATTCTCGGCAGATCCTCCGGTGCAATCCCCATTCCGGTATCTGTAACTGTCAATTTCTTTTCTTCACTGACAATAATCGTCACAGTTCCTTTCAGTGTATATTTCACCGCATTGGACAACAGCTGTTCAATGATAAACGAAAGCCATTTCTCATCCGTCAAAACAATCTGATCTGTCCCTTCATAGATCAGACGGATTCTCCTTCGAATAAACTGTCCTGCATATTTACGGATCGATTTTCTTACAATTTCATCCAAAGGATACTGTGCGATTACCAGATCCTTCGTGCCACTGTCAAGACGCACATACCCAAGTGCCATCTCCACATACTGCTCCACCCGGAACAGTTCAGCTTTCAGATTCTGATTCGTCTCGGTATCTTCCTGCTGGAGTAATACATTCATCACAGCAATCGGTGCCTTGATCTGATGCACCCAGGTTGCATAATAGTCCTCCATATCCTGACCGGACTTCTCCCATCTGGCATGTTCTTTTCTTTGCTGTTGTTCTTCTTTTCTGATTAGCTCCTGATATCCTGACTCAATCCCATCTTGTGCGATTGGAAGCGAATCCTCATAAGGTCCTTCTCCTTGCAGCAAATGCTCCAGCTTCTGCCCGGTTTTCTTATACCGCAAATATCCACAGAGAAGAAAAAGTAATCCAAATGTCAGACACAACACTGTTGGATAAACCGCTACCTTCAGATTAATCTCTTCCAACACAAAAATCAGAAAAAAGATTCCCGCACACAGCAAACTCCACAGAAGCACAAATCGGATTCTTTTCAAATATTGTAAAAACATTTTTACTCCTTCTCGATGATATATCCACCGCCGACTTTCGTCTTGATAAAGCCTTCCAGTCCCGCTTTTTCCAGCTTTTTCCGAAGTCTTCCGACATTGACTGTCAATGTATTCTCTTCGATATAATTGTCTGTCTCCCACAGCTTTGTCATCAGCGTGTCTCTGCTGACCACGCGTCCTTTATTCTCCATCAATGTCTGTAAGATACGAAATTCATTCTTTGTCAACTCAATCTTTTCTCCATTATAGGTCATTGTTGTATCATAGAGCTTCAGGATTGCTCCTCTATGTTCCAGCATCGGCACTTTTCCTGACAAATCATACGTTCTTCTCAGCAGAGCCTGAATCTTCGCTGTCAGTACACTTAAGTCAAACGGTTTTGCCACAAAGTCATCTCCGCCCATATTCATCGCCATGATAATATTCATATTATCCGCTGCTGAAGAGATAAAGATCACTGGAACGCTCGATATCTTACGGATCTCGCTGCACCAGTGATATCCATTATAAAAAGGAAGCGTGATATCCAAAAGCACCAGATGTGGACCGTACTCTGCAAATGTCTCAAGAACCTTTGCAAAATCTTCCACATAACGTGCTTCATTTCCCCACGCTTCCATCTCTTTTTTAATTGCCCCTGCCATCACAAGGTCATCTTCTATGATTAGAATCTTATACATTCTGCGGATTCTCCTTTCGCTCTTATCCACTACTATATCTCATGGTATACAGTATTTCAAGAGCACACGGTCATACCGTATCCGGCGAGATAACCCGTTGGATATGGATTGCAAGAAATCCGATCTCTTCTTTTGCGACCGGTTGTTTCAGCTGTCTGGACATATAGTCACACACTTTCTTCGCCGCCTCTCCGGTCCTTGGGTAATTCTGAAAAATGAAATCATTAAAGTCTGCATTCGTCCCTTCACCCTTACGGGTTCTCAGAATCATATAATACATATGACTCATCAGACGTGTACATCCAAGTGAACCGCTCTCCAGCTTCTGATCGAATTCCTGTTCAATCATGGCAATCCCTTCATTTACAATCCTGGTCGCATCCAGAGTCTGGGATACTGCCTCATCTGAAAGACCTGCATGGATATGTAACGTAATGAATCCGACTTCATCCTCTGAGATTTCATATCCTGTCAGCTGCTGTATAATTTCCCGCCCTTTCAGGGCCACTTGATACTCCTCTCCAAACAACACACGGATATCCGGTGTAAATGGATTCGGAAGCTGACGGTTCTCCTTCGCTCTCTTCGCTGCAAGCGCAATATGATCTGCCAACGGAAGCAGCATCTCATGATTGATCTTCTGAAACACGTTCTCTGCTTCTTCAATGATCTTTCCTGTTGCCTCAATAAACTCCGGGCGGATACCATTGACTGTTTTCAGAACAGACTCCTGCTTTCTTCTTGTGACAAGGGAATATACTTTGGCTCCGGGAAGTTTCTCGATCTGTTCTGTAGGTTTCTTTCCAAATCCCACACCGTTTCCGAGAAGGATCATCTCCTTCCCTGTCTCAACATGATATACAAGAATCCCATTATTATTCAGAACTTTAATGACTCGATACATCCCCCCGGAGCCTCTCTTTCTTTCCAAATTCAAGAATGCCGAGGCATTCTTGCTGCGAGGTGCACGTCATGCAATTGCATGACATACTTCTACTGCGCACCTCTGCAATCCTGCCGGAGGCTATATCAGCTGGGGGATTGACTCCCACCACTGATACTAGCTTGTTTCTCACCACCTATAGAGGTGGGAGTCATCTCCCGGCTGATATCTTAATTCAAGCTTACGATTTCTGCTGTCTTCTCAAGCTTCTCTACTTTTCCGCTCTTAGACATTCTGATCTCTTCACCTTCCTGAAGACTTGTAAATACAACCATACATTCATCGGATTTTGCATGCTCTTGGATATATTTTATATCAAAACCTATCAGTTTGTCACCCTTTTTTACTCGGTCTCCGTCATTTACAAAAGTTTCGAATCCTTTTCCATCCAGATTTACAGTATCCACGCCAATGTGAAGCAGATATTCGGTTCCGTCATCACTAGTCAGACCAACTGCATGTTTTGATGGGAAAATAAAAGATACCGTTGCATCTTCAGGCGCATAAGCCATTCCCTCTTCCGGGCGAACCAGATAACCGTCTCCCATCATTTTCCCTGCAAATGCTTCGTCACACGCTTCTTCGATCGGTGCTGCCACTCCTGTGAATGGAGAGCAAAGCTCTTTCTTTACAGTTCCGGCTGCAACAGTTTTGTTCTCATCTTTCTTCGCTTCATCTTTTGTTTCTGCATATTTATTCGTTTCTTCTGCGCTGTTTTCATTTTCTTCCGGAAGATATTCCACATCCGGAGCTTTCTCCAGATAATCTTCCAGATTGGATTTAATCACAGAAACAGCCGGTCCGTAGATTACCTGGATTCCCTGTCCTTTTCTTACGATTCCGGATGGGGATGTCATTCTTAAGACATCTTCATTTACCAGTTCCGGCTTTACTACCGTACAACGAAGTCTTGTCGCACAACAGTCCACATCAGAAATGTTTTTCTTTCCACCAAGTCCTCTTGTGATCAGTGCGCTCTTCTGATCTTCCGGTGTCATTTCATTTTCAGAATCTGCATCATTTCCATCTGCTTTTGCTTTATAATCAGCTTTTGTATACAGCTTCGTTTCCGCATCATCATCTTCTCTTCCCGGTGTCTTCAGATTCAGCTTCAGAATCAAAGTACGGAAGATGATATAATATAAGAAGAAATAAATAATTCCAACCGGGATGATTCTGATCCAGCTTGTCTTAGCATTTCCCTGAAGGATACCGAAAAGGAACAGATCAATAAATCCACCGGAAAATGTAAGTCCTACTGCAATATTTAACATATGCGCGATCATATAAGCAGATCCGGCAAGGATCACCTGTACCGCAAAAAGGATCGGTGCTACAAACAGGAATGAGAATTCCAGTGGCTCTGTGATTCCAGTCATCATACATGCAAGTGCTGCAGAAAGCAGAAGTCCGCCGGCCTGTTTCTTCTTCTCCGGTTTTGCACACTGATACATTGCAAGTGCCGCACCCGGAAGACCAAAGATCATGAAAATAAATTCACCGGAAAAATATCTTGTCGCATCCGCACTGAAATGTACTGTGGATGGATCTGCAAGCTGCGCAAAGAAGATGTTCTGACCGCCCTGTACAAGCTGTCCCGCAACTTCCATTGTTCCTCCAACCGCTGTCTGCCAGAATGGAAGATAGAATACATGGTGAAGTCCAAATGGAATCAACGCTCTCTTAATAATACCAAAGATCAATGTTCCAATATAGCCTGTTCCTGTTACAAGTCCGCCGAGTGCATAGATTCCATTCTGAACGGTTGGCCATACAAAATAGAGCACGATTCCGACAGCCACATAAGTCAATGTTGAAATAATCGGAACAAATCTTGATCCACTGAAGAATGACAGTGCATTCGGAAGCTGGATTTTGTAAAACTTATTATGAAGTGCTGCTACTCCAAGTCCAACGATAATACCGCCAAATACACCCATCTGTAATGTCTGGATTCCGCAGACACTTGTCACAGTTCCTTCCAGAACTCCGGCTCCAAGTGTTCCGTCTGCAAGAAGATCTCCACGGATCAGAAGCATGGCATTCATTGTTGCATTCATTACAAAGAAAGAGATCATTGCCGCAAGTGCCGCAACTTCCTTCTCTTTCTTTGCCATACCGATTGCTACACCGACAGCAAAAATGATCGGCAGGTTATCAAAAATAATACTTCCCGCTTTGCTCATAATTGTGAGCAGGGAATTCAGAATTGTCCCCTCGCCTAAAATTGCCTGAAGATGATATGTCTCAATCATCGTTGCATTTGTAAATGAACTTCCTACTCCTAGCAGAAGTCCTGCTACCGGAAGAATTGCGATTGGAAGCATAAAACTTCTTCCGATTCTCTGCAATACTCCAAAAATCTTGTCTTTCATCTGTAATCCTCCTCGTATAAGATTTCTCATAGAGTTAGCGCAACAAAAAAAGCATAAACTAATCCTCAATAACCAAGTCCACCTTATCTGGTGAACTTATTAAGGATAGTTTATGCCTGCTTTACCAGTAACACTCTATCGTGCGCTTTTCTCTTTTAACCACGTATAGTATAACCAAACTCACTTCCAACAGTCAATCTGTAATATTCAACAATATTTATCCTGTTTATTTGTTGAATATGTTACTTAGTGATTATTTTAGTAAATTAAAGTTTTTCTTTTGATTCAAATTAACTTCTCTTCATTTTACGCTTCTGGCTTTTGCTTATTTGCTTTTGTAATATCCAGACGTACATTCACACCAAATGGATTGATTGCAACTCCCTTTGCATCCGGGATCAGTATCTCCGGAATCTTATCCGCCGGGATTGCTGCTGTCTTCATCTTCTTGCCCTGTGCAAATCTGGTAAATTCTATCATATCTGTAAAGATCGGCTGATACAGACTTCCGTCCGGCTGTCTCAGAAGTGGAACCTGATTATCTTCCTGAACTCCTACGATAAAGGTTCCTTTCTTATAATGCGCCATCATCTCTTCCTGAAGTTCCTTCACATTCTCCGGCATCTCCGGTCCGATATTGCGGTGCATCTCCTGCATCAGATACATTGCTGTCAGATGAAGCTCCGGATTCTCGATCAGTTTCTTTCCTTCAGGCAGTTCTTCCTTATTCTTACGAACTACAAGCTGTTCCAGCTGAACCCTGACTTCCTCCTCTGTACCAACATTCACTGCCAGTGCATTCACGCCCATTGTATACAGGTTTGTAAAAAATCCAAGTCTGGCATTCTTTTCAATCTTGGCAATTCCTACATGATAACGATCTTCTGCAAGCGTCTTTGCCTTTTCCTTTGCAGACTCTTCCTGATAATAAACCAGAACCTCGTCATCAAATGTCTCTTCATCACAGAGGACAAACGGCATCTTCGTCACACCTGACATGATCACATAAATCTCTTCGAGATTTCGCAGATTCACCAATGCCTGCTTCATCTCTGTACTGACAATTACTTTATTCTCATCCATCTCTTTGTTTTCCTTTCTGGTTGCTTTTCTTTATATTAATGTGAGTGTCAAAAGTAAATTTTGCCACTCACTGATGTAACCGGATTGCTCCATTGCTATGCAATTCCCGCAATCCTCGAACACCTCAAACTCCCATAAAATGAGGTATAAATATGATACACCCTATGATCACAGCCATGATTGCCGTAAAAAGCACTGCACCAGCTGCCGTATCCTTCGCGATCTTAGCAAGTGGCTTTCTCTCCTCTGTCACAAGATCGACAACAGCTTCCACTGCCGTATTCACAAGTTCCAGTGAGATCACCATTCCAAAAAGGAGAAGACAGATACACCATTCCATCGGTGTTAATCCTACAAAGGTTCCAACTGCTGTTACAAGAATCACTGCAAGGCAATGAATCTTCATATTCCTCTCTTTTGAAATCCCTGTCCAGATTCCTTCAAAGGCATAGCCAAAGCTTTTGAATAAAGGCTGTTTTCGATTCTTCATTCGTAGTCTCCTTTCGGATTCGTATCATAGATCAAGCAACAAATCTAATATCTATGATACCACATCTGGCTCCTTATCAAAAGAGGTATTTTCCTATTATTATCAAAAGAATACTCGGATTTCGAAGCTCATATCCTTTTCACTTATTTACAAGCTTCAACCATACTCTTTACATATTCTGCAACATACGGCACGCAGTCTTTTCCGTATTTCTCACACAACTTAACGATTGCACTTCCAACGATCGCACCGTCTGCGCTCTGACACATCTTCGCCGCCTGCTCCGGAGTGGAGATTCCGAATCCAACCGCACATGGAATATCATTTTCCTCTTTTACAAGCTTCACCATTGCTCCGATATCCGTCGTGATCGAGGATCTTGTTCCTGTTACACCAAGTGAAGAAACACAATATACGAATCCCGATGCTTCTTTTGCAATCATCCGGATTCGGTCATGAGAAGTCGGTGCAATCAATGAGATCAGATCGATTCCGTACTTTTTGCACACGATGTCAAATTCTTCTTTCTCTTCAAATGGAACATCCGGAAGAATCAGACCATCCATTCCGACATTTTTCGCTTTCTCAAGAAATCTTTCTGTTCCGTAAGAGAACACAACATTTGCATATGTCATAAAAACAAGTGGAATCTGTGTATTCTGACGGATTTCTTTTACCATATCGAAGATCTTATCTGTAGTCACGCCTCCTGTCAGCGCACGCAGGTTTGCGCCCTGAATGACCGGTCCTTCTGCTGTCGGATCGGAAAATGGAATTCCAAGCTCAATCAACGCCGCCCCTGCTTTCTCCATCTCATAGACGATCTGTTTCGTCGTCTCAAGATCCGGGTCACCACATGTGACAAATGGTATAAATGCTTTCTTCCCTTTAAATGCTTCCTGTATTCTACTCATGAAGATCCTCCCCTCTGTAACGTGCGATTGCTGCGCAGTCCTTATCTCCGCGTCCTGAAATATTAATTACGATAATCTGGTCTTTTCCCATTGTCGGCGCAAGCTTTCTTGCATATGCAACTGCATGTGCACTCTCGATCGCCGGAATGATTCCTTCTAATTTAGAAAGGTACTCAAATGCATCGACTGCCTCATCATCAGTGATTGCTACATATTCTGCTCTTCCCTTATCATAAAGGTCTGCATGCTCCGGTCCGATTCCCGGATAATCCAGTCCGGCTGAGATTGAGTAAACCGGTGCGATCTGTCCGTACTCATCCTGACAGAAATAAGATTTCATTCCGTGGAAGATTCCAAGCTTACCGGTCGCGATCGTTGCAGCTGTCTCTGCTGTATTCACGCCGCGTCCTGCCGCCTCGCATCCGATCAGGCGCACGCCTTCATCTTCAATGAAATTATAAAATGCACCGATCGCATTGGATCCTCCGCCAACACAGGCAAGCACTGCATCCGGAAGTTTTCCTTCTTTTTCAAGGATCTGCTCCTTGATCTCTTTAGATATAACTGCCTGAAAATCACGCACAATCTGCGGAAATGGATGCGGTCCCATACAGGATCCGAGTACATAATGTGTATCATCAATTCTTCTTGTCCACTCACGCATCGTCTCCGAAACAGCATCCTTTAAAGTACCAGTTCCACTTGTAACCGCGTGTACCTGTGCTCCGAGAAGACGCATTCTGTATACATTCAGTGCCTGACGCTTTGTATCTTCTTTTCCCATGAAAACTTCACATTCCATTCCCATCAGAGCCGCTGCTGTCGCTGTTGCAACCCCATGCTGTCCTGCACCGGTCTCAGCGATCACTCTTGTCTTTCCCATCTTCTTCGCAAGAAGAACCTGACCTAACACGTTGTTGATCTTATGGGCACCTGTGTGATTGAGGTCTTCTCGTTTCAGATAAATTTTCGCCCCGCCAAGATCTTCTGTCATACGTGCTGCATAGTATAAAAGAGACGGTCTGCCTGCATATTCATTTAATAATGTATTCAGTTCGTCATTAAATTCTTTGTCATTTTTATAGTAGTTGTACGCCTTTTCCAATTCGATCACTGCATTCATCAGTGTCTCCGGAATGTACTGTCCACCATGGATTCCGTATCTTCCTTTTGTCATGGTTGTCTCTCCTTCTTTCTTGTTTCTATTGTTTTGGTAAATTTATTCATTCACTTGTATACTCTTTTGTTTTCTAAAAAATGTTTACTGCTTTCAAAATTTCTCACAGTTTTCACAGCTTGAAGAATTTTCTCACGATCTTTCTTTCCATCTGTCTCCACTGCACTGCTCAGGTCAACTCCCCAAGGGTGTATTCGCTGTATTGCCTCCGGTATGTTCTCCGGATTCAGTCCTCCTGCGAGGAAATACGGCCGCTTTGTCCAGCCTTCCAAAAGACTCCAATCAAATGTCTCGCCGGTTCCGCCTTTTCCATGATCGAGAAGAATCAGATCTGCACTGCTCGCTGCCGCCGCATCAAGATCTTTTTTCTCCTGAATCGAAAATGCTTTCATCACCGGATGGCCTGTCAGACTTTTCAACTTCTTTATATATGCCTCATCTTCCTGCCCGTGAAGCTGAGCGATCTGAATGGTTCCTTCATTTAATAATTGTGCGACCTCGCCGCAGTCTTTATTGACAAATACTCCGACCGGGCAAATCTGCGATTCAAGATTTTGAACCAGTTCACGAACTTTCGAAATGGATACATTTCTCCGGCTCTTTGGCACATCGATGATAAATCCGCAATAATCCGGTTTTGCCTCATTTATATAGGTAATATCTTCCGGACGGCTTAATCCGCAGATCTTAATCTTGGGCATGTTCATTTTTTCTTGTCTCATACTATATCTTCCGCTAATTCATATCTAGCTGCCTTCCTGTCTGCTGCTTCAACTCCATCAGTGCTGCTTTCCGATCAGATTTTCTCATCAGAAGTTCTCCGATCAGTACCGCATCGGTTCCATTTTCATAAAGTGCTTTCATATCTTCCACTCCGCGGATACCGCTCTCAGATACGAAAACTGTTTCCGAACTGACCATTTCTCTTAGCCGAATGCTATTCTTGATATCCACTGTGAAATCTCTCAGATTCCGGTTATTTACACCGATAATCTTTGCACCGATCTTCTGTGCTCTTAAGATTTCTTCTTCGTTATGTGTTTCTACCAAAACAGATAGTCCGAGTTCGTCTGCCAGCTGATAATACGCTTTTAACCTGCCATCTTCTAATACCGAACTGATCAGAAGTACTGCCGAGGCTCCCATTGCTTTTGCCTGATAGATCATATATTCATCACAGGTGAAATCTTTTCTGAGTACCGGAATGGATACATTTTGCACGATTTCTTTCAGATACTCATCACTGCCCCGGAACCAAAACGGTTCTGTCAGACAGGAGATTGCTGCCGCGCCGCCTGCTTCATAGTCTCTGGCAATCTCCACATATGGAAAATCCGGTGCGATCAATCCTTTGGATGGAGACGCTTTCTTTGCCTCGCAGATAAAGGATAATCCGTCTGCCCGAAGTGCCTGTTCAAATGCAGGGATTTGATCTTTAATTCCTTTTTCTTCCGCCTGTCTTCGGACCTCTTCTAATGGAACTATTTTCTTTTCTTCTTCGATCCGCTCTTTCGTGCGCTCGGTAATTTTCTCGAGTATATTCATACTATTTGTTCCTCTTTTTCTTTCAAGTTGCTTCTTCTATTCTCCCCTGCATAGCCGGGAATCAGACTTTTTATTTATTACTTTCTTCTTTAAACTGCTCCAGCTTCTTCAGTGCAAGTCCTTCGTCAATGATCTGTTCCGCTTTTCTTACACCTGCTTCGATTGAATCTGCTTTTCCTGCAAGATAGATTGCTGCTCCTGCATTCAGGCAAACTGCATTTCTCTTTGCTCCCAGCTCTTTTCCTGAAATGATATCCAATGTGATCTGTGCGTTTTCCTGAGGTGTTCCTCCTGTCAGTACACCTTTTTCGCATCTCTCATAACCAAACTGCTCCGGTGTGATCTCATAGCTTGTAAATGTTCCGTCTTTGATCTCACAAACTGTAGTCGGTGCACACATGGAAATCTCATCTAACTTATCCTGTCCGTAAACGACCATTCCGCGAACGACTCCGAGATTCGCCATGACTCTTGCAAGTGGCTCTACAAGGCTTTCATCATAAACTCCCATCAGTTCCATGTTCGCTCCTGCCGGATTAGACAGTGGTCCAAGAATATTGAATACAGTACGGATACCAAGTTCTTTACGGATCGGTCCGACATATTTCATCGCAATATGATAATTCTGTGCAAATAAGAAACAGATCTGAATGTCTTTGAGAAGCTGAGTGCTGCGCTCCGGTGCGACATCGATCTTCACTCCAAGTGCTTCAAGTACATCTGCCGCACCGGACTTAGAAGATGCTGCACGGTTACCATGCTTTGCGACCGGGATTCCTGCTGCCGCAATCACAAGGGAGGATGTTGTTGAAATGTTAAATGAATTTGCTCCGTCTCCCCCTGTTCCTACGATTTCCAGCACATCCATGTCATGCAAAAGCTTGATGCAGTGTGCACGCATTCCCGCTGCTGATGCTGTGATCTCATCGATTGTCTCACCTTTCATGGAAAGTGCTGTCAGATATGCTGACTTCTGAACATCCGATGCCTTTCCTTCCATAATCTCATTCATTACTTCTTCTGCTTCTGTATAGATGAGATTTTCTTTCTTTGATAATTTTATAATTGCTTCTTTTATCATTTCTTAATTCTCCTTCAATGCTTTTGCATAGTTAATAAAATTCTCTATCATCTGAAGTCCCTGCGGTGTCATCACAGATTCCGGATGAAACTGTAACCCAAAGATCGGATATTCTCTGTGTTCCATCGCCATAATCTCGTTATCTTCGCTTCGCGCTGTCACAACCAGTTCTTCCGGAAGTGTCTCTTCCTTTACTGCAAGCGAATGATATCTTGCCACCTGGATTGGAAATGTCAGATTCTGAAACAGGACACTGTCTGTCTTTACATCTTTCAGCTTTGAAGTCTTCCCATGCATCAGCTGTCCGGCGTGACCTACGGTTGCTCCAAATGCTTCCGCCATCGCCTGATGTCCGAGACATACCCCGAGCATTGGAATCTTTCCTTTCAGCTTCTGAATTGCTTCGATACAGATTCCAGCTTCAGAAGGTTTTCCCGACCCCGGTGAGATTACCAGCGCCTCGGGCGCAAGTTCCAGAATCTTTTCCGATGTGATTTGATCATTTCGAACAACCTTTACTTCTGAATTCGTCTGATCTTTTTGCATGCCGCTTATTTCTGATTCTACTCCTGCAATAAACTGATATAAGTTATAGGTAAAGCTGTCATAATTATCAAGTAATAGTATCATTCCAATCCTCCTTTCGCAGTTTCCACAGCCTGAAGTACTGCCCCTGCCTTATTTAAACACTCCTGGAATTCATTTTCCGGGATACTGTCTGCTACGATTCCGGCTCCTGACTGTACACGAATGTATCCATTTTTCTTATAAGCAAGACGGATGGAAATGCATGTATCTACATTTCCTGCAAAATCGAGATAGCCGACTGCCCCTCCGTAGATGCCTCTTTTCTCCTGTTCAAGTTCTGCGATAATCTCACATGCACGGATCTTCGGTGCTCCGGAAAGCGTTCCTGCCGGGAGAATCGCATCGACTACGTCCAGTGCATCTTTATCTTTCCGAATCTTGCCTGTTACTGTGGAACCAATATGCATCACATGAGAATATCTCTGGATTTCCATATATTTATCAACTTTAACTGTTCCCGGCTGGCTGATCTTGCCGACATCATTTCGCCCAAGATCTACAAGCATGTTGTGCTCTGCAAGCTCTTTCTCGTCTGCAAGTAGCTCTTTCTCCAATTCCTGATCTTCCTCTTCGGTCACTCCTCGCTTCCTTGTACCGGCAAGAGGAAAAGTGCACACCTGTCCGTTTTCTAACTTCGCCAGCGTCTCCGGTGAAGCCCCTGCCACTTCAATATCATCACTTGAAAAGTAGAACATATACGGAGATGGATTCGAGGTTCGAAGCACCCGGTAGGTATCAAAAAGACTTCCTTTTGCCTTCGCTGTCAGCGGATTGGATAACACGACCTGGAAAATATCACCTTCATAAATGTATTCCTTAGCTTTCTCAACCATCTTGCAATAATCTTCTTTATCCACTCCCGGATGGAACGCTTCTTCTAAAACCAGTGGTCGGAAATCTGCCTGCGCCCCGCTTCGGATCAATCGTTCCATCTCTTCTAATTCCTGCTTCGCGTTCGCATAATTTTCTTCCAGATCACCTTCCAGCTTCACGCCTGTAATCAGGATCAGCTTCTGTCTGTAATTGTCAAATACGATGACACGGTCAAATAACATCAAGTCCGCATCCCGGAAATCTCTTACTGCCGTTTTTGCTGCTGTCTTTCCTGAAGTCTCATTCTTCTCTTCCAGGACTGGCTTCAATGTCGGTTCTGCATATTTGATGTAGTCATAAGAAAAATATCCGACAAGCCCTCCGGTAAATGGAGGAAGTCCCGGAACAACCGGACTTTTATATGCTTCGAGAATTTCTCTTAGAACCTTTCCCGGATGGTCGGTTAAAACTTCCCGTCTGGTCTTATCCTCATCTTCATGCCCTTCGCTGATGATCACACGCCCATCGGTACAGGTGATCTCCATCGTTGGTGCATATCCAAGGAAGGAATATCTTCCCCACTGCTGTCTGTCCTCCGCACTTTCCAGCAGATAGCAATGCTTGCTTGCCGCCCGCAGCGTCCGCATCACACTGATCGGCGTAAATGCATCTGCATACAGCTCTTTGCTGATCGGAACTCGCTTGTATCTGCCTTGTTCAGCGTAGGATCTGATTTGTTCTAATGTCTTGTCCATGTGTATTCCTCCTTGAAGTTATGCTGCAAAATGAATTTCTCTTTTATCCCGATAGGAAATATATGTTTATGGTAGAAAAAAAGTCCCTGACAGAATATTCCTATTCTGTCAAGGACGGTAAATCTAAATCTTTTCCGCGGTGCCACCTTGATTCACGGGTACACTCCCATGCGCTCTGTAAGATACTAACATATCTCCGGCAACTGACGTATGCCTTCACGTCACAGAGTACTCGGATTCTCAAATCCTTTGACTGTGCCCTCAGCGGTCCATTTGGCAACCTGCATCTCGATCCGGCTCTCAGCTTCCCGGACTCTCTGTGCGCGCATAATTACTTTGATCTCCGCTTCATCGGTTTAAAGCGTTATTCCATTTGCTAGGAGTTTACCACTTTAAAGCGATAGTGTCAATGCACTATTTTAATCTTTTTCGCGAAATTGTTGAAAAATTTTCTCAATTTTCTTGTCTTTATTTTCTTTTTCTCTTCCATGCAAATCCGCCAACTCCTGCTCCGAGTGAGGAGAATGCAAGTCCTAATAAGCCAAGAACATTTGCCGGATCACCTGTCTTTGCGGCTTTTGATCCACTTGTTCCTTTGGAAGCTGATCCATCCGTAGTTGTTCCTGCCTTCTTTGTAACAGTCGGAGTTGCACTTCCATTCTGACTTCCCGCCTGATTTCCATTCTTTTCAAGTGCTTTGATTGCTGCATTCAACTCATCTGTTGCTTTATCAACTTTTTCCTGGCTTTCTTTTGCATTTAATGCGCTCTTAGCGTCTGTCAGTGCACTCTGCAATGCCTTCCAGCTGTCAACTGTGTAATCAGCTTCTTTCAGAGCTGCCGCATCACTGATTACTTTCTCAAGGGAAGAAGTATCAACTGCTGCCGGCTCTTCTATCTTAACAAGTGCTTCAACAGCTGCGTTGAGGTGGCTTACTGCCTCGTCTACAGTTGCCTGAGTTTTTGGATTTTTCAATTCATCTTTTGCTTCCTGAAGTTCCATCTGCATAGATGCCCAGCTTTCCGCTGTGTATTCAGCTTCTTTCAGGGCTTCTGCTTTTGCAATAGCTGCCTCAAGCTCTGTTGTTGTGATTGTTTTATCCTCAGATGCTTTTACAATGTTCTCCTCTGTTGCCTGGAATTTGTATGTCACGTCATTATATCCAAGTGCTGTCAGTGTAATAGTCCAATATCCTGTTCCATCCGTTCCTTCTGGAAGTGTACAACGAAGAGAATCTGTCAGTCCAAGCTGGATTCCCATTGCTTTGTGCATCCAGTTATCTGCTGCAAATTTTGTTCCATAAGTAGCTTTTGCATTTGTATATGTACTGTCATCTCCATAGTAAGTCCATGTAACAGTCTGGAGATTTGATCCAAGATCACCATAATTTCCTGTCAGATCAACTCTTAAGAATTCTCCATAAGATCCGCTTGCTTCTTTTACTGTCAGCCCTGCTTCCTCTGCTGTTGGTGCTGTCTTGAGTGCCTGATCTTTGATTCCGGACTCTGATCCATTATTCACTCTTGCAGAGAAACTGAAAGATCCATTCTCATTCTTTGTTGCTGTTTTCAGACCGTTTGTATTCTCTGTTACATTGGCAACCAATCCTGTATAGCTTACCAGATTCTTTTCTGAATATCCTCCTGCAAGTTCACTTCCGTTTTCGATCACACGATAGCTTGCTTTCAGTGCATCCAGATCAGATGTTTTTACTTTCACCGGCACATATTTCAGTCCGAGTACATCATACTCTGTCATCTTTGTTGTTGCACCGGATTCTTCTGTGATCTCTCCTCTGTTAAATGTAATCTTGCTTCCGTCTGTCAGAACTGCAGTAGTTCCATCTGTCCAGTACTCTACTGCATACTCTTTTCCATTTTCCGCCTTGATTACTGCGTTGCACTGGAAAGAACCTCTGTGAAGTCCATGATTTACTGTGGCTCTTGTTACAGTATCGAATGCACCCTTGTCAGACTCTCCTTTTGAATCCTTTGCATCTGAAGAAGATGTATTTCCTGCTGCCTGCACATTTTCAGCAGCCCAGTACTCTGCCCAGCTAAGTCCTACATATGCGTAAGTATACTCACTCTCCTGTGATAAAGTATAAGTGAATTCGTAATCCTTTGCATAGCCTGTTGCCTTTACTGAGATCTTAAATCCCTGTCCATTTTCTGCATTCTTAAACGGAGCTGCAGTTGTATCAATTGTTCCATCTTCTTTAATGATCTTCACTGCACGTTTTCCTGTTGCCGCATACTCTGTTCCGTCAACTGTTACGGATTCGATATTCTTTACATAAGAAGTTACATCCTCTGCTGCATATCCTTCTGCCGCTACAAGTGCTGCACTTTCACTGTTAAATACAACCGGTACAGCTTCTGTTGTCAATTCAAAATCTGTCGTAAGATCTGCATATTTTCCGGATTTATCAGATACTTTCAGAGTATATTTACCTATCTCAGCGCCTTTTGTCTTATAGGTAAGTACTCCGTCTTTTACCTGAACATCCTCAAGACCTTCAACTGTATATTCTGCCTGATAATCACCAGGAAGTCCTTCTACAGTTACATTTACTTTTCCACTTTCAACATCTGCATTCTCTGCTGCGACAGTCCCATTGAATTTAACCGGCACATATTGATCTGCGTCAATCTCATAGATTCCATTATCTGTGTAATATGTGATTTTATTGATTGTCTGACCCATCATCTTTTCATAATTTTTTGAGTCCAGTGTGTTTCCATGAGATGTTGTCACAAATCCTGTACTCCATGCCAGTTCTTTCTTTTTCCAGATATTTTCAAGATGACGAAGTCCGTAGTTGTCTCCTTCTTTTGTGCTGATCACAACTCCATATACTGTATTAACTGTTTTTGGGAGTCCATTTACATCTAATTCATAATCTCCATACTTTGTGTCTGTTGTGAAATCAATTGATGCATCACTCAACTTCTGTGCAGTTGCACCTTTCACTTCACTAAAGCTGAGTGAACCATCTGCATTTACTGTTGCTTCCTTATAATAGGAAGGAGTCTCACTTAAAATATAGTAAGAATAGCTTGCGCTCTCGAATAACGCATCTTTTCCATTATATTCTGTTGTTGTCTCTTTTCCTTTCATATTCACTGTAATAGAAAGCTTGCTGTCATCTGTAATCTGTGTATAGTTTTTCAGTACAGATGCATCACTAATCTTAACCGGATATGTAATACCTGTAATATCTGTTCCATCACTGTTTACATGATAAGATCCAGCTACAAGTGTTGATCTTGTTTTCGCTTTTGTAGCGGAGGATACACTGTCTGCTCCTGCTACCTGATCAGCTGCATAAAATTCAGAATACGGAATATTCATCAACACATACGTTTCTTTCGCAACTTCTGCCTTTTTCAATGCCTTCACTGCTGCATTCAACTCATCTGCCGCTGTGTCCACTGCACTCTGGGATTCCTTTGCTTTCAGAGCGGCCTTCGCTGCAGTTAATTTTGTCTGCATTACACTCCAGCTATCTGCTGTGTAATCAGATTCTGTCAGTTTCTCAGCCGCTGCGATTGCTGACTCCAGCTTTGCTGTGTCAATGGTAACTGTCTCCCCAGCTACCGGAGCTGACTGGATTGCTTCAAGTGCAGCTTTTTTAATTGCATCAGAAGTACGTGTTGCACCGGAAACTGTATCCCAGCTGTTAATTGTATCTTCTGTAGCGGCCTGGCCTTCAAGCTTTGTTTTAAATCCTTTTGTTTTGGAATATGCTTTATTAAAGTAGGATGCATTTCCTTCGTCATATCCTTCTTTCGGTGTAACTGTGATCTCAGAGAATTTTCCATCCTCTACTTTCAGACTTACTTCTACATCATATTCTTCCCACTCATCGTCACTGTCATCTTCTGTTCTGGTTACATGAGCCGTCTTTGTATAAGTTCCATCCTTTGCAGTCTGACTTCCTGTTGCCGCAAAGATGGTTGACGGGCAAAGTCCTACTACCATAGACATTGCCACTGCCATGGACATTGCCTTTACTTTCATTTCTTTGTTTTTCATAGAAACCTCCTTTTTAACTAAAATAGTTACATACAGATCCTGCCTGTCGCAGTTCTGCTTTCCTGCTTCCGCATGGAATATATTATCAAGTTAGCTTTCGCTAACCTATAATCAAAAAGTATATATCTATACTGTCCTTACAGCTTCTTTCTTCACAACCGGTAAAATCTTTCCTGCGACAATTCCAATCACGAACCCTGTCACTGTTCCTGCTACAAGAAGAACCGGCAGATAATAAATCAGTTTCAGATTCTCCACCACTGCCATCGCAACAAGAATCTGTCCTATGTTATGAAAGACGCCGCCAGTGATACTGACTCCTACAATAGAAATTCCATCCATCTTCTTTACAAGTACCATGGCAAGAAGGCTGACAACCGCCCCTGCCAGACTGTAAATGATCGACATTCCATTTCCAAAAAGAAATCCTGTCAGAAGCACACGCAGTACAGATACCGCCAGTACTTCCGGAATTTCCAGAAAATAAAGACCTGTTACAGTGACCAGATTAGCCACTCCAAGCTTCATCCCCGGCACTCCAAAATTAATTGGGATCAGGCTTTCCACATAACTAAAAATCATTGCCAGTGCAATAAGCATTGCCATATTTGCAAGTTTTTTATTTCTACTCATACATTCTCCTTTACAGTCGAACAATTGATTTATTTAGAAATTGTATCCGGTAGATTTTCCTTTTCACTTTGAGAATCATCAGAATTCTCAACCTCTTCTATTTCTACAACCAGCTTGTGAGGCAGGCAGACAATTGTCTGTGTCCGGTTATTGATCTTCCCCTGCTCTTCGCAATATCCATCCGGACAGTCAGCCTCTTCCATATAAGCTTTTCCATCCTCAATCCGGACACGGTTGTAAAAATCTCCTTCCTGCACTTCGATCACCTGATCTTCATCCAAAGAATATCTTCCGTAAACTTCACCATCTACCTTGATCACAACCTGTTTTTCCTGATTTTCTTTTTGTCCGCTTTCCTTTGCCTGTACATATTGCATCAGATTCATCACAAGAAACAGTACACATGCTGCAAAGAGGATTCCGCCTCCTAAAAACAGATCTTTTTTCTTCATCTATTACACTCCTGCCCAGATCATAATTACAAGTAACAGAATTGCCCGAAGAATCGTAAACCAGAATTCATTTCCCTTCAGACCTTTGATTCCTGTATGGATATGCTTCTTTGGACAGGTATCAATACATTTCTGGCATTGGAAACAATCTCCCTCGACTTTGATCGATCCGTCTTCCGGGAGTCCGATCCCGGATGGACATTTCTTCGTGCACCCGCTGCAGCCCTTGATACAATTTTCTCTGTCGCGGTGCAATGCAAAGAACGGAAGCACCGGAAGTAATGAGAATACTGCTCCCATCGGACACAGATTCCGACAGAAAAATCTTTCTTCCAGACACATCCCCACAATAATAAGAAGTAGTAATATCACTCCCGGCAAATATCCCTGCAAGTGAAGATTTCCTGCATGCAGCATAGAAAAAACATCCCACGGGCTTGTCCCTTTTGCCTTTCCATATATTCCTGCAAAACAAAATACTGCAATTACAGTCAATACCAGATATTTCAAATAACTCAACTTCTCTGCGACCTTTTCTGAAAGCAGCACCGGCTTTTTCTTTCTCTTCTTAAAGCACCAGATATAAAATGCATGAATTCCATCTCCAAGACTTCCGAATGCACATGCGAATCCACAGAAGAATCTTCCGAAAAGAATCGTATACGCACAGAGAACTATAAGCACCGTTACAAAAGAGGTCAGCCCGATTACCTCGCCTGCTCCTATCTGTATGAAAATGTATTTCACGCCGGCAAATGCCGCTGTATACACAGATGGCAGAAACAAAAAATAAAGGATCTGAATCAAGGCACGAAGCCAAGTATGCAATTTTTTAATTTCTTTTGCTTTTAAATTATGTATATTCAACTTCTTCAAACTACTTTACCGCCTGTTCTAATGCCTGTTCTGCTGCATTTTTAATTCCTGTCGAACTGAACGTTGCTCCGCTGATCGTATCAACTTCTGCACTCTGCGCCTCTATGATCTTTGGAATGATATCTTCCGCCATTGCAAGATATGCACTGTCTTCCTTCTCGGCGGAAGTCACTTCTACCGCTTCGATCTTCCCATCTTTTACAGTAACTTCTACCGCAACCGTTCCGCCAAATCCATCCGCTTCTCCGGTATAGGTTCCATCCTTGTATCCTGCTCCGTCTCCTGAATCACTCCCTGACTCAGAATCACTGCCGGCACCAGATGACTGTACCTCCAACTGTGCATTCAGTTTTGCGATTTCCTCATCCTTCGCACGGACATCCAACACTTCGTTATATCCGAAAAGGACACCGACGATTGCCAGCAGACTAAACAGTCTTACGATAA
>OLQT01000464.1_pt1 | contig 29637 bp, 21 predicted proteins | sample 1672651 | NCBI WGS metagenome assembly OLQT01 (sample SAMEA3136709, study PRJEB25190) | human gut metagenome | biome: human gut; feature: human-associated habitat; material: faeces | place: Austria | collected 2013 | reverse complement strand
TTTACAATTTCTTTATTAATCTCTTCATCTTGGTTTTTCTTCACATCTTTCTCCTTTTCTTTCTGTAATACACGAACAATCCACCCATGATCAGGATCATTCCGCTTACTAATGGTAGTTAAAAATCACCAGATAATATTTAAAAATAGCTCCAATGACTAATTGAGTCATCAGAGCTATTCCTGTAACTTTATCGTATGTTTACCGTACAAACAAACTTCTTCTTATCAACTACAACCGTCACTTTTGTTTTTCCCTTTTTTACTGCTGTGATCTTTCCGGATTTTGTTACTTTTGCTGTCTTTTTGTTGGAAGATTTATATTTCGCCTTATCCGTACATGTGATCGGTTCGATCATAGGTTTTAGCTGGTAAGTCTGTTTTTTCTTTAGCTTGATCGTCTTTGGCACGTTCTTGATCTTGCTGCAAGTCACTGCTTTTTTCTGTACACTGACTTTGATCTGCTTTGTAAGTCCACTAGCCAGTTTGATCGTGATCGTTGCTTTGCCTGTCTTTGATCCTGCTTTAATCTTGCATGTGCCATTTTGATTTCCTGTCACGGTTACGATTTTTTTATTACTGCTTGTCCAGGATGTTATGTAGTCGCCTTTGGCTAATCCTGTGACGGTAAACTTTTTTGTGGTCTGTTTCTTTTTTAGTTTTAGTGATGTAGCGTTCGTGCTGATCGTTGGTCTTAGCTTTTCTCCATAGGTCGTGATCTCTTCTTTACCACACGTGCTGCAGGTACGCTTCTGTTCTGCTTTGGAAGATACCGTTGCTTCTTTTGTTATGGTCCATGCCCCGTAGCTGTGTCCGATGCCTTTGATCGGTTCGCTCTTTGTTGTATGGCAGATATCGCAGGTATAGGTTCTTACACCATCCTGTTCACATGTCGCTGGTATCTCTGTGATCGTCCAGTCGTGATCTGTCTTTGCGATCATTTTTCCCACTGCAAGTTTCTTACCACATGTGACGCAGTATGTGTCTCCCGTGTAGCCTTCTTCTTTGCACGTTGCTACCTTTTTATCTCGGATCTCTGTCTTTGTATGTCCAGTTGGTGCTATCGTCTCTTCTTTTGTCTTTTTGCACGTCTTACATATGTATACTTCAATACCTTCTGATTCGCATGTAGCCGCTTTTTTAACCGTTCCATTGTTCCAGTTATGTCCCGTTGGATTGATCACATTTCCTGCCTTTATGACCTGCTTACAATCCTCACAGAAGGTATCTCCACTGTTACCTTCTTCTTCACAAGAAGCTTCTTTTTGATTAATCAGTCTTGTATGCTGATGTCCTGTTGCTTTGATGGTCTCTGTGTAGGATTCGTTGCAGTCTTCATCGGTACAGTGATGGATCTTTTCACCTGGTTCGGTACAAGTCGGTTCTTTTGTGATAGTTCCATCATCCCAGTGATGTCCTTTTAACATCGGGATCGTCTCTGTTCTGGTCTTATGACATGTTTTACATGTATAGGTCTTAATCCCTGTTGCTGTCTGTGTTGGCTCTTTTGTGATCTCTCCGTCATCCCATGTGTGTCCCGTTGCGGCAATGTCATGTCCTAACTGGATGATCAGGCGGCAGTCTTCACAATACAGATCTCCGGAATAACCTTTTTCCTCGCACGTAGCTTTTTTCTGATCGATGATCTTTGTATGTTGATGCCCTGTCGGGTCGATCACATCAATCTCATATTCATTACAACGTTTACAGATATGTTTTTTCGTTCCGTATTTTGTGCAGGTTGGTTCTTTGGTAACCTTCCATTCCCCGTAGTCGTGTCCTAATGGATCACTGATCTGTGTTTCTTTTGTTTCTCCGCAGACGCTGCATTTTTCAACTTCCAATTCGCCTTTTTCGCATGTTGCCGGGATGTTGTCTTGTTTTACCCAGGTATGGGATGTTTTGGCGATCGTTTTACCGGAGGAGAGCTTCTTGTTACATACGCTGCAGTAAGTATCTCCGGTGTATCCTGTGGTGCTGCATGTTGCTTCTTTCTTGTTGCGGATCTCTGGTTTATGTCCTGTGGCTTGGATAGTATGATTTTCGAAGTAGCCGCATGTTTTGCATGTGCGACGGTAAGTTCCGTTAGATGTGCATGTTGCATCTTTGGTTATTTTGATCTCCCAATTATGGCCAGTGGCTTTGACTGATTCTGTTTTGGTTTGGTGGCAGACAGTGCAGGTGTATTGTTGTTCACCTGCGGTTAGGCAGGTTGGGGCTTTGGTGATCTCGCCGGGTTGCCATTTGTGGCCGCCTAGGGATGGTTTGGTTTGTACTTCTTTGGCATCTTTGCAACGGGTACAGAGGTATGTTGTGATCTCTGGATGGGTACAGTCTTGTTTTTGGGTGACTGTTCCATTGGAATAATCGTAGTCGTGACCTTTTGGTTGCTGATTGTAATCCCTGTAACGATAGATACATCCTGGATTCGTACAATAATATCCCATATATCCATATTCTTCACATGTTGCTTGTGCTTGACTTGTTTTAACTAATGTATGATTTCCTTTACATATTGAATGTTCTTTGCTCCAATCATCTTTTGAGATATTGGAATATGTGCTTTCAATATCATTATTTTTTGGTGTAACACTTAATTTGAACATTGTATCTTGTCCTACCAGAAATTCATCAACTGCCTCACCATTTTTATCAAGTGAAACACTAGTACAATCAGTGTAATAGAATGTTCCATCAATCTGTACCAGATTCCAGGCATGTTGCAATCCGCTTCCTTTTGCTGGTCCTTCTTCAAATAGTGTCAGTAATCCTGCAGAACTTGCCATATAGTGAAATAAATTTGCAAATCCATCACAAACAGCATATCCGTCTAGAACACTTGTCATATCGTGAGCATTTTTTCTTTCACAGCTTCCTGGATCTTTTGCATATTCTCTATCATATTTTACGTTTTTCCCAATCCATTCACGAATCGCTTTGCATTTTTCATAATCAGATTTCCCATTTAAATCAAGACTTTCCATTACTTCTTTTAACTTTGTTACAGTCTGAAAATATCTTTCATTTGACACTGTATAAGAAACATTAGAGTAATAAAATACTCCTTTATAAGATTTTGTATCTTCATCATATGCAATATTACCGTCATTATTGTTTTCAAGATTTCCTCTTATAACAAAAAATTGTCTTAATCCCTGTCCTTCATCCGGATTCCCTGTTTCCTTATATGTCTCTTTTTGTACTGCATCATTAAATGGATTGGCTCCATTATCTCCATCAATATCTGAAACCCTTTGATCCGCCTTAATCTCAACTGGTATACTGATCGAATATTTATCAAGTTTTCGTTCAATTACAATCTTTTTGGTAATTTCAGCAATTCCTTTGATTGCATCCTTATAGTTATCGTAAACCTGCGTTGTATCTGACGTACAGATGTAATCCGTCGATCCTGATGCATAGGTCCGTAACCGATATTCAAAACCCTCTGCTGATGACTTAATCACCGCTTCTTCTGCGTGAACTCTAATCGTACTATTCCAGGTAAAAACACTAGTTATACTCAAAATCACACTCAGAAATAAGGCAATGCCCTGTTTCCATTTTCCCATAAAAAATAAACTCCTTCCCTTTTTATTTTTATTCCCCATATGTACTTATATTTTAACATACATGTTTTAAAATATCTAATGGAATCCAAGGTTTTTATGGACAATTTCGTTGTATTTTTTTAATTTATCTGATACAATATTGATTGATTGAAATTACAACTGTTGTTAAAAATAAAGATCTCAGAAGTCCGATAATCTTCTGAGATCTTTATTATCATTACAATATAAAAAAAGCAAATATACTATACTTATCTGAAAAGTTGTCAGGGTATGAATTGAATTACCTCTATTTCCGATCCTTATGGAAAGGAGGTCGTTTCTTATGACTACATATGAAGAATTGACTTTGATTGTAAACATAGCTTTATTAATTGTAGCAATATTGACATATGCATATAAGAAATAGCACCCCTACTCTGACAAAGTAAGGTGCTATTTCCATAATCTTATTTTGCCGGAAACGGATAGACTTCATCTATCGTGATGACTTCCTTGTTAAGTATATTATAATGAAAATCTTTGTATTTTTCAATTCCTTTTCTGTTACTGGAAAGGTAGCAACAACACTTTAAAATGATTGAAAAAACAATATCTTGATTTATGTATACTTTTATCAATATTTATGAATACTTGAAATGTCAGGTAGCATATGATATAATGCATCTAGACAAACGAAATTAATGTTCAACTGAGCAAACGAAAAACCCATGAGATCCGACCTCATGGGTTTTTCTATTCCGTAAAGTGGCTTATACTTTTTTTGTTGCCATCTTACTTATTTCTATCTAACCATTTGCAAATATAATGACAGGTTATACCTGCTAAGATAGAAATAATAAACGAAATTAATAATTCCAACTGAGCACCCCCTTTCTGTTGCCAGATTGGGGACGGCAACTTTGCTATTATAACATATCTGTAAACTTAAAGATACACTCTTTATAGAATAGGCATAAAAATAGCTATTCTATAATCCATGGTAACTTATTATAGAACAGCTATTAAATATAGAACGACTATTAAGATATGCTATTCGCCGAAACGGATGAAATTGCTCCATCCTGCCGACTTCCCTAATGAATATATTATAATTAAGATTATTGACATTTTCAATATCTTATCCATCGTTTTACTTATGGAAAATCAAAATTTTTTGACATTTTTTCAGATACATGATACTATAATTATAGAAAAAGGATACTGTCGATAGACGGTTAGTCCGATATGTATTTTAGCAAAAATAGCTGCTTAGTTTATCAGACATAGGGCGGCTATTTTTGCGTTTTATTATTATCTTTACCAAGATTGTATCCTAGACTAAAGCAGGTTAAGCCAAAGCTCACTACTGCAATAAAATCAACAATACTCATGGCTTAGCCCTCCTTTCCAGTTGATTCCCTTTCGGGTTTCTATGTAATCAGAGGGTCGCAGTCCCTCTGTTGAAGGACTAACCGCCTACCGTTATGACAGTACCCATATTTTTATTATATCAGTTTCTATTTTGAGGTGCAATAAGCTAAAAAAGAGTCCAGATACATCACTAAATCGTGTATCTGGGCTCTTTTCATTATTCTTTTACAATGTTATTTATCTCTTCCTTTAAAAATTACACTTCCTTCTCTTCTTTCTGTAATATACGAATAATCCTATTGCGATCAGAATGATTCCTCCTGCAAGTGGAAAATAATCAGTCCATCCGCCTGTCGTTGGCAGGTTCAGTGTGGAATCATTGCTCACCTCATAAGTTAAGTGATAAAAATAATAGTTATTTCCCTGCTTGATCGCTTTGCTCGTATCGACATTCTGCTTATCGACCTCTGCCTGTGACATGGTCAGTGGAATCGTTGCTGTGATCGGTTCTTTTAACAGTGTCTTTCCTTCTTTTGTCTTTATCTCCGTGATCGTATAAGTATCCGGAATCAGACCGTCAAAGGTGATCTCTCCTGCAGCATCGGTCTTTGCTATGGCTACCTGTGCACCGTCAGAAGAGCTGATCACAAATTTCACATCTTTTAAGGCTCGTCCGTTGGAATCTTTCTTTACAAGTTTGATAGACCCTCGGATCATCTGGTTTGTAAACTTCGCGGTTCCTTTTAGCTGTGCCTTGGCTGTCGTTCCTACAGGTCCGATCTCAAAGGTTACCGTACCTTTCTTCTGGTCTATTGTCGCATTGCTGCTGTCACTTGTCAGACTCTTTAACTTAAAGTATTTCAGCATACCGCCTTCATCACATGTATATGTACCATATTCCAGATTGTCAAAAGTAACAGAAAGTTCGATTGGATCGCCTGGATGATCTTTCATCTGTTTCTCGACCTCTGATTTTGTAAACTTGATCTGTTTCACGTAGCTGTGTTTCTTTCCATAGACATCCGTTCCTCTTAGCGTGAACGTAAAGGATGGATCTCCGACATCCATATTCAGATTTCCCGGATCCAGTGCTTTGGTGATCGTTACACTTCCTTTCGGCTCTGTCCTGTCGTGGAAGTTTGTGATCAGTGTCAGATTCTGATCGGTCGTATCCGTATCATAAGACGGTTTATATCCGATCTCACTTTCTCCTGTGATCAAATCTTCCTTGACCTCTTCCCATGTATAGTTGACTTTCTTGCCATCCACTTTTACAGGAAGGATCTTGCTGCTTGCCTGCCAGCGGTTTTCTGCACTCAGTGTCAGTGTTTCTTCCACTTTTCCATCGGCTAACAGATTCACTTTCACAGACTTCGGACGGATACCATCTTTGTTGCTGTCATCATTCCATACCTTTTTGACTTTCTTCTGTGTTGTGTCTGGTGAATGAGTGTTTGTAATGATGATATTCTTTGTTGTAGTACCATCGTCATCCGTTGTTTCGTTTGTTTCATAAGAATCAACATATCCAGTCTTAGCATCTCCTGTCAAATTATCAAAGACTTCTTCTTTGATCTCATAATCAAAAGGTTCTCCAGTTTTATCATATTTATCAAGCCGATGATACGTTACATTATCTGACCAATTATTTGCTTCATTTAATGTAATAGCATCTCTATATTTCTCACCATTTCGATATAACTGGGCAATTATTGATGTAGGTCTCAGATCATCTCCATTATCTCCATCTTCCCAAACTTTCTGAACATTGATATCGACATACTCTGGTTGATCATGGAAGTTTGTAAATGAAACTACATACATAGTATCATCCCAGTGTGTACTCGTTAATTGATAACCCTCAGGTAAATTTTCTTCACTGAAATCCCATTTCTTATAGTCATCCTTCTTGATATCCGTAAACATCGTCCAGTTGTTATCCTTGGTCAGTGTATAAGTCTTCACTTCTTTCGTATCATTGTTCGTCGCCTTGATCGTAATGGAATCTGGCCGTATCTTCGCTGCATCGTTATGATCATCCCAGATCTTCTTCAATGCGATATAATCCAGTTTCTGGTTGACCAGGGTATCTGAATCATGGATATAGGCTGTTGTGTCATTATCCGTGTTATTCTCGGCTTTTACATCATGAATGAGATTTTCTTTTGTATCATTGATCACTTCGCTTTTAAAGGTCAGTGTTTTGTCTGATTTCTCATATCCGGCTGGTGCGTAAACCTCTTCCACTTCATACATATCGCTGCCCGTTCCATCTTTTGCATAGATATCGGTCGGCAGTCCGATGAATTCCAGATATTCGAACTGGTCATCCTGTGATGTGGCGGTTGCAATCGTATCGCCTTTCTTGAAGATTGTTTCACCTTTACTATTGACGATATCTGTTTTGGCTTTTAAGGCAAACTGGGCTCCGGCCAGCTTGTTTCCGTCCTGATCGGTCTTGATCAGATGGATGCTGTATTTCTGCAGGACGTCATTTGCTTCGATCGATACACTGGCTTTCTTAGCCGTCTTTAATGCGATATCTTCTTCGTCCGGATCGATCACATCCACGGTTGTCTGGATTGTCTGGAACTTCGCATATTTTCCTGTGCTCTTGAAGTTGATGTTCAGTTTCAGCTTTCCGCCTTTTTCTGCAACAGTTGGTGTAAATTCCACATCATCATCGGTCACATCCACATCTTCTGCACCATCATCGTCGTATTCAATTCTCCAGCTGAAATCCTTTGCCTTGAACTTATCACCTTTTAAGAAGCTGTTCTTTGGCATTGCTTTGATCTTGACCGGCTGTTCTTCCTTAAATGTATCTTCCTCGATCTTTAAGATCTGATCCATCGTATAGGTTGTCTTTAACTGGCTGTCTCCATAGAACATCTGGCTCATATCCTCAACATTGGATGTATTAAAGGATGATAAGTCGAGCGTCTTGATCGAATCCATTCCATAGAACATCTGGCTCATGTCCACGACAGATGCGGTATCGATGTTCTTAAAGTCGATCTTCGTGATCTCTGAACAATCCCTGAACATCTTTGCGGATACTGCGTTCATATAGATCACCTGTCCGGCTCTCTGACTGGAGATATAGTAATCTGTCCCGTCGTTCCATAAGACAACGCTGCCATCCTTATTCTGTGAGACATCCGTTGTACTTGTTCCTTCGGGTGCTGTTACCCAGGTAAAGGTAACCGTCTCCGCTTCTTTGATCTTCTCATTTAGTTTTTCTCCTTTTTCCAGGACATAAACGCCACTGCTTGGATCATTTCCATCGTTTCCAAACGGATCTTCCTTATCTGGTACCTTATCACTGTCTCCCATGTCATTGACATTTCCTGCCGTCGTATCCCAGTTAAGTTCGACTTCATGTTTTTCCTGATCCACGACATACCCTGCAGGAGCTTTGATCTCTTTTACATAATATTTTCCAAGATAAAAATTTCTGGTCTCAGTTCCATCATCTCCTGTTCTTGTAAAATAGATCTCATCGTCTTTTGTCGTTGTCTTCTGATCAATGAGAGTATCTTTCTTCCAGACAACGCTGCCATCATCTTTCTTGATATCCTCATCGGCATACAGACCATAGACTGCCCCTGTGACCTTGTCATTTTCATAGACAAAGCTCTGTGCTTCCTTGTCATAATCAGATAAGACTTCTCCTTTTTTACTCAGACTGATCTGTCCCGGAACCGGACTGTCCGTCTGCTCAAACTTGTATGTTCCATTTCCGGCATTATCGTATGTGATCTTGACACTCGTTGATTCCGCACTCAGTTCAAAGGCCTTTTCTTCTGCATCATCCATGTTGTATCCTGCAGGTGCTACCGTTTCTTTGATCGTATACTTTCCGTATGGAAGATAGCATGATGCTTTTCCATCCCCATCAGTTCCTGTTGTCAGTGTTGCTACCACGTCATGATCTTCATCATAAATCTCATAGACAGCGTCATTTAGCAGTTTCTTTGTCTCTTTGGAACGCTTGGTCAGTTCGATCTCGATCATCTTTTCATCATCATTATACGGTCCGAACGTTACCGTCTTGTGAACGTCTGATTTGATCAGAACGACATCTTCATCTTCCATCATCTCATGTTTCGGATTGCCGTAAGTCTGATGCAGGGTATAAACACCGATTGCCAGCGGAATGGATGTTGCTTCTCCTTTTTCGTTGGTTGTCAGTGTATCGACCACATCTCCGTGTGGATCGATGATCTGAAATCTCGCCCCGACCTCTGGCACATATTTGTTTTTATTGACTGACATCTGCTTTTTAATCGAAATCTTTGCTGACTTCGTGTAATCGTCTTTCAGACTGAATTCGTAAACTTTGATTCCATCTTCGTCTTCTGCTTTCATCTCGGAAGAATACTGTGGTGCTGCAAGATCATATCCTTCCTCACCTCTTGTCTGCAGAACGATAAATCCAGTATCTTTGGTAAAATCTTTTAATAACATGGCTGCGTTTCCGTCTGCATCTGTGACAAGTGTTCCAAGGATCGCTTTTTTATTACTCTTTTGTAGTTTTTCGATATAATCCAGTCGGTCCTGTGAAGTTGCAAGTGTCTGGTCCTTGAAATCCTTTACCAGTGATTCATCCAGCAGAACAAACTCCGCTCCCTGTTCCGGTTTGGATCTTCCATTTTTCACCATCGATTTTCTGATCCGGACTTTCCGGCCATTGTATGGATTATCCAGTTCAAACTTCTTAAATGTTTTATCACCGTCCTTGATCGTTACATCAAAGTCATCGGCAAGCTTATAATTATCTGTTCCTTTTGTCTGATGGACCGTATAAGTACCAGGATCTAATCTTCCTGACTGAGCAGATCCGTTCTCATCTGTGACAAGTGTTTCAACGACTTTCTTTGTTGCCTTATTGATGATCTGAAACTCTGCCTTATACTCTTCTTTCTTCGTGTATTGAGCCGTTTCTTTATCGGAGATCCTTGTGACCTTTGTCACCGCAATGGCCGCATATTGTTCTGGATCGTTCGATTCAATCTGATACGTTGCTTTCGATCCATCGATCGTTACCCATTTATCAGGTACCATCTCATATCCATCGGTTGTCTTTGTCTGATGGATCCGATAGGCTCCATATGGAAGCATTGATGTCTGTGCGATTCCTTTATCATCGGTCGTGATCGTCTCTTTCAAGTTGTTCTTTGAATCATAAACTTCAAAGACTGCCTGTGCTTCTGGAACATTTTTCCCGCCGAATGTCTTCAGGACTTTGATCGTTCCTTCGTACTCTTCCTCCGGCAGATACTGTGTTGTATTCTGGTCGATCGTGACATAAACATCCTGACTGGATGTCTTATACCCTAATGGAGCGTACTTTTCATGCAGACGGTAATATCCTGGATACAGATCTGTTATCTTTCCATAACCGTTCGCATCGGTCACAAGCTGTGTGACATAGGATCCTGCCGCATAAACAACACTCTTATTATCAGATCCTGTGATATCACGGGCTGCATACAGTTCATAGACTGCATCCTTAAGACTTGCTTCCACTCCATGGTCACCTTTCGGATTCTGTACCTTTCCCTGTTTGATAATCTCAAGATCCACTTTTCGGAATTCATTCGTGTAATTAAATGTAAAGGATCTGACTCCACCCTGTTCAATCTTACTCTGATCCGTCTGATCTGGAAGTAAATGTCCAAATGCAGATTTCGTTTCTCTTGTCATCCAGGTATGAACGGATGCACTCTTCATCGCTGCGATCTTATTCTGTGCATCCTTTACGGCTTCCTGCATTGCAACGGAATAAGCTTTTGCCTTGGAATCATACCACCCATTTTCGGTGGCTTCTTTTTTCTGTGCCTTGGAAAGATCATTCCAGTTTGTTACATATGTTTTATTTTTGGAAGATCCTTTACTGCTTAAGGTACGCTGCACTGTATACGAAGCTTCTCCGTTTTCGTCCGTCTGCACTGTCCCTTTCAGCGTTCCATCCATATAGATCTGAAAACTCGCTCTAGCAAGTCCTTCCCTTGTCTCTGCATCCTTTTTTCGGATTTTAATCTTAACATTATCCGGACTTTCCATCGTTTTTGTTGCATTTGTCTTTGCTTTTTTGATCGGTGGCGGTGTATGACGGAATCCAAACAAGACCTGATGCGAATCTAATTTCTTCTTTTTCACACATTTCTTGACCGTGTAATAATAGATTGTTCCCTCCGGATCTTGATCACTGATCGTTTCACAGAACTTCTTTGCATCGTTCTGTGAATATCCTTTCTGGACATTCTTTCCAGCTTGATACACGGTATTCTGTTTGTTTGCTCCATGTCCGCAAGCCCAGATATATGCCTGTGTCAGTGCCAGTGCCTTTGTATTCTTGTTACTCTTCATAAAATACCACTGCAGGGCCTTTGCGATCCCTTTTTTCTCATAAGTCGCTGCATTGACTGTTTTGTACTTTAAGGTATCGCCAGAACACATTGTCTTTCCTGAATTTAAGCAGAACACTCTGTGTCCGCCTGCCGTCATTGCCCATAAGCCTTCGGATGCAGCACGTCCGATCGCAGGGATCTTATTACGGCTCATTGCCTGACTCATCGCAAGTGTCGTCTCTCCTGTGTCTGCTTGAACTTTCTTTGTCTTTAAGAAAAGACTTCCTCCTGAATTACTGAAATAAGTTGTCATTACAATCAGGAGGGCAAGCATACTAACACCGATCTTTCTTAAGATCATCTCTATGTATTTCTTCATCTCTTCCTCCTTTATTTATAACGGTCCGTAAAATATCCTGGTTGATTGTTCTTATCGATACGTCCATACTCGGAATCAATATGATCCCGGCTGAATCCTGTTTTATTTCCACCTTCAATCTCGACATCCCCCTGGAACATCGCATCATCACGGATCAGGTTGTGCAGATCGAACGATCCGTCACTCTTCTTCCAGATGGCATACAGTTCATAGGTCTGTCCTGCATCACAGAGTGTATTGACCGTCTGTCCGTCCGTATATTTCGGTTTGATGGCATCTGGATCTTCACTCCATCCGATAAAGGTATAGCCTGCACGCTGAAAGGTATTAGCTGGAAGCCGATCGTCTTTTCCATATGCAAGATTTTCTAATTTTTTACTTCCAGAAGCCCCATTTCCGTCGAAACTGACTTCATAGGTACTCTTTTCCCAGACTGCATACAACTGCAGTTTATCGGCTCTCTTCCATGTAATTGTCTGACCTGGTGAATAAGTGGCTGTCGTTGCATTTCGATCTTCACTCCATCCAACAAAAGCATAGCCTTTTTTTGTGTAACCATTGTCTGCAAAGGTGAAGTTCTGATCATATGTTGCTGTACCATCACCTGTCCATCCGGAATCTTCTCTGTTTCCATCATAGCTGACAGTATAAGTATTTGCTGTCCATTGTGCTACAGCACTATAATCTGTGCTACATACAACCCATCCTGTTCCCATCCATTCACCCCAGTCGTTATCACGTCTCCATCCAGCTAAACTATATCCTTCTCTCCATGCATCTGGAAAAGTAAAGTTATCCCCATCATTGAAAGTTCTTTCACTTTCACTAATACCTCCACCATTTCCATTGTAATAAACTTTATATTGGTTTCTTCCCCACAGATAAAGTGTTGCATGACAATCATGGTAACGATAATATTTTTTTGCAGATGTATCATAATAAGTTGCTACCGCAGTATCATATGCACTCATCCGAATTGTAGTTTCAACCCAATGATTTTCTTTGGAATGACCTGCTGTATTTGATACTTGGTGTGCCGCTGATGTCGCGGAAGGTGTGTCAAAATAGTTTCCACTATAATAATAATGTGCCGGTGCCCAATATCCTATTTTTAAATTAAACCACGAATAATTTCCTGAAGCATTCCGACTCGTTGATGGTGAAGTATCCAAAATTTTCATACCATACGGATTGTCATTCGTTTGCTTTACATTAATGTAAAGAGGACGACTTTTATCATTAAATGTATTTCCTGAATAAGTTTTATCTGTTGTAACAGTAAAATAAATAGTTGATGTTCCCCATGGTCCATTTATTGAAACACCCGTCCAATAACCATTTCCTGGATAAGAAGTACCACTTGACACTTTATCCGTACCATACTGTGCTTTGACTATTTGACTATAAGCAACAGCTACAACAAATAAAACCACGATTGCACTTACCCACAATTTTTTAGTTTTTTTTCCGTAGTTTATAAGTTTGTGTTTCATATAACTCCTTTCTTTATTATTCTTTCTTCACAATTAATTTCTTGCCATCATTGATAAACAAAATCGTTCCGTCTTGATCTGTTCGATACAAATTTTTATTACTGATATATTTTTTGATTCTTTTCATCGCTTCTGGACGAGGATGATTGTATGGATTATTTTTTCCACAAGAAATGACTGCATACTTAGCATTAACTTTTTTCAGGAAAGCTACGCTACTGGATGTATAAGAGCCATGATGCGGAATCTGTAACACAGTTGATCTCACATTGAACTTTTTAATAAGCTCTGACTCATTGGAACTATAAATATCTCCAGTAAATAAATAGCTATATTTCCCATAAACTAAACGAATTACAATACTTGTTTGATTTACTTTTTTGTAGTTTTTACCAGGGGATAACACAGTACCTTTTGCATTACTTCCAAAATCAATTTTATCTCCCGTTTTTACACGTAATGTTTTAATATGGTATTTAGAAATTGCTGAATTTAATTCTTTTACATCTTTTGTAGATTTATTTTTCTTATATCCATATTTTGATTGAATTACAGTTCCAACCTTTCTGGTTTTTATTAGTCTATCCACGTTCCCAACATGGTCTGGATCGTTATGTGTCAAAACAATCTGATCAATAGAATTGATTTGATTGTTTGATAAAAAAGAATCTAATTTGTCATAGTACTTTTCATCTCCCGTATCTATCAGAGTATTTTTACTCTCTGATTGTACCAAAATAGAACTTCCTTGTCCGACATCAATAAAATACACTTTCAATGTCGGTGTTTTCTTTGCTTCTGTTCGATGCTGGCAAAGTATACTAAGTATCAGTACTAAACTTACAACTAATACAAATACTAATTTAACATTATTTTTTTTACCCTTTTGAAACATTTAGATATCACCTCTTTTTCTTTTGCATAATTATTCCAATCCCGAAAAAAATTAAAAGCATAAGTCCAACATACCGAACAATCTTTTCTCTTTGGATATCCCATTCAGATGATTGAAAATGAGTATCTTTGATCGTGTTGTTCTTTTTCTCCACGATTTTTTGTCCGTGGTCTCTGATACAGTACACAACATACCTGTATTTTCCATGACTTCGGTATGGGTGACAGGTAAGAAGTGTTACCATGTCTTTCCCTTTCCGGATCTTGATCTGATCGGAATCATCCGGCTGTATGATCTTGATCTCTTCGACCTGATAAGTAAGCTTCTCCCAAGGATTCTTTATAATCACGCGATCTCCGACTTTTAATTTCTCGATCTCGCGAAAATATGGAATTCCTTCATATCCACGATGTGCAGCGATCACACAGTTGCTGTCTTTCTGCCCTAACGGCAGAGACGTCTGCCCCATGATCGCTGCTCCTTTTCTCATGTTTTCCATCGTGGCTCCAAGATATAAGGGAAGTTTTTGTTTCATCTTTGGGATCTTTATGTATCCAAAGGTGTTCTTTTCGTTTTTTAAGATGAGCGGTGCACTGCGGTAACTGAACACATCCTTTAATCCTGTCTGTTTTTCCTGGAAGATCTTCCTGTTATAACGGATTGCTTTCTGATACAACGGATCAGATGGTTTTGTCTGGCTGCTTTCCTGCGTCAGTTCTTTCACTGTCTGATCAGACTGTTTCTGTTTCAGGTACGACATGATCTCAGGATATAGCAGTGATCCGATCCCTGCCACCAGAAACAAGATCCCGATGATGTTTATGATCTTTTGTTTCATTCCTGTCTCCTTCCTCTGATCTTTTCATACCATTTTCTTGCTGCGGTCAGCATAAAAACGATCAGTAGTCCCGCAAGGATCGCCCGTCTGTAGACTTCCATCCACTGGGAATGATGTTTTCTTTCCCGTATACGTTCCTCTTTTTCATGATATACAGTGCGTACCCCGCGGACCAGCAAACGGTGGTCATTGACTCCATATGGTGTACAGGTAAGCAGAGTCACATGATCTTCTCCATCAATGATCCGAAGTTTTCTGGTATCTTCCGGTTTTACCACCGCGATCTGGTCAACTTTGTATGCCAGTTTCTGGCCCAGTACATGAACAAAGAACAGGTCTCCTTCCTTCATTTCTGTCAAGTCTGTAAACAGCTTTGCAGAATTAAGTCCGGTATGCCCGGTCAAGACTGCATGGGTACTTTTCCCTCCGACTGGAAAGGAAGATGCCGCAAGATGCCCGATCCCGTGTTCCAGAACTTCGGCGGATGTTCCATGATAAATCGGAAGATCCACGGAGATACATGGGATCTTTATATATCCCATGATACCGGAACCATCCAGATCAAGAATCCTGTTATAAAAAAGCGTTTCCCCGTTGGACTTTTTATCCTTAAATGGGTCAGTCAGCTGTACTTCGGATCTTGTCAGGTCTGTGTTATACTGTCTTGCCTCAGCGATCGCTTTTTGTTTTATTTCCTGGTCCATTTTGGCAGTCTTTTTCTGATAGCTTTCCACTCTCGATCCTGCACTGTGTTCGAAGATAAAGTTACTCACGAACGGATAGGATAATAACAGAAAGCCTGCCGCAATGATCAGGACTGGTATGATCCTCTGTCTCATCTCTCACCCTGAAAACAATCGCCCTGCCACATCGGACAGAGCGACCGCTTTTTCCTTATCTTTTATTTCTGTGGCTGTTTTTTATTTTTGCGAAGGATCATCATTCCGCATCCGGCAGCGACAACTCCCGCAATGATCAGAAGATAGCTTCCTGCCCCGCCTGTCATTGGCAGCATAAACTGTTTCTGGTTTGTGATCTCCATGTTGACGTAAGCATTATTGGATTCATCCTGCTTTGTCATAGTTGCTTTTGTGTTGTCAACGGTTGCACTGGCTGCAGTTGTCTGAACCGTCACATCATTCTTTAATACAGCACCATTAGGGACTCCATCATTTGCTGTGGAATCTGTGTCGGATTTGCTCTGGATTCCTGTGATGTTTGCTTCGGTTGGTGTGATATCTGCTTTTGTCTCTGTGATCTTAACAATCACTTCTTTCTTTAACAGAGAGTATCCGGCATCGGAGTGTGTCTCTGTGAATCCGTATTCATCGGCTTCGATCCCGTTGATCACAAGTTTTCCGTCAGATGCAGGTGAAAACTGTGTTGCGTCTGCTTCTGTTGCTGATTTTCCTGTCACCTGATAAACACCTGCCCTGTCCGCTCTTGCGACCAGATAGTAATTATCTGTCTTGTTCTGTACAACAAATTTAACTTTCGTTGGATCTCCCTTACTGTCAGAGAACTTCTTTGTCAGGTCATATCCGTAAGAGTACACGATACATTTATCTTTTAAAATGTCGTAGTAGTTTGTGCTCGTTCTCTTCCAGGTCAATGACACATCATTTGGATTTCCTTTATCACCAAGTACAACACTGTCATCTGTATTTACTTTGGCTGTGTAATATGCAACGATGTATTTATCGGAATATTTCTTGTTCAGCTCACTAAGACCTGCTTTTGTCATTTCGATCTTCATTGTGGAATCATCTCCGGATTTACCGTATGTGGCTGTAAATTTCGGATCTGTGTCGGAACTCTTCCATACGGCTAATGCTCCGCTCTTATTGACGTTGTTCACATTTGTGCTGTCCGCTGCATCCTTGTTTTCATAGATCGCGATCACGGCATCTTTCCCGTATGTCATCCCTTTTGCCATCGTATCGTTAAATGTGTAAGTTGACAGATATGTGGTGGATGATGTGATATGTGGCAGTTTTGAGATAAACTGATAATCCAGTGTTTCTGCTTTTGATGCAGTGACAGTGCTCTGGTATCTGTATTCATTTCTTGCAGAAGTGAAATCTGCCAGTCTGTCTGCATTTGCTGTTGTCACGTTATCCTGATCCGGATTATTTCTGACTCTCTTATCCAGTGTTGGATTCCCTGTTTCATTCTTTGGATAGCAGATCACATCGTAGAACCAATCATCCCCGTTAGAATCTGTGGATGGTAACTGTACAAACCACGGATTTGTTGTATAGGTTACATTTTCTGGAGCCTTTGTCTCAACGATCAGATAAAGACCAAGAGGCAGTTTGTCTTTGCTTGTTACACCATTGGCATTTGTTTCATCCATGGCTGTTCCGTTCTGTCCCATGTAAGCTTCTAATTTATCTTTGGTCGCTGTATTGTCTTCCAATGCCTGAGCAAGCTTGTCATTAATGATCTGGCTTGTGAAGTATGTCTTGCTTCCTTCTGTCTTTGCTGCATCAGAGGGTGCAAGACCGATGATCTGCTGTAAGGCACTTGGCAGTTCATAGATCATCTGAACTTTTCCGTTTTCACTTTGCTGCTCCACATCCCCGACACGAAGATAACTAAACTCAACGCCTTTGATGGCATATTTCTTTAAAGCCTGCTCTGCATTTGTATCCTGTTTTCCTGTAGATGTGAACTGATCTAAATTGACTCCTGCCTGTTTTGCAGCTGTCATGTCGTATTTGTGGATCGTTAATGATCCTGTTTTACTTGTATCAATCACATCTGATGATGCAGCCTTAACATTAACGATCGGTGCAAATATCATTACTGCAGTTAAAGCAGCAACGGTTGCTTTTTTGATCATATTTTTAATTCTCATATGTATTTCCTTTCCAGGGAATTTTTACCCCTTACTATTTTTTCTTTAACTTTTTCTCTACCTCATAATAATCTGGTGAATCTCTAATTTTCATGACATTTTCGGTCCTTTAACAGTTTTATAATTGAAAAAACATTAAACAGATACTTTATTCTACAGTTACCTGTTCAATGTTTTTCATAACAATAGTTTTTGTACCATCTGGTTCTTCTTCTACTTTGATACATTCTTTTGTTTGATATTCTTCCATTGGTATTTTTATTTCAATCTCGTTATTTGTTCGTAATTTGATGTAGCCCAAGTCTTTAATCGTTTCTTCTTTTTCGACAGTAAACTTATCATATTGCATGTTATAACGTTCCATCTTTTCGTCAAATTCCATTTTCTTCTGTGGATTTTTACCGAAAAGTTCATCTCCAATTTTATTAATTGAAAATTCCTGGTCTTCTTCAAAGATCTTGCACAGTTTACTCTTTGTATCCATCTGGTGCTCCAAACCGTCTTCTGGATATTTTTTATTGATTGTCTTAATTGTCCTTGAAAGAATCTGATATTTTCTTTTAGCTTCCGTCTGTGCAATCGATCTTAAAAATCTTTCTGTAAGGTAATAAATTTTATCACCATTCAACATTTCATATTTCTTTTCTTTTAACATTACTTTCTGTAATGACAGATTAAATATAATACCTTCAGAAATTCTTTTCCCTAATGGTAAAATCTTTTTATGTCTTATGTTACTTATAATCTCTTCATTATCGTATTTCATAAGTTCATGCATAAAACTATTTTGATAATTCAGTTTGATCAATGCATAATAGATTTCCTGGTTCGTTTGAAAGCTCAAGCATAGTAAATCTGCGGATGGAATTTCAACGCTGTCGCACATAATATCAAACAAGCGATCTGCAAGATATGCACTTGTTTGGATAAAGGATTTATCATCTTTCTCATTCATTTGTTCGAGTTTCTGAAAAACTGGTTCTTTTGTGTTCCAGTCTGCAGCTTTCAATTCGTCACTATTGAGTAAATAACATACTTGTTTTCTAACCAACTCTATGACATCTGGTTGCATCATAAATAAATCTTGTGCAGGAGCAAATTTACCAAGTTCAACATTGAGTAGATGAATAACTGCTTTTCGGAATATAATATCGTCTGATAAAATAATCATAGCTGGTCTCCTTTTTCATTAATTATCCATTGTAATTTCTATATCCTCTTCTACCATTATTTCATTATCACTTGCCATATAAGTTTCCTGTTCATAGGTAGCTTCGTTTGACAAACTTTCCTGATTTGCTTCCCAAAGATTTTCCTGCTTATAATTTCCATCCAACGCTTCAGATACTTGATGGATCAACTCTGATGTATCATAGTTTTTTGTTGGCATTCCATGTTTAATTTTATCTTGCAATTCTTCCACACTGCTAAAACCAAGTATTTCTGCTTCTGCTATTACTTCCTCTGGAAATACATTTTGTTTTCCTTTCTCCTGCATATCTGCTTCTTGTTGCTCGGACAGAAATTCTTTGATGTTTTCTAAGAATTTTTCTTTTACCAATCGGTGACCTTCCACATCATCCGGATGCCTTAATTCACTTTTTTCGAGATATTTAACTCCCGCTTCAATGCTACCTGCTTTTACAGCTCGTTTTATTGCAACCCTTAATTTTGCATTTCCTGAATTACTTAGTTCCTCACTCTGTATCTCTGAAATTTGCTTCTGCTGCATATCATGTTGCTGCTCTGCCTGAAATTCCTGATAATTTTCTATCAAATAATCCGAAATTTCTGATGCATTATGGACGGCTCGGAATAATTCGTTTGGATCATTTTCCAAAACTGAAATCCATGAATGAAGATATGCCGCATGATCATTGATTGCTTCATCTGACAGCTTAATTCCCAAATCCATCTGTAAAAAGGCACTGCCAAATTCTGCATTTAATTCTTCTTTCGCATATTCCGGTGTTCCAAATTTGTTGACTAACGGCCGGTTTAAACGATCCGGATGCCCTGTAGAATGTGACATTTCATGAAGTGTTACCGCTAAAAACGCTTCCTGACTCTTAAAATAATCTCTTGGTGGCAACATGATCTTATCTTCTTTTGGTGAATAATATGCCCTGTTCTGCATTGATTCCACAATTTCACATTGACTAGAAGCAATGACTTCTTCGGCCAGTTTTAACATCTCATTTTTCTCCATCGGAATCACTTTAGGAATTGGGCCGATTCCATCAATCTGCTCTGCATTAAAAACTCTAAAAAAATTCACATATGGATTCCTGAGTTTTACTATCTTTTTTTCTAATTCACCATTTTCATTTTCCTCTTCAACAATCTTTGACCAGACCCATTTTTCCAACAGAACTGATTTTGCACCCTTTTTAATCCGATATCCCTGCTTATTAGCTTGCTTTAACGTCATCCAACGTGAATCTTCATATTTTCCAACTGCCGATGCGATTAGAAGTCTTAATAAATTAACTCCCTGGTATCTCGCTCCACTGATTGGATTGTTTGGCAGTCCATATGTACTCACAGAATCCCACATTTCTCGTACAGGTGATACACCATCTTTCATCTTTTGTATTAACTGATCCACAAGTTCTTGTCTTGATTCGCTTACAATCTGTGAAGCTGTTTTTCCCTTTGATTTTGCCATTTATTTTCCTCCTGACTAAGAAAAAAAGGCAAAGATCTGCATCTTGCCTTTATCATTTACATATTAGATTTTTTAAATTTTTTCAATGACTGCTCTGTTACTCCGAACGCTTCCAGTTGCCTAATATCTGTTATTTCCTCTCCTGTCAATTCATCTTCATCTACCCATTCAAGACCATCTATATTTTCTGGCCCAGCAACCATCTTCTGAATCCATGTCAGATCATTTGTTTTGACGTCCCAATTTGTTATACTATTTCTCATTTTTACCACCTGCCTCTCTATACTTAAGATATCTAAAGTATAATAATATTGTTTTTTTCAATGATATATTTTATTTAAATTACTATTGTCTTCTTAGGGTGACATTCATTTATACTAGAAAAGAACGTGTCGATCAAGATCCTGAATCATCTGTATTTTTTGTAAGATCCTGTGAAATCTATACTTCTTTTGGATATCTTTATATTCAGTTTTTGTTCTAATACTTACAATATAAAGATATATTTTGATATCCTGAATGCTGTATGTATGTCGGATTAGTTTCACACATTTCCTTACAAAACTTTTTAATCCAAATTTCTCGATACAAATTCTTGCAAAAATAACTGTTTCTCCCTCTATGATCTGTTGTGATATACGAAGTAATTTCCGATAAATCAATGTCTTTATCACTCTTCGAAGCTTAAAAAAAGGAATCCTTAAGATTCCTGAAAGTCTTTCAACCGAAAAGTAAGTAAAAGCTTCCTGATCCGCACGCATAATAAAATATGCAAGTACTAACTTTTCTAATTTTGTTATTTTCATACTTCGATATACTAAATGTAAACAATGATGCTTATACTCTGTTGTTACAATTACTTCTTCCATTTTCAGAAAATCCTGAAAAACAGAATTTTTTCTGACAACTTCTTTAATATCATTATCATTGAAAAGAAAATCTCTTTTGTCCTCTGGAGTTAAATAATATCGATTTGTAAATTGTTTTCCCATCGCTTTTTGTTCTGCTTTTACGATATAGCCTTTTTCCGCTAATTTGTTTGTCTGCCTTTGGATCGTACGTTCACAGTATCCTGTTTCATCTTCCATCGTATTTACTGCCGGATAGCAATAGCCTTTTTTATCCATACGGCTTAATAAATTTAAAAATACACTCTTGCCTGCCGTTGTAATCTCTGGATCAGCCATGACTTTTTTAAAACTTGTGAACATCTCCATACTATTTTTCTCCTAAAATCTTATTTAATCTTTTCTCCTGTATCCGGCTCAGTATTCTCTGCCGGCTGCATCTCCCAGTCTGATGTATCCTTGGGTGCTTCTGTCATCTGCTCTTCTTCTGTCGTTTCTTCTGTCTGTTTTTTTTCTGTACTAACTTCTGTTGTTGTAACTGCAGATCGTTTTGTTTGTTTCTTTTGCGGTCGATTTACGATCACTGCTATTATGATCAACACAACCATTACAATCACAGCAACAACAAGTGATACTATTTTCCCTTGTCTCTGATTCATTCTCTCACTTCTTTCTGATTTTCAACTGCATAAATATAAGTCCTGTAATCGTTTTTCTCATAACTACAAGTAACAAATGTATACAATCGTTTCCTGATACTCTGATCTGGTAAATAACTAATAGATTGAATTCTTGATAGATAATTTTCTCTATCCTTTTTATTTTTGAATTCAATCGGTAATTTTTCTGGTTTGTTTGCACGTGCAGCAATTACTTTTAATGTCCTGGTCTCTTTTGGAAGATACAAAATAATCTTTTGATGCTTCTTCCAGAACGATCGATTTTTATATTTTACAAATGTTGCAAACATCGATCCATCTCTCATATGATGCCCATAAATAACATTATTATCTGACATGAAATCTTTTTTACATTTATAATCTAAAAAAATACAACCCGATGGATTGTACTTCTTATGGAATGTCCTATGTAAATATGTACTATTATCTTTTCCCTGAACGATCGGATAACTAACTTTTGTTCCTGGTACTTTAATCCAGGCAACAATGTCTTTATTTATTCTTTTAAGTTTCTTCCAATTGATAGATTTTTCTGTTTGTACTGCTTTTTGCAACGTATCATATTCTTTCTGTGCTTTTTTATATTTCCATTGATTAATCAAAATCTTACCTGCAAAAAAAGCGATTGCTGTAAAACATAGAAACAATAATATATCGCATATCCATCGTTTTATTTTGATATTATCCAAAACGGACCTCCTGCACTTGCACTACTATTTGATTCATCGACAATCAGATCTAAACTCCATGTCTGCTTTGTTCTTTGCCTTGATCCACAATCTGCTACAGTGATTTTTCCATCTTTAATTCCTGTTAATACAATAAAATGACCACCGCTTGTAAAATGTCCTGCAGACATAATTGCTACTACTAGTTTTCCTGTCTTCAATGCTTGGATAATCTGGGGCTTATTTTTTCCAACACCTTTACATTTCACACCATATTTTTTCGCTAATCCTGGAATAACATCATGCTTACTTCCTGCTCCTTTCACATAATATCCCTGACTTCCTGCCCATTGGCAAGTCTGCCTTGGTGTTATTTTCTTTCCAGAAAGCGTAGAGATGCATATTGCCATACTTGTAGGTCCACATCCACTCTGTCCTATTGTTGACGTACTATATGGAATGGATTTCCATGCAGCATCTCCCTGATTATAATAAACAACCTTTAGACCAGAATTTCCTTCCAACAAGGAAATCTCTGCCGAAGAATCCCCTGTTGCAATCGAATAGTATTTCATTACCTTTTCAGCATGATTAGGAGTCCCTTTTGCACCAGCCGGCATCATTGTCGCACTATACTCTTTACTAAGTGCCAATGTATACTTTCCACCATGCTTTTTTATCCAGGAAATCCATCGATCCATCCCATAATTATAACCTTGAATTGCTACTTTTATATGATCGAGATCAGTTGGATCTTCAACATCCGCTTTTTTTAAAGCATCTCTTAATTCCTGCACTCCTGCATTGACGGAACATTCTCCATGTCCGGATGGGATCCCGTTCGGACTATGGCTATGTCCACCACTATTATTTTTTGTTTTTAAGCAATAAAGACCATAAGCCCCCTCTGCCGCCTGCATTGGATCTGGTTCATTACCACTTGATTCTACCTGCATTAGTGCTAATGCCAAATCTACATATCCTGGAATCTTATATTTTGTACAATACTGAGTAACCATTGGTCTCCATTTTTCCACCTGATCTGATAATGGAGAAGCTGCTGTTCCAGCTGTTGTTCCCATATCAGAAGTTACCAACATAGCTACAATAAAAAACAAAATAGGTATTAAAATAATGATCAATAATTTTTTTCTGTTTTCTTCATCCGCAAGCATACGCATTGCGAAATAAGCTTCATTCATTTATCGACCACCTGCTTTTCCAAAATATGCCCATTTATAATCCGGAATTTCAAAATTAACATGCAATCTCTTTGATCCAATCATAAACAATGCATGTCCTCTTCGTTTACTTTCCAGAAGCTCCCTTTCTGCTTCTGTCAGATTGTATAACTTATCAGTTTCTTCTAAGTTTTGTCCATCGGTTCCAAATAAAATCTTATAACATGGCGTATCAAGCAATGCCTGTCCATACATTTTAATTTTTGGATCTAAGAAATCTACAACACTATGGCTAATAATAAATAATCCAGCTTCATATTTTCTATCTCGCTTGGCCACATTTCGTAAGAACACTAAAGATTGGGGAACTTCTGGATCAATCATCAGGTAAGCTTCATCGCAGATTAATGCAACTTTCTCTGTTCGATCACTACTCATAATATTCCATGACCATGTCTCCAATAAGAAATATTGGGCTCTTTTCACATTGTTCGATGTAGACTGAAGAGAATATGTATCCAAAACTGTAATCTGTTTATCTGTTTGTAATGTTGTCGGTCCATTCCATAATGCACTGTCCGCACCATTTGCTGCATCTTCTAAAAATAATGCTAGATCTTCATATATATTTTCTGTTTCAATTTTTCCTTCTTCTTTTGATACACTAGCCTTTTCCAACAATTTATTATACATATCTGATAAAATCGGAAAATCTTCAGGTTTTAACTTCTTCGCATCTGTGTTCCAATCAATATCAAAATCTTTGTATAATTCAATCAATGTCTTTTTTAAGACTGCTTTATGTTTATCCGTCAAAGATGGAATATATAAAGAAAAGAAAATCTCTAAATGTTTAATGTAAAGAGCTAAGTCTCCAAGACCATTTCCCTCATCCTTATCATAGTAATCTGTAAGTCCTGGTTCTGTTTCATCTGGTTCATCATTTTTTGGAATTGGCATAATGTGTAATGGATTTACACGTGCTTTTGGTGAGCCCCCTGCATCTAACCAATTGCCATTTAGATTTTTACAAAAATCTTTATATTCACTTTCCGGATCAATAAATATCAGTTTTGTTCCTAGCATAAACTCTGACAAAGTAATATGCTTTACTGCCGCACTTTTACCACTTCCAGGGACCCCCATAATAACAAAGTTAGAATTTGTTCGATCATTTTCACGCAGCCAAAAGTCTAGCACAACTAGTCCTCCAGTTGCATCCTTTGCAACATAACAACCTGCATTATCATTCAGTCCTGAAGAACTAAACGGGAATCCACCGACAAAAGTTCGAAGCGGCATAACACGATTTGATACCTCATTTAATAATGGATTTTCAATATAAAATGGTGCAACATGTTGTAATGCATGTTTTTGCATCAATGTAAGTGGTCTAACTTTCAGATTGGTCATTGCACATGTTCCACGCATCTTCTGTTCTACTTTTTTTAAAGATTCTTTATCTATTGCCATTGGAATTAATGTTCCTGCCAATTCTCCAACAACTTCTCCATTTTCATCGATTTGCTGCAGCAATTTCATTCCATCTTTTGCACCTTTTTCTGCTCGTTGTTGCTTCAATCGATCTTTTGCTGTTCTTGCCTGTCCTGATAGCATTGTTATATTCTTGTTAATACTCTCCAGGATTTCCCCTTGGTTGGGCGTAAAAGTAAAGGAAACTGCTGTTGATGGAATATTCGTAATACGTGTTAACCATCCATAATTTGGAGCAGGTGGATATTTTATCATACCGTATCCTTTACAGTAGTTTTCTCCTAATGTAAAATTATTGGATTCAAATTTCAATGCGATCGGCGAAATAATATTTAATAAAGAAGCATTTTCTTCCATTTTCTGTTTCTTAGCCATCATATCACTCCTTTTAATATTGGTATCGATGCATCTGTCATCTCATCTTCAATTGATACAACTGCCGGATTATTCACAAGGTTACATAAACGAACAATATCCTGATCCTTTATGATTTCTGTTTTAATTCCAACCGCCTCAAAATGCTCTGCAAATTCACTAATTCTTTTCTTTAGATCTCTTTCCACATCTTCTGCAGCTTTCATAGAAAAGTAAAAAAAGAACTGTCTTTCTACAATTTCATCTCCAAATGTGAAATCAGATAAATTTTCCATTTCTTTTCTAAGTAACTCTCTTCGATATGGATCACTTGTCTCATTGCGGAGATGAGCATACGATTCCAAAAGAGGCTGCATATCTACCGGACGTGATATCGCAAGAAAATGAAATGGTTCTTTTTCAACTGATAGTTCTGCCGTCAGCTGCTTCACTAACGTTTCTTTTTCTCTTTGGGATAGCAATCCTACGCTGACTGGTAGTATCTTAATATAACCAATTACATATCCATCTCTTGTATACAGATAATTATTCTGGATATTCAATACATTCGTAAATTCCTGGGCAGTTATTTGTTCTGCTGTAAGTTTCTTCTTTTTTTCTTTTTTCTTCATGTACTGCTCCTTTATTTTCTCTTCTTTCTCATTGTTTCTTCCATTAATTTTGCTCTGTTAGCTTTCTTCGCAGCCAATTGATGATAGGCTTGTGAAAGTGGGCAAGTAGAATCCAAGAATAAAGGGGATTTATCAACATATTCTTTTCCGTTATAAATAACCCTTTCGAACCCCAGTGCAAATAATTCCTCGTTCGTAATTCGAACCTTTATTGTTTTGTTTGACATTTTTTCTGTTCTCCTTTATTTTTATTCTTTTTTCCTTAGTCATTTATTTATCCCCACATTTCATTCAACCTTATAATCAACATTGAATTCTTCCTTTGTATGATTTTTAGAATTCTCTGTTGTTGTTTTAGGCTGATGCGTTGTTACACGTTTTTTTTCTGTCGTTGTTCGTTTTTTTTGTGTCGTTTTTACTGTTTTTCGGACCTTTTTTACCGTTTTTTTCTTTTTTGCTGTTGTGTTCCGCTTTTTTGTCGTTCCAATTTTTTTTCTTGTAGATGTCGTAATATTTCTTCTATCTGTTGTTGCCTTCTGTGTTGAAGATTCTGTCATTTTTTCTGTTTTTCTTTCTGTCGTCGCCTTTTTTTCTTGTGTCGTTGGTGTTTCTGTCGTCACTTCTTCAGTTGCTGTCTGCGTTGTCCCCTGTGTTGTAACCTTTTCTTTCTGTATTTCTTTTGTTAAATGCTGCTTCTTTTTGCCTGCATTTATATTTTTCAATACAATAGAAAGTCCAAAAAAAACTAATACAATGCAAAAAAGCAGGATCATAATAAATCCTGCTTTTTTCATGTTAATTTTGAATTTTTTTGACTTCTTCTTTTTTTCTTGTTTTTTAATTTCTGAAACTATTTTACTATTTTGTTCAACTATACACTCTTCTTCAATATTAGTATTCTCTGTATCTAAAATTGTGTTTTGACTCCCAAGTAACTCTCTAAAATCCTCAGTATGATCATTTTCAAATGGATTATCAATACTAATGCGTATGTGCCTATTTTCATAATGCAGAATCAATTCTCCCTCATCTGATTCACACCATATTTGTATATCGCACTGTTCAAACATCTTTTCTATTGGATCTTCTTCACAAAAAGAACAGACTGTATACACCACACCTTCTTTTCCACTATTACATAGAAATGAAATATCATTCCACTTATATATGCCATTTTCTCCTATTAACCCATAGTTTGATGACAGTTTTGGAAGTATTGCTTTTTTTACATTTGTTGTTATTTCACAAAGACATAAATTTTTTTCTGCCTCTGAAAGTGTCTTCACAAAATTAATTGCTGCCAATACTGCTGTTTCTCTATCCTGCGATAAAAAACCTATCTGCATTTCCTGCTTTTGAACATCTATCTTTGGCTTTTCCGAGATTTTTAAGATCTTTCTTAATGATTCAAGAATATTTTCATTCTGATCAACAATTTCTATTCCTTGCAAATCTAGAAGTTCACTTTTATCTCGAACAATCAAAATTATCTTTATCTCCGGAAAGCTATTTTGAAATTCTATCAGATCTTTTGAATTTTCCAATGCTACCTGCTCAATTACAATTGCTTCTGGCTTCATTGTATCGATGCTGATATATTCTCTTTTGATAAAATCTGTCAGCCTGCAATTCCATACAATATAATTCCGATGAAGGACATTCAGTTCTGATCCAAGATATTCTAATTCCTGTGTGATTAAAAACAGAATCATTCTTCTACCTTCCATTCATCTTTATATTTATATAAATATACTTGTTGCTCTTTAAGGTATGCAATAAACAATAATACAAATGCTCTCATCGAAATATTGCCCTCCAGTCTTGTATTAAACCCTATACATGCTGTAATTCCAATCATGATTGTTAACACTACAATTGATAGATCCCGAGAAATTCCATACAAGATAATTGAAAAAACAATTACAAATGCTGACATAAGGATTGTGAGATATAATTCTTTTTTCCCAAATCCAGGAAAATATTCATGCTGAGCCGTCACATACGTTGGTATGTATAAATCCTCTTTTTCTCTTTCTTCCATTAATTTTCTCCTCACTTTCTACTGATAATATTCTAAAATACTATCTTTAAAACTATAAATCAATGTTGTTAAAATCATAAATAAGATAACGTTTCTACCTCTTCGAAAGTTAGTTTCTTTTGAATCAGGGTCATTAATCGTACTAAAAATCAAAGTTAAAATTCGAAAAATTCCTCCTGCGTTAACTAAAATCATAAAAGCATTAATTAAATCTGTAATTGTATTCATTTTTTCTCCTAATGTGCAAATATTCGTCTAATATTTGAAGCAACTTGTAATTTTCCTGCAAATCCACTACCTTGATTCGCAAACAGATAATCCTGAATTAACTTCGGTCCTTTTAATGCCAATGATCCAAATGCTACAGACCAGATTACATGCCCGGTTAATAATAAAGCCATAGCTAATCGAAGCAAAATAATCTGCAATGTACAAGTAAATCCCATCTGCAGAAACTTTTTCCCAGCAATCTTAAAAGATCCACCGTCACTATCCATAAGTCCTACACTTAAAAGTGGAATAGCAAATTTTAAAACCATTAATTCTGCACCATTCTTGATTATCTGTATATATATCAAAAAGATTATAATTAAAAATATGATAAACAATAGAACTGTCGTTATTCCATTTCCAAATAATGTCAACAAAAATTGATCTTTAATTGCTTCTATTTCTCCCTTACTTCCAATCGCCGTTAATATTGCTTTTGTAAAGGTTTCGAAAATATTGACAAGTGGTGTATATAATCCTAAAAATGTAACTGAAATTGCAACCGCCTGACAAAAGCCTGTTAAAATATGAATTGGATCATGATCTGGATCTCCATCCGATTGCAATATATAAATTGAAAAACCCTTTTGGACAAATTTTAATATCAGTAATGCAATTGCATATTTTAATATCACTGCATTAACTTTGCTTAGGCTTAAACCCTTAATTAAATGCTTTGTACTGATGTAATTTTGGCAATTTAATGCTATATCCATTAGATCAACAAGGAATTTATTAATCAATTTAACAGCATCCTTCGCGAGATCTTCTAAAAAATCATTGAATAAGCTTTTTAACATTTAAGACCTCCTGATATTTTCTATTTATAGTAAGATAAAATTGTTGGTACTAGTGCAACAACTGAAACAACCAGAACCATACAGACAAGGATTATACCTATTCTTTTTTTATACATTTTGGTATCCACATCATCTGACATTTTCATGCGGATTAGATTATAGATAATCATTACAATTCCAATCACAGAAGACAATCCAATCAATGGTGTCTTCATATCATTAAACATGCTTTTAGTTCCAGTAAATAATTTAGAACTTC
>OLQT01000462.1_pt1 | contig 29646 bp, 28 predicted proteins | sample 1672651 | NCBI WGS metagenome assembly OLQT01 (sample SAMEA3136709, study PRJEB25190) | human gut metagenome | biome: human gut; feature: human-associated habitat; material: faeces | place: Austria | collected 2013 | reverse complement strand
ACTAGTACATGCTATTCGCAAAAAAATCTAAAACTTCTTTTGAATTTCTTTTTTCTTTTGAAGCTCTTCTTTCTTCTGAAGGGCTTCTTTCTTTTCCACTTCTTCCGCCTCGGCCATCAGCAGCGTCTCCTGCTCTTTTCGGTTCTCTGCTTCCACTTCTTCACCCAGATGCTCTGCGTTTTTTTCCTGCAAAAGCATCTCTGTTTCCCGGTCTCTGCCATTTTCCTTCTGCAGAGCTTTCTTTTCCAGAAAGCAATACAGCGGCAGCTGTCTGTAGATCTCACCATGCCTGAAAAAATCTCCCGGAAGGACAGCCACCACCCCCAGGAAGATCAGGCTCAAAACCACGCAGAAAGCCCTCTGGATATTCGTCACCCACGATCACCTCTTATGGTATTTTATGACCTGTCCTCTTCGATTAGACTATCGGAAAAAGCCAGATTCAGTCCCTCGGAAATGGTAAAGCTTAAATATCGTACCGTTTCATCCACATCCTTTGGTGTTACAAACATGGTGTAAAGCTTCGGTGAGATCATTTCTTCCAGAAACTCCTTCTGCTCATCCTCCTCCAGTGCCTCCAGAAGCTCTGCCATGGAATCATGGACAATAGTAGCCGCATCCACCACAGTCGGAACACCGATCCCGATCACACGGACCGAAAGATTTTCTTCATTCAGGCCTTCCCTGTGATTCCCCACGCCGGAGCCCGGACTAATCCCGGTATCCGTGATCTGGATCGTCCGGTTAAGTCTTGTCGTACTTCTGGCCGCCAGCGCATCTACGGCGATCACCAAATCCGGCTTTGTCTCAGAAACAACACCCCGAACAATTTCCAGAGTTTCCATTCCGGTCTGTGCCATCACACCCGGAACGATCCCGCTGATCTGATGCATTTTCATATGTTCATTGCTCTTCAGCCCATATTCCCGGATCACATGCCTTGTCATATGAAGATTGGAAACTGCACGAGGGCCAAGGGAATCCGCAGTAATCTCCTGATTTCCAAGGCCTACCACCAGGATCGACTGCTGCCGTCCGAGATCGATCAGCTCCCTCAAATGATGTGCCACCTCTTCCGAGATCTCCCTGTGATAATCCTCATCCGGAACGGAAAGATCCGGTGCCTCAATGGTAATATAGGTCCCCTGTGGTTTTCCCATGGTCCTGGCTCCATTTTCCGTTGTGATCCGCACTACGGTAGTCCGAACATCCTTTTCCTCATCGTATCTTTCCCTGATCTCTACTCCACGTACTTCTACGTTTTCCGCCTGAAAGCGTTCCGTTGCTTCCAGCGCCAGGTCTGTTCTGATTCTGCTCCTTCCAGCCATACTCTCATCCTCTTTTTCTGTAAGATTGCAAAGACTTTTTCGCTGCTGCCTGCAGCTTTTCCGGTGTTTTCCCTTTTATTATTTCCCCTTTTTCCCATAAATATGTATCATTTCCCCTTTTCCACACAGCATCTGGTATTTTTTGCATATTTTTTTGGAATTTTTGCGAAAAACATCTTGACATTCCTGTGCACGTATAATAATATATATAAGCATGTTTCATAGGAGCGCCCGTGTCTGTTCCTGTGAATGTAATTTAATATTATATTTTTAAGGAATCGGAGGTGTACGAATTGGCTAACATTAAATCCGCAAAGAAGAGAATCTTAGTTAACAGCACTAAGGCTGCAAGAAACAAAGCAATCCGTTCTGCAGTTAAGACTTCCATTAAGAAAGTTGAGACAGCAGTTGAAAATAAGGATAAGGCAGCTGCAGAGGTTGCTCTTAAGGACGCAATCTCCACAATCAGCAAAGCTACATCCAAGGGCGTTTATCACAAAAATAACTGCGCCAGAAAAATTTCCCGTCTTTCCAAAGCTGTCAACAGCATTGCGTAATAGACCACGGAATATTTTAGTTATAAGCTTATAAGTAAAAGGAAAGACAGTCGAACCGTCAGCGACTGTCTTTTTTGTATATAGATTTCTGTTTTGTATATAGCTTTCTGTATTGACCAAAAGGAGTTTTTTTATGATATCTCATCCCTTTCCCTACCGCATTATCCGCAGTAGCCGGAAAACCCTGGCGATCCAGGTCAGCGTTTCCGGTCAGGTGACTGTCCGTGCTCCGCACACAATGCCAGATTCCACCATCCAGCGTTTTCTCTCCCAGAAAGAAAGCTGGATCCTGAAGCACCTCTCCCACTCTGCCTCCAGGCCGGCACAGCCCCAGGCTGAAAACCCGCCTCTTTCGGAATTCCGCCGCAGTTATTATATGGAATCCGCCAGAAAAATATTCAAAAGAAAAACCGCAGCCTACGCCAGAAAAATGGGCGTAACCTACGGCCGTATCACGATCCGGGAACAAAAAACCCGCTGGGGAAGCTGCACCAGCGAAGGAAACCTGAATTTCAACTGGCGGCTGATCTTCGCCCCGGAAAAAGTCCTGGATTATGTTGTAGTACACGAACTTTCCCACAGAAAAGAAATGAATCATTCCCCTGCCTTTTATGCAGTGGTGGCATCTGTGATGCCAGAGTATAAAGCCTGCGAAAAATGGCTCAGGGACAACGGAGCGACCCTGTGGCAGAACCCGTCTCCGTAAAACTCAGGCTCTCACTGCTCTCGCCGAGCTATACTTCACGATCAGAAGCTCCACGCTGAGCACATCTCCAAGTGTACCTGTCTTTACCGCCTCTTCCGCATCCACAAAATCCCGCACAGCATTCTCCAGCTCTTCCACAGTGTAGGATCTGGCACAGGATGCCAGATTCCGCACAACAAAAGAGGGTACTCCCAGTTTGGAAGCGATCTCGGTCTGAGAAAGACCCTCCTGTGACATTTTCTTGGTCAGGCAGATCTGACGAAACTGTTTCGCCAAAAGAAACAATATCCGCATCGGCGGTTCCCGAAGGGTCAGAAGGTCATAGTACAGATCCAGGGCCCGCTTCTGGTTCTTCTCCGTCACCGCACGCACCATATCAAAGATCTTATTGGTTGTCTGCGTGGTACAGACAGCCTGGATATCTGCAGCCGTCACAACATCTCTTCCGACCGTATAGGAGATCAGCTTTTCCAGCTCCATCCTTATATTTCCCATATCTGTTCCCGTCATGGTCAGCAGAAGCTCCACATCTCTCTGGGTGATCCTGCGGCCATTTTTTCCAAGGATCCCTGCTGCCCACCGCATAAGAGTCTTTTCATCCTGCTGTTTAAATTCCCCGATGCTGCCGCAGGCTTTTACCGCCTTGTACATACGGCTTCTTTTATCTACTTCAGACTCGCAGAACACTAGATACAGATAATCAGGCAGAGCTTTCATATAATCTGCCAGTTCCTCGCATTTGTTCTTAAAGAATCCCGTATCCTCAAGAAGGACTACTCTTCGCTCTGCAAAAAAGGGCATGGTATCACAAAGACTCAAAAGCTCCCGGACATCGATCCCCTTCCCCTCATATCTGGTAAAATTCATGGTATCATCGTCCGGGTTCAGAGCCTTCACCAGATTTCTTTTATATTGTTGTTTCAGATAGGCTTCCTCACCGTAAAGGAGATATGCCTGCTTAAATTTTCCTGTTTTAATATCTTCCTGAATATTCTTCAATCTCTGTACCCCTGTCTGATTTTCTCTGTAATCCAGTTTATACGACAACTGCCGGAAATGCAACACCCAAGCAAAAATTTGACTTTCCACCGGATTCATGCTACTGTAAACAGGTACATATTCCGGCAGATCCGTTCTGTCAGCGAAATATGTGGAAGGGAGTGTTCCATTATGGAAAAAAGAAGAAACAGCAGAACAAGCAACCTGAAGAGCGCAACCACCAAGGCCAAAGCTACCGTGAAATCAACTGTAGAAAAGATTGAAAAAACACCTGCAGCTGAAAAAACCGTTAAAGCAGTCAAAAAGGCAACAGAGACTGTAGCAGCCAAGGCACCAGAAGTAGTAGAAGAAGTTAAGGACACTGTAAAAAATCATAAGATCAGCGGCATCACACTTGAAATTTTTGAGACATCCATCACAGTTGCCGACCTTGAGGCAGCTGTTAAGAAAGATGCAGAAGCAAAGGGCCTGAAAGGCAAAGAGCTCCACATCTATGTAAATGCAGAAGAAAGAGCAGCTTACTACACTGCTGACGGAACGGGTTCCGACGATTACAGGATCGATCTGACCACTCTGTAAGCTCCGGCGGATCTGTTCCGCGATCGCTTATATGCCGGTCTGTCTGTGACATTCCGGAAACGCAAAAAAGCCATGCACAGGACATTTTCATCCGGTCCCGCTGCATGACTTTTCTTTTTTATCTTTTACTGGATCTTTTTGATCCAGTCTCTGGAGCAGCCTACTGCAGCTCTCCAGCCTTTTACCATGGCATTTCGCTTCTCATCATCGATCTCCGTGCGGAAAATACGTTCCACATCACGGCTTTCCAGTACTGCCTCCTTGCTTTCCCAGAATCCCACAGCAAGACCTGCAAGATATGCGGCACCAAGAGCAGTTGTCTCAATACATTCCGGACGTTCTACAGCCACATTACTGATATTGGCCTGGATCTGCAGGAGAAGATTGTTTGCACTTGCTCCGCCGTCTACACGAAGAACTGCAAGGTCACTTCCTGCATCTTCCTTCATAACCTCCAGCACATCATTGACCTGATATGCAAGTGATTCCAAAGTCGCACGCACAATATGATACTTATTTACACCACGGGTCAATCCCACGATCGTGCCACGGGCATACTGATCCCAGTAAGGAGCTCCAAGTCCTGTAAATGCAGGCACGACGTAGCAGCCGTTTGCATCCGGTACCTTTCCCGCAAAATACTCGGTATCCGATGCGGAATCCACCAGATGAAGCTCATCACGAAGCCACTGGATCGCAGCGCCAGCCACAAATACGGATCCCTCCAGAACATAAGTGATCTCTCCGTTAAGTCCCCATCCGATGGTTGTAACCAGCCCGTTATTGGAAAATACCGGTTTATCTCCTGCATTCATCAGAAGAAAGCCACCGGTTCCATATGTATTCTTGGTTTCACCTTTCTCAAAGCAGGCCTGTCCGAACAGCGCCGCCTGCTGGTCCCCGGCAGCACCGGCTACCGGGATCCTTCCACCGAAAAAGGACGGATCTGTCTCACCATAAATCTCACTGGACTCTTTTACCTGCGGGAGCATGCATTTCGGAATATCAAGCTCCTCCAGGATCTCATCATCCCACTCCAGTGTATTGATGTTGAACATCATGGTTCTGGACGCATTGGAATAATCTGTTACATGAACAGCTCCCTTGGTCAGCTTCCAGATCAGCCAGGTCTCCACGGTACCAAACAGAAGCTCACCCTTCTCTGCTCTTTCGCGGGCACCCTCCACATTATCCAGGATCCATTTTACCTTGGTGGCAGAAAAATACGCATCAATAACAAGTCCTGTTTTCTGACGGAATTTTTCTTCCAGTCCCTTTGCTTTCAGGCTGTCGCAGTATTCTGAGGTTCTCCTGCACTGCCATACGATGGCATGATAAACCGGCTGTCCCGTATTCTTATCCCAGACAATGGTGGTCTCTCTCTGATTGGTGATACCGATCGCTGCAATATCCTCTGCCGTTGCCTCAATCTGGTTCATAGCCTCTCTGGCAACAGAAAGCTGTGTGGACCAGATCTCACCTGCATCATGCTCTACCCATCCCGGTTTTGGAAAATGCTGGATAAACTCCTTCTGTGCCACACTGCGGATCCTTCCGCTTTCATCAAAAAGAATACAGCGGTTACTGGTCGTTCCGGAATCCAGCGCCATAACATATTTTGCCATATAAAAATCCTCCAATACATTTCTTGGCTGCGGCTCAGTGCCTCTGCAGCCTCATAATTCCCATACCTTCTGATTTGTAGTGGAAACCGCTGCTGCCCCCGCACCCAGGGCTCCCATCACATCCTCCTTATCGGAGATCAAACCGCCTGCGATCACAGGCACCTTGCTTGTTTTACATATCTGTTTAAGAATCTTCGGCATCAGCCCCGGCAGAACCTCTACCACATCCGGCAGCTGCTCATGCTGATTTCCCAGATTCTCAATATTCTTGATCGCCATGGAATCAATAAGGAAAAAACGCAGAACTGTATACATTCCAAGCTTCTTCGCCCTGTTGATCATGGATGCTTTTGTTGAAATGATCCCATCTGCATGGATATTTTTACAAATATAATCCACAGAAACCTCTTTTGAGCTTAAACCTGTGATCAGGTCTATATGTGCCATCGCGATCTTCCCCGCCTGGTGGATCCGCTCCACAATTCCCCCAATAGAACGGATATCTCCATACAGGATAAAGATCACGGTAAGCTCCTCCCTGCCCAAACAGTTCTGAAGCCCCTGCTCATCCTTTACAGCCGCTATGATCGGGTTCGCCTCGATCGCGTCCAGAAATTCTTTGTTCATCTTCTCTCTTCCTCCGCAATGTTCACACAATATCATCATATCTCCGCGCATTATTTGAAGATATTATTCTTATTGTATCAGTTTATTGCTTCAAAGACCAGACGCATTTGCCAAATATATCTGTTTTATTTCCGGCTGTATTACAATTCTCAGACAATCTTCTTCTCTGGTAAAAGAAGGGAAGCCCCTATGGACTTCCCTTCTGCAGATACATTATTTCTCAAACGGGAATTTGAACTGTGTAAGTCCGAATTCATCGCGAAGTCCGATAAACTCTTTCTGAACTGCCTCTGTCACCGGAACTCCCTTATCCTTACGATACATCCATACATCATATTCCTTCTCGCCTGCTGTGTAGATACGTTCCTGTCCAGGAGCCTTCTCGGAGCCTCTCAGGTCTCTCAGGATATCACCGCATGTTTTCTTGAATGCCTCTGCACCCATAAATGCCTCTGTGTCGATAGCAATAAAGAAATGTCCAAGATGATATGGACGGATCTTTCCTTCCTCATCCTTACCATCCAGAGCTTTCAGGAAGAGACCGGACTGAAGAGCAGCGGAAAGGATCTCAACAACCGTAGAGTATCCGTATCCCTTATATCCTCCGGTTGTCTCACCAAATCCACCGAGAGGAGCAAGTGCTGCCTGCTGGCTTCTGATCTTCTTAAGGATCTCTGCACTATCTGTAAGCTCCTCTCCTTCTCTGGAAATAACAAGACCCTTAGGAGTATCATGGTTGATACGTGCGTAGTATTCGATCTTGCCATTCTGGATAACAGATGTTGCACAGTCCAGTGTAAACGGGAACGGCTCATCTGTAGGCATACTAAATGTTAATGGGTTGGTTCCAAGCATATTCTCAACACCAAATGTCGGTGCAACAGATGGTCTTGCGTTAGTACCGCTGATACCGATCATATTCTCCTTTGCTGCGAGACCTGTCCAGTAGCCTGCGATTCCATAATGGGAAGAGTTACGGACTGCAACCATACCCATGCCGTATTTATGTGCTTTTTCGATACACATGTCCATAGCCTTCTTGCTGGCTACCATTCCCATACCATCGTTAGCATCAAGAACTGCAGTTGTCGGTGTCTCTTTAAGAATATCGATCTTTGTTACAGGATTTAAGATTCCGGATTTGATACGGTCGATATAGATCGGTTTAAAGCGGTTGCAGCCATGGCTCTCGATTCCACGTCTGTCACTTTCCAGAAGTACATCAGCGCAAAGTCTTGCATCCTCCGTCGGAACTCCCATTTTCTCAAATACTGCAGTCATAAAATCGTCTGCAAGCTGCCAGGAAATAAAAGGTCTTGTTTCTTTCTCCATTGTAAAACTCCTCCATATACATTATTATAGTTTTTTTATTTTGCTTATATAGATCTGCAGCAGGACCCCCTCCTGCCGGAGATTTCAAATTTAGCCTGCCTCCTGTATGTGCCTCACAGAAAGCGCCTTTACATCGCAGTTTCAATCCTCGTCTGCCACTGCTCTTCCTCTGTCCGGATAATTGGTAATGATGGAGTTTACTCCCCATTTCTTCATCCTTCTCATATCCTCTTCCTCGTTTACAGTCCAGACATTCACCCCGATCCCATTCTGGGAACAGCTGCGTACATGTTCTTCCTTCAGGTATTCCAGATTCGGATGATAATACTGCACATCACAGGTTCTTGCATAAACCCCTGCATTATCCACATATTTCTCTACCAGAAAGCCTCCTGCAATAGTCTCATCACTCTGTCTGCACAATACAATGGATGCGTTATTGAAAGAGGAAAGGATGATCCGATCCTCCAGACCATATTCGCAGATCATATCAATGACCTTCTCTTCCATACCACCATAATAATAAACACTGTTCTTCAGCTCGATGTTTGTAATCAGATCTTCCTCCTCTGCCATCCACTCCAAATACTCTCTCAGAGTCGGAATCTGAAGCCTGCCGAATTTTCCGGCAAACTTATCCGGATAACTGCAATCCAGTTTACACAGCTCAGCATATGTAAGATCATAGATATACCCGTTTCCATCTGTGGTACGATCAACCTTCTCATCGTGCATGATCACCGGAACCAGATCCTTGGTCAGCTGTACATCAAGTTCAATTCCCTCGCATCCAGCCTCCACAGCTTTCTGAAACGCCAGCATTGTATTCTCCGGATATTCTCCGCTGAAACCACGATGTCCAAATACTTTCATTCTAATCATCCTCCATTCAATGCATTACATCGTTGTGAGCATTTTTGCCAATTCATATTTCTGATTATATCATAGCTTTTATTTATTTTCAACATTTTTTATCGACTTTTGTGCATTTTTTTGTTATTTTTTAATTAATTATTCTTTTAAGTGCTAATATCTTTTGTGCATTTTGTACATTTTATTTCATGGCAAACAAAGCGATAAAAAAGCCTTTTCAGGTTTATTTTATTCGCTTTGTCTGCCAGAGGGCTGACATATTATAAGCATACAGATCGCCATATATATCCTTTGCAGATCACTGTATGATCTGCTTCACATTTCCTGTAGCCACGATATCCACACCTGTACCTGCTGCATTCTCCAGGATCACGTCCCCAATCTGAACCGGCGCTTCCACACATACATCCCGCAGCGCATCCACACAGTCAAAAATCTTTCCTTTCGGAATATCCTGTGCTGTCTTTACTGACACCACCGGCATGCTTCCATTCTTCACACGCACGGTCGTTGTCACGATCCTGGTCGGATCTGTCACTTCCTTCACTGCATATTCCGCACCTTTTTTACAGGTATTTCCTGTGACGGAAATGATTTCTTTTCCATTCATTTCCACCAGAAGGGCGCATCCCATAGGACATCCGATACAAGTAAGATTCCTTTTTTCCATTTTCATCACTCCTCCACCTGGATCACAAGTTCATGTTTATCCTGTTTCTGTTTTCCTTCCAGAATGGAAAGAAGCTGCTCTTTTTTCAATTTGATCTGTTCCATCTCTCCGGGTGCTGCCACCTGTTTTTTTCTGGAAAAGATCCGTTCTCCATCCAGATATGCACGGATGTAACAATTTTTATATACATTTCCCACACGGAAGCGGACCAGCTGCTCCTCCGCCATATGACCGGTACGGATCTCAGACGGCACTGTATAGCGGACTCCGTTTTGGGGCGAAAGTGTGATCTTCATCTCTTCCGGTATTTTATCCTCTCCATTGTTGTTTATATAAAGAGCCGCATTTCTTCCTGCATTGCCGGCTTCCTCCGAAACAAAATCCACCAGATCGTGAACATGAAGAACATTTCCGCAGGCAAAAATACCTTCTACATTTGTCTCCAGACTTTCGTTTACCACCGGTCCGGAAGTCACATTGCTCAGCTTCACACCTGCCTGTCCGGAAAGCTCATTCTCTGGGATCAGACCAACAGAAAGAAGAAGCGTATCGCATTCAAAAAATTCCTCTGTACCGGGAATCGGGCGTCTGTTTTCATCTACCTCTGCAAGAGTGATTCCTTCCACACGCTCTTTTCCTTTTATGTCAACCACTGTATGGCTAAGCTTCAACGGGATACCAAAGTCATCCAAGCACTGCACGATATTTCGCTTCAGGCCTCCGGAATATGGCATCAGTTCTGCCACTGCCTTAACCTCTGCACCTTCCAGCGTCATACGTCTGGCCATGATCAGTCCGATATCACCAGATCCCAGGATCACTACTTTTTTTCCCGGCATAAATCCTTCCATGTTTACAAGGCGCTGTGCTGTTCCTGCTGAATAAATGCCTGCCGGTCGATATCCCGGAATGTTCAGTGCACCTCGCGGTCTCTCTCTGCAGCCCATGGCAAGGATCACAGCTTTTGCCCGGATCTGATACATTCCCTCCTGGCGGCTCATGGCAGTGATCACCTTATCCTGGCTGATATCCATGACCATGGTGTTCAGCCGGTACTCGATCTGCTGCTCTTTTACCATCCGGATAAAACGTGCCGCATATTCCGGTCCTGTCAGCTCCTCCTGAAATGTATGAAGGCCAAATCCATTATGGATACACTGATTCAGGATCCCGCCCAGTTCCTTATCACGTTCCAGGATCAGGATACTCTCTGCTCCCTCTTTCTTTGCAGCCAGGGCTGCTGCCAGTCCTGCAGGGCCTCCGCCTATGATCACGATATCTCTCTTCACCATAATCTTATCATTCATGGTTCTCGCCCTCCTCTGCAATTTTCTTGTTGATTCCTTCGATCAGTCTGGAAGCTCCGCCTGTTTTTGTGATCTCCTCCATGGAAATGCCAAGCTCTCGGCTGAGGATTTCCATTGTTCTGGGAGAGCAGAAGCCTGACTGACATCTTCCCATTCCTGCTCTTGTACGACGTTTTACTCCGTCCAGGGATTTCGCTCCAAGCGGTCTTCGGATCGCATCCAGGATCTCTCCCTCAGAGATCATCTCACATCTGCAGATGATATTTCCATATTCCGGTGATCTTTTGATCAGCTCATTTCTTTCTTCCAGAGAAAGCTCTGACGGATCCAGGATCCCTTTTCTCACCGGATCAAAATCCGGATTTACTTCCGGATGTAATTTTTCTTTTACGATGTCAGCAACCATACAGCCAATGGCCGGTGAGCTGGTAAGTCCCGGGGATGCGATTCCTGCACAATCGATAAATCCGGGAGCATCCTCCACCTCTTTGATCACAAAATCCATACCGTCCTCGATAGCTCGAAGCCCTGCAAAGCTTGTGATCACCTTCCGCAGTGGAATATCCTTTACTGTTTTCCGGGATTTGGCACTTACTTCCTCCACCCCCTCTGAGGTAGTCGCTGTTTCCTCCCGATCCTCCAGATCCGTAGCTGTAGGCCCGATCAAAAGGTTTCCATGAACAGTCTGTGTTACCAGAACTCCTTTTCCGTTCTTATTTGGAAGTGCAAAGATCGTATGATTCACATGTGTTCCTGCACTTTTATCAAGAAGCATATACTCACCCTTACGAGGAGTGATATGCAGTTTTTTCTCACTTACCATATTATGAAAAACATCCGCATAGACACCGGCAGCATTGACGATACAGCCTGTCTCAAAATCACCCTTTGAGGTTTCCACAACAAAACCTTTTTCCTGTTTTCGGATGTTCTTTACTTCTGTATCAAATTTAAATTCCACACCATTGTTATATGCATTCTCTGCCATTGCAATGTTCAGCTCAAAGGGACAGACAATTCCGGCTGTCGGTGCATACAGCGCTGCCAGCACCTGATCAGACAGATTCGGCTCCATGGCAAGTGCTTCTTCTCTGTCAAGGATCCTCAGTCCCTCTACTCCGTTTTTCATTCCTCTTTCACGCAGCTTATGCAGCATGGCGATTCCATTCTCAGTCGTACAGACAGTCAATGAACCAGTCTGTTTAAAAGGAAAATCCAGTTCCTTCGAAAGCTGTCCCATCATATTGCTGCCCTTCACATTCAGTTCCGCCATAAGGCTTCCCGGTTCTGCATCATAACCGGAATGAGCGATTCCGCTGTTTGCCTTGGAAGTTCCACAGCATACATCCTCTTCTCGCTCCAGAACGCAGATTTTCAGCCGATATCTTGAAAGCTCTCTCGCCGCTGCCGCTCCGGAAACTCCTGCTCCGATAATGATCACATCATACATAGATCTGTTTCTCCTTTCCTGTTTGCGGATCTTCTGAACTGTCCCCGGCTTTCTCTGCGCCGGAAACAGCAGAATATCCGTTGCAACACAAGCATTGCCGTCCGCAGGTAAATATTCTGCGAGGAGTACTGCTTACGAACAGCAATCTTTCAAGTGAATATGCCATTATTTTTATGCCGTAACCCTTTGTAACCCTTGTAATCCTTTTGAAACATTAACATTTGCGCATAAAAATAGCCGGCATAAAAACACACTTATCCATGTGTCTTCATGCCGGTCTCTGTTCTCAATGGCATTCTCTGTATTCAGCAAGCTGAATCAGATTCCTTCTTCACTTTGTATTCATTGTATCAGACTATTCTTCATATTTCAAGTGCATTTTTCGTAAAATACATCTTTTTTTCTTTAACATGCTCTTAACTTTCTCAAAAACATGATAAGTTTCATTGTATTCCCGATTCCCGATCATATTTCCTCCACAGAAATAACTCCTTCCTGCTGTCTTACCTCACGAAATACAGTATGGCGTGCTTTCCATTTGGCAGCCTCCATTGTTGCCTGGATCACCACACTCTGTGTTTTGGATCTCTTTTTGATGATAACTACGTTGGAGATCATGATGTCCTCTTCCCGGAGCTTCTTTATGACCATACTCATCTTGTCTTCATTTTCAAACTCCATATATACGTCATAGGTATTGGAATGCTCTTCCACATAAACCTCTATATATTTCGCATATTTGAACACCAGAATAAGCCCCAGCGTGGTAAAGATCGCACCGCTGTAAAAGCCGATTCCCACAGCAAGTCCGATACACGCAGAAGTCCAAAGACTGGCCGCTGTCGTAAGACCGGATACATGTCTCTGTCCGGTCACAATGATGGTTCCCACTCCAAGAAAACCAATCCCGCTGACAACCTGTGCGCCAAGTCGTGCAGTATCTCCGATTCCTGCCCCATTAGAATATACATGGATAAAATCGCCCGTCATCATAACCAGAGTTGCCCCCATACAAACGATCATATGTGTTTTTACACCTGCCACACGCTTCTTCATTCCACGATCAATACCGATCAGACATCCAAGAAACATCGCAAGAATCAGCCGAAACAGCGTCGATCCCATATTTAAAGTGTGCAAATAATCCGATATTGCATTACATGCTCCGAGAATTCCGCCCATAAATTTGCTCCTTTCCTGTTGTAACATTATTTTCTGCCGGTGATAACGCCAATAGCGCATCACTTCATTTTGCCCTGCACGAACGCCGCAGGCCACACTCACTCCATTCGAAAGCTGTCTAGTCAGCCGGACTCACTCCGTCCGTCTCACTACACAGTTTTTCATATGATCCTATACCCCGGATATACATGATCTGTAGTCTCACAGCATGTAAAACAGCAGGGATACCGGCGCCCGGCGGCGGTATCCCTATCTGTTGCTCTATCTACTGATCAGAGGGCATTCTGATTATTTAATAGACTCGTTATAGTTCTCGATCGCTTTGTTTACAGAAGCTGCAAGCTGATCAACAGCGTCCTGAGTTGTAAGCTTGCCATCATATACCTGCGGCATGATCTCGTTGAATGTAAGACGGGCTTCTGTCTGTACACCTGAGAGAACACCTGCTGTATTGCAGTTTACAGGAGAATCCTTCAGCTGGTTGATAGCTGTCTCGAAGTTCGGGTTTTCTTTGAGGTAAGCCTTCATATCCTCTGTCTCATAAGCTTTCTCGTTGATCGCAAAGTATCCTGTACCCATGGACCATTTAGCCTGTACATCAGGAGTTGTGATGTACTCGATGAATTTCCATGCTGCATCTTCGTTAGCTTCGTTGCCTGTATCTGTAAGCCACAGGGATCCACCACCGATGATAACACCGCCTTCATCATTCTGCTCGATTCTCGGAAGATATCCTGTACCAACTTCGAACGGAGAAGAATCAACTGCATTTTTCAGGATAGCAGTAGACTCGATGATCATACCAACCTGTCCGGAGAAGAATGCTGTCTGAGTATCTGCTGTTGTTGTTCCGTAATCTTCGAAATATCCGGAATCATACAGCTTTTTCCACATATCAAATACTTTCAGGCCGCCGCCGTTGGAATCAAAATCAACAGCTGTAACTGCCTCTTTACGTCCATTGTCATTGTTTCCGTATGTTACACCAAGTCCTGCAAGCTGCTGCTCAAAGAACCATCCGTAAATAGCCTGTGAATAACCAACCGGAGCTGCTCCGCTCTCTACGATCTTCTTGGCATCCTCAAGAACCTCATCATAAGTTGTTGGCGGAGTTTCAGGATCAAGTCCTGCTGCCTCAAATACGTCTTTGTTGTAATACAGCATAGGTGTGGATACGTTAAATGGCATTGCATACTGCTTGCCGTCTACGGTATAGTAGCTGCTGATAACCTCCATAACAGAGCTCTTATCATAGCCTGTGCTCTCAAATTTGTCTTCTACAGGAATGACAGCACCACTGTCATACATGAACTTTGTTCCTACGTCATACATCTGGCAGACATCCGGAAGACCGGAGTCACTCTGCATAGCAGCTTTCAGTTTTGTGATGGTATCATCATAGGTTCCCTGATACTCAGCTTTAATCTCAATCTCATCCTGGGATGCGTTGAAATCATCCACGATCTGCTGAAGCACCTCACCGTTTGTGCCGCCCATTGCATGCCAGAATGTAAGTGTTGTTTTCTCAGCTGCACTTACTGAGCACGGAGCTGCCAGAGATGCAGCCATGATTCCTCCTAAAAGAATCGCCATCCATTTTTTGTTGTTCATATAGAAACCCTCCTTTTATAATGGTCCGACCCGCCCCAATACAGGTCGGACAAATTAACATTTTTGCTACTTGCTCTTATGTGATTGGATCAACCCTTAACAGCACCTGCTGTCAGACCACTGATCATCTGCTTCTGACCAATGATAAATACAAGGATCGACGGAATCAGGATAACCATAGCGCCAGCCATAACCGGTCGGAAGTCTGTTGCCTCAGCCCCCTGAAGCATACCAAGACCGATCTGAACCGTTCTCATATTTACACTGTCTGTTACAAGCAGTGGCCACAGATAGTAGTTCCAGCTCTGAAGGAATACATAGATGATCAGAGCACCCAGTGATGGTTTGATAAGCGGAACACCGATGGTATATAAGAACTTGAAATTTGTACATCCGTCAATCTCTGCCGCCTCATGGATCTCCTTCGGCAGTGTCAGGAATGCCTGACGCATGTTGAATACCGCAAAAGCTGCTGCTGCATTAGGAAGGATCAGCGCTGCGTATGTATTACGGATACCCCAGTCAGCAATAGTCAGGTAGTTTGCGATGATGATCGCCTGGCTCGGGATCATCATGGTTGCCAGCATAATATAGAACAGGACCTTTTTGCCTTTGAACTCCATCATTGCAAAAGCATATGCTGCAAGAGCACCTGTAACGACCTGAGCAAATGTGATAACACCGGATACGATCAGTGAGTTCTTAATGAAGGTAAAGAACGGTGCAAGCTGAAATGCTCTTGTGTAGTTCTCGATGGTCAGATGGGACGGCCAGAACTTTCCGCCGTAGATCTCCTTCAGATCCATCATACTAACATTGAAACAGTAGATAACAGGAACAATAATAATAATTGCAAAAATAATATTCAGCGCATACATCGCCACTTTTACATATGGTTTTTCTTTCATCAGTAGGTCACCTTCTTTTCCAGTCTAAACTGCAGTGCAGTCAGGATGATCAAAATAACAAACAGAATTACGGATTCTGAACAGGCCACACCGAAACGGCTGTTGATAAATGCCTCCTGGTAAATCTCATACACGATAACGTTGGTACTCTCTGCCGGTCCGCCCTGGGTCATCATCTTGAACTCTGCGTATGCCTGTACGGAGTTGATGACATTGATGATGAGAAGGAAGAACAGTGTCGGAGAGATTGACGGAATCGTTACATGACGGTGCTTCTGGAAGAAATTCGCTCCATCCAGGGCAACGCTCTCATAAAGCTCAGCCGGTACACTCTGGATCGCTGCAGTAAGGTAAATGAAATTCATACCGATCGCCATCCATACACTAACGATCGTAACTGCGATCAGTGCATATTTCTTATCTGTCAGCCATCCGATATGAGTTCCGAGCGCCCTGTTCAGGATACCCAGAGAGCTGTGGAAAATAAACATGAACACTACAGATGCCGCTGCTGCGGAAATAGCCATCGGAAGTGCATATACAGTACGGAAAAATCCCTTTGCCCTGATCTTCTCTGTACTGATGATCGCCAGTATAAAACCGAGCACAATAGAAAGGATAACTCGCATAACAGAAAATTTCAGTGTTGTCACCAAACTGTTAAGGAACGTTCCATCTGTAAAAATATTCGTATAGTTGTCAAGTCCTACATACTGTGCCACCTGACCAAGAGGTGTGGTTCTGGCAAAGCTCAGCTGGATCGTCTTAACGAACGGCCAGAATACAAACAGTATAAAAAGGATCATTACAGGAACCAGATAGAGATAAGGCTCCACTGTCCTGAAAAAAGATTTTTTACTTTTCATTGTATATCACCTGCTTTTCATAAATTTACGTACTACCGATCAGCTGCATCATCACGATATCTCTGTCCCCCTGACAGTGCTGATCATGTTGCTCATTACACATTCTGCTGAAAAACATTTCCGTTATATCTTCCAGCAATTACCCCAATACATTAAGCAAAACTCTCATTTACGTTCTGCTGTCAAAAATGCCCTCTCACTACCCTCCTTTGTATTTGCGCGTTTGTTATCTTTACCAACTTTTTACCAAATGATAACACATTTCTTGTATATAATCAACAGTTATTTCTCTATTTTCCAATATTTCTTTATTTATTTTAAGCAATTATTATTTGATAATAATTGTTTTTTATCTATTTTATACAATTTATCATACTTCAATAAGGCAATCCATTCTGATCACCTTTTCTAAAAAACAGATAAAAAAATCGGCAGAAAATAACACATCCTTCGATGTATATCTTCTGCCGTTCTCTCTTCTCAATGGCATCATCTGTTTTTATACAAAACAGACACAATCTCAACTTGTTAATCCAGATTATACAGTAAAATCCACTATAAATCAAGACTAAACACGTATTTTTTATGCAAATCTTATAAATACTTTTTTCACAAGCAATCCATTTCATTACACGGAAATTGTCTTTAATTCACAGCTGTTGTGGAACACTTATACTTTTTTCTTCCTGTACCAGGATATTAAATACAAAACTATACCAAAAATTATCAAAAATGGAGCAACTGCCACCAAAACAGTTGTTAAAAGTATCACAATTAACGCTGCAATGGCGATCACGATTGCCTTCCCATACCATGTGCTCAGATCCAGTTTAAAGCTTCTTGCCTTTCCGGCACTGCTCTCCGTCCCATTATCCGCATAATCATCTGCACCGTAGCTCTCTTCAGAATAACCAGACTCATCATAAACAGCTGCACTGTCATCTGTATCGATCAAAGTCTTGGCGATCAGCCTGGGATCCCCCAGTTCTGCCAGAACATCTGATTCACTTCGACCGTTCCGGACCTGAGACTGAATGTAATCCTCATAATACCGCACATGAGCCGCAGCTCTCCCCTGGGTCATCTGTCCGGACAGCTGCCCCCGTAAAACCTCAAGAAACTCTCTTCTGCTCATAAATATGTCAAACCTTTCTTATGAAATATAATGAAAAAAACAAAACTCAAAACAACTCCAGAAACCTCACCTTGAAAACTTCTGCAAATTCTTTTTTATTACTCTCTTAAAATTTTTCTCATTATACCATAACCCATAAATTTAAATCAGAAACAAATCATAAAATTTTGATTAAAAAATAAAAAATCATAGTACAGCGCAAAGGGCGATTCATTTTCGGATGCCGCCAAAGCCGCATTCGGAAACGAATCGCCCTCCATGACGTTCGTTATGCCATCAAAAATCACTCAACATGAACAGCCCCTGTACTCCTGATATTCATCGGATAGACATTTTCCCTTCCAACATACTGAGCCATATAGTCCACATACGCATCTGCGTTCTCGATCGGAAGCACGCACATGATAACTCCTGCAAAACCACCACCATGAACTCTGCAGATACCAGCACCGATCTTATTCAGAAACAGCTTGGTAAGCGCCAGACTCAACGTGATCTTCTGCTCCTTGCAATTCTGCAGAGAATAACAGTTCTGCAGCCACTCCCAGGAAGAATTACCGGACTCCTCAAGAAGACGCAGGAATCCCTCACCGTCTTTATTCTCAACAGCCTTCACAGCATCTGCAACACGTCTGTTCTCTTCATAAAAATGCATCGCACGAAGAACAGCACGGTCATTCGGAATATCCTTCACATGTGCCAGAAGATTCTCCATATTGGACTCACAGAGAAGCTCTACGCCCATAGCCTTCGCAGCCTCACGCATCTCCATAGGAATAGAGGAATATTCCTCACTGAGATCTGCATGGCCCTTACCGGTATTTACGATCACAAGTCTGCAGCCCATATCCTCAAAGGAAAATGCGATCTTCTCACAGCTGATATTCTCTTTATCAGAGAAATCCAGAAGGATCGGGCCGCCGGCAGCACAAGCCATCTGGTCCATCAGACCGGAAGCCTTTTTCCAGTAAACATTCTCAGCATACTGACCTGCTCTCGCATACTCGCCATACTCCAGCTTACCTTCATTAAAGAAATAATTGGTGATCGCACATACAAGCATCTCAAAGGAAGCAGAAGAGCTTACACCTGCAGCGGCAATAACCTTGGTGGAAACATAAGCGTCAAATCCACCGGTAGCATAGCCTTTTTTCTGCATATACTCCATAATACCTGCAACAAGAGCATCTGTACCTTTTGTATAGGTTTCTGTGCTGAGCTTGTCAAGATCAACAACTACTTCCTGTTTGTAACCCTCACTGATCATATGGATCACATTGGTTCCGTTTGGATAAGCAGCACCGATGGTATCCAGATCGATACTTGCCGCAATGATCTGACCGCCGTTATGATCAACATGGTTGCCAATGATCTCCGTACGGCCCGGAGCAGTAAAAAACTCTGCCTTGTCATGATGATATTTCTTCTCGAAATTCACAGCAAGATTGGTATAACGGGCGCTGCTCTCCTCTGTTTCACCATAGATTTTTTTCAGCACGTCTGCTGCCGGAATTTTAATTGTTCCCATTTTTTCTTCCTCCTGTTATATAGTTTACACCCCAGATCCGGAAGAACCTGAAAAGATCTTCCGCTCTGTCACGCTTCATGGTTACTGTTCACTCCGTTCTCAGCAACACACTTCGCAATGCGCAGAATATCACCAGTGAATAGTAACGCTTCATGTACTTTTATTATAACAGTCCCGTCTTTTCTGTCCATAACAATTTTGTGTAAAAACCGTATTATTTTGTGGTGATCCCGGAATATCCCTTTGCATTTTCTGCCTTTTCTGATAAAATAAATTCCACTATGAAAAGCAGATATACACTTCAGGATCCGCGCACAGAAGGAAGGAGGTAACACCTTGCAGATCATCACAGATCCCGCCGGAAAAGAACTGAAAAAACACGGAGACAGCTCCTTCCCATTCCTGGTAAGCTACGAGCGGCTTTCCGGCTATGAGACCGGTTCCTTTCTGTGGCACTGGCATCCGGAGATCGAGCTTACCTATATCGAAAAGGGCGAAATGCTCTACAAGATCAATCAGAATACCTTTCACCTGAAAGAGGGACAGGCAATCTTTGGCAATGCCAATGCCCTTCATGCCGGACATATGTATCAGGATCAGGACTGTCAGTATATCCCCATAACCTTTGACCCCAAACTGATCTACGGATTTTCGGGAAGCCTTCTTTTCCAGAAATATACAGAACCGATCCTCCGAAGCTTTTCCCTGTCCGCCGTACCGCTTGATCTATCCTGCAAATGGCACTCCGAGGCCATAAAAGATATCCGTGACATCATCGACCTGGACAGTAGCCGGGAACCCATGTATGAATTTGAGATCATCGCCAGACTGCAGCACTTCTGGAAGATCTTGTATGAAAATACGATCTCCCGGACAACTCTTCCATCCGGTCAGGATGAAGAAAACTACCGCCGCATCCGTCAGATCATGTCCTATATCGCAGAACACTACTCTGAAAAGATCCTCCTGAATGATGTTGCAGACCTGATCCACTTAAGTCCCAGCGAATGCAGCCGGCTTTTCAAAAAATGCATGAATATCACTCTCTTCGGATACATCCAGGAATACCGCATTGAACGCAGCCTGGAATATCTGGAAAATCCCTCCTGTTCTATTACGGAATCAGGACTGCTGTCCGGTTTTTCGGACTCTAATTATTACACAAAGGTCTTTACGAAAATCAAGGGCTGTACACCAAGACAGTACAGAAAAAATCAGGAGCTGTGACATGCTCCTGATTTTTAACCATTTAGTGCTCCATACCTATGAAGCAGAACAATATTTATCCGTGAAAATGGCTGTTATCTGAACAGCTCTTTCATTGCCGGATACAGTTTGCGGAATTTCCGGTATTTTTCTTCATATTTTGCAACCAGCTCCGGTTCCGGTTCTACCGTATCTACTACCCTGACCAGCTTATTACAGATCGTTTCCACATCCGGGTATTCACCGCAGCCTACTGCTGCCAGCATTGCACCGCCCATGGACGGACCTTCCTCATTCTCCGGCACATCCACCTTCAGGTTCATCACATTTGCAATGATCTTTTTCCAAAGAGGGCTCTTGGCTCCGCCGCCGCAGATCTTGGTGCGCTCAATATGGATCCCGAGGCTTCTTGCAACCTCAAGGGAATCTCGAAGTCCGAAAGCAACTCCTTCCAGAACAGCCTGTGTCATATCTGCTCTCGTGGTATCCATGGACATTCCGAAAAATACGCCTCTTGCATCCGGGTTGTTATGCGGAGATCTCTCTCCCATCAGATACGGAAGGAAAAACACCTGATTTTCGCCAAGCTTTTGGATCGGTGCCTGCTCTGCCGCAAAATCCTTTGTCTTAAGGATCTCCTCTGACCACCATTTGTTGCAGGAAGCAGCACTTAACATGCATCCCATCAGATGATAGCTTCCATCTGCATGGTCAAAGGAATGCAGTGCATTGTTTTCATCCACTCCGAAATCTTTGCTGGAAATAAAGATCGTACCGGATGTTCCAAGGGAAATGTTGCACTGGCCATCGCCAACCGTTCCTGTTCCCACAGCTGCCGCAGCATTGTCGCCTGCACCTGCTACAACCTTCACATCTTCTGAGAAGCCAAGCTCTTTTGCAACTTCCGCTTTCAGGTTTCCGACTACCTGCCAGCTCTCGTACAGCTTCGGAAGCTGTTCCTCTGTGATATGGCAGATCTCAAGCATTTCCTTTGACCAACAGCGGTTCTTCACATCCAGAAGAAGCATACCGGAAGCATCGGATACATCTGTGCAGAAGGATCCGCTTAAGCGATAGGCAAGATAATCCTTCGGAAGCATGATCTTTACCACTTTTTTAAAATTCTCAGGCTCATGCTTCTGCATCCAGAGGATCTTTGGTGCAGTGAAGCCTGCAAATGCAATGTTTGCGGTATACTGAGAAAGTTTTTCCTTTCCGATAACCGTATTAAGATATTCCGTCTCCTCACCGGTACGGCCGTCATTCCAGAGAATCGCCGGACGGATCACATTGTCATCTTTATCCAGAGTTACAAGACCGTGCATCTGACCGCCAAAACCGATTCCTGCTACTTCTTTGCGGTCAATCCCTTCTGTGAGCTCTTTGATCCCTTCCATGCTCTGGGTGAACCAGTCTTCCGGTTTCTGCTCAGACCAGCCCGGATGAGGGAAGAACAACGGATATTCTTTTGATACGATGTTGCAGATCTTTCCGGATCCTTCCATAAGAAGAAGCTTTACAGCGGAAGTTCCAAGATCAACGCCAATATAATACATAGTGATTTTTCCTCCTGTAAATACAGAAACCGCAGCTCTCAGTTCGCAGCGCCTGCACGCCTGAGAGCCCGCGGTTTCTGAATCGTATTTAACCAAATCAAGAAAGTCCCCTGCGGGGTTACGAAAAGCAATAAGCAGCGAGTGGAGACTTGCTTGTATCAGGCAGCACGTACGGATGATCTTACCTGCCTGTTTTAATTATCTCCAAGGATTCTCTGTCGGATATCTCACGCCTGCCGGCTGATTGTAACCGATCTCTTCAACCGGTACACCAATGTATTTGAACACCTCGAAGAGAGCTTTTCCGTGATGTCCGAATGCTACAGCACCGTGATGCGGGAATCCTCCCTCGATCAGCACGTGACGGTAGAAACGTCCCATCTCCGGAATTGCAAATACACCGATAGCACCGAAGGAACGTGTTGCAACCGGAAGAACCTCGCCGTGTGCGATATATGCGCGAAGCTTGTTGTCCGCTGTACTCTGCAGACGATAGAAGGTGATATCTCCAGGCTTGATATCTCCCTCAAGAGTTCCGTTTGTAACCTCGATTGGAAGGGATCTTGCCATGATCATCTGATATTTCATCTCACAGAAGGAAAGTTTGCTGGAAGCAGTATTTCCACAATGGAATCCCATGAATGTATCTTTCAGTGTGTAATCGAATTTTCCTTCGATAGATTCTTTGTACATATCCTTCGGAACGGAATTGTTGATATCAAGAAGTGTAACGATATCATCACTTACTACCTGTCCGATAAACTCACTTAATGTACCATAGATATCAACCTCACAGGATACCGGAATGCCCTGTGCTGTCAGACGACTGTTTACATAACATGGAACAAATCCAAACTGTGTCTGGAATGCAGGCCAGCATTTTCCTGTCAGTGTTACATATTTACGATATCCTTTGTGATCTCTTACCCAGTCTTTCAGAGTCAGTTCATACTGAGCAAGTTTCGGAAGGACCTCTGGTTTCTTGTTTCCGGCACCAAGTTCTTCTTCCATTTCTTTTACAATTTCCGGGATTCTTTCATCGCCTTCGTGCTTATTGAATGCTTCAAAGAGATCCAGTTCAGAGTTTTCTTCAATCTCTACGCCAAGATTGTAGAGCTGTTTGATCGGTGCATTGCAGGCAAGGAAGTTTGTCGGACGCGGTCCAAAGCTGATGATCTTAAGATTGCTCAGTCCTTCAACTGCTCTTGCGATCGGAAGGAACTCATGAATCATATCTGCACAGTCTTCGGCATCACCAACCGGATATTCCGGGATATAGGCTTTTACATTACGAAGCTGCAGGTTATAGCTTGCATTCAGCATACCGCAGTAAGCATCTCCACGTCCCTGGCAAAGGTTATCCTGTGTCTCCTCTGCTGCTGCGATAAACATTTTTGGTCCGTCGAAATGTTTTGCAAGAAGTGTTTCGGAAATTTCAGGTCCAAAGTTTCCAAGGTAAACACAAAGTGCATTGCAGCCTGCTTTTTTGATGTCCTCAAGAGCCTGTACCATATGAATTTCGCTTTCTACGATACAGATTGGACATTCGTAGATATCCTTTGCATCATATTTGTTTGTATAAGCCTCTACAAGAGCTTTTCTTCTGTTTACAGAAAGTGATTCCGGGAAGCAGTCACGGCTGACTGCAACGATTCCAACTTTTACTTCTGGCATGTTATTCATGATAAAAATTCCTCCATATTATATAGTAGATATTTATTTTATGTTTCGTTTCTTAGTTCACGATCAGTCGATTCCGACCTTTTTAATCGATTCCGACATTCTCACCCTTCAGTCCGTTGAATGCACCTTCGATAGCTGCTTCTTCATGACCGATCAGCCATTTGTTCTTCGCTGTGAGAAGCTTGTCTTCTCCTTCGGAAGCTGTTTCAAAAGTCAGTTCTGTGTTGGTTCCTTTCGGAAGGACAACAACGCACTGGAAACCGCTTTCATTTACATGGCATGGTGCATAATGCAGTGTAGTTGCATATACTTCGATTGCAGTTCCTGCCGGAACAAGGAAAGCTTCTACTTTTGATGTGTCATATGTAAAATCTTTCTCCACATCCTGCTGATGTCCGATCAGCAGTACAAGGTCTGTCACTGCAACATTGATCTCGGAGCTACGGTGGTATTCCAGACCGTTTAATTTCTTGTTATGTCCGTTGCAATATCCGATTTCAATCGGCAGACCGCCATATCCCTTGTTCTGCAGTTCTTTTGCAACCGGCAGTGCTTCCATTTCTTCTACGGAAGGAACATATGTCACGTCCTCCGGAACCGGAGTGTGTTTCATTTCCTTCAGAAGTTCCGTAAAATCATACCCCTCCAGTACTTTACCATATCTACGGAACGCATCATCTGCTACATTCTGAATCCTCACCTGAAGTTACCTCCTTTATTTTTTATGTTGAATTCAGTATAGCATGAGCTGCTTTCAATTGCGCCAGATTTTTTGTCCTCTTTAGTGCACTTTTTTGACCTTGTATTTTTTTAGTTGTCAAAACATTTGTAAAAATTTCAAAAAAACAAGCGCCTGTGAGAGCGCCTGTTTCCATCTTTTTTTATTCTTTATCTGCTTTGTCGAGTTCACTCGGCAAAATGCCGTAACGCTTCTGAAATTCCCTTGTAAACGCGCGGCTGCTGCTGAATCCGTTGTCCAGTGCGATCTGGCTGATCGTCTTATCTGTATTCAATAATTCTCTGTACGCGTAGGTCATGCGAATATCCTGCAGGTATGTCTTAAAATTGACATTTGCATATTTCTGAAACATTCTGGATAAATATGCATCCGAGTAGCCAAACATATTCGCAACTTCAGCCAGTTTCAACTCTTCCTGATAATGTTCTCTCATATAGGAAGTAATCCTTGCAAGTGCATCCAGGCGGCGGCTATGGCGTACTTCCTGCTCTCCGGCCTCGTCCAGACGATAATGATTGACCAGAAGATACAATACATCATAATAAAATGAACGGATCTTGAATTCATATCCGCTTCCTCTTTTTATATATAAGCGGTACATTTCCTGAACCAGATTTGATAATTCTGTATCCATCTGTGGGATACTTCCGGCAAACCGGATAAAACGATGTGCGGTAAAATAATCCTCGAACTGTTTCAGGGGAATCTGAAGCACTGCCGTATGATTTTCCTCCGGCGAATTGATTGAATGGACTTCATTTGAGTTAATGATCATCAGCTCGCCTGCCTTGAGCGGATGTTCCTCTTCATTCAGATAAAATGTCAGAGATCCTTCCATGACAGCAAAAATCTCAATTGACGTATGCCAGTGTTTCTCTCTTACATAATTTCCCTGACTACCCTCAAACAGGAAAAATTTAAAAGGCAGTCCCTCATCCGGGATCACCAGTTCATGCTGGAATTCCATGCTATACCCCTCTCATCCGTATATGATATTTTACTTCTACTGTTACTTATCATTTTTATATCATAACATGAATTGGTATATGACGGAAGCAGAATATATGATAATGATATATGACGGAAGATGGTATATCATGTGCAGGTACATAAAATAATGCTGCGTTTTCTATTCCGTGCATGCGCTTATTTGCCGGCAGTCGCCCAAACTCGGCTTCGCCTCAAACAATGGGCTTGATGCCGGCAGCTTGCCTGCACGTCATGACGAAAGCCTCGCAGACATTTCCTGTCCCTGCACATGAATACCAAACTTCCTGTATGTTACCAATGGACAAAACACCCTCAACGTGCTTTATGCTGTCCTAGCTTTTACTACTTCCTGTATGTCACCACATTCCCAGCTTCAGATAAAGTACGGCGAGATGGAAGGAAAATAAAAAAATCCAGTCAAGAAGTTTTATAATCATCCTCTGGTGCAGTCTCGCCTGAAGAACTTCGTAAAGGTTCCTGGTTGTACAGGTTTTTGCGTTGATACAGAAAATGCTGCTGTCTGAGCGTCAGCGAGTTCAGCATTTTTCTGTATCGTTCTTAGCAAAGTTCTGTACACCACGGTACCTTAGAAGTTCTGAATTGAGACAAATCCAGAGGATGATTCATAAAACGACCTTCCTGGAGTTCGATTATTTCCTATTCCATCTCACCGGGAATCCTTTATTTCTTTATCGCATCCTTCATAGATTTCACATACTCTCGGATATACGGCACGCAGTCAGCTCCGTAAGTTTCACACAGCTTCACGATCGCCGATCCCACAATAACCCCATCTGCCTGAGCTGCCATCTTCTTCGCCTGCTCCGGATTAGAAATACCAAATCCAACAGCACACGGGATATCTTTCTGAGCTTTGACAAGATCTACCATAGCCCCGATATCCGTAGTAATCTGACTTCGCATACCGGTAACTCCAAGCGAAGATACACAATAAACAAAACCCTCCGCCTCGTTTGCAATCATAGAAATTCTCTCATGAGAAGTTGGTGCAATCAGCGAAATCAGATCCAGACCATACTTCTCTGCAACAGATGCAAACTCCTCTTTTTCCTCAAACGGAACATCCGGAAGAATCATTCCATCCATCCCAACCTCTGCAGCTTTCTTGCAGAAACGCTCAGTCCCATAGGAAAAAACAACATTCGCATAAGTCATAAACACCATCGGGATACTGGTATTTTTACGGATTTTTTCCACCATTTCAAAAACTTTATCTGTGGTAACTCCACCAGACAGGGCACGCAGATTTGCTCCCTGGATAACAAGTCCCTCTGCTGTAGGATCAGAAAACGGAATACCAAGCTCGATCAGATCAGCTCCTGCATCTTCCATAGCATATACAATTTTTTCAGTAACATCCAGAGATGGATCCCCACAGGTAACAAACGGGATAAATGCTTTTCCCTTCGCAAATGCCTCAGTAATTCTCTTATTCATGGATATCCTCCCCTCTGTAACGTGCGATTGCCGCACAGTCCTTGTCTCCACGTCCGGAAATAGTGATTACAACAATCTGATCTTTGCTCATCTGCGGCACAATCTTTCTCGCATAAGCAACTGCATGCGCACTCTCGATTGCCGGAATAATACCTTCGGTTCTGGAAAGATATTCAAACGCTTCAACCGCCTCATCATCTGTCACAGGCACATATTCCGCACGTCCGATATCATAAAGATGTGCATGCTCCGGTCCGACTCCAGGATAATCCAGACCCGCGGAAATAGAATATACCGGTGCGATCTGACCATATTCATCCTGACAGAAATAGGATTTCATTCCATGGAAGATACCAAGCTTTCCGGTAGCGATCGTTGCTGCAGTTTCTGCCGTATTAATACCCCGTCCAGCTGCCTCACAGCCGATCAGACGTACACCTTCATCTTCGATAAAATTATAAAAGGTTCCGATCGCATTCGATCCGCCGCCGACACACGCCAGAACAGCATCCGGAAGCCGTCCCTCTTTCTCCAGAATCTGCTCCTTGATCTCTTTGGAAATTACCGCCTGAAAATCTCTGACAATCGTCGGAAAAGGATGCGGTCCCATCGCAGAACCCAGCACATAATGCGTATCTGCGACCCGGTTTGTCCACTCTCTCATGGTCTCGGAAACTGCATCTTTTAACGTGGCAGTTCCGGAAGTAACCGCATGAACTTTCGCTCCCAGAAGGCGCATCCGATACACGTTCAGCGCCTGACGCTCCGTATCCTCTTTTCCCATAAATACTTCACATTCCATACCCATCATGGCAGCTGCGGTAGCTGTCGCCACCCCATGCTGACCGGCTCCTGTCTCTGCGATCACACGGGTTTTTCCCATTTTCTTTGCCAGCAGTACCTGCCCCAGCACGTTATTAATCTTATGTGCACCGGTATGGTTCAGATCTTCTCTCTTCAGATACACTTTTGCCCCGCCGAGATCCTCTGTCATATGAGCCGCATAGTACAGCCTGGACGGTCTTCCCGCATATTCATTCAGAAGCTCCGCCAGTTCCCGGTTGAACTCCGGGTCATTTTTATAATGATTGTAGGCTTCCTCCAGTTCCAGAACCGCATTCATCAGCGTCTCCGGAATATACTGTCCGCCGTGTACTCCAAATCTACCTTTTGACATCTTTTGTTTCCTCCATTCTTACTATTTCCACTGCCTGACAGATCCGTCCGGCATTTTTCATTCCATCAATCTCCAGACTGCTGCTCAGATCCACCGCCCATGGATGAAGCAGCCCGATCGCTTCCCGCAGATTTTCCACATCGAGACCTCCGGCCAGAAAATACGGTCGTCCGACTTCATCCACCAGAGACCAGTCAAACACTTTTCCCGTTCCGCCGCTTCCCTGATCCAGTAAAATATAATCCGCCACACTCTCCCGGGCCCGCTCCACATCTTCCTTCGACTTTATGGAAAATGCCTGAATCAGCGGTTTTTCTGTCAGCACCTTTAATTCCTGTATATATTCCTGCGATTCCTGTCCGTGAAGCTGTGCTATCTGTATCGTTCCCTCCTCGAGAAGCTCTGCCACCAGCTCTTTCGGTGCATTGACAAATACACCTACCGGAACAATTTCCTCCCGCAGTCCCCGTACCAGTTCCCGTAATGTTGCCCGGTCGATACTCCGTCTGCTTTTTGGATATTCCACAATAAATCCACAGTAATCCGGCCTTGCCTCATTGACCACCGCGATATCCTCCGGCCGCCGCAGACCGCATATTTTTATTCTGCTCATGCTTAATCTCTCCTGCTGCTTTTTACCCCGATATACGTTATACAGAATTTCCCTTCCTTACCCGCATCCGCTCTCTCATTTACCGGGAAAGTGGTTTCCCGTTCAGCGTCTCAAGCATCGCCTTTTTATCCGGGCTTCGCATCAGCGTCTCTCCGATCAGCACGGCATCCACCCGGTTACCATATAACAGGTTGATATCTGCACTCGTCCTGATTCCGCTTTCTGATACAAAGACCACTTCCTCCGGTGCCAGATTCCGCAGCCGGATGCTGTTATTCATATCCACCCGGAATGTCCGAAGATCCCGGTTATTGACTCCTACGATCTTCGCTCCGGCTTCCAATGCCCGCTCTACTTCCCGCTCATCATGTGCTTCCACCAGCGCATCCAGCCCCAGACTTTCTGCCAGCTGCCGGTACTCTCTCAGCTGTACATCATCGAGGATCGCACAGATCAGAAGTACTGCTGATGCACCAAAGGCTTTCGTCTGATAGATCATATACTCATCTACCGTAAAATCTTTCCGGAGTACCGGAATATTCACTGCCGCTGTGATCTCTTCCAGATACCGGTCGGATCCCTGAAAATAAAACGGTTCTGTCAGACAGGAAATCGCCGATGCTCCTGCTGCCTCATATTCCTTCGCGATCTCCACATACGGAAAATCCGGTGCGATCAGTCCTTTTGACGGAGATGCTTTCTTCACCTCACAGATATAGGACATCCCAGGCTTTTTTAAAGCCTCATAAAAGCTCTGTTTTGTTTTTTTTTGCTCCGTCGCTTCGATCTGACGGATCAGCTCTTCCGTCGGCGTCTGCCGCTTTTCCGCTTCGATCCGTTCCCTCGTCTGCGCCGCGATTTGCTCCAGAATATTCATCTCTGCTCCTCCGCATTGGATTCCCGGATAAATTCCTCCAGCTTCGCAAGTGCCGCTCCACTGT
>OLQT01000454.1_pt1 | contig 30020 bp, 23 predicted proteins | sample 1672651 | NCBI WGS metagenome assembly OLQT01 (sample SAMEA3136709, study PRJEB25190) | human gut metagenome | biome: human gut; feature: human-associated habitat; material: faeces | place: Austria | collected 2013 | reverse complement strand
GTCAGCAACGACAAAACCGAAGCTTTTACTTTTGGAATACGTTCCCACTAAGATTGTTGAGGCTCTCTCTAATACGCTCACAACCGTTGCTTCTTTACGCTTGCCACGTTGCTTGTCGTCTACGGAAATGCGCACAGTATCTCCGTCGAGTGCATTCATCACCTGATGCGCCGGGATGAAATAGTCCTCCTCCATCAGCCGGTGGTAGACCACGGCACAGTCGCCCGCGGCATACACGTTTTCCAGCGAGGTACGCATCTCCCGATCCACCAGAATGGCCCCGTTGCGCGCCATGCGGATGCCCGTATCGCGCAGAAAGCCCGTCGCGGGCACAACGCCCACGGCCATCACCACCAGGTCGCAGGGAATATCCTCCCCGCCCGCGCGCACCACGCGGCGATCGCCCTGTTCGGCAATCGCCTCCACGCGGTGGCCCACCAGTACCTGCACGCCGTTTTTCTCCAGCTCCTGAGCGGCCAATTCGGAAAATTCGGGTTCAAACGGGGTGAGCAGCCGCTCCCCCGCCTCGATGAGCGTGACGGTCTTGCCCAGGTGCAACAGCGCCTCGGTCATCTCCACGCCGATGTAGCCGCCGCCCACCACCGCCACGTGGTGCACGTCCTTGAGGCGGGCGATTTCGCGCAGGAGCAGGCCGTCCTCCATGGTCTTCAGATAGAACACCGAAGGCAGATCCGCTCCCGGCACCTTGGGGGCCACGCTGTCGCAGCCCACGGCGATCATCAGCGCGTCGTAGCTATCCTCAAATTCACGGCCGGAATCGTTGTCCCGCACGCGCACGCGCTTTGCCGCCGCATCCACCGACAGCACCTCATGATGCAGAAAAGTATCAATCCGCATTTGGGCGTACTGCTCGCGCGTGCGGGCAATCAGCCTGCCGGGATCGTCATTGAAACCACCTATATAATAGGGAAGGCCGCACGCGCCGTAGGAGAGGTATCCACCGCGCTCGTAGACGGTAATCTGCGCATCGGGCATCACACGCCTCAGCTTGGAGGCGGCGGACATTCCGGCCGCCACGCCGCCAATTACGATTGCTTTCATCCGCGCGCCTCCTCCGGTGTTTTCTTTATTTGATGTTTTTCAGCCGTTCCAGCACCGCGCGGGTGATGGCCTGAAGCTCGGTTTCATCGGCTGCGGCGCTGCCGCCCGCGCAGCCGCAGGGCGATGCGGGCTGGCCGTATGTCTTGAGGGCGGGCGGCTCGTCCGCCACGGGACTGTGTCCCGCCACCACGTCCACGGTGTTGGTGGCTTTGGCCGTGCAGGGCGGGATACCGCCGCTGGTGATGCCCATCTTCTTGCGGATTTCAATCAGTTCGCCCACCTGCTCGCAGCTGAGCACATTAGCCTTGCCGATGATGTTGCCCGTGTACATGATCACCATCGCATAGTGCTCCGTGGACTCCAGGCGGTACCACGCTTCCATCAGCGATCCGCCCCACGCCACCGCGCCGTGATTGGCCAGGAGCAGGGCGTTATAATCGCGGCAATAGGGCGCGATGCTGTCCGGGATGCCCTGAGAGCCGGGTGCTTCATAGTGTACGCAGGGCACGGTGCCCAAATTGACCAAAGCCTCGGGATAGATGGCCTTGTCCAGGCCGATCCCCGCGATGGCAAAAGAGGTGCTGATAGGCGGATGGGCGTGGCATACGCCGCGAACCTCCGGGTTTTCATTATAGATGCGCAGATGCATCTTTACTTCGCTGGACGGGCCGCGCTCCCCCTGGGAGAGCACCGTGCCATCCAGGCGCATCTTGACCATCATGTCCTCCGACATGAAGCCCTTGGACACGCCCGTGGGGGTGGTCCAGATGATGTCGTCATCCACCTTGCAGCTGATATTGCCATCGTTGGCGGCCACAAAGTTCTTCTGATACATCCTGCGGCCGATCTCCACAATCAGCTTTTTCGCCTCGTCATCCGTTGGATAGCGATGGATGCTTTGCATCTTCTTCACCTGCTTTTATTTTTTTCAATCCGCACCATTCCATGGCGTGCGGCCGTTTAGCGTCTGTTTATGCCTAAACCGGCCTCATGCCGCTACGCACTTATTATAGAGTGAGCGTTTATCAATGTCAACACTTGTTTCAAAAAAACTTGCCGTTTCGTCATAAACACTAAACAAGGTGATTTTATGAATTTATGTATAACATTTATCACATATACACGGTTTTTTTGCCGGATTGCCGCAGCTAAACAGTTAAAATAAACGATTCTAAAAAATATTCTAAAACACCGCTTGACTTTTCACCTGAATGGCTCTATACTGATGTCAGCAAAGGGCGATAGTTTACCGTATTCGCCCAAAAGTGAATAGGAGGTTTACCATGAAAAAGATCGTAGCTCTGGTTCTGGCTCTCATGCTGGCGCTGTCCATGCTGACCGTTGCCACCGCTGAAACGGCCAATCCCGTTGCCGGCAAGAAGGTAGCGTATATCATGCTGCTGCCCTCCGCCACCATCTTCCAGATGTGGAAGGATTCCTGCGCCGACCTGTGCGCCGCGCTGGATGTGGAATTCGACTTCTACTTCTGCGACGGTGACTTCAACCGCTGGATGGACACCATCAACACCTGTGCCGCCGCCGGCTATGACGGACTGCTCGTCAGCCACGGCAACCAGGACGGCTCCTATGTGTTCCTCAAGGAGCTGACCGAGAACTACCCCGACCTCAAGCTGGTGTGCTTCGACACCCAGTTCTACACCGACGGCGAGTATCAGAAGATCGAGGGCGTGACCCAGCTGTTCCAGCAGGACAAGAGCCTGGTCACCGTTCTGCTCGACGAGATGATCGCCAAGTTCGGCGAGGGCGTGCGTCTGGTCAAGGTATGGCGCGGCCCCAACTACAACAGCCCGTTCGACCGCCGCGAGGTTGGCTGGCAGGAGTACGAGGAAGCCGGCAAGATCGTGACCGTGGGCGAAATCCAGCCCCTGCAGGACAGCGTTGACAGCGCCAACAGCGTGACCGCCGCCTATCTGCAGAGCCTCAACCGCGAGGATGTGGACGGCGTCATCGCCTACTACGACCTCTATGGCCAGGGCGTGTACAACGCGATCTTCGAGAACGCCAACTTCAACGGTGAGGCCGGCGAGGCCCTGCCCATGGCGTCCGTGGATATCGACCAGGTGGACGTGACCAACATGCAGACCCGCCCCGACATCTGGTACGCAGCCGGCACCACCGACTGGACCCTCAACGGCGAGATCGCCATGCGCCTGCTCTTGCTGGAGCTGGCCGGCGAATACGACAAGATCTATGACCCCGCCACCGGCGAGTACGGCGTGGACGTGGTTGAGATCCCTGGCAGCGCCATCCTGGCCTCCGCCCTCAAGGAAGACAGCACCGTTGAGAATCTCGGCGAAATCGCCGGCGAGACCTACGGCAACCTGAGCTACCTGTCTGTGGCCGACTGGATGCCCGCCGACCTGCTGCACAAGTAAGCCTCCGCAGCAATTCATAACCCATTCGAGCAATGTTTCTTGACAAAGAAGCGTCGGAGTATTTGCTCCGGCGCTTCTTCCCTGAAAGCCTCCCGACCGCTTGTAGTGAATGAGAGAAGAGGGAAATCCATGGACAAACTAACACTTGGAACCCGCAAGGTATCCATCGAATTTCCCGGTGTAAAGGCGTTAACCAATGTAGACTTTGAAGTCAGCACCGGTGAGATTCACGCGCTCGTAGGCGCCAACGGAGCGGGCAAGTCCACCCTGATGAAGGTCCTTGCGGGTGCGAATCCGGATTATACAGGCGAAGTGTACCTCAACGGCAAGCCCGTCGAGCTGCGCTCCACCATGGCCGCCAAGAAGCTGGGAATTCAGATCGTCTACCAGGAGGTGGACATGGCGCTGGTCCCCACGCTTTCGGTTGCCGAAAACGTCATGCTCAACGATATGGTCATGAGCGCCGGCAGCAATCCCCTCGTCAACTGGCCCAAGCTGCGCACGCAGGCCAAGGCCGTGCTGGACCGGCTGAATATCAATGTAAACGTGCGTACGCTGGTGCAGGACCTGTCCCTTGCGCAAAAGCAGATGGTCCTGATCGCCAGAGCCATAGCCAACGAATGCAATTTCCTGATCCTTGACGAGCCGACCGCTCCGCTTAGCGACACGGAAACCGCCGAGCTTTTCCGGCTGGTCAAGCACCTTCAGGAAACGGAGAATATCGCCATTATTTTTATTTCCCACCGCATCAACGAGATCATCCAGATCTGTGAAAGCTACACCGTGATGCGCAACGGCGAAATCGTGGATACCTCCCCCATCACGCCCCAGACCACCACCCGCGAGATTGTGGAAAAGATGCTGGGCCGCTCGTTTGAGGAAAACTTCCCGAAAGAGCACGTGCCCATCGGCGAAAAGGTGTTCGAGGTCGAAAACCTTTCCGGCGCGGACGGCAAGGTCAACGATGTGTCCTTCTATGTGCGCAGGGGTGAAATCGTGGGGATCGCGGGCCTGGTCGGAGCCGGCAAATCCGAGCTGTGCAAGACCATCTTCGGCGCCTACGAACGCACGGCCGGCACCGTGCGCCTAAACGGCGAGGAACTGAAGATCAAGAATCCCTCTCACGCGGTGAAAAGCCGCATTGCTCTGGTACCCGAGGAGCGGCGCAAGGAAGGCGTGCTGGTAAATGAAAATGTCAGCTTCAACCTTTCCGCCGCCTCACTGAGCCGCTTTTGCAAAGCGTCGTTCATCCTCAAAAACAAGGTGGACAGCAATGCGCGCCAGTACGTGAATGACCTGGGCATCGCCACCCCGTCGATCAAGCAGTACGTGAAGAATCTTTCCGGCGGCAACCAGCAGAAGGTGGCCGTGGGCAAATGGATGGCCGCGGACTGCGACGTGTACATCTTCGACGAGCCGACCAAGGGCGTGGACGTGGGCGCCAAGCAGGACATCTTCCGTCTGATCAACGACATCACCAAGCGCGGCAGCAGCGTGATCTATGCCTCGTGTGAAAACTCCGAGCTGTTGTCCATCACGGACCGTATCTACGTGCTCTATGATGGTCACATCATGGCGGAGCTGGAAACCGCCAAAACCAACGAGGATGAGATCATGCACTACGCCGTGGGCAGCACCACAAAGTACGCCTGACCGCAGGGCAGGCTATAACAGGAGGGCATTCCGTTATGCAAGCAACGTTGAAACCAAATCCGCTGGCGACAAAGCAAAACAAGACTTTCCTCCGCTTCCTGCTGGACTGGGCGGCCGTCATCACGCTGGTGCTGTGCTTTGTGGTGTTCACCCTGCTCAAGGGCAACCGCTTCATGTCCGTCAACAACATGATCAACATCCTGCGCGCCATGTCCATCACCACGGTGTTCGGCATTGCGGCCACGGTGACCATGGCCCCCGACGGCTTTGACATGTCGGCCTGTACGCTGGCCAGCTGCTCGGCGTATGTGTTCGTGAGCATGTACCTGTGGTACGGCCTGCCGCTGTGGGCCTGTGTCGCGGTGTGCATCCTCGTGACACTGGTGATGTATCAGCTGACCATGTTCCTCATTCTGGTCTGCAAAATCCCCGACATGCTGGCTACCTGCGCATTGATGTTCGTGCATCAGGGCCTGGGCCAGTGGTATATCGGCGGCGGCGCTGTCTCCACCGGCATGCGCCTGCCCAGCGGCGCTTCCCCCGTGCGCACCAAGCTGGAGGCTTCCTTCAGCGCCATCGGCCGCGAGCCCTGGCTGATCATCATCATGCTGGCGTGCGTGCTGGTGGCCTACATCTTCCTGGAGTACACCAAGCATGGCCGCTTCATCTACGCCATGGGCGGCAACAAGCAGGCTGCCAAGCTCAGCGGCATCAACGTCAAGGGCTATCGCTACCTGGCCGGCATGATCACCGCGGTGTTCATCGCCATCGGCGGCATTTTGGTCTCCTCCCGCGGCTCTTCCGCGCAGGTCATGTGCTGCGACGATTACCTGATGCAGTCGCTGGCCGCCGTATTCGTAGGCCGTTCCGTGGGCGGTGCGGAGAAGCCGAACGCGCTCGGCACGCTGATTGGCGCCATGCTGGTGTCCACGCTGGAAAACGGCCTGACCATCTGCGCCGTGCCCTACTACGTGCTGCCCGCCGTGAAGGGCGCCGTTCTGGCCCTGGCTCTGGTTGCGGCCTACGCCACCAAGAAGGAGCAGTAATTCATCTTTACAAAGCCATGCGATACGCATGTGCATGGGAAACGCCCCGGCGAGATTCGCCGGGACGTTTTGTTTCTTCCATATTGTCCAGAAATACTCCTACACCAATGTATCCTTGATCTTCTCAAATTCCTCGCGGCTGATGAGCACCTCGCGGGGCTTGCTGCCCACGGACTTGCTCACGATGCCGCGCGCGGCCATGTCGTCGATCAGACGGCCGGCACGGGCGTAGCCGATCTTCATGCGGCGCTGGAGCATGCTGATGCTGGCCTGTCCATCATTAATCACCATGTCGATGGCTTCCAGCAGGCGGTCATCCGCGCCGCTTTCTTCGTCATTGTCCGCCAGGGGGCCGCCCGCGCCGTCGTCGCTCTCCATGGCCTCAATTACATTGGGGTCAAAGTCCACGTGCGAATGCTGGGCGATATAACCCACCACGCGCTCCGTCTCCGCGTCGCTCAGGAAGCAGCCCTGCACGCGGATGGGCGCGCTGGCCCCCGTGGGGAAGTAGAACATGTCGCCCCGGCCCAGCAGCTTTTCCGCGCCGTTCTGGTCCAGGATGGTGCGGCTGTCGATGCTGGAGGATACCGCAAAGGCGATGCGCGAGGGCACGTTGGCCTTGATGAGGCCGGTGATGACATCCACGGTGGGGCGCTGCGTGGCCACAACCATGTGGATGCCTGCCGCACGCGCGAGCTGCGCAATGCGGATAATGCTCTCTTCCACTTCTTTCTTGCAGGCGAGCATGAGGTCGGCCAGCTCGTCAATAATGATGACGATGCGGGGAAGCTTTTCCTCGCCGGGGCCGAGCTTGGCGTTATAGGCGGAGAGCTCGCGCACGTTCTTGGACTGCATCTTGTGATAGCGGTCCAGCATTTCGGCCACGGCCCATTGCAGCGCGCCGGCGGCCTTGTGCGGGTCGCTCACCACGGGGATAAGCAGGTGCGGCACGACATTGTAGCATTGCAGCTCGACCACCTTGGGGTCGATCATGATCATGCGCACCTCTTCCGGCGAGGAGCGGAACAGGATGGAATTGATGATGGCATTGATGCAGACGGATTTGCCGCTGCCCGTCTGACCGGCGATGAGCAGATGCGGCATCTTGGCCAGATCGCAGATGACGGCGCGTCCCGCGATGTCGCGGCCCAGCGCCACGGCCAGGGGTGACTTGGCGGATTGCATTTCAGGGCTTAAGAGCACCTCAGCCAGCGACACGCTCTGAATTTCCTTGTTGGGAATTTCCACGCCAAAGAGGTTGGTGCCGGGAATGGGAATCTCGATGCGCACCCCGCCGTTGGCCGCCATGTCCAGAGCGATATTGTCGGCAATGCTCATGATACGCTTGACGTTGACGCCGCTTGATACCAGCCCCAGCTCGAAGCGGGTGACGGCGGGACCATGGGTCACGCGCTGCACGCGCGCGGGAATGCCGAAGCTCTCCAGCGTCTTTTCCAGCCGGGTGGCATCTGCCGTGTCCTGGGCACGGGTATCCGTAGTGGCGTGCCGCTGCTGCGCGTTCAGCAGGTCGATGGACGGATAGGCATAGGGCGTATGCTGCACGGGACGGGGCTCATTGGCAGGCGGCTCAGGCCTGGGCTGGCCGGCAGGGCGCTTGTAGGCCGCATTGCGGTCCTCTGTGGGCTCTGCCTGGGATGGCTGCGGCACGGTTTGTGACGCCTGCGGAGCTGCCGCAGGCTCCTGCGCAGCGGGCGGATTGGGCTGGGCCTGCGCAGGCGCGACCGGTACGATAGGGGTGGGCGCCATCTGCGGCGGCACTTCGGCATACGGCGCCGTATTCCCGTCCTCCCCCACGCTGCCGGCGATCTCCGCCTTGCGGCGGCGGATTTCCTCGATGCGGTCCATGGCCTTGCGCTTGGACGCGGACATAATCAGCGTATCAGGCAGTGGGGTTTCCGTGGTATCTGCTCCCATTTCACTGGGAGTAAAGGTCATGCGGGTCTGATACTGCTTTTCTTTCTTCTCTTTTTTGCCCTTTCCCTCGGCCTTGCGCCAGGGAAGCTGCCGTCCCTCCGGAATGATCAATTCATCATAAATTTCCGGCTGCGCGGGCGGCTGAGGATATACCGGCGGCATGCCATAGGGATAGACCGGCATCCCTCCCTGGGGCATGGGCGGCGGCTGCATAAGCATGCTGCCATAGGGCGGATAGACCGGCGCTTCCTGTGCAGGGGCTCCCGCCTCCCCCCGGCGTCGGAAAGCGGGCGAAAGCATGCGGCGATCGTCCTCCTGCTCCTTAAGGCGCTGGTCCTCCAGCTGCTCCTGGTATTCGCGCTGGGCGCGCTGCTGCTGAATATTCTGCCTTCGTGCCTGCCAGCCGTCGCGCACGCTTTCCACCATCTGTATCATGTCAAAACGGGAAACCAGCAGCACACAGGCCGCACAGACCGCGCCCAGCGCCACCGTGCCGAGCACCGTGCCCAGAAAGGTCCAGGCCGGCCAGCCCAGCACCATGCCCAGCGCGCCGCCAAATGCACCGCTGGAGCCGCACACGTTAAAGGCAGCGCAAATCATGTTCCAGTATCCCGACGCTTCCGTTGTGGGGAGCGCGGCCTGATTGTTATACTTGACCAGGTAGGCGGGAAGCGTATCCTGTCCTACGCGGCTGACCAGATCGATGATGCCCAGCACAGAAAAAAACAGCAGCGTAAAGAGCAAAAATCCCCGCTTGGGCATACTGCGGCCGGAGGAAAATGCCACCAGCACCCCCGCCCAGATCAGCATCACACTCACGCCCAGGCAAAGTCCGCCGCCCAGGCCCTGCATGACGCGCTTCACCATGGAGAAAAGCGTGCCCTTCAGCCCGCCCACCACCGCCAGGAGCGATACCACGCCCAGCGCGATGAGCAGGATGCCCGCCACCGCGAACGCCGCCAGCGTACCCGATTCATATTGTGCGGCGGCTTTTTTGCTCTTTGCCATGTATGTCCTTTCCTCCGTTACTTGCCAAGCTGCACGGCACGCAGCACGCCGTCCGTATCGGCGTGAAGCCTGAGCTCGTGCTCCCCAAAATGATAAATATCGCTTTCGCCCACAGGCAGGCCGTAGTCATAGGCCATGCTGTCGGTAAAGGTCATGGTTTCATCGGGCTCGCCCAAAATGGCGTGCCAGTCCTCCCGCACAGCCTGTCCAATCAGCAGGCCGCACAGATCGCCGCGGCGCATCTGTACACCCTCTACCACGGACGCTCCATAGCCGCTCTGAATGGCGTCGGAGATGACCAGTATCTCGCGGAAGGCCGGGTCTTCCAGCACGTAATAGCGCCCGCCGGGAAACTCGTCCGGCGTTCGCAGCAGGCGGTAGCGGTCCACCACGTCGGTCATGCGGTCGCCCAGCGTAACAGGCACATGGGGCAGCTTGCCCTCGGTAACCGCGGCCTCGATGGCCTTGCGGGCTTCCTGCTGGGACAGAGGGGCCTGTACCGCGCCGATCTGTGCGGGCACGGCATCCTCCTCCGTCAGGAGGAACGGCGCAAGCTCGCTGTAGAAAAACTGGCAGGCGCCGCTGTAACCGCTCATCAGGCGCAGCTGATCGGACGGGTACCAGAAGGTAATGCCGTCGGCATCCAAGGTAAAGGCCTCTCGCGGCAGGGGCGTGATATCGCTGTATTCCATATAGCCGCTCAGCTCCTGCCCCAGGCTTTCCTCCGCGGCAGCCTCCATCCACGCGACCGCCGCATCCACGTCCTCAAAAAGCGCGTCCAGCGTGAGCCGCTCGCCGGTAGCCAGATCATAGGTCAGGGCGGAATAGGCCTGTCCTTCATGACCATCCGGCATTTTACCCTGGGCGTTGATCACAGCGGAAAACACGTCCTCACCCAGCAATTTCACCTGGTAGTCCACCTTCAGCCCCCAGGGGCTGTCCCCCAGCGTGGCCAGCGTGACCAGATGATTGGCCACGCCGGAGGAAAGCACGATGTCGTCATTGATCTTTTTCTGCACGGCCTCGTCCGCCATGCCCGTAAGCTGGGGATAGGCCACATAATTCTCCCCGATCTGCGTACGTACCTCGTCCACCTGGGTCTGGGCCAGGGCAGGTGCAGCCAACGCCAGCAGCAACAGCAGGATACACGGCATTTTTCGCATGGCGGTCACTTCCTTCCGGCGATTCTTTTGCATCATATAGTTTACAACGAAATCAATTTTATTGCAAGTTTGTTACAACATTTCCCCATGCAGGACAGGTTTTGACAGAGATGACTGGTTTAATGCAGGGTAGGGGCCTCTCCCACTGCGCCGTAAGACAGCATGGGCTGCATCTGCACACCGGACAGAGCCGCTGCGATGGTGCGCGGAATCTGGCTGAAATCCGCTACCAGCGACCGGGGCTTTTTCACCGGGTCATCCTGGCCGAAGGGGACAAAGTAGATGTTTCGCACGTTGAGGAGGCGGCCGATATTCTGCGCCGCCGCGCCCAGCCCGTCATTGGTGGATACGGCCAGCACCAGAGGCCGGTCATTGCGCAGGTGGCTCTTGGCCCCCAGCAGGACGGGCGTATCATAGATGCCGGCGGCCAGCTTTGCCAGACTGTTTCCCGTGGCTGGGGCGATGAGGAACACGTCGGTCATCTTCTTTGGGCCGATGGGCTCGGCCCCGGCCAATGTATCAATGGGCTCGTTGCCGGTGATCTCCACGATGCGCGCGCGCAGGTGCTCCGCCGTCATGAAGCGCGTATCCAGCATTCCTGCGTTAAAGGACAGCACAGGCACCACCTCATATCCGCGCCGCACCAGCGCCTCCATCTGCTTGAGCACCCGTTCAAAGGTGCAAAAGGAACCCGTCATGGCAAATCCGATGCTGGTCTTTTTCATAGCGAAGCCTCCCGGAGCAATTCCATACTGACCTGTTTGAGTGCGCGCGCAGCGCTCCTGGGTGCGTAGCGTGCGGGCAAGGCGGGCAGGACCTCGACGTTCAGCCCCATCGCCGCGGCTGCGTCGCGATCAAAGCCATAGGGGGCGCTGGCCAGTTCCAAAAGCCACGCGCCCTTAGGCAGGACGGCGAGCGCCTCTGTCCCCAGTACGCGGGCGGGGATGGTATTGAGCACCATGTCCACCCGGCCCATCAGGACAGGCAGCTCCGCAAGGGACGCGGCGCGCATGCCGTCGCTTCTGGCGGCAAGGCGCTGTTCCTCGCGGCGGGCGGCCACCCATACGTCCGTGCCCAGCATCTTGAGCTTTACCGCCAGCGCGCGGCCAAACCGCCCATAGCCCGTCACCAGCACCGTCATATCCGGCAGCGCGTCTCCGGTGCGGCCCATCGCCTGTACCAGCGCCCCCTCGGCGGACAGGTCCGCATTGCGGTCCAGGAAGGTCGGACTGCTTTCATACAGGAACATCCGGAACCGCTTCGCACGTGTCTCCGGCGCCTCCAGGCAGGCTCCCAGGCCCGCGCCCGCCAGCAGCACCGCGTCCGGCCGCGCACTTTCCAGCACGTCTTCCGGATGCAGGGTCAATCCCGTGAGTGTGGGAACGCGCCCGTCCCGGACTGCGAAGGGGTAGGGAAAGAGCAGGGCCTCCGCCGACGCGATACCGGCCTCTTTCTCATCCCCGGAAACCAGACCCAAAGTGGATACGGCGAACCCGTCCCCGGCCAGCATGCGCGCCATGCGCAGCATGCGGCCATCGCCGCCGGCCACCAATAGTTTTCTCAGCAAAAAAACCGCCTCCCGCCGATGCATGATACTGCATCCTATGCGGGAGGCGGAAAGGGGGTGCGCCTCAGAGCGCATGAGAGATCGAATCGGAAAGGGTCTGCTCCTGGCCGCAGAGGGTCATTTTCAGCGGTTTTCCCTGAAGCAGCTCCACCAGTGCCTGGCCCGGGCGCACGCTCACGCGGATCACGCGGCCGCGGTAATGGAACTGGAAGGCATAGCCCTGCCAGGCATCAGGCAAAAACGGCGACAGGCTCAGGCCGTCGGTGGTACGCATACCCGCAAAGCCGTGCGCTATGGCCAGCCAGCTGCCTGCCATGCTGGTGATGTGCAGGCCGTCGTCGGTATCGTTGTTGATGTTGTCCAGGTCGAGGCGGGCGGTGCGCTGGTACATCTCCACGGCCTTCTGGCGATATCCCAGCTGAGCCGCCAGAATGCTGTGTACACAGGGCGACAGGCTGCTCTCATGCACGGTCATGGGCTCATAGAAATCAAAGTTGCGGCGAATGGTCTCCACGTCGTAGAGATGATTGAGGAAGTACAATCCCTGCAGCACATCCGCCTGCTTGATAAAGCAGCTGCGCAGGATATGGTCCCACGACCAGTGCTGGTTGATGGGCCGCTCCCCGGCGGGAATGTCCGCGGCGGGCATCAGTTCCTTGTCCAGGAAGGTATCATGCTGCACGAAGATGCCCAGTTCCGCATCCTCCGGATAGTACATCTTTTCCACCACGTCAACCATGTGCGCAAGCTCGTCCTCTGTGATGGCCAGCTCCCGGCGGCGCTCCTGCGACGCACGGCGCGCCTGGGTGACGAACAGCCCAATGCTCCAGGCCGCGATGCGGTTGGTGTACCAGTTGTTGTTGACGTTGTTCTCATATTCATTGGGGCCAGTGACGCCATGAATCATGTATTTGCCATGTCGATTGGAAAAATGCACGCGGTCGGTGTAGAACCGAGCAACGCCGCACAGCACGTCCAAACCCTCGCGCAGCATGTAGTCCATGTCGCCGGTATAGGTGGCATAGTTGAAGATGGCATGGGCGATGGCGCCGTTTCGATGGATCTCCTCAAAGGTGATCTCCCATTCGTTGTGGCACTCCACGCCGGTAAAGGTCACCATGGGATACAGCGCGCCCTTCAGGCCCTGCTGCCGCGCGTTGTGGTAGGCGCCGTCCAGCTGAAGCCAGCGGTAGAGCAGCAGCTGCTTGGCCACGTCCTGACCGGCGATGGCCATATAGACCGGCAGGCAGTATGCCTCGGTATCCCAGTAGGTGGCGCCGCCGTATTTTTCGCCGGTGAAGCCCTTGGGTCCGATGTTGAGGCGCGCATCATCGCCCGAATAGGTGCTGAGCAGCTGGAAGAGGTTGAAGCGGATGCCCTGCTGGGCCGCGTCGTCGCCCTGAATGGTCACGTCGCAGCCCGCCCAGCGGTCGCGCCAGGCCGCGGTGTGCGCATCGCGCAGCGCGTCGTACCCCACCTCGCGAGCACGCGCGGCAGCCTTGAGCGACAGGGTGCTCAGCACCTTTTCATCATAGTCGCGGCTGGTGAAGCACAGGGCGTACTTTTCCATAACGACGTCCTCACCCGCCGCCACGTCCCCCTCGTAGCGGGTTTCCACATACCCGCTGTCCAGCCTGCGCCCGGCCATCTCCAGCCCGTCCGCCCAGCAGCTCATGGCGGCGCTGACGGCAAAGCGCGGCGTGCCGAAGGGATTCTCCTTCGTTTTGGTCAAAAGGGCCAGCGCATCCTCGGTTTCTTCTTCCTCCAGCATATCCCAGAAGGTTTCTTCATAATTGCTGTCCAGGTTGCGCACGTTGGCATCCAGATACGGGCGCATCACCACGTGTGCGTCATAATCCGGCGTGAGGCGGTAGCGCACGGCCAGCAGTTCCTTCTGCGCCAGCGATACGAAGCGCTCCGCCTCCACCTGCACGCTGCCCCCTGCCGTGCGCACGGTGAAGCGGCGCAAAAACAGGCCGTTTTGCATATCCAGTTCCCGGTAAAACGCCTCTACCTGCGCAGTGTTCAAATCCAGCGTCTCGCCATCCACCTCCACATGGATGCCGTTTAGGCGCACGGCGTTGATCACCTTGCCGAAATACAGCGGATATCCGTTTTTCCACCAGCCCACCCGCGTCTTGTCGGGAAACCACACGCCGCCGATGTAGGTGCCTAGATGGGTGTCGCCTGTGTAGTCTTCCTCAAAGTTTCCGCGCATGCCCATATAGCCGTTTCCCGTGGAGGTGAGGCTTTCGGACAGACGCATGCGCTCCTTGTCGAGTCCCGTTTCCACAACCTTCCAGGGATGAATCTCATAGCTCATCACAGCGGTCTCCTTTCCCTTGTGCAATCGTTTGTACGTTTTTTCTATCGTACTGTATGGGAAGCGGATTGTCAAGGGGCAGTTTGCGGCGCGCCCACAGCAGCGGGCCAAATACCAGCACCAGACAGGCCAGCCCGGCGGGAGCGTAAAGGCCATCCACAATCCCTTCAAAGCCCACCAGCGATACCACCAGCGGCGGTCCCAGGGTCAATGCGGCACGCAGGGATCGGCCGCATCCCTGCGCCGCCCCGTCCAGTGCGCACAGCACCGCCGCCAACGACGTAAACACCGCCAGGAACAGCAGCCCCGCGCTGATGAGAAAGCCGGTCCGTCCAAACTGCGCCAGCAGCCGCACGATGGGGAACGCCTCGCCCAGCAGGCCCGGCTGCCGCTGGTATACGCTGTCGCTGAGCATAAGCAGCGCGGCCAACGTCACGCCCAGTCCCGAGCACAGAAACGCCGTCCGGCGCGCCGTTCCCTGTGCGCAGCGGCATACTACCCCAATGGCCAGTGCAAGGTTCATGGACGCGTAAGCAACGGCGCGCCCCGCTGCCCGGAAAAGGGATTCCGGCTCGCGTGAAAGCAGTGCGGCAGAGGCCGCGCTTCCGTCCATGCGCACGGCCAGCAGCGCGGCCAGCAGCGCCGCCATCAGCAGTCCGCTGATCCAGCCCAACGCTCTCAGGCCGCGCCGCCCGACCATCCATGCTGTCAACAGTGTGCCCACCGTGCCGATGGGATATGCCCATTCGCTTGCCCACAGCAGCATGGCCAGCCAGCCGGAGGCCGAAATCATGGCGCCGCCCGTCACTGCCAGCATCATGGCAGCGCACAGGCGCGCGCCTATGCGCACCCATGGAGGCATGCCCTCATACAGGTCCCACCAGCGATCCGTGCCGCGCCGCCGCGCAACGTCCATGCACAGGGCACACAGCAGCGCCAGCGTCATGGCCGACAGCGGAATCAGCCACCGGGCGTGCACACCGTAGCGTGTAAAAAAGGCGACCACTTCCCGCCCGGATGCAAATCCGGCCCCCACGATCGCGCCCAGGCACGCCGCCATTCCCGCGGCGGCGCCGTTTTTCGCCATGCAAGCATCCCTCCCCGCATATGGCAGGGTATGCATAAAGCGGGCCGGGGCATGCGCTATATGGCACGGGACCCGCGAACGATCTTCGCGAGTCCCTTTCTTGCCCCATGGCAGCTTTTCTTACTTTTCCATCCCCTGACAGTCAAGCGCCTGTGCCAGGGCATAGCGCTGGATGGCATGGGCCACGCCGTCCTCGTCATTGCTGAGGGTACGGTATCGGGCTGCCGCGCGCGCCCGCTCGCTCGCGTTTGCCATGGCCACGCTCACCCCCGCATACGAAAGCATGCTCACATCGTTGTCGTAGTCGCCCAGCGCCATCACGCTCTCAGGTCCGATGCCCAGCCTTTGCGCCAGCGCGGCCACCGCCATGCCCTTGTTCACTCCCGCGGGCATCAGTTCCAGATTCATGCTCCAGGAGCTGGTTACATCCAATCCGGGCAGGGCAGACAGCGCCTGCCGGACGCGCTCCAGCTTCTCCTCATCCCGAGCCATGCACAGGAGCTTATTCACCCCCTGCGCGCGCAGGGCGTCAAGCCCCGCCATGCCATAGAGATATTGAGGAGCGAAGCGGCCGCAGGTATACGTGCCCCAAAAATCGTCATCCACCTGAAAATCGCCCTTGAAGATAGCCAGGCGATTCTGGGCAAAGCATCCAAAGGGAAAGCGCGCGCGGCGCAGAATCGCCACTGCCGCTTCCAGCGTGGCGTTCTCAAGAGGATGGTTGAAAAACTCGCCCTCCATACATCGTTTCAGGCAATAGGCTCCATTGAGCGACAGGATGGCACAGTCGGGCAGGCCGGCTTCGTCAAGGAACATTGCCACATCGCCGGGCAGGCGGCCGCTGCAGATGGCCAGGTGAATCCCGGCTGCCTGCGCCTTTCGCAACGCCGCCAGGTTTCCCGGTGTGAGGCGCTGACGCGAATCCAGCAGTGTGCCGTCCATGTCCATGGCAATCAGAGAAACGGGCTTGTCATGCATGTGCTTCTTCTCCCATCAAAACGAGGGGGCTGCGGTAAAGGTGCGCCCATTTAAGTAGGCCAGCGGCCCGGAGGTTTGCAGCGTGAGCGACACGGCGCACAGCATAAGCCGACGGGCCTTCATCGCGCGGTTGAAATCCCGGTCGCCATACTGGTCGTCGCCCAGAAGCGGATGGCCGATGAAAGCCATATGCGCACGGATCTGATGAGTGCGGCCCGTGTGCAGCCTGACGCGCAGGCGGGCGCAGTCGCCCCGCTCCAGTACGTCGTATTCGGTTATGATGCGCTTGGCCCCCTCCGCCTCGCGGGCGAGCACCCGCACGCGCGCGTGGAGCGCGTCCTTGACAAGCCAGGCCTCCAGCACCGCATGGTGCGGACTGGGCGTGCCGCGTACAAGGCACTCATACTCCTTGCGCACCTCGCCCCGACGGAACGCATCCTGTGCGGCCTGCTGCGCCTCCGGCGTGCGGGCCAGCAGCAGCAATCCCTCCGTATCCTTGTCCAGCCGCCCGACGGGTGCAAGGCCGCGGTACTGCGGCGGCAGCAGCTCCATCACGGTGCGGTCGCGGGGATCGTCCGTCGAGGTCACATAGCCAGTCGGCTTATGCAGCAGCAGAACGACCGGCCCGCGCGGGCCGACCGCCTCGCCGTCGAGCGTGACCCGGTCCGATGTTTCGTCGATCTTCTGCTCCGGGGCCGAAGCGGGAACGTCGTTGACGCGCACCCGCCCGGCGCGGATGATGGCCCGCAGCTCGCGGCGCGAGGCCACACCGGCCTCCGATAAAAACCTGTCCAGACGCTGCATCCGTCTGCCTCCTTCCGGCATAACCGTCCCCTGTGGGACATACATTGGAGTGACCATAAAAACCTGTTTAAGGGGGAGCTACATCATGTTTGTCATGACTGCAAAGCTGTCAAAGCCGCGGCTGATCGCCGCAGGCGTCCTGATCCTGGCCGTTGTGATCCTGGTCGTTGCGCTCGTCTCCGGCGGCGGAGGCGGATCGGCGGACGCGCCCGACGGAGCGACGAACGACGCGCGCCTTGCCTATCTCGCGGGCTTCGGCTGGAGCGTGAACGGTACGCCGAAGCAGACGCAGCAGGTCCGCATTCCCAAGTCGGCCGACGACCGCGTCTTCTCGCGCTACAACGCGCTGCAGAAAAGTCAGGGCTTCGATCTCACGGCGCACGCGGGCAAGGAGGCCACGCGCTATGTCTATGAGATCCTGAATTACCCGGACGCCTCCGCGCCGGTCTACGCCAGCGTGCTCGTGCTCGACGGGCACATCATCGGCGGAGACATCACGGACACTGCGCCCGGCGGCGCCATCCACGGCTTCTGCAAGCCCGGCACCACGGCACCGAACGCCGAGCCGTCCGAGGCAACGGAGGCCGGAACGGAGACCGAGGCTGGAACGGAAGAACCGACGGAGCCCTCCGCCGAGCCTTCAACCACATCCTAAAAAACACTTGCATTTTCGCTTCGTCGTGCTATAATGACAGCAGCCAATCGAATACGACTCTTCAGGGCAGGGTGAAATTCCCGACCGGCGGTAAAGTCCGCGAGCGCGCTGCGCATGATCCGGTGAGATTCCGGGACCGACAGTACAGTCTGGATGAAAGAAGAATCGGCTGGCGCACCTGTCCGTGTTTCCTGCCGTTTACCCGAGGGATCGTATCCTTCGGGTGTATTTTTTTCTCAGGAGGCAACCATGAAACACGAAAAAATGAAAAAACTGACCGTTCTGGCCATGCTGAGCGCCATTGCCTATGTCGCAGTCGCGCTGCTGCGCTTCCCGGTCGTCCTGTTCCTCAGCTATGAGCCGAAGGACGTCGTCATCGCCATCGGCGGCTTCCTCTACGGGCCGCTGGCCGCACTGGGCATCTCGCTTGTCGTCTCGTTCATCGAGATGCTGACCATCAGCTCCACGGGCTGGATCGGCTTTGTGATGAACTTCCTCAGCTCCGCCGCCTTTGCGGTCACGGCCGCCCTGCTCTACCGCAAAAAGCGCACGCAGGGCAGCGCCATTGCGGGCCTGTTCGGCGGCGCGCTGCTTATGACCGTGCTCATGCTGCTGTGGAACTATCTCATCACGCCGCTGTACATGCACACGGCCCGCGCCGACGTCGCCGCGATGCTCGTGCCGGTGTTCCTGCCGTTCAACCTGCTCAAGGGCTGCCTGAACGCCACGATCACCGTGCTGCTCTACAAGCCCGTCGTGCAGGGACTGCGCCATGCGCACCTGCTGCCGCCGAGCAAAACGCCCGGCCGCATGCCGGTCAAGCGCCGTCTGGCCGTGTGGCTCGGCGCACTGGCCGTTCTGGCCGTGTGCATCGTGCTCGTTCTGGTCCTGCACGGAACGATCTGAGTCTCAGAGGCGCAGCAGATCGGTAAAATGATCGATGCGCTTATCCCAGTGCGCGGGCTTGCCGAAGCCGTAGGCCGCCCACACGAACGGCAGGCCCGCCTGCTCGGACGCTTCCATGTCGCCCTGCGTATCGCCGACATAGACTGCATCGCGGACATTGCAGCGCTCGCACAGCAGGCGCAGCGTCTGCCCCTTCGGCAGGCCCGTGTTCCCGAAGCAGTCGAAGTCGCTGATCAGGCCGCCGAGGCTGCCCTTTTCCATCAGCAGCTCGATATAGCCCTGCTGGCAGTTGCTGACGATGAACAGGCGGTGCGTTTTGTGCAGCTCCGTGAGCGTTTCCTTGACGCCGGGGTAGAAAATATGGCACGGATCGCGGCGCAGGCGCGCCATCTCGCCGTCCATGCAGCGGTCCATGACCTCCATGGCCTGCTCCTGCGGGACGCCGGGCACCACGACCTGCGCGATCTCCGTCATGGTCTTGCCGAACAGTGGACGGATGCTCTGCTCCGTGCAGTGCGGCGCAAAGCCCATGCTCTGCAGACCGTCGTTCCAGCCCTCGGCTACGAGGGCCACGGCATCCCAGAGCGTGCCGTCGACATCAAAAATCAAGCTTTCCATTGCTGATACTCCCTATTGTGACGTTTTCTCCTATTGTACCGATTTTCGGTGCTCCCGTCAACCCATAGATAAAGCCCGGTGCGAAGCAGCGTTCTGTTCCGCACCGGGCCGTTTTTTATGCGTTGCTCTGCTCCGTTTTTTCGGGCAGCAGGTTCGTCATGCTGCGCAGGCTGATGCCGAGCGTCGACATGTTGTGCAGCAGGGCGGAAAGCGTCGGCTGGATGACGCCCGTCACGCCCAGGATAATGAGCATGAGGTTGAAGCTGACGATGAACCGGTAATTCCGGTCGATGCGTCCCATAAGGGCCTCGCTCAGGCGGCGCAGCGTCACAAGCTCGAACAGGTCCTGCGACGAGATCGTGATATCGGCGATCTCGCGGGCAATGGCCGCACCCGTGTTGATGGCGATGCCGGCATCCGCCTCGGACAGGGCCGGGGTATCGTTCACGCCGTCGCCGATCATGATGACCGTGTGGCCCTCGGCGCGGCGGGCGCGGATGTAGGCCGCCTTGTCCTCCGGCAGGACTCCCGCGTGGTATTCGTCCACGCCGACGGCGCGCGCCACGGCGGCAGCCGTCTTTTCATTGTCGCCCGTCATCATGACGATGTGCGCGATCCCCTGCTCATGCAGAGCGCGGACGGCATCCGCCGCCTCGGCCCGGAGCGGGTCGGAGATGCACACGACGGCGGCAAGTTCGCCGGAAATGGCCAGATACAGATGGGAGTAGGCATCGGAAAGACCGTCGAATTTTGCCTCGTCGCCCTCCGGCACCCGGCATCCCTCATCCTCAAACACGAAGTGATAGCTGCCGATGATGACCTTCTTGCCCTCGACGGTGCTCGAGATGCCGTGCGCCACGACATACTCCACGCTGGAGTGATATTCCTCGTGGTTCAGGCCGCGCACGCGCGCCTCCTCTACGACGGCATTGGCCAGCGAGTGCGGATAGTGCTCCTCGAGGCAGGCAGCCAGACGCAGCATATCGTCCTCGCGGCGGCCGCCGAACGTAACGACCTCCGCCACGCGCGGCTGCGCATAGGTCAGCGTGCCCGTCTTATCGAACACGATCGTATCCGCTTTGGCAACGGCTTCGAGGAAGCGCCCGCCCTTGACGGACATGTGCCGGGCATTGCTCTCGCGCATGGCAGACAGCACGGCGATCGGCATGGCAAGCTTCAGGGCGCAGGAGAAGTCAACCATCAGAACGGCAAGCGTCTTGGTGATATTCCGGGTAAACAGCCACACGAGGGCCGTTCCGCCGAGCGTATAGGGCACGAGCCGGTCCGCCAGACGGGAGGCGCGGTCCTCCGCCGTTGATTTCAGCTTTTCGGACTCCTCGATCATGCGGACGATGCGGTCATAGCGGCCACCGCCCATGGTCTTTTCGACCGTGATGAGGCACTCGCCCTCCTCCACGACCGTTCCGGCATAGGCATAGCTGCCCGGCGTCTTGCGCACGGGGAGCGACTCGCCCGTCATGGACGACTGGTTCACCATGGCCTCGCCGCCGGTCACGCGGCCGTCGAGCGGGATCATGTTGCCGGTACGGACGACGACGCAGTCGCCCGCGTGGATGTCCTTCACGGAGACAAGCAGCTCCTGCCCGTCTGCGTCGCGCACCCACGCGCGGTCGACGTTCAGCGCCATGGCCCCCGCCAGATCGGCGATGGACTTCTTGTGCGTCCAGTCCTCCAGCAGCTCGCCGAGGCCGAGCATGAACATCACGGAGCCTGCCGTGTCGAAGTCGCGGCGGATCAGTGAGACCGTCACGGCCGTTGCATCGAGCACGGAAACAGAAAGCTTCCCGTGCAGCAGGGCGGAGAGGCCGGCCTTGAGATAGCGCACGGAGCGCACGATGGCGATGCCCGCCCGCACATAGGCAGGCAGGAACAGCTTGCTGGCATAGTGGAGTGCCGTTTTCCAGACGAGTTTGTCCTCAAATTCGCGGTTCAGCGCACGGCCGGTGTGCTCCGGGACGAGCCCGGCCTCCTCAGCCGCCGCGAATGAAAACGAGGAAAGCGCCGCAAGCACAGCGCTGCGCGCCTCGCAATATTCAATGACGGCGTCCTGCGTGCGATCATAGACCTTGACCGACGCCACGCCGTCCACGGCGCGCATGGAATACTCCAGCAGGTCTGCCTGCCGGAGCGTCATCCGCCCGATGCACAGATGCACACGCAGGCGGCCCTTGGTTTCATGTAAAATTCTGCACTTCATAGGATTCTCCTGCCCGCAGCCGGGAAGGGTTTTTCCTCCCCGGCTGCACATGATTCAGGCCTCGGCAGGCTCTGCAGCGGGCTCCTCCGCAGTATCGGCGATCTCCTCGCAGGCAGCGGCGGCACGCTCTTCATTGATGGCCTTCGCATCTGCCAGAATGTCCCCGCAGTTTTCACGGAGCGTCGTGACCGTCGTCATCACGTCTTCCTTCGCACGGAGCACGGCAGCCGTCGCGTGGGTATAGACCTTTTTCGCGTCACGGCTGCTGAGGATCCGGATCCCAGCCGTTCCGAACAGAACGCCGCCTGCAAACAGGCCAAGCTTTGCTGCAATACGCATATTGATTTCCTCCAGTTTTCGTAACTTCAGAAAAAGTAAGGTTTGGCTAACATTTGACCGCACTCGCTTTTCCCGTGCCCGTATGATACACCGCAGGGCCATAAATGTCAATGCTTTCCCGCCCCACTTTTCGAGAAAAATCCGCAATTCTTGACAAACGCAGGCCGCCCGTTATAATGAAAGCAGAAAAAGGAGGAGACCGCATGAAACGCTTATTTACCCGCCGGACCGCCGGGACGGATGCAAAAGTTGACCGGCTCGTCATGGAATACACCCGCCGCAGTGCGGCCTCTCCCCTGCTGCAGCACACGGAGCGGCTCGTGCTCGACCGGAGCGAGGGCATCGCACACCTCAGCTCCGTCGGCAAGCACACCGCCGAGCGCCGCTGCTCGCTCCCGTCCGCGGCGGCCCGCCTGCTCGACACGCTCCCGCAGGGACTGCTGACAGTGCCGCCGCTTGCCTCCGGGACGGACGATGCCGCGGCGCGCTATGCGCTCACGCTGCGCTGGTCGGACGGCGCGTCGCAGCGCATTACCGGCCGCTATGACTGCACGGGCCTTCCGGACGGCTGGGCAGAGCTTGCCGCCGAGGCAGATACCCTGCTGCGCTTCTATACGGAGGGCGAGCTGTTCGACCCGTCGCGCGCAGCCGCCGCGCCGGGGCCGCTGTTTTACTGCACCGTGGAATTCGAGCCGCGCGGCACGCGCTATTCCTACCGCTCCGAGGACCGGACGCTGGAGGCCGGTGAGCTTGTGGTCGTTCCGGCCGGGCCGGATGCGCACGAGCTGCTGGGCAGGATCGTCGCGGTGCAGGCCTGCACGGCCGAGGACGCGCCCTACCCGCCCGCGCAGACAAAGCCGGTCCTCCGCCGCGCCACCCCGCAGGATATTCTGGAGCTCGGCGAACTCGTGTAAGGATAAAGCAGGACCCGATGCGGCTTTCCGGTGCCGCATCGGGTCCTGTTTACGATTTACGATTCTTCTGCCGGGACGATCCAGTCCGGCGTCTGGCTCAGGATCTTGAGCGTATCCGTGGCGGAGACCTGCGCAACGGCCAGAACCTCCCCCGGACTGAGCGACGTATCCGCCGCTGCCAGCGTTTGCTCGTCGATATACTCCGTCGGCACCTGCTCGCCGTCGACCAGAATGACGCTGTACGGCGTGAAGTTCGTGCCGTGGACGGTCAGGCCGCCGTCGCTGCTGCTCACGCCGGTGAGCGTGATCTCGTCGACGCCGAAGTGCAGCTCCATCGGCTGCACCGCCATCTCCCCGCCCGTTGCATAGTGCTTGCCGTAGAGCATGTCATACTCCAGCATGCACAGGCCGTTCTGGAAGGTCTCGCTGCCGGTCTCATCGTAGCCGTGGCTCTGATGATAGCGCAGGATCGTGCCGTCGTGGACGCCGAAGCGGTCGAGCACCATGGCGGCCAGCTGATAGGCCTGCACATCGCGGTCGGTCTTTTTGGCGTGGAAATTCGTCCAGATGACATATTCCGTGGACTGCACGGTGCCGCAGCTCAGCTCGTCCTGCGTGATGCCGAAGCTCGGCAGATGATCGCCGTAGAATACGACGACCGTCGGCTCGCTGAACGTGGAGAGCCGGCGCACAAGGCGCGCGACAAAGGCATCCGTCTGCTTGAGCTGGTAGAGGTAATACTCCAGCCCGGCGCGGCGGGATTCGGCCTCCTCCCCCGTGACCCTGATGGTTCGCGCGCCCTCCAGCGGCTCCGTGGGATACTTGCCGTGGGGCTGCACGGAGACCGTGAAGACGAGATCGCGCCCCTCGGTGGAGCACAGCGCCTTCAGAATTTCCTCCGTCAGAACGGAATCCTTTGCCCAGCCGAGCGGATTCCGCTCGACATCGTGCATGTATTCCAGCGACGTAAACGTCTCGAAGCCGAAATTGGCATAGACGCGGTCGCGGCTGTAGAACGTGGCGTTATTATTATGGATGGCGTGGGTGGAATAGCCCGCGCTCTGCAGCGCATAGGCCATGGATTCGCAGGTTCGGTTCTTGACGACGGTCTTGTAGGGATACTCCCCGACGCCGAAGTGGTCGAGATTCATGCCGGAAAGCACCTCGAACTCGGTGTTCGCCGTGCCCGCGCCGATGGACGGCACAAAGAACAGGCCGCTGGAGCACGTCTCCTTCAGCCGCTCGAAATTCGGGACCGGATTTTCGCCGTACGTCAGGTCCTTCAGATAATTCGCGTCAAAGAATGACTCGAGCTGCACAAAGATGAAATTTGGCGTGCGCACCCGGTCGGCAGGCAGGTCGTCCTGCTCGCTGAGGAGCACGTCGATCGCTTCCTGCGAATAGCCGTCCGGCTCGCTGATGCCCTGCGTCACCGCACTGGCGGAGAAGCAGTAGGCAAAGCCATTGGAGTCGTAGGCATCCGGCAGATTGGGGAAATGCGAGGCCAGCGTCCCGCTGCGGAGGAAGGCGACCGTAAAGCCCGCGAGGATCACCCCGCAGAGCAGAACCTGCACGGCAGCGAAATAATACGACGGGCGCGTCTTCTTCGCGCGCAGCCACAGGAGGACGATCACGCCGATGAGGGCCGCGATGCCCAGCATCAGGAGGATCAGCACCGGCTGGCTCATATAGATCTCGATGATGTCCCGCACGGACGACAGCAGCCAGATATCCGGCGCCGTCAGCGGCGTGGCGCGGAAGCCGAGCAGGATGCAGTTGGCAAGGCCAAGCCCGATCCAAACAGCGGCGAACAGTAGGAAGCAGAAGCTGCGCTTGCGGAACAGCAGGGAGAGAGACAGCGTGAATAAAATAATGAGAGAGTCATAAAAAAACTGCCACGGTCGCGTCACCATATAGTGCAGGCCATCGCCGAGGGACCTGCGCGACAGGCATTCAAGCGCCAAATTGATGACGAACGCAGCAAGGATATAGCCCAAAAAACGGAGAATATTTTCACGGTTCCATTCCTTTCCCACTCGGCGGAGCGAAAAGGGACGCTTCATTTTCATCACCCCAGAAGTCATAATTCTGCGCTAACAGTATAACACTTACCCCGAAAAAAGCAAGGATTTTTCCAGTTCTTTTCCAAAATTCAAAGTTTCGCCACAATTGAAAACAGTTTGTAACGAAAAAGCGGAGCCTATGTGAATTTCCGGTCAAAAAATCGAAAATTTCTTGCAGGGGCTTTACACGGGTGGTATAATATAGGATGAAACAACAGCCGAATGCCGCTTTGCGGCCTTCGTTTGGAAAGGAAGCAGAAAATTCATGACTACCATTGACATTTACTCCGGATTCCTCGGCGCGGGCAAGACCACGCTCATTAAAAAGATGATCCGTGAGGCCTATCAGGGTGAAAAGATCGTCCTCATCGAAAACGAGTTCGGCGAGATCGGCATTGACGGCGGCTTCATGCAGGACGCCGGCATTCAGGTCAACGAGATGAACTCCGGCTGCATCTGCTGCTCGCTCGTCGGCGACTTCGGCCGCGCGCTGAAGCAGGTCATCTCCGACTATCACCCCGACCGCATCCTCATCGAGCCGTCCGGCGTCGGCAAGCTCAGCGACGTCATCGGCGCCGTAGAGCGTGTTGCGGACGAGAGCGTCACGCTCGGCAGCTTCATCACCGTGGCGGATGCCACGAAGTGCAAGGTCTATCTGAAGAATTTCGGTGAATTCTACACGAACCAGATTGAGACCGCCTCCGCCATTATCCTCAGCCGCACCGGCTCCATCTCTGAGGAGAAGCTGGCCGCCGCCGTGGCCCTGCTGCGCGAGCACAATCAGAACGCCGTCATCATCACGACGCCGTGGGACCAGCTCTCCGGCGCACAGATCCTCGAGGCCATGCAGAAGCAGCACACGCTCACCGAAGAGCTGGCTGACATGATCCGCAGCGCCCAGTCCGAGGAGGACGACGAGGACGAAGAGGAAGAGCACCATCATCACCATCATCATGACGATGACGACGAGCACGAGCATCATTGCTGCCACCATCATGACCATGATGACGAGGATGAGCATCACTGCCATCACCATCATGACCACGATGAAGACGATGATGAGCATGAGCATCACTGCTGCCATCATCACGATCATGACGACCATGACGAGGATGAGGACGAGCACCACTGCTGCCATCATCACCATCATCACCACGGCCACGACGCCGACGAGGTCTTCCAGAGCTGGGGCGTCGAGACGCCGAAGAAGTTCACCGAGGAAGAAATCCGCAATGCCCTCGCCGCACTGGACAACGGCGAGACCTATGGCATCGTGCTGCGCGCCAAGGGCATCGTTCCGACGGCGGACGGCACCTGGCTGCACTTTGACCATGTGCCCGGCGAGATCGACGTCCGCACCGGCACGGCCGCTGTGACGGGCCGTCTGTGCGTCATCGGCTCGAAGCTGGACGAAAAGGCGCTCGCCGCCCTGTTCGGCGTGTAAGGAGGCTGCCATGGCCATTCCCGTCTATGCCTTCACCGGCTTTCTGGACGCCGGAAAAACGAAATTCATTCAGGAGACGCTGGAGGACGAACGCTTCAACGCAGGCGAGCGCACGCTGCTGCTCATCTGCGAGGAGGGCGAGGAGGAATATGACCTCTCCGCCTATCCCTACCAGCATGTCTATCCCGAGGTGATCGATCAGGAGGCCGTTACGACCGAAGAGCTTTCACAGCTGTTCAAAAAGCACCACTGCGAGCGCGTCGTCGTCGAGCTCAACGGCATGCTGCAGGTCGGCCCGTTCTACCAGAAAATGCCGGAGGACTGGCAGATCGCGCAGGAGGTCATGTTTGCCGACGGCACGAGCATCCTCGCCTACAACGCCAACATGCGCTCCCTTGTGGTGGACAAGCTCACGGGCTGTGAGATGGTCGTGTTCAATCGTCTTGCACCGGGCACGGACATCATGCCGCTGCACAAGCTCGCCCGCGCGCTGAACCGCCGCGTCGGCATCCTCTATGAATACACCGACGGAACGACGCAGCCCGACGAGATCGAGGACCCGCTCCCCTTTGACATCAACGCCCCGGTCGTGGAGATCGGCGACGATGATTTTGCGCTCTGGTACCGCGACATCACGGAGGAGCCGAAGAAGTACGACGGCAAGACCGTCCGCTTCAAGGGACAGGTCGCCCGCCTGAAAAAGGACCGCGACGGCTACTTTGCGCCCGGCCGCTTTGTCATGACGTGCTGCGTGGAGGACATCGCCTTCATGGGTCTGCCGTGCAAATACGCCGACGCCGCCTCTCTGCACGCCCGCGAGTGGGTCATGGTCGAGGCGACGGTCTCTGTCCGCTTCCATGCGCTCTACCGCGGCACCGGCCCCATCCTGACGGCCATCCGCGTAACGCCCGCCGAACCCGCGAAGAACGAGGTCGCGACATTCTGAATCAAGCCCTCATATCGCGAAATCCTGCCGGAGTCAGCCACTCCGGCAGGATTTTTTTGGCTCAGTTTTCGTCCGCAGCTGCTCCCATGGTCGCAGCGAAGGCCGCTGCGGCATTCTGGACCGTTTCTGCGACGATGTTCTCCGCCACCTGATGCAGATCCGTCTGCAGGACGCGCTCCACATAAGGGGCGTATTCTTTTTCCGGCACGCAGTAGATGCGGAAGCAGCACGAAAGATAGCGGCGGATCTTCCGCTCCATCGTGAAGTACATATCGCACGGGACGGACATATAGCTCCGCGTGACACCGGCGGAGGCCAACTCCAGCTCAAACAGCTCGCTGTCGTCCGCGCGCTTCATCCAGCGGGAGAAGATCTGGCGCAGCCGGGGCGTCATGCTCCGGTTGATGAAATCGGACGTCGACGGCAGCGAATACGCCGTGACATACAGGTCGCGCAGCGGCTCGGAGCACTCCGCGATATGGAGCTGCAGCCCCGTCTCCATGGCGTACAGCAGCAGCGGCGACTGATCCGCCGGGAGCATCTTCTCCGCGCGGGAAAACTGTGAGCGGAACATGATCTGCGTCAGGCGCAGCAGCAGCGCCTCCTTATTTTCAAACGCGGCAAAAAACGATGCCGGAGACATCCCGGCCTTGCGGGCGATCTGCGCCGTCGTCGTGCGCTCGTAGCCCTGCTCGAGGAAGAGCGTCATCCCCGCATAGATCATCTTCTGTTCGCGTGCAATTCCTCTGGCCTGCAGCCCATGACCCGGCATGGCACTCGCTCCTTTCAACTGAATATATGAATCAAAAATAAACTCCGGTCAAATGATATCACATGCTGTCGAATTTTGCAAGCGAAAGTTCCTGGCTTTTTCTCAATTTTCTGGATGTTTTCAAACTTTTATTGCTGCTTGTCATCATAGTCCGTCTATGCTATAATGAAATTATCTCATATCACCCGCTTGCAGAAAGGACGTGCCCAGATGAAGCGTATCATTTCGTTATTCCTTGCCGTTTCCTCTTTTCTGACTCTTTTATGCTCAACTGCCGGAGCCGAATCTTCTACCGGTTTCGCTGATGTGCCGCAAACTGCATGGTACTATTCCTATGTCATGCAGATGCAGAAAAATGGATACATGAATGGCGTATCTGCCGATCAGTTTGATCCGGATGGACACCTGACCCGCGCAATGGTTACGACCGTTCTTTATCGCATGGAAGGCAGCCCCTCCATTTCGGCGCCGAGCCGCTTTGTCGACGTCCCACAGGGCACTTGGTATTCCGATGCCGTCGCTTGGGCAGAAAACAGCGGCGTTGTGAACGGAATGGATGATATGCACTTTGCGCCGGAACGCGAGATCACGCGGGAGCAGCTCGTCACAATGATCTATCGTTATGCCATGCAGAAGGGTCTCCCGCAGGGTGAGACCTCGCTGGAGAAGTTTGACGACGCTGCAAACGTCAGCGACTATGCCAAGCATGCGTTCGCATGGACCTGCAACGCCGGTATCATTTGCGGAAGTAAGGCAACCAAAAATCTATACGAAAACTATTATCAGATTTATCAAACTGATATCTGGAAGGAAAACAAAATTACCTATTCTAACGATACGCAATTCTACGCGCTCATCGACTTTGACGGAGATGGAATCTGTGAATTAGTCTCCACTCAGGCAGACTGGGGAGGCTTTGAGTATTACGGCTTTTATCTTAATGCAATACAGTCCAATACTGCTGAAGCATACGGTTGTATCGCGAATATGAGGGGCCCGCTCTTATATTCAAATGGCTGTGGAGAAGTTTACTGCGCCTCTGGAAACTATGGTGGATATAGTCTTGTTCGAATTTATGGGGTTGAAGGGGATCGGCCCGGCGAAAAAGCGCTTAGGCGAGAAACCATTATGGACTTCATTCCAAATTGGGACGAAAGTGACGCGGGTGATAAACTCATTCAATTTGATGAGGAAATAGAACGGTATCTAGCCGAGCGAAATTGTGTTCGGGTAGTATACTCCCCGCTCGACACTCTGCTTGCAAACAACTATTATCCCGTGACTGTTGATGTTCTGGAGCCGTCGGGTCTTGCTACCCGCGCGCAGCTCGCAAAGATCATTTCCGTCTATCTTGGATTAACAGACTGACAACAGCAAAAAGGTAAAGAAATCCCGCGATCCCATGGAATTCCGTGCGATCGCGGGACTTTTCTTATACATTTTCCACCGCAGCCGGGTGCCAGAAGCCGACGGCATCACGGACGAGGACACAGCTGCGCGTCAACTCCGCCTCTCCGGCGGCATCGGGTGTCACGCCCCATGCTGCAGCGCTGTCCTCCGGGACACGGAGTCTGCAGCGGAACGTGAAGCGCATCCGGTTGCCGCAGAGCGATTCGACGCCGCTGCTCGCACCGTCGCGGGCCTCGTGGGCGCTCAGGCTCTGCACCATGGCTCCGGCAGCACTCTGAGCAATGGTCTCGTCCTCAGCGGACCCGGTCACGCCGACGGCGTAGAGGCTGCGCGGATAGGCATCCCGCTGCTCCAGCCCCTGCAGGGCGGCGGCGAGATCCGCGCCCTCCGGCTGGTCCAGCCAGACACGGCCGCCGGGTGCATCCAGACACAGGGCGGAGACGCCCTTCCAAAGCGTGAGCAGCGTGCCGCCGCCCGCTGGCGAGCTGAGCGTCACATAGCTGTCAAACGAGAATTCCTGCACGCCCGGCGCTTTGCGCTCGACCCACTGCGCAGCATTGGCGGCATCGAGCACCGCAGCGACCGCAGCGGCGTCCAGCATGCCGCTGTGCTCCAGCTCCCCGCTGCGCGACCACTGGCACAGGCACAGGGCCGCGCCGTCGCCTGCCAGAGCGGCCAGCGTCCCGGCATTGGGCAGCTCGACCGGCTCGGGC
>OLQT01000449.1_pt1 | contig 30259 bp, 19 predicted proteins | sample 1672651 | NCBI WGS metagenome assembly OLQT01 (sample SAMEA3136709, study PRJEB25190) | human gut metagenome | biome: human gut; feature: human-associated habitat; material: faeces | place: Austria | collected 2013 | reverse complement strand
TGCCCGTTTGGCACATCGCCCTTTGGAAACCTTCGGGCGCAAATACTTGGTTTTGCTCTTGAAATATCGGTGTTGTTAGCTTGACAACCCCTAATTTATCTCACGATGAAGAAATATCCCGCCGCGGCGAGTATGGCGACAATAATCAGGCAGATCGGTACGATGGTGATCATCGCTGCGATCAGCATGGCAAGCCCATCGCCTTTTTCCATTTCGTCGCAGGGTGCGCGGTCAATCTGCCGCTCGCCCATTCTCTCCCTTTGAAGCTCGCGGAAGCGCTCATAGCGTCCATGAAACGGAAGCCTCATCGCTTATTCCTTCTCTCCGAGCGGATGATGGCAGGCAACAAAGTGACCCGGCGCCATCTCTCTCCACTCCGGAACGGCGTGTTTGCAGATTTCCGTGCAGTGTGCACAGCGCGTATGGAATTTGCAGCCCTGCGGCGGGTTGACCGGACTGGGGATATCGCCCTCAAGCACCGCCAGATCGCGCTTTTCCTCCGTCGTCGGGATGGATTCGAGCAGAGCCTCGGTATACGGATGCATCGGGTGGTCGAAGATTTCCTGTGAGTCGGCAAGCTCGACGAGATTGCCCAGATACATAACGCCGATGCGGTCGGAGATATACTTAACGACCGACAGATCGTGCGTGATGAACAGGTAGGTCAGGTGCTGCTGCTCCTTCAGATCCTGCAGCAGGTTGATGATCTGCGACTGGATGGACACGTCCAGAGCGGAAACGGCCTCGTCACAGACAACGAACTTCGGATGCACCGCAAGGCTGCGGGCAATGCCGATTCTCTGGCGCTGACCGCCGGAGAACTGATGCGGATAGCGATGCAGGAAGTAGGGAGCCAGGCCGCAGTCCTCCATGGTCTGCAGGATCTCCTCATGCATACGCTCGTTGGCCTTCTTGCAGTACTTGTGCGCCAGCAGGCCCTCGCCGATGATGTTGGCGACGGTCATACGGGGATTCAGGGAGGAATACGGATCCTGGAAGATATACTGCATCTGGCAGCGCAGGGTACGGACCTCCGGATAGGTCAGGCGCGCAAGGTCGATGCCGTTATCGAGCAGGGCCTCATGCTTCTGGAACTCGGGATCGGCGGCGTACTTCGCGCGCATGGCGTCGATGCGGGCGTCGACCTTTGCAATCTCGGCACGGGCGGCCTCGACGAGCTTGTCATGCTCGGCGACCTTCTCAGCCAGCTTGTCAAGCTTGCCCTTGCGGCTGTCATAGCCTCTCTCGCCGGCATTGAGCTTGGAGAGCTTGAAGGCCTCCTCGTCATAGTTGAGCTTGACGGGGGCGCGCTTCTCGATGGCCTTGTGCAGATCGCAGCAGCGGTCATGGCGCTCGGAGAAGATCTTCATGACCGGGCCGAGGTCCTTGGCGGTGATAAAGCCGCCGATGACATTCACGATGTTCAGATAGGCGTCGTTCGCAGCCTTCTTCGCAGCCGTGAGATCGTTGTGCATGTGCAGGCGCTTCTGCTCATCGGCAGCATCATAGACCTTCTGCATCTCGTCGCGCTTCTTTTCGAGCGCGGCCAGCTCATGCAGGCCGTGGGGCAGATGGCGGATGGTCTTTTCGATATACTCGGGGGCCAGCTCATCACGGGACGCGCCATAGTACATCGTCTTGCCGTCGGTCTGACGGTAGAGCTGCAGCAGCGTGCGTCCGAACGTGGACTTGCCGCAGCCGGACTCGCCGACGAGGCCGACCGTTTCGCCTTCGTAGATATTCAGGCTGATGCCGTCGTTCGCCTTGACGTACAAGCCCTTCTTTTTGCCGACCGGGAAATACTGCCGCAGGTCCGTGATCTTGAGAAGAACATTATTTCTTTCCATGCCGGTCCTCCTTCCGCGGGTAGAAGCAGCGAACCTGCTGCGTCTCGCTGACGTGAATCATCTCGGGCTCCTCATTGAGGCAGCGCTCCGTGGCGTATTTGCAGCGCGGGGCGAACTTGCAGCCCTTCGGGAGCTTGAGGGGGTGCGGCACTGCGCCGGGGATGGCGTCCAGACGCGTATGCGTCGGGGTGCTCAGGCGCGGAATGGAGTTCATCAGGCCCTCGGTGTAGGGATGAGAGAACTCAGCGCCCATGAAGATTGTACCGGCGGGCGCCATCTCCACGACCTGACCGCAGTACATAACGGCCACGTCGTCCGCGATCTGGCGGATAACACCGAGGTCATGGGTGATGAAGATGATCGAGGTGCCGTGCTCTTCCTTCAGATCGTTCATGAGCTTCAGGATCTGCGCCTGGATCGTAACGTCCAGAGCCGTGGTGGGCTCGTCCGCGATGAGCAGCTTCGGCTTGCAGGCCAGCGCCATGGCGATCATGACACGCTGACGCATACCGCCGGACAGCTGATGCGGATACTGCTTGGCGACGATGTGCGGATTCGGGATCTTGACATCGGCCAGCATTTCAATGACCTTTGCGGCAGCCTGCTTCTTCGTCATGCCCTGATGGATAATGAACGGCTCGCTGACCTGACGGGACACGGTGAAGACCGGGTTCAGGCTGGTCATCGGCTCCTGGAAGATGACGGAGATATCATTGCCGCGGACGGAATACATTTCCTTCTCGGTGAGCTTCGTGAGGTCACGGCCCTCGAAGAGAATCTCGCCGCTGTCGATATAGCCGTTGCCGTCGAGCAGCTGCAGGATGCTCATGGCGGAGACGCTCTTGCCGGAACCGGACTCGCCGACGACGCCGAGCGTGCGTCCTGCCTCAACGGAATAGGAAACGCCGTTGACCGCCTTGACAATACCCTTCTTCGTGCGGAAGAAAGTATGCAAATCTTTTAATTCAAGTAATGCCATATCTCTTCCCTCCCTTATTTATCGCGGTCAGACTTCGGATCCATAACGTCACGGAGCGTATCGCCGACGATGTTGATGCAGATACAGGTGATCGCAAGGAAGATCGCCGGGAACAGCCAGCGCCACCAGAAGTTCTTGATGACGGTGGAGTTGTTTGCGCCGTTGAGCATATTGCCCCAAGTCGGACGCGGGTAGGTGACGCCGAAGCCGAGGTAGCTCAGCGTGGACTCCGTCAGCATGCAGGTCGCAAAGTCGAGCGTCAGCGTGACGAAGATGACCGAGACAATGTTCGGCAGGATATGACGGAATGCGATGCGGGACTCGCGCAGACCCATGGCCTTGGCGGCCGTGACATACTCCTGCTCGCGGGCGAGAAGGATCTGACCGCGAACGAGGCGGGCCAGACCGGTCCAGCTCAGCAGGCCAAGGATGACCATGAGGATGAAGATCTTTTCATTCTCGCTGATGTCCATCTGCGCCATGAGGGCGGACAGAATCATCGCGAACGGCAGGAACGGAATGGCGCCGAAAATCTCGGTGAAGCGCATCAGGAACATATCGACCTTGCCGCCGAAGTAGCCGGAGATACAGCCGATGATGATGCCGATGATCGTGGAGATGATAACGGCGATCGCACCGATGGTCATCGTCATCTTGCCGCCCTGAATGATACGCAGGGCAACGTTCGCGCCGTAGTTATCCGTGCCGAAGAGGTAGCCCTTCAGGCCCCACTTGCCCATGAGCTCGTGGTTGGAATCGACCGCGTAGCTCTGGAACGCGCCGCCGAAGATGTCGGACGCGCCCTGTGCGTCGTCAGGAACCTTGCACTGGCCGAGGGTGTTGCTGCCCCAGGAGAACACACGGCCCTCGCTGGTCAGCGCGGTGTAATGATAGGTGCCGGAGACGATCTTGACGATCTCTTCGCCCTCATGCAGCTTGGGCATGACCTTGCTGCTCGTGTCGAAGTCGCCGACGAAGCCGACGGTACCGTCGTCGAGCAGGGCGCAGACCGTCTTGCTCGTGGCATAGATGCTCGTGATCTTGCGGCCATTCAGGAACTCGCGCAGGGGAACCGTGGCGGAGCCCATGTTGTCGCGCATCTGATCATACAGGCCGCGCTTGCCGGTGTAGACGGAGTTGCCGTCCGTCACCGCGACGACATAGTTCAGCGTGAAGTCGATATCCGTGAGCTTGCCGTCCAGCGTGGCTACGGTGTCGAAGTTCTGATAGGTGTTCTTGTTGCCCCACATATACAGGGTGCCGTCGTTCATCAGGATGGCCGTGGCCTGATAGCCGCAGGTAATCTTCTTGATGTTGGAGGCATCGATGGTGCCGTTGAGGAGCTCGTCCGGCTCGGGAGCGATGTTGGGGTTCACCGCAGGGTCAAAGTAGCCGTACTGGCCGAGCTTGTTTGCGCCCCAGGCGTAGACCTTGCCGTTCTCACCGACAGCAACGATGTGATCGATACCGGCAGCGACCCAGGCGATCTTCTCATTCTGAACCTCTTCCGGGATATCGGCGACGTCAATGCCCGTCGTGCCGAGGCCCGTTGCGCCCCAGACGTAGACCTTGCCCGCGTTGGAAAGGCCGACGGAGAAGCTTCCGTAGCTGTCGATCATCTTGATGTCGTTCTTCAGCTCGCTCGGGACGGAGAGCATGGACATCGTGGGCGGCAGGTTGGCCTGCGTGACTTCGGTATAGGTGTCAGTGTAGGTCGTCATGAACAGCGGGCCGATGAAGACCAGCAGGAACATGGCGATGACCACGCAGAGGGCGCCGACGGCGAGCTTGCGCTCCATAAAGCCGCGGACGATCTGCTTGACCGGGCTGACGATCTCTTCGACGTCGTTTTTAGCTGCGCGCTTGGCCTCGATATCATCGGCCAGGCCCTTGCTGCCGCCAAAGAAGAGGCGGCCGAGCCAGCTGCGCTTCGCGGAGGAATTCTTCTTGCTCATGCTCTTACCCCCTTACTTGTTGACTCTGACGCGCGGGTCGACCAGGCCATAGACAATGTCAATGACAAGGTTGCCGAGCAGCGCGACGACGACATAGAACAACTGCATCAGGATCGTAACATCGTAGTCCGAGGTACGCAGGGACGAGATCATGAGCTTGCCCATGCCGTTGAGACCGAACATGTCTTCAAAGATCAGGGAGCCCGCAAAGATGCTGGTGAACCAGCCGACGATCATCGTGACGATGGGGATCAGGGCGTTGCGCCATGCGTGAGAATAGATAACGGTCTTTTCCTTGACGCCCTTGGCGCGCGCGGTACGGATGCAGTCCATGGACAGAGCATCGATCATGGAGGCACGGACGTAGCGCGTCATGCTGCCCAGAGAGCAGAACGTCATGGTGATGAGCGGGAGGGCCAGATAGTACATGCGGTCGGTGAACCACTTGAAGCCCTCGTAGCTGCTGCCCGGTGTCTTCATGCCGCTGGCCGGGAACCAGCCGAGCAGAGCGCAGAAGACCCAGATAAACAGAATACAGATAATGAAGCTCGGCAAGCTGTAGCCGATGATGGTAAAGACCTGTGTGAAGCGGTCGAATTTGCTGTTTTTGCGCACGGCGCAGGCGATACCAAGCGGAATGGTGATGGCCAGCGCCAGAATCGTGGCGAAGATGTTGATGAAGATCGTGTTCTTCATCGGAGCGGCGACAACGTTAACTACATCTTTTTTGTACTGATAGGAATAGCCGAAGTTGCCCTGCAGGAGGCCATTGAGCTTGCCTTCCTTGCCAGTGTAGGGGTTATCCGCATAGGGATACAGGCCGACCCAGCGCAGATAGCGGAGGATCATGTTGTTGGTTTCGGTGCCGTAGCTGATCTGATACATTTCGTACCGTTCCTCGAACCACTTGGCCTGTGCCTCGGCGGACATACCGGCGAGCTGCTGCTTCATGGCGACCTGATCGGCCTTCGCATCGGTATAGGCGCGGTTGCTCGGGGTCAGGTTGTAGATCATGAAAATCACGATCGATAGGATAAACAGGACCAGGAACATGTAGCCGATTCGCTTGAGAACGTATTTGAACATAAGGTACTCTCCAGTCTGTCGCCCGCACGACAGTAGATTTGGCAGCGCGGGGAATCAATCGTCCCCGGTGCCATGCCGGGGCAATCTGTTTCTGCGCGGGTCAGGATCAGGCTGCGGCGGGACCGCAAGCCGCGGGGATAGGGTGTATCTGAAAAGCCGCTTCTGCACAAGAGCGGATCCGGGAAGAATGCGGCACTTTACCGGGCTGGACCACAGGGCGGGCTTTCAGATACACCCTATGGATAAACATGCGCGCCAGAGGTGATAACTGTGAAAAGAAGTTATTTGACAGTGCGCCGTGATACACAGGGTTTTGAATCCACAATCACGGGACGGGGGCGAACCCCCATCCCGTGATCTCGGATACTTGATGCGTCAGTCAGGCCTGAGGGCCTGCCGCCATTAGCTCAGCCAGTAGATATCGGCCTCGTCCTTCAGATAAGCAATGGAGTTGTTCTCATAGAAGGAGGGATCGATGGACCAGTTGTAAGAGTAGTCGTATGCAGCGGAGGTGAAGCCGGTTGCATAGTTGAAGCAGCTGTACATCGGGGTGCCGGAATAGAAGCCGTACACAGCCTGCTGATAGAACTCGTCGAGCATCGGATTGAAGTCGCCCGTGGTCTTCTGAATCACGATGCCTGCAGCAGCGATGTTAGCGCCCTGCTCGAAGTCGGTGACCAGCAGATCAGAGAAGGGGTTATCGGTGGTGCCGTACCAGTTGAGGACCAGCGGCATGTAGTAATCGTCGCCGACCTTCGTGGTCACATAAGCGCCGTCGATGGACTTGTAGGTCTTGTCGTTCTCGTCGGCATACTCAGCCGGGATCTTCTTGTAGCGGACGCCCTCAACGTAAGGCTCGCCGTTTGCATCATAGATCCAGCCGTCAGCCTCGAGGACTGCGATGGCGGTATCGGCAGAGGTGTCATACGCGTTCAGCAGCATGCCGTTGGCAGCAGCTTCCTTGTACATCCAGGAGCCAGCGTAGTAAGCGCCGTCAACAACGCCGCCGTAGCCGCCGGTGAAGGTCTTCGCGAAGGAAGCACGATCCAGGCAGTAGGTGATGGCCTGACGGACAGCAGTGAACTGAGCGGGGCCATAGTCGTTACGGAACTGCAGCTTGCCGTAGCCGGCGCGGCTGTAGTGGGTGTAAACGAAAGCGCCGTTGGAGTTGTCGCAGGCAGCGACAGCCTCGTCGGTCTCGGCACCGCCGGTGATGCCCATGAGGACGTCAACGCCGCCGGACTTCAGATCGTCGAGCTGGGTAGCGGAGACGCTCTTCTTGTAGATGACCTTCGCGATGGAGGGCTTTACGCCTTCGTAGTTGCCGGGGAAGTTCGGGTTCAGGGTCAGGATCGCGGACTTATCGCCCTCGTCATAGGACTCCACAACATACGGGCCGGAGCACGCATAGGTGGTGTCGGCGTTGTTGGAAGAATCAACGAGATGAGCAGCCATGTCGAAGCTGTCGCCGGTCTTGTTGTAGAAGCCGTCGGTGAAGTAGCAGCCTTCGCCGTCGTCAGCGATGTCGTAGTCGCCGCACCACAGTTCCTTGACGAACGGGGTGAAGCCGGCATAGCTGATGGCGTAGTAGTAGTTCGCATACTCAGCCTTAACGGTGACGGAGAACTGGTTGTCGGCCAGCAGGCGCAGGCCGGCAAAGGTCTTGGAGACGCCGTCGCCCTCGTTGGTGCCGTCGTAAGCGTTGAATTCCTCAAAGCCGACCATCGTCAGGCCGGCCTGGCGATCCTTGCCCTCAGCCTCGGAGGCGACGAGGGTGGAGAAGACCATGGGGAAGTACAGATAGTTCTTCGCGGTGACGGGGGTGCCGTCGCTGAAGACCAGACCGTCGTTCAGGGTGATGGTGTAGGTGAGGGTGCCATCCTCATTCTCAACCTTGTCAAGCTGCTTGACGACCGTCTTGTTGACCTCGAAGCCGCCTTCCTTGGTGGTGGCGACAGTTTCCAGGCCGTTGATGAGGTTGTCAACGTCAAGGTCAGCAGCACCGGGGTTGGAGCCGCCGAAGGGGGAATAGCGGAACTTGCCGGACAGGTCGGTGGTGTTGCCGATGATGATGTCGTTGTCGGCCTTCTCACTCGTCCAGTCGATCAGAGCCTTTGCCGGGCCCCAGTACGGGTTCGTCGGATGCTCGTCAACGCCCTTGATCTTTGCGTTGTAAACATCGTAGTACTCGTTGCTGTAGAGGGGGATCTCCGGGAGGAGATAGTTCCAACGGGTCATGTAGTACTTCCACCAGGCGGCGTAGACGTCGTCCTCGGTCTCGTACTGGGAGTTCTCGGGAACAGCGGTCTTGTAGACCATTGCCATGGACAGGAAGTCCATGCCGAGCTCATAGGTCTTGCCCTCGTACTCGACGTAAGCCAGACCGGTGGTCGGATCCTCCTGCACGTCGTCGATCGTGACCTTGTCGCCGATCTCGTCGTACAGCTCGGTGTAATCCTTGCCCCACTCCTTGCCGTTCAGGAGCTGTGCAGCGGACGGCTTGTACTCGTCAGCCGGCTGCTCCTGCGTCTCAGTGGGAGTCTCTTCGCTGCCCTGCGTGGGGGCTTCGGTTTCCTCGTCTGCCTTCTTGCAGCCGGCGAACACGGTGACGACCATGACCAGAGCAAGAACCAGAGTCAGAAGCTTGAGAAGATTCTTTTTCATTGCGTTACCTCCTACAAAATTTGTATATTATGCTGTGATATTCACAGATAATATCGAGCAAAGCACTTGTGTCCGTATGCGGCGGACAACCCTTGGATGCTTTCTGAAAAGTTTGGTAATACTATAACACAATTCCCTTGCAGAATCAACAAAAAAGAACGAATTTTTTTCCCTTTGAAAATCTTCTGTGAATTTTTATAGCAGACTGGTGGATAATTTTTTTGATTTCATGAAATGTTCACAAGATACGCGCATTCTGACACGACCTGCCGAAAATCACGTTTTCTGTCATCCACCGCAAGCGGAACCGCGCAAAAGCATTCAGGCCTCCACCGGGGCATGCGCCTTGATCCAGTCGCGGATACCGGAGCCGATCTCGCGGATGCAGCCGTCCTCGTACGGTATACGCAGGCCGACGCTTTGGCACAAATCGGCGAACGTCTTTGTTCCTGCCTGGTCGACAAAGGCCAGATATTTCTCCCACGCTGCCTTGCGGTCCTGCAGAGAGAGCGTCCAGACCTGGAACGCGACCGTACCTGCCATACAATAATCAATATAGTACAGCGGATTGAGATAAATGTGCGGTTTCCACTGCCAGTGGGCGTAGCGGCCGTAGAAGGGCAGGCCGTCCATGCTCAGCCAGGGGCGGTACTTCTTCTCGAGCTTCTCCCACACGCCGTGACGCTCATCCGGCGTCAGGTCCTCATTTTCATACATCAAATGCTGGAATTCATCCACCATGCAGCCATATGGGATAAAATCGAGGCTGTCTTCACAGTGGGCAAGCTCGTATTTTGCCGTTTGCGCGCCGAAGAAATATTTATGATAATCCTGCGTCAGAAATTCCATGCTCATGGAGTGGCATTCGCAGGCCTCGATGGTCGGTTCGCGCAGGTCCGGGTAGATATCGCTGTTCATTGCGCGGTAAAATGCGAAGGCGTGACCGGCCTCGTGGGTCAGCACATCGACGTCTCCGGCTGTGCCGTTAAAGTTCGAGAAGATAAACGGAGCCTTGTATTTTTCAAACATCGTACAGTAGCCGCCGGGGGCCTTGCCCTCGCGGGAGAGCACGTCGAGCAGCTCGTTGTCGTAGAGGAAGTCGACGAATTCCTTCGTCTCCGGGCTGAGCTCCTCATACATTCTGCGGCCTGCGGCGAGGATCTCCTCCGCCGTGCCCTCCGGGGCCGGGTTGCCGTCCGGGAAGCGGAACTTGTCGTCGTAAATGTACAGGCGGTCGACGCCGATGCGCTTGCGCTGGGCCTCCTTGACCTCCGCAATGATGGGGACAAGATCGTTTGCGATCTGGTCGCGGAAGGCCGCCAGCTCCTTCTGTCCATAGCAGTTGCGGCCGAGGCGGTCATAGCCGAGCTGAATGAAGTTCGGATAGCCAAGCATGCGGCCCTGCGCATTGCGGTTGTGGACGAGCTTGTCATAGATCTCGTCCAGCTCCGCGCGGTTTGCATCAAAGACCTTGCCCTCGGCCTCGTAAGCGGCGCGGCGTACGGCGCGGTCGGCGCTGACCTTGTACTTGCCGAGCATCGGCATGGGCATGGTCTTGCCGTCAAATTCCACGGTCATGTTGGCATAGAGCTTCTGATAGCGGGACGTCAGGCGGTTTTCCTCCTGCATAAGCTCCACAAGCTCCGGCTTGAAGCTGCGGCGGCTGATCTCGAGCTTCAGGAACAGCAGGCTGCCGTAGTGGGCCTCCAGCTCCGCGCGGAACTTCGAGTCCAGCATGGCCTCGTTCAGGCGCTGGAAATAGACGCTCAGCTGGGGCCAGCTCTCGTCGAAGAACGTTGACTCGGCATCATAGAATTCATCGCGCGTGTCGATGGTATGGCGGGCATTGGCGAGGCTTCCCATCGTGTTGAACTCCACGGACAGGTCCGTAACGCGGTCGTACTGCGCGATCTGCTCCTGCGCGCTTTCGGCGGCGAGGAAGGCCTCGGTGCAGGCCGTCAGGTTCGCCTTCATGGCTTCCAGGTCGGGACGGGAATAGGGCATTTCAGAAAACTTCATGGGATCGCTCCTTTCGTATCGTTTGGGGTGTCGCCGGGAGATATTTCTACTCTATAGAGATATGCGCTTCGGGATCCGACGGTTCCAGCAGGCAGAAGCCGCCGCGCATCAGGACGACCTCGCCCGTGGGCGACGGCGCCGCGCTTTCGGCAAAGCGGACGCGGCCTGCAGGCAGGACCCACTCCCCGATGGAATGGTTCACGCACACGACCAGGCGCTCATCTCCGAAGGCGCGTGTAAAAGCGATGCGGCCGTTTCCGGCGGCCAGCACGCGCAGGCCGCCGCGCCGCAGGGCCTCGCTGCTGCCGCGCAGGGCGGTCATCATGCGGTAATAGGCCTGCAGCTCCTCGTCCTCGCGGCCCCATGGATAGCAGGCGCGGCAGAACGGGTCCTCAAAGCCCTCCATCCCGGCCTCGTCGCCGTAGTAGATGCAGGGCATACCGGGCAGGGTAAACTGCAGGAAGGCCGCCATGCGCAGCCGCATCAGGGCGGTCTTGCGCTGCACCGGCGTCATGCGGCGGTGCGCCCGCTCGTCCTTCGTGCCGCGGAACGGCTCGCCCAGCACGGTCAGGATGCGCGGCGTGTCATGCGTGCCGAGGTGGTTCATCACGCAGGAGAGCACCTCGGGCGGGTAATTCTCCGCCAGCGTCATCAGGCTTTCGCCCAGCGCCGTGCCGTCATCCGCATCCGTCAGGAAGGCCACAATGGCGTTGCGCCACGGGTAATTCATGACAGAATCCAGCTCGCCGTCGACAAAATAGCGGCGGGAAACGCCGTAGGCACGCTTATTCGATGCGTCCTCCCAGACCTCGCCGAGCAGCAGGCTCTGCGGGTCGATCTGACGCATCCGGCGGCGCAGGCGGCGGACAAATTCATCCGGCAGCTCGTCGACGACGTCGAGCCGGAAGCCGTCCGCGCCGAGGCGCAGCCAGTGGGCGATGACGGAGTCCTCATCCTCGATAATATAATGGAGATACGTCTCGTCCAGCTCCTCGACGCATGGGAGCGTGCGGATGCCCCACCAGGCCTCGTAGTCGTCGGGATAACGGTGGAAGCGATACCAGCGGCGGTACGGCGAATTGGGGTCGGACACTGCACCGTGGCCGAACACATGCTTCGCGTCAAAGTAGACGCTGTTGCTGCCCGTGTGGGAGAACACCCCGTCGAGAATGACGCGCATGCCGCGCGCGTGAGCCTCGTCGCACAGGGTGCGGAAGTCCTCCTCCGTGCCGAGCATGGGGTCCGGGCGGCGATAGTCGGCCGTGTCATAGCGGTGGTTCGACCACGCCATGAAAATCGGGTTCAGGTAGAGAACGCCGACGCCCAGCTCCTGCAGATACGGCAGCTTTTCGCAAATGCCCGCAAAATTTCCGCCGAAAAAGTCGTTGTTCCGCACCTCCCCGTGCACATCGGGGCGGTACTCCGGCAGCTCATCGGGGCTTTCGTGCACCCAGAACGGCTGGAGCTTACAGGTCAGGTCGCAGCTGCCGCTGCGGGCAAAGCGGTCAGGGAAGATCTGGTACATCACGGCGCCCGGTGCAAAGTCCGGCACCGTAAAATCGGCCGGAATGACGCTGAGCTGCCACTTCTCCCCTGCCTCCATATTCGTATTGCTCCCCTGACGGAACAGGCGGAAGCTGCCGCCGCCGCGCTTGTCGATGCGGAACCAGTAAAAATGCAGCCCGGTCTCCTGCCGGGTGAATTCGAGACGCCAGAGCTCATAGCCGTCCTCGCCGCGCGAGACGAAGGAAAACGGCAGCTCGGCGCACACAGCGTGCTCGCTGTCCTCCAGCATCAGGCGGACGCCGGACGTGCCGACCTCCGTCGGGATGCGGATCTGCAGAACGCAGCATTCCCCCGTCCGGAGCGTTCCGAACGGGGTCTTGTACTGCGTCTGACGGCTGTCAAACAGGATGCGCATCTCAGTCGAGATTCCAGATCTCGTCCGCGTATTCCTTGACGGCGCGGTCCGAGGAGAAGATGCCGGCCTTGGCGATGTTGATGAGGGACATGCGGGCAAAGTGCTGCTTGTCCTGATAGACCGCGGCGACATCGCGCTGCGCGCGGGCGTAATCCTGGAAATCGGCCAGCGTCATATAGGGATCAGCCGTGCCGAAGCGGTTCGTGAGCAGCGAATCGACCAGATCGTCGAAGCGCTGGCCGAGCACGCCGGACGTGAGCATGTCGAGCACGGCCTGCAGCTCCGGCGTGACGAATTCCGTCGGATGGTAGCCGCGCTGCCACAGCTCCTCGACCTCGTGGGCCTTCATGCCGAAGAGGAAGATGTTCTCGTCGCCGACCTGCTCGTGGATCTCGACGTTCGCGCCGTCGAGCGTGCCGATGGTCACGGCGCCGTTGATCATGAGCTTCATGTTGCCGGTGCCGGAGGCCTCCTTGCCCGCGATGGAGATCTGCTCGGAGATATCGGCGGCCGGGATGATGATCTCCGCAAGGGAGACCTTGTAGTCCTCGAGGAAGACGACCTTCAGCTTGTCGTTGACGTCCGGGTCGTTATTGATGAGCTTCGACGCAGCGACGATGAGGCTGATGATCTGCTTGGCGCGGATATAGCCCGCGGAGGCCTTGGCCGCGAAGATGAACGTGCGGGGCATGAAATCGCCGTGCGGATCGGCCTTGATCTGGCGGTAGAGATACAGAACATGCAGGATGTTGAGCAGCTGGCGCTTGTACTCATGCAGGCGCTTGATCTGGATATCGAAAATGGAATCCGGGTCGACGCGCACGCCGTTCTGGTTCTCGATGAGAGCGGCGAGGCGCTCCTTGTTCTTGCGCTTGATGGCCATGAGGTCCGCAAGCACCTTTTCGTCATTCTGATACGGCAGGAGCTTCTCGAGTGCGCGGGCATCCCGCAGGAAGTCGCCGCCGATGAGCTGCTTGAGATAATCCGTCAGCAGCGGATCGGACTGGCACAGCCAACGGCGATAGGCAATGCCGTTCGTCACGTTCAGGAAGCGCTCCGGCGTGATCTGACAGTAGTCGCGGAAGATGCCGTTGCGCAGGATGTCCGTGTGCAGCTTGGAAACGCCGTTGACCTTGTGGCAGGCGGCAAGGCAGAGGTTCGCCATGCGGACCTCGTTGTTCGCGATGACGGCCATGTAGTTGATCTTGCCCCAGTCGTTCGGGTAGACGGCGCACAGGTGCTCGATGAGGCGGCGGTTGATCTCCTGACAGATGGAGTAGACGCGCGGCAGCTGCTCGCGGAACAGATCGACGTTCCAGCGCTCAAGCGCCTCGCTCATAACGGTGTGGTTCGTATAGGACAGCGTGCGGCAGGTGATGTCCCACGCCTCGTCCCAGCCGAAGTCGTGCTCATCGATGAGCAGGCGCATCAGCTCCGGCACACACAGGGCCGGATGGGTGTCGTTGATGTGGATGGCGACCTTTTCCGGCAGGTTCGTGTAGGTGCGGTATTTCTTATAGTGCTTCTTCAGGATGCTCTGCAGCGAGGCGGAGACGAGCAGGTACTGCTGCTTCAGGCGCAGGCGCTTGCCCTGAATGTGGTCGTCTGCCGGATAGAGGACCTTCGAGATGGTCTCGGCCATGGCGTTGCGCTCGAGCGCGCGGACATAGTCGCCGCGGGAGAACGCAGCCATGTCGAAGCTCTGCGGCAGCTTGGCGCTCCACAGGACAAGGCGGTTGGCGGCATCGCTGTCATAGCCGGAGATATACATGTCATACGGCACGGCCATGACGGAGCTGTAGCCGACCTGTGCGACCTTGAAGCGGTCGTTGTCCATCCACTCGCGGACCTCGCCGCCGAACTTGACCTCGACGGCGTCGTCCTCGCGGGCCTGCAGCCACACGTCGCCCATCTCGAGCCAGTTGTCCGGGAATTCCATCTGCCAGCCGTCGACGATCTTCTGCTTGAAGATGCCGAATTCATAGCGGATGGAGAAGCCGGTCATCGGGTAGTCCATGCCGGTCGCGGCATCCATATAGCAGGAGGCCAGACGGCCAAGGCCGCCGTTTCCAAGGCCGGCGTCGGGATCGATGGCGTAGATCTCATCGATGTCGAAGCCTGCATCAGCCAGTGCCTTGCGGAACTCCGCCTCCAGCCCGAGGTTAAAGAGGTTATTGCGCAGGCTGGTGCCGACCAGGAACTCCATCGACATATAATAAACTTCCTTGCGCTCCTTTTCGGTGCAGCGGTTGCCGAAGACGCGGTTCTTCTCCGTCAGCAGCTCGCGGACGCTGATGCACAGCGCGCGATAGACCTGCTTCTGGGTGGCGTCGGCAAGCTCGCAGCCGAAGATGCGGCGCAGCGTGTCGTTGAGCAGCTCCGTGGGCTGAATGGCGCGCTCGGGACGGGCGTCATTCTCCGCAAGCTTCTGGATCTTCTGTTTGGAATTTTGCTTCTTGTTCATGGGGCCTCCTAAAGTTTTCCGTAATTCCGGAATCAGCGTTTGAAATAATGATTCTTACTGCTTGCCGTAGAGCAATTCGCTGTACAGCTGCATATATTCGTTGGCCGGGACCTGCCAGCTGAAGTCACACTCCATATCATGGCGGGCCAGCCTGTTCCATGCGTCGCGGTCGCCGTAATACAGGCCAGCTGCGCGGTCGATGGCGCCGAGGAAATCATCGGCGTTGTAGCTCTGGAAGGTAAAGCCGCGGCCCTCACCCGTTTCGGGATTGTAGGGCGGGACGGTGTCGCGCAGGCCACCGGTCGAGGCGACGATGGGCACGGTGCCGTAATGCATGGCGATGAGCTGGGACAGGCCGCAGGGCTCGGACTTTGACGGCATGAGATACATGTCGCAGCCCGCATAGACACGGGAGGCGAGCGCCGGGTCGAAGCACAGCCGGACGGCGATGCGGCCGGGATACTGGCGAGCCAGCGCGCTTAGGGCGTACTCATACTGCTTTTCGCCCGTGCCGACGATGACGAGCTGGACCTCGCGCTCCATCAGGCGCTGGCCGATGTAGCACAGCAGGTCGATGCCCTTGTGCCCGGCCAGGCGCGTGACCATGCCGAGGATGGGGGCGTCCGTGTCGGTGCTCAGGCCCATCTCCTCGCGCAGGGCGCGCTTGTTGACCCATTTGCCGCTCATATCGGCGGCGGAATAGTTCGCGCTCAGGGCGCAGTCCGTCTCGGGGTCAAAGACATCGGTGTCAATGCCGTTCGTAATGCCCCACAGCCACGCGTTGCGCAGCACGCCGTCCAGGCGGTGGGCATAATACGGATAGCGCAGCTCCTCGGCATAGGACTTGGAGACCGTCGTGACGATGTCCGAGAGCTCGATGGCGCCCTTCATCATGTTGATCGCGCCGTCGAACGTCAGGCTCGCGCGGTATTCATCCGGCAGGCCGAGAATATTGTCGAAGAACGACGCATCGGCCCAGCCCTGATACTCCACGTTGTGGATGGTAAAGACGAGCTTCGTCTGCGGGCACCAGTCATGGTACAGCGCGCGCAGATATACCGGCGTCATGGCCGCCTGCCAGTCGTGGCAGTGCAGGATATCGGGCTTGAAGTCGAGGAAGTACAGCGCGGCCATCACGGCCTTCGAGAAATAGGCGAAGCGCTCACCGTCGTCGAAATCGCCGTAGACGGTGCTGCGCGCGCCGAAATAGTAGTCGTTGTCGATGAAGTAGACCTGCAGCTTCTTGCGGCGGGACTTCAGGCGCAGAATGCCGACATAGCTCTCGCGCCACGCCAGCTCCATGGAGAACGAGCCGACCTGCTCCGTTTCGACGGCCGGATTCTCCTTGATGCGCTTATAGTACGGCAGGAACAGGCAGATCTCGTTGCCCTTCAGCTTGGACAGTGCATTGGGAAGCGCCTGCATCACGTCGCCCAGACCGCCCGTTTTGACGAACGGGGCAGCCTCGGAGGCGACCATTGCGATCCTCATACGACCTCTCCTCTCTTGAACACCAGCGGATGATCCATCGTGCCGCGCAGCACGGCGCCCGGACGGACGACGACGTCCATATCCATAACGACGCACTCCAGATCGGCGCCCTCGCCGATGGTGCAGCGCTGCATGATGACGCTGTTGCGCACGGATGCGCCCTCGCCGAGCTTCACGCTGCGGAACAGGACGGAATTGACGGCGGAGCCCTCGAGCACGCAGCCGTCGGCCACGACGCAGTCGTCGATCTCGGAATGCTCGCCGTAGTAGGCAGGCACCTCGTCGCGGACCTTCGTGTAGATCGTCAGGTCCTCGCGGGCGAACAGCCCGTGGCGGATCTCCGGGCGGATGAGAGCGAGGCTGTTGTGGAAGAACTCCGTCGTGCTTTCGTTGAACAGCGCCACGCCGTCATAGCGGTAGGCGTTGACCTTCATGCCGGTCTCTGCGAAGCCGTGCATGACAAGGTCGCGCTCGAAATGGTAGCGGTTGTGGGCCACGGCCTCCGTGACCTCACGCATGAGCAGCTCGCGGCGGATGACGAACAGGCCCATGGAGGCAAGATACTGCTCGCCTGCGCAGTAGTCGACGGCCACGTCCGTCACGCGGTCATCCGCGTCGACCTTCACGGCCAGATCGAGCTGCTTCTGCCCGTTGCAGATGCCATCCTTCACCACGACGGTGACGTCCGCGCCCGAGGCGGCATGCGCCTCAACGATCTTTTCCAGATTGATGGCGCACAGCACGCCGCTGTCGGCCAGAACGACATATTCCTCCGTGGAGATTTTCAGGAAATTCATGGCGGAATCCAGCGCCTCGAGCTTGCCGCGGTAGCTGCCGTTGTGGCCCATGGCAAACGGCGTCAGGAATTCCAGGCCGCCTTCGCCGAGCTCCAGATCCCACTCCTGCCCGGAGCCGATGTGGTTCATAAGGGACTGATAATTATACTTCGTGATGATACCGATATGGCGAATGGCAGAATTCGTCATGTTCGACAGGGAGAAATCGATCTGACGATAGCGCCCGCCATAGGGCAGAGACGCCATGGTGCGCTTGTTCGTCAGCTCACCGAGGGAGCTGTCATAGATGTTCGCAAAAATGATGCCCATCGTAGTCATGGTTCTTGTCCTCCCTCTCAATAAATATCGCCCGGCTTGATGGCGGTGTTCTCGGCAATGGTCTTGGCCTTTCCGACCACACTGATCTTCTTTTCCTCACCGGGGGCGAACGAGCCGCCGATCACCGCGCCGCGGCAGATGCGGCAGTCCTCGCCGATGATGGCGTGGCGGATGATGACACCGGACTCGATGTGGACGTTCGGCATGATAACGCTGTCCTCCACGATGGCGCCGGAGTCGACCGTGCAGCCCGTGGAGATGATGGAGTGCGTGATGGTGCCATAAATTTCGCAGCCCTCGGCGATGAAGCAGTTCTTATTCTTCGACTCGCGGGCGATGATGCTCGACGGCATGGCGTAGTTCCGGGCATAGATGCGGTTGCCCTTCTCGCCGTAGAGGTTGAAGGCGGGGTTCTTGCCCAGCAGATCCATATTGGCCTCCCACAGGGAGCTGATCGTGCCGACGTCCTTCCAGTAGCCCTGGAATTCATAGGCGAACAGGCGGTAGCCCTCGTTCAGAATGGCGGGGATGACGTTCTTGCCGAAGTCGTTCTCGGAACGCGGGTTCTCCTCGTCCTCGATGAGGAACTTTTTCAGCACGCTCCACTTGAAGATGTAGATGCCCATGGATGCGTTCGTGCTCTTCGGGTGCTTCGGCTTCTCCTCGAATTCGTAGATGGAGCCGTCCTCCCGGGTGTTCATGATGCCGAAGCGGCTGGCCTCTGCCAGTGGGACCGTGCGCACGGCGATGGTGCAGTCGGCCTCCATCTGCTCGTGGTAGCGCAGCATGGCGGCATAGTCCATTTTATAGATGTGGTCGCCGGAGAGGATGATGACATCGTCCGGATCGTAGCGCTCGATGAAGGCGATGTTCTGATAGATCGCATTGGCCGTGCCCTTGTACCACTCGGATTTCTTGCTCTTGGCATAGGGCGGCAGGACCTGCACGCCGCAGTGGCTGCGGTTCAGACGCCACGGCTGGCCGTTGCCGATGTACTCATTGAGCTCGAGCGGCTGATACTGCGTCAGCACGCCGATGGTGTCAATGCCGGAATTCACGCAGTTGGAGAGAGGAAAATCGATGATGCGATACTTTCCGCCGAACGGGACCGCAGGCTTTGCCGTGTTCTCCGTCAGCACCATCAGGCGGCTCCCCTGCCCGCCCGCCAGCAGCATCGCGACGCAGTGCTTTTTCTGGAAGTTCATGGTCATTTCTCCTTCTCGTCATTCAGGATTTTGCCGTTTTCTTGCGCGGGGCTGTCTTTTTGCGGTAGAAGGCCACGGAGAGCGGCGCGAGCGTGAAGCTGCCGGAGAAGGGCAGGCCGTGCAGCGGCTCCTTTTCGGCCGTCACAACGGGAAGCTCCGTTCCCTTGCCGCCGTAGCGGACCTCGTCACTGTTGAAGACCGCCTCGTATTCGCCCGGCTTCGGCAGACCCAGGCGATAGTCCGTCCGGGTGACCGGGCAGAAGTTGCAGATCACGATCAGCTCGCAGCCGCGGCGATCGATGCGGCGGAAGGCGATAACGCTGTTGTCGCGGTCGTCGGCGGAGATCCACTGGAAGCCGTTCCAGTCGGAATCGTTGTTCCACAGGCTGCTGTGATCCAGATAGAAATGATTCAGATCGCGCACATAGTCCTGCATCTGGCGATGGCGCTCATAGTCGAGCAGGAGCCAGTCGAGCTGCTGTGCGTAATTCCACTCGATAAACTGCGCAAATTCGTTGCCCATGAAGCTGAGCTTCTTGCCGGGGTGGCCCATCATGAAGCCGTAGAACACGCGCAGGTTGCTGAACTTATCGTCATATTCGCCCGGCATCTTGTTGATAAGGGAGCACTTGCCGTGCACCACCTCGTCATGCGACAGCGGAAGAATGAAGTTTTCGGAATAGGCATACGTCATGGAGAACGTCAGGTCGTTGTGGCTGCCCTTGCGGAACAGCGGATCGAGCGACATATAATGCAGCATGTCGTTCATCCAGCCCATGTTCCATTTGAACAGGAAGCCGAGGCCGCCGTCGTAATCCGGCTTCGTCACGAGCGGGAAGGCCGTGGACTCCTCGGCCGCCGTGATGGCGCTGCGCCGCACGGAGAACACCGCGCGGTTGAGCTTGCGCAGGAAGGCGATGGCCTCGAGATTCTCCTTGCCGCCGAACTTGTTCGGGTGGTACTCGCGGCGGCCGTAGTCGAGGTAGAGCATGGCGGCCACGGCGTCGACGCGCAGGCCGTCGATGTGGTACTGCTCCAGCCAGTACACGGCGTTCGAGATGAGGAACGACTGCACCTCGCCCTTGCCGAAGTCGAAGATGCGGGTCGTCCAGTCGGGGTGCTCGTTCATGAGCGGGTCTTCCAGCTCATAGCAGCAGGTGCCATCGAATTCATAAAGGCCGTTCTCGTCCTTCGGGAAGTGGGCCGGGACCCAGTCGAGCAGCACGCCGATGCCGGCCTCGTGGCACTTGTCCACAAAGCGCATGAGCTGCTTCGGCTCGCCGTAGCGGAACGTCGGAGCATAGTAGCCCGTGACCTGATAGCCCCACGACGGCTCATAGGGATATTCGGACAGCGGCATGAGCTCGATGTGGGTGTAGCCCATGTCCTTCAGGTAGGGCACGAGCTCATCTGCCAGCTCGTCGTAGGTATAGAGGCTGCCGTCCGGCTTGCGCCGCCACGAGCCGAAGTGCATCTCATAGATGTTCATCGGGCAGTTGAGCAGCTTACGCTTGCCCTGCTTGCGGCGGTAGTCGGCATCGCCCCAGGTATAGCCGTCCAGCGTACAGATACGGCTCGACGTGTCGGGCAGCGCACAGTTGCGGAAGGCATAGGGATCGGATTTATAGACGGTGGAGCCGTCGCGGCGGCGGATATAGAATTTATAGGCGTCGCCCTCGCGCGCATAGGCGGAAAAGGCCTCCCAGATGCCGTATTCGACGAGCGTCATCGGCAGGTCCTCGGTGTTCCAGAAGTTCCAGTCGCCGGTCACGCTGACGCCCTGCGCCCGCGGGGCCCAGACACGGAAAACATAGCCGTGGACTCCGTCGCGCTCCGCGGCATGGCAGCCCAGAAAGGTATAGGCGCGCAGCTCGTCGCCGAGAGAGAATCGTTTGAATGCATTATGCAGTGTCTGTTCCATGGTGATCTCCTTCTTTGCTCAGCTTGCGGGGATACGGGAAGCCCTGATCGCGGCAGTGCTCCCTTCCAATCATCCGCCCATGCTTATTATACAACATTGCACAAAAATTTCAACTGTTCCGAAAAATTTCTGGCGCGTTTGTCGGTTTTTCCGGCGATGTTATTCTTTTGCAGGCTTTCCGCCCATTGTACGCCGTTTTGGCCGCAAAACATGCGGAAAAATATGGGTTTTCCCGGACAGCGCCGTATTTTTCCCGCCCGCAGGACGTAAAATCCGCGTAAAACGGGGTGTCAGGCATTTGCAGTTCGTACAGGGCAACGATAAAAACGTACAAGCCGATTGCGTCTGTAGGGCGTTCCCTGAGCGCCATTGGCAACTGCAAGTATTGGGACGATAATTCGGCGGCATGAGGCTTTCAAATTTGTCATTGCGAGGAGCGAAGCGACGTGGCAATCTCGGGAAGGCACTCGCAGATTGTACAGGCCGCCGTTGAAACAGCATGCACCGATTGCGTCTGTAGCGGCGGTCAGTGACCGCCTGGTAAGCACTAACAGCCGGTACACGGCATCGTTAAAATGGTGAATGCCCCCGAATTGTCATTCCGAGGAGCGAAGCGACGTGGGAATCTCGCAGTGCCCAGTCCGATAACAGGGCAGCCTCGGCGAAATCGTAACTGCCTTCCCGAGATTGCCGCGGCCCCTTCGGGGCCTCGCAATGACAAATCTGGGAGCCTGTACGGTCGGCGGAGTGCGTGGAAATTTGCAGGTGCGCAAGGCGCTCACTGAGCGCCGCTACAGACGCACGCAATTGGTCAATGCGTTTTTATCGGCAGCCAGTGCGAATCGGCAATGCCTCCCCGAGATTGCCGCGTCGGCCTGCGGCCTCCTCGCAATGACAATTCGGGGCTGGTGCCATTTTAACGCCAACCTGTACCGATTGTTCCTGCAGAGCCGGGCGGGGCTACTCATCGTGCAAAAACGCTGCCCCGCTTTGGAGCTCCAAAGCGGGGCAGGACAGATCAGTTTTCTTCGTAGAAGACCTTCATGCCCTTGAAGGTCATGTAGGTATCCAGCTTGGAGACGATCTCCATCGGGGCATGCATGGACAGCACCGGGACGCCGGCATCGACGGTCTCGATGTTGCGGTTTGCCATGTAGCAGGCGACCGTGCCGCCGCCGCCCTGGTCGACCTTGCCGAGCTCGCCGGTCTGCCAGATGACGTCGTGCTTCGCAAAGATGCGGCGCACATAGCCCATGACCTCGGCGGCCGCGTCGGAGCTGCCGGACTTGCCGCGCGCGCCGGTATACTTGAAGATGCCGGTGCCGTAGTTGATCTTCGTGTTGTTCGTCGGGTCGCAGGTCTCGGCATACAGCGGGTCAAAGGCGTTGCTGACGTCTGCGGACAGGCAGAACGAATGCTCGAAGCAGCGGCGCTTGCTTGCGCCCGCCGCCTCGCACAGGTCCTCCATGAACATCTCGAAATACTGGCTCTGCATGCCGGAGATGCCGACGGAGCCGATCTCCTCCTTGTCGGCCAGCACGCACACGGCCGTCTTGACCGGGGTGCCGAGGTCCAGCAGCGGCTTGAAGGCGGCATAGGCGCATACGCGGTCGTCATGGCCGTAGGCGGCGATGAGGCTGCGGTCGAAGCCGACCTCGCGCGCAGGGCCTGCGGGGACCATGGTCAGCTCGGCGGAGAGGAAGTCCTCCTCCGTCAGGCCGTACTTCTCGTTCAGGAGCATCAGGATGGCGAACTTCACGCGGTCGGCGCCCTCGTCGTCCTTCAGCGGGCGGCTGCCGAGCAGGATGCGCAGGTTCTCGCCCGTCACGCCCTCGGCCAGCGTCTTGCGCATCTGGTCAGCGGACAGGTGGACCAGCAGGTCGGTCACGCAGAAGATGGGATCACCCGGCTCCTCGCCGACGGTCACGGTGACGACGGTGCCGTCCTTCTTCGCCACGACGCCGTGGATGGCCAGCGGGGTCGTCGTCCACTGATACTTCTTGATGCCGCCGTAGTAATGCGTCTTGAAATAGGCCATGCCCGCATCCTCATACAGGGGATTCGGCTTCAGGTCCAGACGCGGGGAATCGATGTGGGCCGCGCAGATGTGCGTGCCCTCGTTCAGGCTCTCGCTGCCGACGACGGCGAAAATCATGCTCTTGTTGTGGTTGTTGCCGTAGACGCGGTCGCCGGGCTTCAGCTGCATACCGGGCTTCAGTTCCCGGAAGCCGGCCTTCTCAGCGGCCTCGATCGTCCACTTGACAGCCTCCCGCTCCATCTTGCAGTCGCTGATGAATTTCATGTACTCCTTGCAGTAGGACTCCATCGCGGCAAGGTCCGCCTCGGAAATGCGGTCATAGCCGTTCTTGGGGTTGGAAAGAAGCGCCTCGCGCTCCTTTTCGAACTTCTTGGTTTCTTCCATCATCAAAACTCCTTTCAGAAATTGCTCACATTGTTGTTGAAATGCCTCCGGCGTCGGCGCGTCCGCCCACAGGGCATGGCCGCACTGGGCCCGCAGGGCCTCGTCGCTCTTCTGCGCCCGGATGCGGGCAAGAGCGCGCTCGCGGGAGATGCCGTCGCGCCGGATGAGCCGCTCGATGCGCGTTTCCTCGGGCGCAAGCACGCAGACCGTCTCGTCGCACAGGGAAGCAAGGCCGCTTTCGAACAGGCCGATGGCGTCGATGGCAGCAAACGGTGCCTCCGACTGCCAAAGCCTCCGCCGTACCTCGCGCGCAACGGCCTCATGCGTCAGCGCATCGAGGGCCGCAAGCTCCGCCGGATCGGCAAACACGACGGCGGCCAGCGCCGGGCGGTCGACCCGGCCGTCCCGGACCGTGCCGGGAAAGCGCGCGCCGATGGCGGCGACAAGGGCATCGTCCGTTTCGAGCAGGCAATGATAAATGGCGTCGCAGTCGAGACCGAGGCCGCCCAGCTGCTCCACGGCGCGCAGCAGCGTCGTTTTCCCGCTGCCGCTTCCGCCGGTGATTCCGAGAATTTTCATGCCTCGTGCTCCGCGTCGACCACACGGAAGGCCGCCGCCTTCTTCAGGCGGTTGCCGACGGCGTAGGCCACGCCGCCGCCCTCGGGACAGCGGGCATAGATCGTTCGGATATCCGGCCGGTCGAGGTCGCGCAGGGCGGCAAACAGCCCGGCAGAGAGCGTGCGCACATCGTTTTCGGAGCCGTAGGCCGTCGGATTGCAGCCGTCATAGAGCGGCAGCTCCTCGGCAAAGCACAGAACGGCGTCGCCGGGGCCGAAGCGGCGGCGGATATAGCGCGCGGCCGCCTCGCTGCTGCCGGAGATGATATAGACCTCCGCCGACGGGGCATAGTGCTTGTACTTCATGCCGGGAGCGCGCACGACGGCGTCGTTCGAGATCTGACCGAGCACGGCGCGGTCGATGTCCAGCTCGCCGAGCAGAGCGCGCAGCTCCTCCGGCGTAACGCCGCCCGGGCGCAGCAGGCGCGGGCGCTCGCCCGTCAGGTCGACGATCGTGGATTCCACGCCGACCTCGCAGGGGCCGCCGTCCAGAATGGCCTCGATGCGGCCGTCCATGTCATGCAGCACGTGGGCCGCCGTCGTGGTCGAGGGCTTGCCGGAGCGGTTGGCCGACGGCGCGGCGATGGGCACACCCGCCAGCCGGATGAGCTCACGCGTCGCGGCCGTTTTCGGGCAGCGGACGGCGACGGTATCCAGCCCTGCCGTCGTGCGCTTCGGCACGAGGTCGCGGACGGGCAGCACCATTGTCAGCGGGCCGGGCCAGAAGTGCTCCGCCAGCAGCCACGCCTGCGCGGGGATGTCATGGCAGATCGACTCCAGCTCCTTCGGCTCGGAGATATGCAGAATGAGGGGGTTGTCCTGCGGGCGCCCCTTCGCCTCGAAGATGCGCAGCACGGCGTTCTCGTCCAGCCCGTTTGCCCCGAGGCCGTAGACGGTCTCGGTCGGGATGGCGACGAGCTTGCCGTTTCGCAGCAGCCCGGCTGCGGCGGCAATGTCCTCCGGACGCTGCGCCGAGAGCATTTGTGTTTTCATGATTTGTCACTGCTTTCGCTGCGGCGGAGCTTTTCGGCCTGATCCGCCGCGATGAGCGCGTCGAGGATCGGGTCAAGCCCGCCGTTCAGAATAGAATCCAGCTGATAGAGCGTCAGGCCGATGCGGTGATCGGTCACACGGCTCTGCGGGAAATTATAGGTGCGGATCTTTTCATTGCGCATGCCGCTGCCGACCTGGCTGCGGCGCTCGGACGAGACGGCCGACTCGATGCGCTCCTGCTCGAGCTGGTAGAGCTTCGAGGAGAGCATCATCATACAGCGCTCGCGGTTCTGGAACTGGCTGCGCTCCTCCTGACAGGCCACGACGATGCCGGTCGGCCTGTGGATGAGACGCACGGCAGACGACGTCTTGTTGATGTGCTGGCCGCCCGCGCCGGACGAGCGGTAGACCTGCATTTCGATGTCCTCCGGCCGGAGGTCCACATCGGCCTGCTCCATCTCGGGCAGGACGGCGACCGTCGCCGTGGACGTGTGCACCCGCCCGCCGGACTCCGTCTCGGGCACACGCTGTACGCGGTGCACGCCGGACTCGAACTTCAGCCGGGAATAGGCCCCCGCGCCGCAGATCATGAAGTCCGCCTCCTTGATGCCGCCAAGCTCCGTCTCGCTGTAGTTCAGAAGCTCCACGGTCCAGCCGCGCGCGGCGGCATAGAGGCTGTACATCCGGAACAGGCTGTGCGCGAACAGGGCGCTCTCCTCGCCGCCCACGCCGGGGCGGATCTCGAGGATGACGTTCTTGCCATCGTTCGGGTCATGGGGCAGCAGCAGAACTCTCAGCTCCTGCTCGAGTGCGGCGGCGCGCTTCTTTGCGCCGGTCAGCTCCTCCTGGCACAGGGCCTTCAGCTCGGCGTCGGCCTGCCCGGCCATCAGCTCCGCCGCGTCCTGCATATCCCGCTGCGCCGCGCAGTAGGCGCGGTAGGCCGCGACGATGGGGGCCAGCTCCTTCTGCTCGCGCAGCCACGCCGCCGCCTTTTTCGGGTCGGCGTAAAAATCCGGCTGCTCTGCGCGGGCGCACAGCTCCTCATAGCGGTCCTCGACCTGTTTCAGCTTATCCAGCATGCTCCACTCTCCGTATTTGATCCTTGTCCTTATTCTAGCAGATTCCCGGCCTCTTGTCTACCGTAGATGTTGAAGATGACCTCCGCCGTATCCGTCAGCTGCGCGGTCTGCGCCAGCGCCTCTGCGCCTCGCTTCGTGATGCGCCAGACATGCGGCGTCATATACAGCAGGTCGTGCACGCTCTGCGCATCCGGCAGGGAGAAGGAAAAGCGCAGCGTCTGCGTGTGCAGCAGCCCAAAGCCCGGCAGCGCCGGGTGGAGCATCTTTTCCTTCTCTACATGCGCGGGATAGATGATGGACTTCAGCCCCGGAAGATGGCCCTGCCCCGCCAGCACCTGCACAAAGATGCCGCCCGGCCGCAGCACGCGGAAGAACTCCGCCCCGGCCGTCAGTGCGAACATGGACAGCACGCAGTCGAACCCGCCGTCCGCAAACGGCAGATGGGCCGCCGTGGCCGTGAGCCAGTGGGCGCCGCGGTCGCGCGCCGCGGCATAGCGCACGGCGTCGCGGGAGATATCGATCCCCCAGCGCTCCGGGACCCAGCCGAGCTGCGAGAGGTAATAGCCCTCACCGCAGCCCGCGTCCAGCACGGAAGCCGCCTCCGGGCAGAAGCGGCGCACAAGGTCTGCCAGCGTTTTGGCGATGGGCGCATACCACCCCGCGTCCAGAAACGCGCGCCGCGCCGCGACCATCTCCCGCGTGTCGCCGGGATGGCGCGAGTGCTTCTGCGTCACCGTCAGAAGGTTTACATAACCCTGCCTTGCCACATCAAAGCAATGCCCCTGCACGCAGCGCCATGCTGTGCCCTGCGGCTCGAGCACCGCCCCGCACACGGGGCAGATCACCTGGATCATTGTCGTTTCCTTTCAGGGCTGCACCGCATCCCTGCATCTTCCCTGCATGATGCGGTGCCGCCTTTTTTCAATATTTCGCCGGTTTGCGCGCATACTACCCCGGAGACGAATTTCTTCTGTTCTGGGAGGTGGCTGCATGAAACGGCTGTTATGCCTGCTTGCCGCGCTGGCCGTCCTGCTCCCGCGCGGCCATGCGGCGGAGCCCCGCTGCGTGGCGCTGACGTTTGACGACGGACCGTCGGGCGCGCTTACGGAGCGCCTGCTGGACGGGCTTGCCGCACGCGGCGTGCATGCGACGTTCTTTCTCTGCGGCTACCGGATCGATCTGTATCCGGAGCTGGCCGCGCGCATCGCCGCCGAGGGACACGAGACCGGCACGCACGGCGACACGCATTCGTATTTTACTTCCATGAGCCGCGCCGAGGTCTGCCACGATCTTGCCGAGGCCCGCCGCAAGCTCATGGAGGCAACGGGCCGCGCGCCGACGCTGCTGCGCCCGCCGGGCGGGCTGTATGACACGGCCGTGCTGCAGCAGACGGCCTGCGCCGATCTGCCTGTCATCCTCTGGTCCGTCGATCCGGAGGACTGGCGCGTGCACGATGCCGACGCCGTGACGGCACATATCCTGCGCCACGCGGAGCCGGGGTCCGTGATTCTGATGCACGACCTGACGGACTCGAGCGTGACGGCCGCACTGCGTGTCATTGACGCCCTGCAGGCGCAGGGCTATGAATTCCTGACCGTTTCGGAGCTGGCCGCGCGCAGCGGCACGGCGCTCAGGCCGGGTCAGGCATACTGCAGCTTTCCGCCGTGAAAAACGCCTCGATGTCCGTGCGGGACGCGGCGAGTGAGCCCTGCACAAAGCCGGGCTTTCCGCCGCCCCGGCCCTGCAGCGCGGCGTTGAGCCGCTTCGTCAGGCCGCGCAGGTCGCCGTCCCGGTCGGCCATGGCATAGTGCCACGCGCCGTCCTGCCCGGCAAACACGGCGCAGCGCGCTCCGTTCGCCCGGACCATGGCGTCCGCCAGACGGCGCACGCTCTCCGGCGGCATAGGCGGCTCAAAGCGGAGCGTCTGCCCGTCCTGTGCCAGCAGGGCAAACAGGCGGTCCTCCAGCGCGGCGGCGCGCTGCTGCGCCTCCGTCCGCTCGGAGGCCAATCGCGCCACGGCGGCGGCCGTCTGCACGGGCTTTGCCGACAGGCGGACGGAGATGTCGCGGTTCTGGGCGCAAAGGGCGTTCAGCACGGCAAGGGCACGGCCGCCGCAGGCCATCTCGATACGCGAGCCGCCGCGGAAATGCGTCGTGCTGAACAGCTTGATGAGGCCGATCTCGCCCGTGTGGGCCACATGGGTGCCGCAGCAGGCGCACAGATCGATGTCTCCGAACTGCACGAGGCGCACCGCGCCCGTCAGGGCCTTTTTACTGCGGTATGGGAGGTGCGCCAGCTCGTCCGGCTCCGGATACCAGATATGCGGCGCAAAATCGGCCCAGACGGCCTCGTTCGCGGCGCGCTCCAGCTCCTGCAGGGCCTGCTCGTCCACCTCGCCGTTAAAATCGATCGTCACGAGGTCCGCACCGAGGTGGAAGCCGACGTTCTCATAGCCGAAGCGCGCGTGGATGAGGCCGGAGACGAGATGCTCACCGGAGTGCTGCTGCATGAGGTCCAGCCGCCGCGCCCAGTCGATCTCGCCCGTCACGTCTGCACCGACCGGCAGAGCCGCCGTGCAGCGGTGCAGCACCGTCTCGCCGCGCAGGAGCGTCTCCGTGACGTCCGCGCCGCCGAGCGTGCCCGTGTCGCAGGGCTGGCCGCCGCCCGTGGGATAAAAGATTGTGCGGTCCAGCTCCACGAGCCAGCCGTTTTCGCCCTCCTCGCAGGAGAGCACGCGCGCCTGCAGCCGCCGGGCGTGCGAGTCCGTTTCATAGATGCGGATCGTTTTCAAGGTTTTCCACTCCGTTTTCCGGTTTTTCTTTTATTTTACCATAACATCGCAAAAAACAAAAGGGATTTTTCCGCGGTTTCGCTTGACAAACGCGCCGCGCGGCAATATGATAAGAGATAGGGCCTTTTCAAAAATTTTCAGCCCAAAAGGAGGGAACGTCATGGATGCTGGGAGTGGCAATGGTACTGGCGTAGGCCGAAGTACGAAAAAGGACGCCCGCGTCCATGCGGTGCGTTCCCGTTAATCATTCGATATTCGGCCTGCCGTGCCCGCTTCCGAATCTCTGACCGTACTATGAAGAATCAGGAGGGAACCGGAAAATGGCAGATCACACCGTAACCGTAGAGAGCACGCTTGAGGCGCTGCTCGTGGAAAAGAAGTATTCCACGATCCGCGACATTCTATCCACGATGAATCCCGCGGATATCGCCTCGGTCTTTGACGGGCTGGAGGAATCCCGCCTGCCGCTGCTGTTCCGGCTGCTGCCGAAGGAGCTGGCGGCCGAGACGTTCGTCGAAATGGAGCCGGACGCGCAGGAGCTGCTCATCCGCGGCTTTTCGGACTCCGAGCTGCGCGAGGTGCTCGACGAGCTGTATGTCGACGATGCCGTCGATATCGTGGAGGAAATGCCCGCGAATGTCGTGCGCCGCATCCTCTCGCAGGCGGACCCCGACATGCGCAAGGACATCAACGAGATCCTGCGCTACCCCGAGAATTCCGCAGGCTCCATCATGACGACGGAATATGTCTCGCTGCGCCCCGGCATGACCGTGGAGGAGGCCATCCTCCGCATCCGCCGCACGGGCGTCGACAAAGAGACGATCTACACCTGCTACGTCACCAAGAACCGCACGCTCATCGGCCTTGTCTCCGTCAAGGACCTGCTGCTGGCGCAGGACGATGACGAGACCGTCGACAAGATCATGGAGACGAACGTCATCTCCGTCCATACGCACACCGATCAGGAAGAAGTTGCCCGCATGTTCTCGAAATACAACTTTCTCGCCCTGCCGGTCGTGGACACGGAGAACCGCATGGTCGGCATCGTGACCTTCGACGACGCCATGGACGTCATGGAAGACGAGGCCACGGAGGACATGGAGATCATGGGCGGCATGACGCCGTCGGACAAGACGTATCTCCGCTCGTCCACGTTCGACCTCTTCAAGCACCGCATCCCCTGGCTCATGCTGCTGATGGTCTCGGCCACGTTCACGGGCCTGATCATCACGCATTTTGAAAGCGCGCTGGCCGCGCAGGTTGCACTGACGGCCTTCATCCCCATGCTCATGGACACAGGCGGCAACTCCGGCTCGCAGTCCTCCGTCACGGTCATCCGCTCGCTGTCGCTCGGCGAGATCGAGTTTTCCGATCTGCCGCGCGTCGTGTGGAAGGAGATCCGCACGGCCGTGCTCTGCGGCATCTCGCTGGCAGCCGCCTGCTTTGCCAAGATCATGCTCGTCGACCGGCTGATGCTCGGTAACGAGGATGTCACCTGCCTCGTTGCGCTGGTCGTGTGCGCCACCATGGCGCTGACCGTACTCGTGGCCAAGGTCATCGGCTGTGTGCTGCCGATGCTGGCCAAGAAGGTCGGCTTCGACCCGGCCGTCATGGCAAGCCCGTTCATCACAACGATCGTCGACGCGCTTCTCTTCCGTGGTCATGGCCGCCTCCTGTCTCGGCGAGCGCG
>OLQT01000436.1_pt1 | contig 30708 bp, 28 predicted proteins | sample 1672651 | NCBI WGS metagenome assembly OLQT01 (sample SAMEA3136709, study PRJEB25190) | human gut metagenome | biome: human gut; feature: human-associated habitat; material: faeces | place: Austria | collected 2013 | reverse complement strand
TCATTTCCGCAGCGGCAAACGGCGACACAACCGCCATGTGCGCGATCTTGAAGCATTACGAGGGTTACATAGCGAAACTTTGTACCCGAACGCTGAAAGACGACGCGGGCAATACTTACTCCTATGTGGACGAGGAAATGCGTAACAGGCTGCAAGTACGCCTTATCACCCGCACCCTTGCTTTTCATGTAGGATAACCATTTAGCCCATGCGGGGAGCGTGTACCCCTTTCCACGCTTCCCGTTATGGGCTATTTGTCGTTCCGCAAAAGCATATCATTCTTGATGTGCTTTTGCAGGCCGACAAAGCCGATTGTTCTTTGACAAAGAAAGCCCGCAAGACAACGGCGGCGCAGCATAAACGGCAAGCGGACACATTCCGTCTGTACCGAGCCAAACGGCGGGTACGCCATGACACTTTTCCCCTATGGGGAAAAGCCGAGCGACAACTACCGCGCCGCAAAATAAGGATAGCAGCTTATGGGCGACGACATACAGGCGGGGCGATACTCCCTTATAGCCATAGTCCGAGCGTTCAAAGCGTCGCAGGCATTGGGTAAGGCTGCCTTAAATGAGCAGGGGTGAAACTCCCGTGGCGTTGTGCTAACAACCGTCCGCGTTTGCCTTTCATTTTCGTATTCTCTTTCTATCCCACGAAAGGGGGATTTTCTATGATGGAACAAACAAAAACACAAGAAACAAAATCCCCGGTTGTGCGTGAATACAAAATCGGGGATATAACCTATATCGTCAAAGCCGTTGTAAAAGACGGTGCGAAAGAGGACGCCGCGACAAAGGTACGCCGCTTAATCCAAAACAACCTAAAACAAGAAAAAAGCCCGGTATAATGCCGAAAATACTATCCTATTGCAGACGGGCGGCGGGTTATGTGGTATAATATATATAACCTGTTTGTCCGGCTGTCGGAATAGGAGGTAACATGAAACAGCCGGATAAATTAACCGCATATTATTTTCGTGCGGCACTTAAAACAGATACTTTGTACCTTGAAAATCAAATGCAAAAACTTCTTTACCACGCAACCCAAAACGGAGTTGCCGCCTTTGCGCTGTATGCGGACAACGGTTATAGCGGTTTGAACTTTGACCGTCCCGCCTTTTCCCTCATGCAGCAGGATATGAAAAGCGGGCGGCTGGAAAAAATCGTTGTGGTGAGCCTTGACCGTATTTCCCGTAACAGTTTAGATGTAATCGCTTTTGCAGATTGCGCCGCTGGTATGGGTGTTTCCCTTGAAGCAATCAACGGCGATCACGCCGCGCTGGATTGGAGCAGACAGCTTTACGCTGCACTTGCCGCAAAAGGCGGTGAGCGCAGATGAAAAATACCATTTCCTTTCAGCAGATTGCAGCCCCGAAAGTGTTAAGCGCGGAAGTCCGCGAAGCCATTTCAAACAATGTCCTGCAATTCTATGTCCATGAGCAGCAGGACACACAGAACGAGGGAATAACAGCTTTGTATGAAAGACTTTCGCAAGAGGACAAATTAGAGGGCGAGAGCAACAGTATTGCCAACCAAAAGAAGATTTTGGAACGTTACTGCCGGGAGCATGGCTATACGGCAATCCGGCACTATGACGAGGACGACGGGTATTCCGGGACGAACTTCAACCGCCCCGGCTTTCAGCGTATGCTGGCCGATATAAAGGCGGGAAAAATCAAGCGCGTTATTGTTAAGGATATGTCCCGTTTTGGGCGAGATTATCTGCAAGTCGGTTTCTACACCGATATGCTGTTTCCCGACTTTGGCGTGCATTTTATCGCTGTCAACGATGGCGTTGACAGTACGCGGGGCGAAAATGAGTTTACCGCAATCCGTAATGTGTTCAATGAGATGTACGCCCGCGACACTTCAAAGAAGATACGCGCTACTTGGCAATCAAAGGGAAAATCCGGCGAACACCTTACCACAATCCCGCCTTACGGCTACATGAAAGACCCCGACAACAAAAAGAAGTGGATTATCGACGAGGAAGCCGCAGCGGTTGTGCAGCAGATTTTCGCGTTGTGCGTTTCCGGCATAGGGCCGACGCAGATTGCAAAATGGTTGGAGAAAAGCGAAATCCTCAATCCTACTTTCTATTGGCTTTCAAAAGGCATAAAGGTAACAAACAAGCCGAAGCCGGGGGCAAACCCGTACAAATGGACGAATGAAACAGTTTCCCGTATGCTTGAAAAGATCGAATATTTAGGGCATACGGTGAACTTCAAGACCCGCAAGCAATCCTACAAGAGCAAAAAGAAGCTGTGGAATGACCCGTCAGAATGGGTGATTTTTGAGAATACGCAGCCGCCGATTGTGGAGGAAAGCGTATTTCTCATAGTGCAGAACATACGCCGATCACGCCGCCGCCCTACCAAAATGGGCGATATGGGTATTTTCTCCGGGCTGCTCTATTGCGCGGAGTGCGGCGGCAAGATGTACCAATGCCGCGCAACCAACTTTACCGAGGAACAGAAGTATTTTATCTGTTCGACCTATCGGAAAGGCAAGGATTTGTGTACGACCCATTCCATTAAAAATGTTGTTCTGCATGAAATCGTGTTGCGGAACTTGCGGGAAGCAATCGAGTTTGTAACACAGTACGAAGCCGAGTTTGTAAAGGAAGCAGCAGACAGCCGTTTGCGGGAGCGCGACGCGGAGTTTTCCCGCAAGCGTGATACTCTTGCCAAAGCCGAAAGCAGGATTGCCGAATTGGATAACCTGTTTAAGCACTTATACGAGGACAACGTAACCGGGAAATTATCTGATGAACGGTTTATTAAAATGTCCCGTGATTATGAGTTGGAGCAGGAAAACCTAAAATCAATGGCCGGAGTGTTGCGGGAGGAAATCAAGCAGCAGGAAAAGCAAAAGACGAATGTTAAGGCGTTTATCAGCGTCGTAAAGAAGTACACCGATATGCAGGAACTTGACGCTTCCATTTTGCGGGAGTTTATTGACCGCATTGAGGTTTCCCACACCGACAAGAAATCCAAGACAAGGGAAATCACGATTGTCTATAACTTCATCGGTGCATTTGATTTTGACCGGGCGAAAGAAAAAGCCCAAAATACAACAAAACAAAAGCAAAGAACGGCATAGCCGTTTGGCTATACCGTCCCTTGCTTCAATGTTTTCTTAATTCACCGCTGTATATAGGGCGGCTTTTCAGATTGAAGGGTGTAAACCGTTGAGCCAAGCCTCTCGAAAGCGTCTAAGTTTACCGGCTATTCCCGGAGCCGAGCTTTTTTAGCTCCTTTCCGAGAATTTTTTCTTTACAAGTCTCGGTGACTCTAAATTATAGAGCGTTTGCGGGAGTTTTCGACCGGCTGACGATAGCTGAGAGAGCCGTTCAGCCTTTCACTCTCGATTTTTTCTCTGAGCACTCCCGTGAACCGCTTTAAACCCACTTTACCGAGAACGCACCGTCAGAACTTCCCGCAAACGTACCGATTTTTAAAATATGCGGGACTTTGCCCGGCAAGAGTAACTATTCAGGAGAGCCGGCCTTTCGATCTATAGTAAAGATGTAAAACATTCATTTTTGCTGTAAAGGAGGATTTCAATGAAGACAAAATCAGAATTGCCTGAATGTCCGGCAGCCACTACGGTACAGCTCATCGGAAACAAGTGGAGACTGCTCATAATACGCAATCTTCTCGTGCGGCCATGGCGTTTTAACGAACTGCAAAAGTCGTTAGACGGCATAAGCCAGAAAGTCCTCACGGATAATCTGCGTTCCCTGGAGACAGATGGCATCATAACGAGGACAGTATATGCAGAAGTTCCTCCGAGAGTGGAGTATGCCCTTTCTCCTCTCGGGGAGTCCATGCGGCCCATACTCAATTCTATGCAGGCCTGGGGAGAAGCATATAAGAGAGGACAATAAAAAAGAGCGTTCAGAAAGTCTAACCTTTGAGGTGTCACCTCAGTTGTCAGAAATTCTGAACGCTCATATTTTTTATTCAAATTTTTATTCGACCACCAAGTCGCTCACATCTATGTCCTCTTCCTTGATGTGCTTATATTTTTTCCCCGTAAAGAGATCGTATATCACAGGCACCACCAGTAAAGTCAACGCCGTGGCATAGACCAGACCGCCTATGCAGACCAGCGCTATAGGCTGCATCATATCGGTGCCGGCAGTCTTACCCACCGCCATTATGACAAGTCCCAGTATGGTGGTGAGGCTGGTCATAAGAACAGGCCTTATACGCGTAGCTCCTCCCTCTATGATGGCCTCTCTCTTTTCAGTTCCGCGGGCTCTCAGTTGATTTATATAGTCTACCATCACTATACCGTTGTTTACGATTATGCCCACCAGCATTATCAGCCCCAGCATAGCTATGATACTTATCTCCTTTCCGAAGATCAGGAGAGCTAAGAGTCCTCCCGTAAAGGCCAAAGGTATGGTGAACATCACTATGAACGGCGACAGGAGAGACTGGAACTGAGCCACCATTATCAGATATACCAGAAGTATGCCCAGAGCCATCATCTTCACCAGATCGCCCATGGCATCCATTATCATCTCGTTTTCTCCGCTGAATTCATAGGTGACTCCCTCAGGAGCATCATAGCCTTTCAAAGCCTCCTGCGCGTCCTGAGTCACCAGCGTAACATTATGCTCTTCGTCCACTTCTCCCGTAACTGTCAGGTAAATTCTCTGATTCTCCCTGTTGATAGAAGGCAGACTCTGCACCTGGCTCATCTCGGCCACGTCCGAAAGCTTCACATATGTAGTATTTCCCGAAGAATCCGTGCCGGAAAGCTGCAGATTCTTGAGAGTGTCTATCGTCACGCCTATCGCCTCAGGATTGGACACTACCACGTCATAATTATCGCCCTCCCAGGAAAGCTGAGTAGATGTGGTATCGGAGGTAAGAACCTTCGCCACCTGCATATAGACCTGAGCTACCGTCAGACCGTTTCTCATGGCTTTTTCTTTATCCACAGTAAAGTGGAATTCGCTGTCCGTCTCTTCCAAACCGTCATCTACGGCCGTTATTCCTTCTACGCCGGCCAGCTTTTCTCCTATTTCTTCTGCCGCCGTCTGAAGCTTATAAGTATCCTCTGCGTATATCTCTACGGATACTCCGCTTCTTCCGAGAGCCGATGTATAAGATGACATGGAAGAGGAGCTGAGCATCTGTACATCGCAGTCCAGATCTTCGCAGGCCGCTTCTATATCCTCGCAGATCTCACCGCCGCTTCTGTCAGTATCTTGATCCACTATTACATAGAGGCTCACCGTATCGGCAGAGACCTCCCCGGTAAGGGAGTTTGCAGACGAAAGCATTCCCCCGGCAGTATCTACACCCTCTACCTGCTGTATCCTCTGGAGAGCCTGATCTGCTGCAGCCTTTGTCTCTTCGATGCCGGCCTCCTCGTCAGTCATAGTTAAGGTTCCCGAAAGCTGCGGCGTAGCCATATCCGGAATAAATATAAAGCCCTTGGCCACCGAAGCCACTACGCTGAAAATAAGAAGAACTACCGCGACGATGAGTATGACGGCCTTATGTTTGAGATTCCATGACAGCAGCCTCATATATCCTCTCTTGAAGGCGTCGAATCTCTTTCCCTCCGGCTTCATTTCATTTCTGAACATCATAGACGACATGGCAGGAACCAGAGTCAACGCTATCACCAGACTTGCCAGGAGCGAATATGTTATGGTCAGAGCCATATCGGTAAACAGCTCTCTGGTTATGCCCTGAACAAATACTATAGGAGCAAACACGCAGACCGTAGTCAGCGTTGAAGAGGCTATAGCGCCGGATACCTGTTTAGCCCCGGCCACTGCGGCTTTCTTAGCCGGCACGCCCATTCTTCTGAGCCTGAAAGTGTTTTCTATTACTACTATGGAATTGTCGACCAACATTCCTACAGCCACTGCCAGTCCCGACAGAGAGATCATGTTGAGAGTGACCCCCGAGAAATACATCAGCATTATAGCAAACATTATGCTCACCGGTATGCTCAAAAGCGTTATCAGCGTCGGCTTTATATCCCTTAAGAACAGGAGCAGAACTATTACGGCAAACAGCGCTCCGTATCCGAGGCTTTCTGCTATGGCTCCTATTATGAGATAGATGTAGTCTCCCTGGTCCATCATGGTAGTAAAGGTCAGACCCTCATACCGATCAGAGAGTTCATCAAATTTATCGCTTATATTGCCCGATACGGTAGCCGTCGGATAGTTAGACTGTTTGGAAAAAGTAAGCATTACTCCCGGATTGCCGTTTATACTGGCATATACCGAGTCGCTGTTATCGGCTACGAACACATCTGCCACATCGCTGAGATGTATATCTCCTATGCCCTGGACATTGAAGAGCAGCAGCCCTTCTATATCTTCTGGGGTCGTCAGTTCATCGCCTACGCTGACCAGATATCTGGCCGTATCATCCTGAATATATCCTGCCGGCATAGAGAAGTTCTGCCCCTGCAAGATGCCCGATATGGTATCCATGGTTATCATAGATCCCAGGTTGGCTTTCGCCAAAGCGGCGTTGCCCGCCGTATTTATCTGAGAAAGGGCGCTGTTAAGCTGGCTCTTCTGACTCGCGATCTGAGCCTGAGCCTCCTCAAGCTCTCTGTATGAATCGCTGAAAGTGTCCTGAGCCTCATATGTCCCCTTCTCCGCCTCTTTATAGGCCTGCTTCAGATTCTCTACTTTCAGTTGGGCTTCATCGCTGGCAGCCTTGAGAGCCTGTATCTGCATGGTCAGACTTGCGATCTGCTGCTGCAGCTCCATAGCGTCTCCGCTTCCCGACGAAAGCTGCGCTTCTAAGGCCATCTTCTGCCCTTCCAGCGCCGATATCTGAGCAGGAAGAGCGCTGGCGGCCGCTACCGCCGCATCGATCTCGGCATTTATAGAGGCCAGCTGATCATATGCTCCGTCTTTTGCCTTGTCAAGCTCTGTCTTTGCCTGAGAGAGCTGAGCTTCGGCCTGATTGATCTTGGAAATTCCGGAAGTGACCTGCGCTCTTGCCGAAGCCAGCGAGCCGTTGGCCTGACTGAGAAGCTTCTGGTTCAGCGCTTCTATCTTATCTTCATTTATAGATACGTTTATCTTGGACTCCACCATGCCTCCGGTGCTTATGCTGGCTACGCCCGTAGTGCCCTCAAGCTGGCTCATGAGAGTATCTCTGACAAAGGATGAAAGTTCCTCTGTAGAATATCCCTCCATGTCTACTGCCGCCACCGTTATGGGCATCATGTTAGGATTTATTTTCATTATGTAAGGGGAACCTATAGCCTCATCCCATGACCCTTCTATCAAGTCCGTGCTCTGAAGGATATTGACCACGGAAGTGTCCATATTTGTCCCGTTCTCAAATTCCATTATGACCAGAGAGTAATTGGCCCCCGATATGGACTGCATACTCTTTAGATTCTCCACCGTAGCCAGCCCCTGTTCCAGAGGTTTTGTGACGGAAGTCTCGACCTCCTGGGGCGTAGCTCCCGGATACGTAGTCATCACGACTACATACGGCAGATCTATGCTGGGCATCAGATCCGGAGTCATTCCAAGCAGAGAAACTACTCCCAGTGCTATTATTATTACTATAACGACAAAAACCGTCATGGGTTTTTTTACGCTGTATTTAGGCATTCTTATCATGTCCCCCTTGTCAGTCAATATGGCTTTAATTATAGCACAAATTATCCTTTAATACTATTTTAATCTTTCTGATTTAGGGTATAATATGGTTAAAGCATTGCGAAAAAACAAAGGAGGAGTTTAACATGGTAAATACGGTAACTGCAGTTAATTTCGAGAAAGAAGTACTTGAGGCCGACGGCCCTGTATTGGTGGATTTTTGGGCGGCATGGTGTACTCCGTGCAAGATGCTTTCGCCAATAGTGGATGAGGCGGCTAAGGAAAGAGAGGACGTCAAATTCTGCAAAGTAAACATAGATCAGGAATCAGAGCTTGCCATGCGTTACGGCGTCATGAGTATACCTACTCTTATACTATTCAAAAGCGGTCAGATAGCAAAGAAGTCCATAGGCCTGATATCAAAAGAGGAGCTTCTGCAATTACTGTAGAGATGTGAGATACTTATGAGGATACTTGTCTGCGAAGATCAGAAGGATCTGAACAAGATAATAACTAAGCATCTGACGTCAGAAGGGTATTCGGCAGATAGTTGTTATGACGGGCAGGAGGCTCTTGATTTTATGGATATGGCCGACTACGACGCCGTGATTCTGGATGTCATGATGCCTAAAAAAGACGGCTTTGCCGTTCTCAGGGAAATGCGTTCGGTAAAAAATGCAACGCCCGTATTGTTTCTCACCGCCAGAGACTCTATCGAAGATAGGGTCAGGGGCCTAGACCTGGGCGGAAACGACTATCTGATTAAGCCGTTTTCTTTTGATGAACTTCTGGCCAGAATCAGAGCTATGACGCGTAAGACTGCGGGCAATGCTTCCAATATTTTTACTGCCGCCGATCTCACCTTGGACGTATCTTCAAGGTCATGCCGGCGCGGCGAAAAGGATATAGCTCTTTCGGCCAAAGAGTTCTCTCTCCTCGAATATCTTATGAGAAATAAGGGCCGGGTTCTCACCAGAGACATGATAGAGAACAATCTCTGGAACTACGAATACGAAGGAGGCACCAACGCCGTCGACGTATATATCCGTTATCTGCGAAAAAAGATGGACGATGATTTTGAGCCGAAGCTGATACATACCGTCCGGGGATCCGGCTATGTTTTAAGAGAAAAGTAGGTGCGCCGTGAAAAGGATTTCCATCAAGATGAAGATAATGATCTGGTTTACCGCAGCGATGATCATAATGGTCGTCGGAACAAGCGCGGTAAACTTTTTCATAAGCCGCCAGGTCCTCGATCAGAGCATACAAGAACGACTAGTGGACACTGTATCTTCCAACGCTCAGGAGATAGAGTACAGAAGCAGCGTATCGGGAGAGCGAGAAGCTCAGGATTTTTTCCTCTCCTATAACGGAGGCGTTCTCGAGATTGACGACGATTTTTTAAACTACAGCGAAGGGATATACACTGCTCTCATAGATTCAGACAATAATCTGCTCTACGGAGAACTTCCCGTAAGACTCAACGGCAGCCAGGCCTTTTCTTATGCTGCCGTAGGCACGATAAAGGCAGACGGAGAAAAATTCTATGTATACGAAAAGCAGCTTTCAGGTAATAACCTTGACGGGCTCTGGCTCAGAGGCTTCGTCTCTGAAAGAGAAAGCACCAATGTGCTGTATAATATGGTACGCCTGTTTATCTGGCTCATTCCTGTCATAGCGGCAGCAGCCCTGGTGGGAGGATACGTCATAACGAAAAGATCGTTTCTGCCTATCGGCGCCATAGATTCTGCAGCAAGAGAAATAGCAGACAGCCGGGATCTGACTAAAAGGATCGATATCAGCGGCCATGATAACGGCCATATGACTAAAGACCGCAGCGGAAAGGATGAGATACAAAACCTGGCACAGACTTTCAATGAGATGTTCGACCGCCTGGAGGATTCTTTCAATGCAGAGAAGCAATTTACTTCTGACGCGTCTCATGAGCTTCGGACGCCGCTTTCTGTTATAAAAGCAAACTGTCAGTATGCTCTTAAATTTGCTGAAGATGAAGATGACTTCAGAGAGTCTCTTAAAGCCATAGAAGATCAGGCTGACCGGGCTTCTGCCCTTCTCTCTCAGCTTCTGTTTTTCGCCCGCCTCGACCAGAAGCAGAGCCGTGTTCACTTTGGCTCTATCGACCTCAGCAAGACCGTCAGCTCTGTATGCGAAGACAGAAATATCCTGTTTCCCTGCGGCGTTAGTCTAAAAACTAAAATTTCCCCGGAAATCTTCTGTAAGGCCGACGAGAATTTGATAGAAAGGCTGTTAGGCAATCTGATCGATAACGCCGTCAAATATATAGGCAAAGGGGACCAAGTCACGGTGACATTGAGTCGGCAGGACGAAAACATCCGTCTAAGCGTAGAAGACAACGGAATAGGCATAGCTCCCGAGGCTATGGACAAGATATGGAATCGTTTCTATATGGCCGATGAGTCTCGGCACGAAACTCACGAAAACAGTTTTGGCCTTGGACTTTCCATGGTAAAGGAGATTGCCCGCCTCCACAAAGGCCGTATGGAAGTCGAATCCACTCCCGGCGTCGGAAGCTGCTTCACATTTATTCTGCCCAGATAACAAGACAGTCAGGCTAAAGTATCTATATCCGCCTGACTGTTTTTATTTTTAAATCCACTTTTTAAAATTTTTTTAATTTTAATTTTTCTTTAATCTTGACATCCTATAATGACAGCATAAGATCAAAGAGTAATAGAAGGGGGACAATTATGAATAAGTTAAAAAATATGTTAAGCTCACCGGCAAGAATAGCCGTGTTTGCCGTATGCGTAATAGCTATTTTAGCTCTGCTGGCCTTTGCCGCAATAAAAGTAGGTGCGTCGGTTATGAATAATCAGGGCATAGGTCTTGAAAAGGCTACGCAGATCGCTCTTGAGAACGCAGGTTTCAAAGAGTCAGAAGCTACGCTGATGAGAGGTCACTTTGACAGAGACGACGGCCTCAGCGTATATGAGATCGAGTTCAGAGCCGGAGGTTACGACTATGATTATGTCATAAGTTCCGGTGATGGAACGATAATCGAAGTAGATAGAGAGTACGCCGGAGGTCAGCTTGGCGGCTTTGATTCTTCAGCTTCTGCAAATGATCAGGCTGCCGGCCAGGATCAGAACAATTCCTCTCAGACAGGTGGAAATACAGGATCAGCGTCTGACGCTTCAAATTATATAGGAGTAGACAAGGCCAAAGAGCTGGCGCTTCAGGACGCCGGAATCGATTCTTCCGCCGCCACGTTTACCAAAGCCAAGCTGGACAGAGACGACGGCATATATCTATACGATATAGAATTCGTCAGCGGGGATTTTGAATACTCCTACGAGATTTCAGCTACAGACGGAGTTATCGTAGATAAGGACATAGACAACTGATATAAAGAAAGGGCTTCCTAATGGCGGTAGCCCATAAGGAAATATCACAAAACTTATGACTTACGCCAGGTAAACGGGAAAAACAAAAAATGCTATGCAAAAGGTTCGCCGATTGCATGGCATTTTTTCTTTTCAAAATAGTAAATGTGAGTTTTTCAGTGTTCCAACGGAACGCGCAGCCATTGCCACCGGCAATGATCTCAGGGGTTTGGGGATATGTCACCAACAAGCATTTAGCAGGAATTCCGGGAACGGGATTTCTGCTAAATACGCAATCTTACGTAAGATTGCATTGCTTGCCAGTAACTTGAATGAAGCTTAATAAATCTATTTTTGAGTTAACTTTCTATATTCAAGTGGTAATAGACCAGTGCTTTTGCGGAATAATTCCGCAAACCGGCTTGAAGTGGAATAACCCACTGTTTGGGCAACCTGTCCTACTGTCAGTTCTGTGTATGCCAGCAGATATTCTGCCTGGCTCATACGCCTCTGCTGAACATACTCTGTAATAGTACAGTCGTAAAATTTCTTAAAACAGCTTTTCAGCTTTGTTGTTCCCATACAAGCAATCTGCGTCAGCCGTTCCAATGGAATATCAGAAGCATAGTGGTCGCTAAGATAAGCTGCAACTGTTTGGATGCTTTCTATATCCTGCTGTGAGAGCTTATGGGCTGGTTTATCAGGATGTTTTTTCTGGTATTCCACTACCATTGAAACAGCTTCTGCAACTTTCCCCTCATAAAAAAGTTTTGCGGCAACCCCTTCCCCTCGATAGTCTTTAATTTCCGTGAGTAGCCGCGACATTTCTGGAAAATCGGAGGTCTGGTCGATCTTCCGAAAGGCATCCACAGGATTGATCTGTGCCTCCGGGTACAGTTTTTTTAGGTAATCCTCATAATATGCCGGTGCAATCTCAATCCCAACCGAACGGATCGGAATGTTTTTATGGATCAAAGCCTTGTATGGAGCATATCCCCCGATAAATGTTTTGATACAACCGGCAGACAGCCTGCGGTATGGAGATAGTTCCTCCCCGGAAATAGAGTCATACCGTGTGATACTCAGACATTCCGGCAGGGAGCATTCCAGCATGAAATCTTCGTGGAAGGAAAAGTTGTGGATTTTAATATCATATAGGTCTTTCTGTCCATAAGTCCAGTAGGTGCCTTCTCCGACTTCGGGAGAAAGTTTCCAGCAGTCACCTAACGGCCCATATTGCTGGTCGTCCGGGTCACGGATAAAACCGTGTCCAATCAGAAGATGTGTATAAAACTGGTCGATAATTTCAGACATGAAAATAGACCGCCTCCTTTTTGCAATGATTGGACGAACTTTTGAAAGGAACGGACGAATATCGCCGAAACCTATTGAATGTTGTTCGACACAAGCGTACTGTATTAGATGACGGTTAGCAGCATCTAACCAAAGAATATCACAAACCACTTGTCGAGTCAAGACAACGAAAGGTAGGAGGATTAAAATGAGTAATCAAGCAAATTCTATGAACAAGGGTCTGACAGTGAAAGATTTAGTAACAACAGGTATCTTTACCGCTCTTTTATTTGTCTTTGTATTAGTGGGCGGTATCTTCTTTGCGACCAATCCTGTGTTTACTTTTTTCATGCCAGCGGAAAGTGGACTACTTGCTGGTCCCATTTATCTTTTATTGATTGCAAAAGTACATAAGCGTTGGAGCCTATCCATAATGGGTGTTATTATCGGTGTTATTTGGTTCGTGACTGGTATGCACTGGGCCTTTGCACTGGGCTATCTGATTATGGCGATTGTCGCTGACTTTGTTGCCGGTGCAGGGCAGTACAAAAACAAGAAACTTAACAGCCTGTCTTATATCCTGTTCTCCCTCGGCGGTACTGGATCGTATATCGTTTTCTTTGCTGACCCCAACGGCTGGGCGCAGACAATGCTGGGTAATGGAACCGAACAGAGCTACATCGACACCATGCAGGCAACCGCTAACACCGGCATCCTGATTGCAATGTTTGCCACCGCTATCATTACATCTGCGATCAGCGCCTTTGTAGGCTGCAAAATGCTGAAAAAGCAGTTTGAAAAGGCGGGTATCACGGCATGAGCGGTGAACGCCATAAGAAAGGTCTTTGGCTTGACCCACGAGCCAAGCTCTTTCTTATTCTAATCTGTGTTTTGGCGTCTATGCTCGCCCCTTCACTAACATATCAGTTTGCCCTTGTTGTGCTGATTGCGGCATTGGGGGTCTTCTTTGGAAAATGGAAATATGTCATTAAGGTAGTATGCTTCTATGCTGTAATCTGCGTCCTGACGGTCTGGTTCATGGCTGAAATGACAGGGACGCTGCGGACTATGTTCATCGCCTTTTTAGGTCTGTTTCATAAAGTCTACGCTTGTGGGATGTTGGCAGGTATTGTGCTGTCTACAACAAAGGTGAGTGAGTTCCTGTCTGCGATGAACCGCATCCATGCGCCGAAGAAATTAGTGATCCCATTGGCGGTCATGCTGCGCTATATCCCTACGATTCAGGAGGATTGGCGATATATCAAGGACGCTATGCGGATGAGAGATGTTTCCCCTTCTTTTTGGGGTTTTTTGACCCATCCGGGAATGACGGTAGAGTGTATCTATGTTCCATTGATGATGACGGCCTCGAAAGCAGCAGATGAACTTTCCATCGCTTCTGTTACCCGCGGAATAGAAAATCCTAATCCACGCACCTGCCTTGTTCAGATAAAGTGTGGAATTGCCGATTGGGTGGTTATGGTTGTCGCTGTGGTTTATCTGATTTTTGAACTGTGTATGCGGGGAGGTGTCATCGGTTGATTGAACTTGAAAACGTATCCTTTTCTTATGATGGGCAGGAACATGATGGCCTGTATAACATCAATCTGAAAATTGCAGATGGAGAATGCGTCCTGTTCTGTGGGCGCAGCGGGTGTGGCAAAACAACGGTTACACGCCTGGTTAATGGATTGATCCCACAGTTTTACCAAGGGAAACTTCATGGTCGCGTGCTGGTAGACGGTCAGGAAATCAGTCATCTTCCTATGTACCAGATTGCTGCAAAAGTTGGTTCGGTCTTTCAAAATCCACGGACACAATTTTTCAATGTGGACACAGACAGCGAGATTGCCTTCGGTATTGAGAATGAGGCCCACCCACCCAGAGAATTGGCCGTACGGGTGGAACAGACAACAGAGGATCTGCATATCCAGAAGCTGCGGAGACGGAATATTTTTGAATTGTCCGGCGGTGAAAAGCAGAAAGTTGCTTTTGCTTCTGTCTACGCTATGAACCCGACAATTTATCTGCTGGACGAGCCATCTTCTAACCTGGACATGACTTCCATTCAAGAATTGAAAGAACACCTGCGGCTGATAAAAAGCCAGGGCAAAACGATTTTAATTGCGGAACACCGGCTGTACTACCTGATGGAGCTTGCAGACCGCATTATTTATCTGGAACAAGGGCAAATCAAAAAAATTTATACGCCGGAGGAATTTCGCAAATTACCAGAAGCCGAGCGTGAACACATGGGGCTGCGAGCGGTAGATTTGACAGAGGTACTTCCTCCACAGAAGTACCTTCCTATTCCATCTCCCATACTTGAACTTCAAGATGTAACACTCCGCTACAAAAAGAGGACAATTTTACATCATATTTCCCTCTCTGCCGCAAAGGGAGAAGTGATCGGCGTAGTTGGTCATAACGGAGCTGGCAAAACGATCTTTTCCCGCGCCTTGTGCGGACTGTATAAGGACTGCGATGGGCAATTTCTCTGGGAAGGAAAGCCGATGGAGCGCAAGAGAAGGCTGAAACGCTCCTATATGGTGATGCAGAATGTGAACTACGAGCTTTTTGCCGATAGTGTGGAGGCAGAGTGTTCCTTTGGTATCCGCAATCCTAATCAAAAATTAGTGGCGGAAACACTGGAGGAATTGGGGCTTGCTGCTTACCGGGAGCGACACCCGAACACCCTGTCCGGCGGTCAAAAGCAACGGGTGGCTGTTGCGGTCAGCATGATCTGCGGAAAGGACTTGCTTGTATTCGATGAACCGACCAGTGGCCTGGACTTTGACAGCATGGCGCAGGTGGCAGGGCTGATCCGGCGATTGTCTGATATGGGAAAGGTTATTTTCATCGTTACCCATGATTTTGAGTTTGTTTGCCGAACCTGCTCCCGTGTCCTGCATTTTGATGAGGGCGAAATGCCCGATGATGTACCTGTTGTGATGGATGCCCTCCCGAAATTGAGAGAGCTGTTCTCTGTTTCAGATGGAAAGGAGAGGTGATCTATGAAACAGAAAAAAGAAAACAGAGTAGCTTTGCTGCTCCACTGGGCCGGTGAGCAGAAAATCTGGCTGTTTCTGGCGATTTTTCTATCGGCGGTCAGCGGCCTTTGCATTATCGTCCCTTACATTGGGATTTACCGGCTGATGGATGCCACATTCAATCATACCTGCACACAGGAATTGGTTGTTCAGACCGTGGAAATGATCGCGGCAGCGGTCACTTTGCGGTTTGCCCTGTTTGGCTGTTCCGGCGTGGCGGCCCACAAAGGGGCCTACGGCGCTCTTTTCAAAGTGCGCTGCATGGTGGCGGAGCACATGGCCAGAGCGCCTTTAGGGGCTTTGAATGAACGGCGCACCGGGGATATAAAAACGGTTCTGAATGAAGATATTGAAAAGCTGGAGCTGTTCCTGGCACATAACCTTCCAGACCTTGTATGCTATCTGGTTGGGCCGGTAGTTATCTTTCTTTATCTGATGACAGTTAATGTTCCGCTGGCATTGATCTCCCTTGTCCCTCTGGTTCTTGCCGTATTGGTAATGGGGATGATGTTCCGCAATACGGATGACCTGATGGAGCGGGCTAACCGTTCCATTACCACGCTGAACTCTGTCATGATTGAATATATCAGCGGCATGAAACTGATTAAAGCATATAACATGGGGAGCCAATCCTTTCAAAAATTCTCCGGCGCAATCCAGGAGGAAAACGCCATGTGGAATGGAACTTCCCGGCGTATGGGGCCGCCCTATGCAGCTTTCGTTGTTATCATCGAATGCGGGATGTTGCTGATGGTTCCAATCGGCGGGATGTTTTTCCTGAAAGGCTCGCTGGCCGCCAGTGCGTTTCTGCTGTTCGTTTATGTCGGTTCTATGTATCTGACAGAAATCCGTCCATTGCAGGAGTTAGGAACAAATTTCGCTAATGTGCTGAACGCTGTTACTAAGACCAAAGAGATACTGGGTATTCCCATTTATGAAGGTGGTACGGATTTCCCTAAACGGCATGATATTGAACTGCGGAATGTGCGGTTTTCCTACGATGGCAAGACCGATGTACTGCAAGGCGTCAATCTCAAAATTAGCGATGGGGAACGCATGGCCCTTGTGGGGCAGTCTGGTGCCGGTAAAAGCACCGTGATTGAACTAATCTCTCGGTTCTATGATGTGCAGGAGGGTGAGGTGCTGATTGGCGGGAAAAACGTGAAGGAACTTGACTACGATACCATTTTGAAAAATGTAGCTAACGTATTCCAAAAGACCTTTCTCACCCGCGACAGTGTGCTGGAAAATATCCGTATGGGCAGCAATGCTACTTTGGAAGAAGTACGGGAAGCCGCAAAAGAGGCGCAGATTGATGATTTCATCATGTCTTTGCCAGATGGATATGACACGAAGGTTGGCAGCTTCGGCTCTCGCTTCTCCGGCGGTGAAAAACAGCGGATTGCCATTGCCCGCGCTATCCTGAAGAACGCCCCCATTTTGATTTTAGACGAAGCCACAAGCGCCTCTGACCCGGAAAATCAGATGGAGATTGACAAAGCCATTCAAAATCTCTGCAAGGGAAAGACCGTCATTGTGGTAGCCCATCGTTTGAGCGCGTTGAAGATGTGCGAGCGTGTAGCAGTGGTTGAAAATCACACAATTACCTGTGTCGGAACCCATGAGGAAGTCCGAAAGAACAATGCTTACTATCGGAAGGCGTGGGAGGACTACGAAACAGCCCGGAATATTACTTATCAGTTGGAAGGAGGCGAGCAGCATGAGTGAGCATGACGTATTGAAAAAGAACCGCAATTTTTATATTGGCGTTGGCGGGACTGTTCTGGAAGGACTTCTCTCCGGCAGCTTGTTCATGCTTCTTTACTCTGTCATGCAGTTTCTATGGTCAGGGCAGTTTGACATGAACCGGGCTTTGCTATTGACTGGTGTAATTGCGTTCATTTTTCTGCTTCGTATTCTGATTTACAGCTACGGCTATACCAAAGCGCAGATCGGCGGTGCAGAGGTCAGCAAGAATATCCGCCTTTTTATGGGCGACCATTTGAAGCGCATCCCGCTTTCCCGGTTTACCCAGGGACAGACCGGCGATTATATCAATACCATTACAAGCGATGTAAACAACTATGAAAAAATCCTGACCCATAAAATTGGTGATCTGGCAAAGAATTTTGCCCTGTCGCTGATGTTAATCGTCTTTGTCATGACAATCTATGTCCCGGCTGGGATTATCCTGCTGATTGCCGACCTTCTCTTAATCCCTGGCCTATGGCTTTCTTTCCGCATGGTTCGGAAATACGGGAAAGAAAAGAACGATATTTGTGCGGAGAATGTCAGCAGTATTGTGGAGTATGTATCTGGTATTCAGACTTTCCGGGCCTATGGCGTAGGCGGCATGAAGAATAAAACCGTTATCAATGCCATGCGGGAGTTCTGTCGGATCAGTTTTGTGTACGAAGCAAAGGTACTGCCTATCGGTGCTGGATTTGGCATTTTGAGCTGGCTGTCCTGCCCGTTGGTTATCTGGACAGCCTACGCGCCCTGGGCTGCCGGAACACTGGATACCGTATCTTATCTTCTGATCTGCATGCTGCCGCTGTTTTGCTCCAAACTGGCCAACGCCATTTTTGTAGACCTCACCAGCTATAAAAACCTGATGATCTCGAAAAATAAAATTCTCGGTGTAATGAATGAGCAGGAGGAAACAGGCAGCATGGAGCCGCTTCGGACAGCTACCCATGAAATTACCTTCGACAATGTGGACTTTTCGTATGTACCCGGAGAGCCGGTGCTGAAACACGCCACCTTTACGGTGCCGGACCAGAAGCTCACAGCCATTGTCGGGGACTCCGGTTCCGGCAAATCCACCATTTTGAACCTGATCGCAAAATACTACGAGGCGAATGGAGGAACCATTTCAATCGGCGGCAAACCAATCAACCATGTAGCCGCAGAGCGTGTGCTGGAACAAATCTCTATGGTAGACCAGGATGTATTTCTCTTTGACGATACCATCCGGGACAATATCCGGCACGCCCGCCCCAATGCCACGGACGAGGAAATCGAGGCCGCCTGCCAGGAGGCCAACTGTGACGGCTTCATCCGCAAGATGGAAAAGGGATACGATACGCCGACCGGCGAGAACGGAAACCTCCTCTCTGGCGGTGAGCGTCAGCGGATTTCCATCGCTCGCGCTATCTTGAAAAACAGCCCGATCCTGCTTTTGGATGAAGCAACAGCGTCCCTTGATATTGAGAACGAGCTGGCAGTAAAGCAGGCCATCGCCAATCTGCTGAAAGAAAAAAAGACTGTGGTAATGATTGCTCATACCCTTTCCATCGTCAAAAATGCAGATCAAATTCTTGTGGTATCTGACGGAAAGATTGCTGAAGCCGGTACTCACGATGAATTGCTGGCTAAAGGCGGAAAGTATGCGGCTATGTGGAACGCCGAACAAAAAATTTCTGCCTGATTGGAGGTAACAATGAAACTTCATGCGTCCGGGGAGGACTATCTGGAAACCATCCTTGTTCTCCAAAAGAAACTCGGTATGGTACGCTCCGTAGATGCGGCCCGGCACATGGGAGTATCTAAACCGAGCGTGTGCCATGCGGTGGCGACTTTGCGAGACGGCGGCTTTCTCACAATGGATGAAGATCACTTTCTCCATCTGACCGATATAGGTCGGAAAGTTGCCGAGCACATTTATGAGAAGCACTGCTTTTTCACGGAACAGCTTATTGCCGCAGGCGTTGACCCCAAAACAGCGGAGGCCGATGCCTGCCGGATTGAACACATCATAAGTGACGAGAGCTTTTTGCGGCTGAAAGAGGTAGCCGAGCAAGAACAAAATTAAAATACCACGGAGGTGAGAAATGAAACGAACAAAACTTATGGTATTAGTAATACTGCCGCTTTTAATTTCTATGGGAATTATTATGTTGGCAATTCATTTGAACAGCACAACTCAATTCTTTTCGCCGGAAGCGGTTCAAAATATTGCGTATATAGTAATGCTGCTAAATACGCTCCTTTTTACCAAGGTGAGCAAGAAGTCGTTTCGGGATATTGGTTTGTTTTCTTCTCGTTTACTACGGCAACTTGCAATAGGTGTTGTAATAGGAGCAATCTTTTTCATAGTAGGCGGTATTTTGACAAGATGGAACGTTTTTTTCACGGGAAACTCGTTATATTTCATTGTCAGTCAAATATTAGTTGCCTTTTCAGAAGAACTGCTATTTCGAGGTTATATTTTGACAATGCTCAGGGATATAACGAGAACACCTGACCGAGCTGTAATTATTTCTGCACTTATATTTGGACTTTGGCATTATCCGGTCTCACATAATATAAGTCTGGTGCTTCTTACTGCTTTTACTGGAGCGATATATAGTTCTTTACGAACAATTTTTGAAAAAACAGATGATGAAATAGGTATCATTTCGCTTACTGTTGCCCATTGGTTGTTTAATATAGTTTTGTAACTGTAATTTCAGAAAACAATGGTAGTTAAAAGTAAATTATAAATCTACACGAATTTATTCTATAAATTGGCACAGGAAACAAAGTTCTTGACAAGAGGGCAACGATTAAAGTTACATATTGTGAAGATAAGCCATCGAAAGAATTGGACTATAATCAATAAATTTATCAAAATACGGAGGTGATGATGTGATGGGACATTAGCTGTTTTTGATATAGAAGAATCCGGCAAGCAGATCGGAGAAAAGTTATTTCTGCTTCTTAACGAGGAACAAAAGAATGCTCTAATGCAATATATTTTGGAACAAGGAGTCTGTCATGGAACGGTATTCAATTCCTGTCACACTTCCTTTGCTGCAGAGAAGAATCCTCTTATACTGCCGTCTGAGTCAGGATGATGCGCTTGATGGGGAGAGCAATTCCATTACCAATCAAGAGTTAATATGTAAAGGGTGGTTTCTGCCACCTAATACATATGACTGCGGCTCATTTGTGGTGAATTGAAAAGCAGTTGTAAGAAAGAAGTCAAAAAAGCCTTATAACCGCTGGAAATCAACGCAAAAGGAGCTGAACTTTATGAAATCTATCTTTGAAGAAATGGACGGTACATACCGTCAAGTGGGCGATTATTTCATCCCCAACCTTGTCTTGCCGGATGACGGCGAATATCAGATAGGCAAATACGGGCGTATGCGCCGCAGCTATCTGAAAGAACATCGCCCCATTCTCTACACAAACCTGCTCACAAGCGGAACGCTGCATCGGCACCTTGCCGAGATCGACCAAGCCTGCAATGAGCGCATGGCAATCATCGTTTCTGATATGGCGAAGCAGGAGGGTGTGACCGAAGCACTCAAAGCTGCCGATCAAATGGAATGGGTGCGCCGCATGAACAGCATCCGCAGCCGTGCGGAGGAAATCGTCCTGACTGAGCTCGTATATGAATGACAGATGCCCGTTATCGGCTGTATGGCCGATAACGGGCATTTCTGCGTTTTAATCCTTTTCCTCGGTGCTGGCTACAAGCCGGTCAAAATCACTCTGATACTGACGATCCTGAATGACACGGTATTTCTCAAACTCGCTCTCGGCAAAGGCTTTTGCAATGGCTGTTGTCACTTTTCCTTTATGATGCAGCACTTCTTCCTCGTTAAACTGCAAAAACGCATCCAGCCGTGCGACCCAATCCTGCATATACATGATGTTTCCACGGCGTGCCTGCCGCTCGGCATAATCCAGATACATCGTGACAATTTCGTTGAGGTTCCCCATCTCGGTTTCGTCCAAGTAGTTCTTCGCTATCACAACATCAGATTTGCGGATTCTGCCGCTGGGTGCATTTTTCCACGTTGTCAGGCCCATATTCGGTTTCGTGCTGCCTGCCCGGTCATAGATGATCTCCGCTGCGGTATGCTTTGTAATTGCGTAATGCAGCTTATTTTGCACTGTGGCGAAAAACTCTTTTGTAACAGGACTGTCCACATCATAGTCTGCGCTGCATTGGGAGTATATGTCCGTGATTTTCTGATAAAAGCGCCGTTCACTGGCGCGAATGTCACGGATGCGCTCTAACTGTTCTTCAAAATAATCTTTCCCGAAGAAGTTCTGCGGCTCTTTCAGGCGCTCATCGTCCATGACATAGCCCTTGATAATATACTCCTTCAATATCCTGTTTGCCCAGATGCGGAACATGGTGGCCTTTTTGGAGTTTACCCGATAGCCGACCGCAATGATCGCATCCAGATTATAGTATCTCGTGGGATAATTTTTCCCGTCAGCCGCAGTTGTTTCCAAAACGGAAACAACTGAATCCTCCCTCAATTCACCGGAGGCAAAGATGTTCTTCAAGTGTTTTGAGATGGCTGCTTTCTGCACTTCAAACAGCTCCGCCATCTTTGCCTGTGTCAGCCACAAATTTTCCTGATATAGCAGAATTTCAACCTTGACATCTCCGTTATCGGTCTTATAAAACAAAATTTCTCTTGTTTCATACGGGGTAAGCGCCATATTCTCATCCATTGTCTTTATCCTCCCGGCTCTTTGCCCGTGTTTTATAGACATTATACTGATTCTTGCACCGGGCGCTGCAAAATGCGGAATTGGCCCGGCTGCCGAGGAACACCTTCTGGCAGTGCTTGCACAGCCGCAGGGGTTTCGCATCGTCCACAAGCATGAAGCTGAACATCATCTGGATGCCCAGCAGCAACGAATGGAAGTCCCAATAGATGGTCGGTTTCTCCAGCAGTTCAATATGATAAGTAGGCGCAATGCCGCCGAAGGCAGCCATGGCCTTGCGGTAAAGATTCCTTGTATCCTCGTCAATGCTGTCGTAGTCGTTGTAGTACAGAATGGATGTGGTCAGCGTGAACGCCCAATCCTTGAACTGCTGCGCTACCCAGTCATACGGCTCAGCATACTCCCGCTGGAAGCTCATGTTCTTCGCCATCGGCTCATCCATGAAGGTCATCGTCAGGGCAATCATCGTTCTGTCATTGGAGACATTCCAGTTGGATTCCACGCCTTTTTTCACTACATCCAGCTCGTCAAAGGGATAGAACAGAGCAAGGTAATCCTCTGTCGCCATGCTTTCTTCCTTGATGAAGTGATTCTTCGGCAGATAGACTGACTCATAGTCCATAAAGGACGGCGTGGTGGGCAGCGCCGTCATCAGCCCCAACAGGCCGTAATGGGTCACAAAGGCCATGATTGCCTTTTCCACCTCGTCCTCCAGACTGCGGTTCATCATCAGCATTCCCACATTCAGCGCCTCCAGCACCATCTCGGAGGATTCCTTCAGCGGGTTATATACATCGGGCTTTGCCGTTTTCTCCGGCGTAATATAGCGTTTTCCGTCCTTGCCGATCTTGATCTCATAGCGGTCATACCGCACCCAGTGGGAACGGGACTGCGCAAACAGATTGTTCATAACGCTGTTCCTCTCAATTCGTAATCCATCTATATATTAACCATATTACTATTGTATCAACCGTCCTTGGCATCGTCAAGGGCAGCTTTCTTTTTTCAAAAACAGTTCCGATTTACACCCCGTATTTCTCCTATTGGTGAGAAGTAATTTGATGTACAGTTACTCGGATTACTTTCTCAACGCAGAACAAAGGAAAAGGAGGAACGCAGAGCGCGGCAACGCCATGGAAAAGAGATATGACACATTCGGCTTACAATCGCCGGAACCACAATCAGTATACCAAAATACGATGAGTTTTTCAAGGAGGGACAGTATGGAGCAGAACAAACGAGAACAGTTTATCATCCGTCGAATCGGCGGCACCACCTACAAGGTCAGAGTCGTGTTCAACGAAAGCGGCGGCGAGACCATGGAGGATAAAATTTTACGGATTGTACGCAATGATATGGTTATAAGTGACGGAACCTGTGGTATAATGGAGACACCACAAATGAGCCGACAGTCTGAAAGGAGCGCATCATGAGCGTGAAACAGACTGAAAGCAAAATTACCGCTCTCTATGAGCGGCTGAGCCGTGACGATGACAACGCCGGGGATAGTAATTCCATCGTGAATCAGAAAAAATATCTTGAAAGCTATGCCCAGCAGAGGGGCTACACCAACTGCCGACACTATACGGACGACGGCTGGAGCGGCGGCAATTTCGAGCGCCCGGCATGGAAGCAGCTCATCGCAGATATTGAGGCAGGCAAAGTTGCCCATGTGATCGTCAAGGATATGAGCCGGGCGGGGCGTGACTATCTGCAAACTGGCTTTTACACGGAGGTATTCTTCCGGCAGCACGGTGTTCACTTTGTCGCCATCGCCAACAGCGTGGACAGTGACGACCAGAACAGCAATGAGTTTGCCCCCTTCCTCAACATCATGAACGAATGGTATCTGCGCGACCTGAGCCGCAAGCAGAAAACCGCCATTCGTGTCAAAGGGGAATCTGGCAAGCCCACCACCAACTGTGCCATCTATGGCTACAAGAAAGACCCGGAAAACAAATACCATTGGCTGATCGACGAGGAAGCCGCCGCCGTGGTGCGGCGTATTTTCCGATTGACCATCGAGGGCAAAGGTCCCTACGATATTGCCCGTATTCTTTTTGAGGATAAGGTGGAAACACCTGCTGTGTACTTCGGCAAGCAGGGCAAGGGCATCTGGAAAAGCAAAGAGGAATTTTCCAATCCCTATAACTGGAGCGGCTATGTCGTGGGACAGATCCTCTCCAAGCCGGAGTATATGGGGCATACGGTGAATTTTCGCTCCCACAAGCAGTCCTATAAAGATAAAAACGCCGTGATGAATCCCAGGAAGGATTGGCTGATCTTTGAGGATACCCACGAGGCCATCGTGGATAAGGAAACATGGGAGCTTGCGCAAAAGCTCCGCAAGACGCCAAAGCGCATCGACACGCTGGGTGAAGCGAATCCGCTGACCGGCCTTTTGTACTGCGCCGATTGCGGCGAGAAGATGTATAATCACCGTTCCAGAGGCGGTACGGAGAATAATCCGTACCCATCCGACTTTTTCGACTGCTCTGCCTATACCTTGGCGCATCAGAAACGGACAAGTGCCTGTTTTGGTCACTACATCTCCACCAAGGCACTGCGCACCCTGATTCTGGACACCATCCGCGCCGTCAGCACCTTTGCAATTTCCAATCAGGCGGCGTTCATGGAAAAGGTGCGCTCCGCCTCCCAGCTTCAGCAGGCGGAGGCGGCCAAGGATGCCAAGCGAAAGCTGAGCAAGGACAAAAAGCGGATTGCCGAGTTGGACACCATCATCAAAAAGCTCTATGAATCCTTTGCCGTCGGGCGTATCACCGATGAGCGCTTCGACAGTCTGCTGGCGGATTACGAAGCAGAGCAGAAAGCGCTGCAAGTCTCTGTCGCAGAAGAGGAAGAAAAGCTGTCCACTTTCGCAGAGGACACCGCCCGTGTGGAGCAGTTTCTGGAGCTGGCAAGGAAGTACACCGATTTTTTCGAGTTGACCACGACCATGATCAATGAGTTTATTGAGAAAATCATCGTCCACGCCCCAGAGCGTATCGACAGCGACCGGGTGCAGGAGGTGGAAATCCACCTTCGGTTTATCGGACAGTTTGAGCTACCCGCACCGGAGCTGACCGAGGAAGAAATCAAGCGACATCGCATTAAAAGCCGGGAACGGTATCAGAAAATCAAGGCTGGTGAACACGCTGTCGGTCAGCCTTTCATGCTGGCCTGCAAGTGCTACGGGCAGGAATTTGAATCCAAGCGGACAAATACCCTGTTCTGCGGCCCCAACTGCCGGGCAAAATTCTACCGGCAGGAGGCGGCAGAAAGCCGTAGCCGGGCGTGTACCTGCGAAAACTGCGGCAAGGAGTTTATCACAACAAGGTCAGATGTGAAATATTGCAGTGACGATTGTCGGTATGCAGCACAGATCAAGCGGCAGGGCGCACAGAAGAAAGCCTTGCGAGAAGCTAAGAACGAGAAAGAAGCGAAAACAGAATAAGAAAGACGCAGACGGCGGCTTGCCCCACATCGGGCAGGCCGCCGTTTTGGCGCAGAAATGGAGGTATCATGCGCATTTTTGAAATCGTAAAAGAGAATGTCAATCTGCGGGAGGCGGCAGAGCTGTACGGGATCGATGTGAACGGGTATGGAAAAGCTCTCTGCTCCTTTCACAACGACCGGCACCCCAGCCTGTATGTGGCCGACGACCACTATTATTGCTTCGCCTGCGGGGAACACGGAGACGTGATCGACTTTGTAGGCAGGCTATTTCAGCTATCGCCGTATGATGCGGCACGGAAGCTGATGGCAGATTTTCATCTCAGCCCGGACAAGCCGCCCAGCGCAGCAGCGATCCACGCAAAGCATATCCGAACAGAAGCACAGCAGCTCATGGAAAACGAGCGGCTGTGCTTCTGTTCGGTCGGATTACGCCCGTGTACTGCGGGACTGGAAGGTGCGGTATGCGCCGCAGTCGCCTGACGAGCCTGTTCATGCACGGTTCGTAGAAGCCTGTCACAAGCTCGATGAGACGGAATACTATCTGGACATTCTGTGCGCCGGAGATTCCCACGAACGCGCCGAGGTGGTGCGGCAGCAGATGGCGGATGGAAAGCTGGAAGAGCTGCGGCAAAGATTAGAGGAAATTCACAAGGAGGACGAAAATGACAACAACACCGCAGGCGTGGCCTGACTGGTATGACGGCAGACACATCAATGAGGTGCTGTTCTGCCAGCAGTTTTTGGACAAACACCCCATGAAATGTGTGCGCGGGCGGCTGTTCACGGTGGATGGGCTGATTGAGGACGAGGGACAAATCGGCAATCTCATTCTGGAGAAAATCTCCGGAGTTCTGACCTCCGGGCTGTCCAAAGTTGTGACAAATCTGCTTGCCAGCATCAAGCTGCAAGCGTATTCGCCGCCGCTGCCCATTGAAACAGATCGCATCCATGTTGCCAACGGAACGTATTTCATGGACGGCAGCTTCACCGCCGACAAGAGCTACTGCAACAACCGATTGACCGTCTCTTATAATCCCAATGCACCTGCACCAAACCGCTGGCTGCAATTCCTATCCGAACTGCTGCAACCGGAGGATATTCCCACCTTGCAGGAGTTTTTGGGTTACTGCCTGCTGCCCACCACTAAGGGGCAGAAGATGCTCATGCTCATCGGCAAGGGCGGCGAGGGTAAAAGTCGCATCGGGCTGGTTATGCGCTCGCTGCTGGGCGACAGCATGAATACCACCAGCATCCAGAAGGTGGAGAGCAACCGGTTCTGCCGTGCGGATTTGGAAAACAAACTCCTGATGGTAGATGATGATATGGACATGAGCGCCCTACCTAAGACCAACTATATCAAATCCATCGTCACATCCGAGTGCAAGATGGACATGGAACGCAAGGGCGTTCAGAGCTATCAAAGCCAGCTCTATGTGCGTTTTCTCTGTTTCGGCAACGGTGCGCTGACGGCTTTGCACGACAAGTCCGACGGTTTCTTTCGCCGCCAGATCGTGCTGACCACCAAAGACCGGCCCGCAGGCAGAGCGGACGATCCGTTTCTGGTGGATAAGCTGATGCGGGAGAAAGAGGGTATCTTCCTCTGGTGTCTGGAGGGATTGCACCGGCTGATTGGAAACAACTATCAGTTCAGCATTTCGAGCAAAGCCAGAGAGAATATGGAGACGGTCAAGCGCAGCAGCAACAACGTGATCGAGTTCCTGCAATCTGAGGGTTATATCCGCTTTCGGGCAGACAGTGAAGCCAGCTCCAAGGCGATCTATGAAGCCTACACAAGATGGTGCGATGATAACGCGCAGAAGCCTATGTCTGCCAACCTTGTCAGCTCTGAGCTTGCACAAAATGAGCAGCTTTACAATGTGGAGGCCACCAACAATGTCCATGTCGGCGGCAAGCGGGTGCGCGGGTTCATGGGCATTGAGGTGGTCAATCCGCCGCCGTATTAAAAATGAGAAACGGACTTCAAAACTGCCGTACACGCCGTACACTCTGTACGGCTGTTTTTGATTCCATTCTTAAAAACCGCTTTTGCTTGTGCTTGCCGTGGAGTATTTCACGGTGGAGTGTAAAATCTGACGTCGAATCGGCGGCTGGTACGCAAAACCGGCGTACAGAAGCGTACACAAGAGAGCTTTTCTGTACCGAGCCGTACACCGTCGGCTCAATTTTGCAGCATAAAAATCAATGCTCGTGAAATCCGTGAAGATTTTCGCCGCAAGCCGAACGCACTGCACCATCCGGTGATTTACCGAAGCGTGAAGCCGCTGCACCAGACTGCGGCATATCCTGCCGCTCTGTATGTTCTCATGCCGAACGATGAAGCCGATGGGGCGCAGTTGTGAACAGGGCATCACGGACGGAAATCTGAGCGGATTTGCGGTATGGCAGATTTTTCACCGCAAAGCGCACACAGTTCACTTACTCAAAAACCAATATCACGAAAAATGGAGGTAAAAATTGATGAAATCCAATCTGAGAAATGAGATCAAGTCGTACATCGTCCGTCAAGGAATGACCATGCAGGAGGTAGTCGATCTGCTACGGGACGAACACAGCTGGTCTGACAGCGTTTCCAACCTGTCCAATAAGCTCCAGCGGGAATCCCTGCGCTACATCGAGGCCGTCCAGCTTGCCGATGCGCTGGGCTATGAGATCGTCTGGCAGAAACGAAAGTAAGGAGGATGTTCACATGACAGATGCAGAAAAGAAGCTGTTGCAGGCGCAGCACCGATTGGAGGAAGCGCAGGCGCGGGACCGTGTCAAGGAGCGCAAAGCGAGGACGCGCAGACTCATTCAGGAGGGCGCGATTCTGGAAAAGGTGCTGCCGGAGATTCAAGCTATTGAGCTACCTGAGCTGGAGGGGTATCTTTCACGGAAGCTGGGAAAACAAATCTAAATTTCAGATAGGAGGTCTCCGGGAAACCGGGGGCCTTCCTCTTTTTCTCCCGAAGGGCGAAGGGCGCACTTACTCACCACCCCAAAGGGGCGGTGGTACTTGCCGTTGGCAAGCCGTGCGTTCTCCGAGGGGGATGTCGCTTTCTGCGGAAAGCGACAGACAATGCCACAGCATTTGCGGATGCTGCTGTCATCGTCTGCGCAGACCTGCCACCGGCAGCTTTGCCGCAGAGATGGACGGGCATTCTGCCCGTCCATTTTCTCTTTGCAAAAGAGAAACAGAAAAAAGAAAACGAGGTAAACGAACAATGGCAATTTATCATCTGGAAGCGAAGGTGGTCAGCCGGGGCGCAGGACGCTCCGCCGTGGCCGCCTCCGCTTATCTAAGCTGTTCTCGCCTCTACAACGATTACGACGGGATACAGCATGACTACACAAAAAAACAGGGGCTGGTCTGGCAGCAGGTTTTCTTGCCGGAATACGCCTCGCAGGAATGGAAAGACCGTGAGCAGCTATGGAACGCCGTAGAGGAAGTGGAGACTGCGAAGGACAGCCAGTTGGCGCGGGAATTTGTCGTTGCCCTGCCCATAGAGTTGAACCGTGGGGAACGGATTGACTTGCTGCAAGAATTTATCCGGGAACAGTTTGTATCAGACGGGATGTGTGCTGATGCTGCCATCCATGACACCGATGGTCACAATCCCCACGCCCACATTCTGCTGACGGTGCGCCCGCTGGATGAACGAGGCAAGTGGCAGTACAAGACCGAGAAAGAATACTTCTGTATGAAAAACGGCGAGAAATGTGGCTTCACCGCCGCCGAGTTCAAAGCTGCGCAAAATGATGGCTGGGAGAAGCAGGCCCCTTATAAGGTCGGCAAAAAGAAGGTGTATATGATACCGTCTGCTGCCGAGGCACAGGGACTTGTTCGCGCTGACAAGCATCCCAAAAGCACCCGCTACGGCAGGCAGAATCCCATCTCTGAACGCTGGAACAGCGAGGAACAGCTTGCGGCATGGCGGGCAGCATGGGCAGATGTGTCCAACCGTTATCTGGAACGAGCCGGGCGAGAGAAACGCATTGACCACCGAAGCAACGCCGCACGGGGGCTGGATGAGATTCCTACCATCCATGAAGGTGTGACAGCGCAGGCGTTGACGCGCAAGGGAATCATCTCTGACCGCTGCGAACTGAACCGGCAGATCAGGGCAGACAATGCGCTGCTGCGTGAATTGAAAGCTGAAATTAAGAAGCTGGCCGCACTGGTCATCCGTACTGTCCCCGCCATTGCGGAAGGGCTGGAAAAGCTGCGCAGCCGTGTGCTGATCTTCTGTTATCAGATTTCGCATATTCGCAGCGGCAAAGCGCATGTTCAAAAATCCCTTGCCGTATGGAAGCCGGAGCTGGAGCGTTACACCGGTCTGGTGCAGCAGATCAAGGAAAAGAGCAAGGAGCGCAAAGCGCTGGTTGCAGAGAAAAAGGAATTGCCAATATACCATGTGAAGCGTCACAAGACGCTGGCTGTTCGCATTGCCGAGCTAACGGAAGAATTGGAGGAGCTGCGTTCCGAAAAGGCAGCGGAAAGGCAGTTGGAGGAAACCTTGCAGAAAAAACCTTCTGTTGGCTTACTGCTCAACGCCAAGCAAGAAACGTTGCGCCTGCTCGGAGAAAATGAGGAAGAATGGCAGGCGCGACAACTCATTGCTCACAAAAGGCAGGAGCAGCATCGAAATTCAATCAGCAAACGAAAAAGAAGTGACCCTGAGCGGTAATCATGTAAAAGGCGGCGGCTCTTACGAGTCGTCGTCTCTATACATGGGCATGTCGTTGAGCGTTGTGCAGATCGTTCCACAGGAAGATTATTGCAGATATCATATGTCGTTCATGTTGTGTTAATTCCTGCTTTTTTCTTGTAATCAATCCATCCGTGCAATATGAATCAAAATGGGTATCAGAGCGCAGCATTTGAATGCTTCTCTCTGATGCCCTTTTACGATATAGTTTCTTTTACCGCGGCAACAGCGATTACCGGTTACCGGAATTCCAGCGTCTCTTTCTGCAACACTGCACTCCTTTTGATTAGCATTTTTTTCTCCGCACCTCTTGCAAACCAGAAAGAAGCGCGGTATAATATGACCAGAAGAACTAAAGTGGTCATATTTAAGGAGGCGTGGGCTTGGCTTTTACCGATTACGAGACTGAGCAGCTCCGCAAGGCCTTGCTGAAGGAAACGAGACATTGTGCTGTCACGCTGGGGATGAAGAAAACCTCCGTGGATCAGCTGACGAAGGCGGTCGGCATTGCGAAGGGCTCGTTCTATAAATTCTACGAATCCAAGGAAATGCTTTTCTTCGCGGTTTTGGAGAACGTTCACTCCGAGCTTTACGGAGTGGCTGAACATGCACTGAGCGAAGCAAACGGCTTGCCGCCGTCGGAGCGTGCGGCAAAGGCGGTCCTTGCCGTCTGCTGGCGGCTGTCTGATACCGGCGACATGGCTTTCCTTGAAAACGATGCGAAGCTGCTTTTGCAGAGACTGCCGGAGGATGTCAAAAACGTGCATTACCACGATG
>OLQT01000406.1_pt1 | contig 32461 bp, 46 predicted proteins | sample 1672651 | NCBI WGS metagenome assembly OLQT01 (sample SAMEA3136709, study PRJEB25190) | human gut metagenome | biome: human gut; feature: human-associated habitat; material: faeces | place: Austria | collected 2013 | reverse complement strand
CCGGTTTTGGAGACCGGCGCTCTTCCAGAATGAGCTAAGACGGCATGAAAAAAGCGCCCCTGCCCGGACGGGCAAAGACGCTTTCGATATTTGGTTGTTAGATGCCGGGGACGATTTCCTTAACACCCTTTGCAAATGCAGCGGCCTTTTTCATCAGGCTGTTTTCCTGAAGATATTCAAGCCCCTGCAAGGTGATATGCGGTTCCATGGGCGGCTCGATGCGCTCCGGCTGGCGAATGTAGCGAACGATGTTCAGGCCCTCAATGAACCCAGCCTTCTGAAGCTGAATCAGGAGAGCCTGAAAGCGGTTCGGATTCGTACCGAAGCGCTCGGCAGTAAAGCCAGCGCAATCGAACTCCTCAAAGTCCATGCTTTGCTGCAAATACTTCAAAATGCGGTAGATGATACGAAAATCTTCCATGATAACACCTCAACCCTTTCTGTTCGCAATCAATTTGCAATACTCGCCATATAAACGCTTCTGTTCGGCTCGTTCGGCATCAATTTCAGACGTGGAAATAATTCCTCTACTAGGAACAGAGTGGGTGCGTTTATACTCAGCAACAAGGGAACGTTCTCGCTGAACGCTTTTCTTAGTAAGCTGATCTATCTGTTCCAGTGTGTAGCTCATTTCCGTTTCTCCCTGTGGTAGCATTTCAAACCAAGCCGACGGCAGGTTTCGTCAATAATGACGTGCTGGATGTTTTCTTCGTAGTCATCGAATCCATAGCCACGGCTTGCCATCACGGCGTTCTGTTCCTCACGAACTTCCTCACACACGGTTTCCCACTGCTCAAAGGTGATTTCTCGCGGAACAGCAAATTGATACCTGTATTTGTAGTCCACAGCTTCCATGATGCGGGTGCCATCGGCAAATGCTGCCGGGATGTCTGTATCGGTGCTGAAGGAATATTGTGTGGTATCTGGCGGGTGTGTGTGGATGTTGTAGCTCCCTTTCAGTTTACCACCCAGATACGAGCAGTCAACCCCTCGGGGATTATTGTCGGTCATATAATGGACTTCACCGTTGCGGGTGATGACCATCATATTCTCGACTTTGGAATTGGCATAGCTGCTGCAGAATGAATCCTTAAGGGCTTCCACTTGCTTGGTGTCTTTCAAATCGACTTTTCCCAGGAATTTATGAACTGTTTCGCCGCTCTGCCCAGAGGAGCCACCGCTGCCACGCTGGTTGGGCAACATTGAATCAAGCTTCTTCGCCGCCCACGTTGCCCGGCTGCTCTGGCTTCTGCCAAAGCCTGCAACACTGGTGCGGGCACTGTCTGCCCTTCCGCCGGTGGCGCTGATAAAGTCAGACAGCTCCTGACGGGCCTGCCGGAGCTTTACCGCGCTGGCGGTGGTATCGGCCCCGGCGGCATCCTCAGCCAGATACCGGCGCTTGTACTTGCGCACGGTGCGCTCCCGGGCCCGCTGCATCTGGCTGATCTCGTACCGGGTGTACTTGCCACCGTTGTACTCGATGTCCCGGGCGTTCAGGGCTTCCAAGCTCTCCTGCGTCCATGCAGGCGGTGCACCCAGCTCCGGGAAGATGGAAAAGAAGGTGTGACGGCAGTTCCAGCCGCACAGCCCTGCTCCGGTGCCGTAGCCGGTGGCGGCCTCGAAGTCCGGGTAATGCTTGCCCATGTAGTCCACAGCGCCGCCCCGGTGGAACTGCCTGCCCTGCCACTCAGCGTGGGAAGGCCGGGCCCCGCCGTGGGCCGTGGTCTCGAAGAACTCAACCCCCATCTCGTCGGCCCGGGCCACTTGCAGCTTTGCGCCGGTCTGATTCACACCAGTCAGCACCGCCCGGCGGGCGGCAACTTCCAGCGTGTCGGTGTGGCCGGTGGGGTAGGTGACGTACTTCATGGTGTCGGCCAGACTGTCCACCGCGCCCTTGATGGCGCTCTTGTAGTCGAACGCACCGCTGCTCACCTTGAGATGGGCGCGGTCGAGGGCGGCTTCAAACTGGCCGCTGACGGTGTTGGCCGTGGTGGTAGTCAAGTTGTGGAAGGTCCCCGCCGTCTGCTGGTAACCCGCATTGAGTAGGGCCTGCAGGGTGGCATTGTCGGCAAAAGGCGTGGGTTCCTTGCCGTAGTGATAATAGATCTCGTCCTCGGCTTCCATGGCCCGGGTGGCCGCTTCCTGCATGAGCCGCCGGATCTCGGCTTCGCTCTTGCCGGTGTAGCGGGCCAGCTTCTTTACCACGTCCTGCCGGACAGCTTCCACCTGCTGGTATCGCCACAGCTGCCAGTGGGCCGTGGGGGTCAGGGTGTCCATTTTGGAGATGCGCCGGGCCACGTCTCGCAGGATGTCATCCTCGACCTGCTGCCAGAGCAGCACAAGCCGGTCGGGTGCGTGGTCGAGATAGTCCGGGGCCAGCATCAGGCACCCCCGCCGAAGCTCAGCTCAGGCTGTTTGTTTTCGTCAGCAGCTTCCTGCGCCAGTTTGCGGGCATCCTCTTCACTGACCCCGTACCGGGCAGACAGATACTTGTACCGGGGCAAAAGGCCGCTCAGGGCATCGTCCCGCATCTGGCTCATCCGGGTCTCGGCATCGGTGATGTAGCTGTCGTCCCAGTCCACAGAGATGGGCGTTTCGGGGTCCACCGCCGCCCTCTGCAGGTTCTTTGCTGCCCACAGGATGGCCCGCACGATGCCCACCAGCGCCCCCTCGATGGGAATCTGGTTCTTATTGGCGCTGGCCACCAGATCCTGACGGCTGCCGTTGTACTCGGTGGCCGTGGTGACATTGCCCAGCTCGAAGTTGTACCGATGACAGCCCAGGCCGCACTTGAAGCTGAACAGGTTCAGCATATCCTGCACAGCCTTGTGGTTCTGTTCCACCCGCAGGTCAGGGTTGTATTCGTGGTATTCGCTGGACTGGTCGAGGCTCCCTTCCTTTTGGGGCAGGGTGACGAACTGGCTCTGCACATCGTCATCGGGCGGAATAGAGTGCTCCACGCCCTCTTGGTCCACCACCTTGCGGCAGATGTCCGCAGAGTAGAAGATCTTCTTGTGGCCCAGCCGGATATCCTCCCGGTAGTTGTCAAAGGCAAGGTCGATGCCCTGGGCCTCGGCCAGCGCTTCGGCAAAGACGCTCATGCCCAGCCCTGTGCCGCCGTCAAGGTTCTTGACTGCTGCCGGGCTGAACAGGGCAAACCACGGGGGAGAACCATCAACCGTGATGCTTTCTGCCGTGCCCGGCGGGGCCTGCAGCGCTTCAAACACCGGAGCGCCCGAAACTCCATCCGTTACCCGGAACCACTCGTTGCGGATGGTGCGCGTTTCGGTGTTGCCGGTGTGGGTCTGCAGATAGACCGCGGGCTTGCCCTCCATCATGCACTCGGAGACAAAGGCTGCTTCGGTCACGATGCCCCGTTCCACACGCAGGGGCAGGATGCAGGAAGCCGGGTCATAGTCCAGCTTCAGGCGGGTATCCGGGCCGGGAACAGCTTTCCCTTTTACGACAGTCAGGTTCTCGGCACTCAGTACAAAGGCACCGGTGCCGGACCAGTAGGCCTGTTCCACCAGAGCGTTGGCATTGCGCCAGAAGTGCAGCTCCCGGAGCAGGCCGCCCACCTGCTGCTCATCGTCGCCCAGCAGATACCGGGCGGTGGCAGCATCCTTGATCTGAAAGGTGGTGCGGTCGTTCAGAAGCAGGTTTGCCCAGTCCTCGCAGACCCGTTTCGGCATCCGCAGGGAGGCAATGGGGCGCTTCTTGGTGCCTTTTGCGTATTCAGCGGCACGGGTGTGCACCTTGGGCACGCTGCCCTGCCACCACTGCCGCCAGGTCTCGATGTAGCCGTAGTAGTCGGCATCGATGGCCCACCCGCGCGTCTTGTTCAGGTAGTTCAGAAATGCGGTGATGTTCATGTGTTGGTCAACCTCTTGAAATCGCGCTCGATGGTGTACTCGTAAGCGTCCAATGTGTCGATATCGGTGCTGCCGTCATCCAACCGCTCGTCCATGCCGGGGTGCTTGCCACTGTACAGGGCTGTGGCAAGGGCATCCCGGAGGGTGGCCGCCTCAGGCAGCAGCCAGAACCGCCCGCCGCCCATCAGGATGCAGGTCAGGCGGATGCGGTCATTGATGCGGATCTTGGCACTGTTCTCCACCCGGTCGGCCAGCCAGCTGAGCTTGCAGCGCCGGAGCCTTGCCCGGATGTGATTGATGAGGGTCTGCTCCGCACTGTCGCAGAAGATAAATTGGATCTCGCCCCAGCGGGCAAAGACAGCCATGCAGAACTCAAGCAGCCTGTCGGCCAGAAAGTCGGCATCCTGCGCCACCGGGTCGATGCGCTGGGAAGCCAGCCCTACCACGCCGGACCAGCCCGGCAGGATGGCCGTTGCCACAAAGGCGTGTTTGGAGCCGTTGCCGCCAAAGTCCACCCCGATGCGCACCCGCCACGGGTGCAGCGGTTTGTCCACAGGCCAGAAAAAACGCCCATCTCCGGCGGCAAGGCTGTCGGCCAGCAGGCGGTAGATCACGCCGTTGGCGGCCATCCACTGCCCCAAGATAAAGCGGTTATAGTAGACCGTGCCGGTGTATTCTTTTTTCAGATCGGCCACGAACTGGGCCGGAAGTGTAGGGTTATCGTCGATGGTATACGCCTGACAGTAGATGTCAGCGTCACTGTCCAGAAACTTCTTGAACCAGTGAGTGGGGCTTTCCGGGTTGCAGGTGCCGTCAAAATGGGAGTGGGGGCAGGAAAGGCGGCTTTTCAACATCTGGAACACGCCTTCGTCCCATGTGGTGATCTCGTCACCGTAGACGTACTCAAAGGCAGCGCCCTGGATGCGGGCGATGTGTTTCTTGTTGTCAGCGCCGAGGACATAGACCTTCTTGCCGAACAGCTGCACCACGTTGCCTGCTGCCGAGGTGCGGATCACACCTACAAGGTCGGGACCCCAGAGCTCCCGCATCAGGGACAGCACATTGCGCTCCAGTGTGCCCAGGGTGTTGCCCATGAGCACCAGCAGGCCCTCGCCCCGGGCCGCGCAGATCCGCTTTGGGATGGTCACAGCGCAGTCCAGGTAGGTCTTGCCGCTTCGGGTGGCCCCGGTCTTGACGTTCCACCGGTGGGAACAGTTGCGCAGGTACTCCTGCTGAAACTCAGTCAATGGCACTGTCCACACCTCCCAACAGCTCCTTGGCCTTTGCCAGAGCATCCGCGCCTGGGTCTTCCTGTACGGTCTCCTCACCCAGCATTTTCAACAGGACATTGGCTGCCCTGGCATCGCCCTGCTTGGCAGCGGTTGCAATGCCCATGACCACGCTCATCTGGTTGTCCACGTCCTCCGGGTCAATCTGGTCCCGCAGCATGGCATTCACCCGGCGGCGGTCGGTCTCCGGCAGGCTCAGGTAGTAGTCAGCCGCCTGACGCATGGACCGTTTGCGGCGGCGGGCCGCACCGGATGCAATGCCGCCCTTCTGGGCGATCTCTCTCTGTTCGCTCTCCGTTCGTTCATTGAACGGAATGAGATTCTTTTCATTCGACACGTCACCACCTCTCTCGTCGTCAGGGTACAAAAAAGCCGCCCCTCAGGACGGCAGAAAATAGCATAAAAAATCCCTGCATGTTTCCATGCAGGGCAATTGACGCACATCCAGCGGGAAAATACCTGAAACCCGCCTGTGGATTCCGGTGCCTCCGGCGTATGTGGGGAGGTCAGAGGGCGGGCAAGGAGATCCCGCCACCCACCACATGAGCTTCCGGTGGGGAGTATGTAGCCCCATGCGTCAGGCTGTACCGCCTACGGGGTCGGCGGCGAATTGGAACCGCCCTCGGAATCGAACCTTCCACGACTACACTCGTGAACGCGCACCACATTGCGCTCAGGCGGCATAATAGAAGCAGCTCGCAGAACGTGATGTCGGACGGGCACATTCTGGAAGCTGCCATGGCATCGGTCTGCCTTTCGGCTTTGCCGATGGTATCGTTATAACACGGTTAAGCGGACATGCGCGGCCATAATTGCGGAGGAATGGCATTCGTTGGAATGTTCAGGGCCTCCACAGCCTGCCGATGTAGACGACGAAAATGCCGGTCACTGACGCGGAGTTTGTCAGCAACCTGTCCACGATGCAGGCCATCAATGTAGCACAGTTCCAAAAGGTCTACCAGAAGAGGGTCTTCGAGTTCTGCGATGACCTTACGGATGGTGTAACACAACTCCTGACTGCGCTGAATTTCATGGCACAGCTGGTGCTGGTAGGCATCCATCATTTCAATGGCACGGCCAGTCTTATCGCCAGAACATCCAGAACTGACAATAGGGCTGAGTACCTGGGTGACGCTTTCGGCCTGGTCTTTCGCTTCGCGGATACGCCGGACAAGAATTTTCTGGCGGCGAAGTGATACCTGATACAGCTTCAGCCACTCACATTTCTGGATATATGTCATTCTGTACTCCCTCCTTCCAGCACCCTCAGTAGCCCTTCCACGTCATACCGCCAGTGAACGCGCAGCAGGTGCTGCTCCACCTCGATGCCGTTCAGGGCGGCCCACTGCCATGGAATGCTCTTGCGGGTCTGGGTGTTCATGTACTCCAGCACAGCGCTGGCCGGTACGGCAAAGGTGCGGTTGACCTTGCCCCGGTAATTGATGACCACATGGGCGGTCTGGCCTTTGAAGGATGCTGCATGGGCCATATCGGTGATGTGTTTGAGCTTGTGGTACTTCTGCCGCTCCCGGTCGAATCGGCCCAGGATCTTTTCCAGTGGGATGCTGGGCGTTTCGATGGTTTTGAGCTCGAAGTAATGGTGCATAGGGTAGCGGTACACGTCGAAGTCGCAGATGTTATCAATGGAGAAACTCAGGTTCTCGTTGCCGCCGTAATAGGTGGCAGCGCTGTCTTTCAGTCGATAGCACCAAGCATCCTTCGGCATGGAGCTTTTCCAGTCTGCCTCGAACTGTTTTCCGGTGTTCAATTGGTTCTCCTTTCGTCGGAGGCTGCCCAATGCCCGGCCGGCTGTCGGGTCGGGGTAGTGCTCATGGTTCCGGTACATTGGAATCCTCCTTTTTCTTGGTGAGCGGACGGCGACGGGCTGCGTTTTTTAGAAAATCATTCCCGCTGGGTTCCGGCCTGTCCACCCGCCTATTGCGTCCTGCTCCAATGGGGTTCGTCATGCGGTACTCCTCGGCAGACCTACAGCCCTGGGTTTCGGCCTCGATCAGAGCCTTCCGCACATAGGCCCAGCTATGTGCCCCGGCATCAATGCACTTGCGCAGGATCACCCGCGCCAGTTCCTCGCCCAGTCGGTCAGCGTATCCTGTCAGCTCTCTTTTCCCAGAGGCACTCAGCTTGCCGATATCCTGTTCAAACTCTGATACCAAGGGTGAGGTCGTCGGTCGTTCGGTCGGCTCCGGCGCAGCCGCAGACGACGACTTGTTAGCTTGTTGGTTTGTTAGACTTGTTAAGTTGTTGTCGGCAGCCTGTCGCTTGCCTGTCGCTTGCCTGTCACTTTGCCTGTCACTGCCAACAAGCGAAGCATAGTTTTCTATCGTGACAATGCTGTATTTTGAGCCTGTTTTGACTGTCAGATAGCCTGTCGCCTGTAAATGTTCTAAGCTTGTCCGGATGTTCCGAACACTCAAATCAAGCTGTTTTGCCAGTTGAGATTGGCTTGTAACCAGCTGCCCGGGCCTGATGCTAATGCCCTGCCACTGCTTTTCCTGCCAGTTGGCGGTGAGTAGCAGATGGAAAAACAGGCGGGCAGTGTTGGGCTCTGAATACCATTCCCAGTCAGTCAGACCGCGGGGAAAGGCAACAAAGCCACGGGATGGGTCAATGCCCACGGTCTGAACTCCTTTCTGGTGTGGTTAAAACGGCAGGTCATCCGCATCATCGTCGATGAGGGCATCTGCTTCCGGGGTGCCTGCGGCGGGCCCGGCAGGCGCTGCCGCCTGAGAGACGCGGGGAGCATAGTCGGCCAGGTCTTCGCCGGGATACATCTGCCCACCGGAAAGGCTGGTCTGCACCGGGGCAGGCTCATCAAAGGGCGTTGGCTCCTGAGTGAGCGCTGGTTCGGGCGGTGCCGGGGCCTCTGTGCAAAGGTCAATGAGGTTCTGCATCCACCGGAAGATCACCATGCCGCCAGGCTGAATGTCGTCGGCATCCACGTCGTAATAGGTCTTGCCGTTATACTCCCGGCTCTTGAGCTCCCGGGCAAAGACAGTGACGGCATCGCCCTTCAGCAGCAGCCCGTCCCACTTGTCCAGCCCGTGCCAGACGTTGACCTGAACATACAGGCCCTCCCAGTTGCCGGTGCCGGTCTTGACGCTGTGTGCCTTCACGTCAAACTTGAGTACCTGCTTCTGGCCCACGTCCTTGAGCACAGGGTCTTTGGCGAGAGTTCCGTGGAGAAGTACGCCGGTCTTGTGGGTCAGGATCACGATTCATCACCCCCGGCAAAGGGGTCGTCTGCGCTGTCAGCGTCCTCCACGGTCAGAGCATCGGCCTGTTCAACAGCTTCCTTGATGCGGGTCCAGCGTGGAGCCGGAACCTGTCCGGCCTCGTCCAGCTCCACGGCGGTGGACTCAGCATCCACATGGACCTCGCTCTCGTCGTAGAGAGAGCCGAAGGTGGAGGGGAATGCTTCCCGCAGGGCATGGACAAGGGCAACCTTGCGGATCATGGTGGCCTTTTTACCCTTCCACAGGGATTTTCCGGTGTCGTACTCGCCCAGCTTCACCTCCTCATAGCTGGGCCGGGTGCGGTCCTTGCGGTAGACCTTGGCCCAGCCGCCCAGAAGTTCCTCGCCCTCGTAGACGATGGAGCCTTCCCGGTGTTCTAGCTGACCGGCTTCAGTGTCCAGCACGATGATGCCGGCCTCGAAGCCGTCAAAGGCCGGATGGCGCTCGGCCATCTGCATATAGCAGTTCTTGCCCAGAACGATGGTGCTGGGGGTGTCCTCGCTGTTGTTATCGTAGTGAATGAGGTAGGCTTCCTTGGTAAAGGGATTCAGCCGGTACTGCTTGCAGGTCTCAAGGAAAATCTTGCACTCAGCATCGGTGGCTTTCTGGCAGATGAAGTTGCGGACATCCGAGAAGCTGACGGTCATGTGCTGGCCGTCGGCAGAGGTGATCTCCACGGGCTTGGCCGGGCTGGCGGCCTGCAGAGCGCTGCTCTGGGCAGCACGCTGCTGCATTGCAGTCATCCGTGCGGCGGTGGGGGTGCCGGTGGTGTTTGCGGACATGGTGGGCGCAGGTGCGCCGGGACGAGAAAAAGCCATAAGTAAAATCCTCCAATTATTTTAATTTTACAGGACCATACGTAAAGCCGCGCTTTTTAGCTTCGGCTTTGAACCATTCGATGTCTTCCGGGGTGAAATCTACCCAGAAGCGGTAGCGTTTGCGGGCAGGTGCAAGGCCTGTGCCAGGCAGGGCGAACTGCTGCAATACCTCGCAGTCCAGCCGCCCGGAAGCTGTCACAAAGGCGTTGCTCCGGGCCTCCTGTGCGGCCTCTTCTTTCAGCTGACGCTCTTCCTCGGTGGGCGGGATGATGACCGGTGCAGCAGCTCTGGCACGTTCTGCGGCCTGTCGCTGGGCCTCTGCCTCAGCCTGAGCCGCACGGGCGTGCTCCCGGCGGCTGTGTTCATGCAGTGCATCGTTGACGCTCAAGGCCCGCAGGTATTCGGTAATGCAGGGCTCAGCGTCTTCACCGCAGGTCTCCCGGATGAGGCGCAGTTCCTCCCGCCGGGTCTCCACAGCCTTACGCAGTTCCTTTTCGGCCTGGGCAAGGTCAAAGGTTTTGTTGAGCCACTGGGGCACAAGCAGACGGTCAAAAGAAATCAGAGGTTCCAGTTCCCCGACGCAGTCCCGGTAGACCAGCCGCAGGGTGGATGCTTTTTCTTCCCGCTGGGCCTGTTCTACTGCTTTTACCTGCTGATCAATGGCTCCGGAGATCTTCTTACACTGGGCCTGCATCTCCCGGATGCTCTTCTGAAAATCCTCCAGCGGGTCAGTGTAAAGCCGCTTGGCAGCGGTCAGAGCAGCGGCCAGCTGCTTATCCCACTTGTTGACGGCAGCACGGTCGGCCTTGGCATCCTTGATGGATTCAGGTGTGTACACACGGCCTGTATAGGAGGCCAGAAGTTCGTCAAGGTTCTTCTGCACCTCATCTTTGTTCCAGTTCATGGCCGGGATCACCGGGCGCTCTACTCGGACAGTCAATTCATTCGTCATCGGTCAGTTCCTCCTCTTCTGGCTCCCGGTCGGGGGCAAGGTAGTAATCATCGGGCGGCTCCATGGGCGGGCCGTAACGGTCAAGGTCCAGACAGTACATCTCATTCATCCCTGTCACCTCCATCATAATCCGGCGGCTGGCGGCAGAGCAGGGAGGCCTCCTCCATGATGCTGTTCAGGGTACCGCAGATGGCCTGAAAGGTGCTTTCCAGATCTTCGCCCACCAGCCGGGAATAGCTGGCCTTGCTGTTATCCCACGCCGCCCGCATCAGGCTGGCGCAGTAGTTGGCTTGCTCAAAATCTGCCTGGGCATCATCGTTGATGCGGGAGCGGAGTGCCGCAACCTGTTTCTTCAGGTTAGCGTTGTCCTTGGCCAGTTCGGCGTTCCGGGCATCTGCAAGGCCCCAGGCTTTTTCTGCGGCCCGGCGGTCGATCTCTTCTTCGTCGATGACCGCCGTGATCGGCTGGTGCTTCAAGGCTTCTTCTGCGTCCTTGGCTCTCTCTTCGGCTCTGTCGCGCTCGGCTTCGGCCTTCTGGCACTGGAGCCGGGCAGCAATGCGGCCCTCGTCTGCATCGTGGTAGCTCTGCTGGAGCTTGGCGTTCTGCTCGGTCAGGCCCTGAACATCCGCAAGGGCGGCATCCCGCTGGGCTTCGACATCTTGGATGTGGCTTTCCGCCCAAGCAGCCCGATTCTGGGCACCCAGCAGCTTGTCCCGCTCAGTCTCGGCAGCATCGGCACGGTCCTTCTCGGCCTTGATCTGGGCCATGGCTTCCTGATACTGCTTGTTGGTGGTGATGTCACCACTCTTAACCTGCTCCACCAGCTCTGCCGGGGCGCTGGGTTTTGCCACGGCATACAGCAGAGTGGGAGACAGCTCCTTCAGGATCTTCTGCTGGCGGGGGCTGCTTCCGTCCAGCAGTGCCGAGACCTGCAACAGCCGGTAAGCGGTATCCTTGGTGATGCCGATGGACACGCACCACGCCCGGAAGGTATCTTCTTTTTTGGCGAACTTACCGTTGTCGCATTGTGCGACAACGGTGCCGCACAGCGCATCATGGGCAGCGGCAATGGCATTGCCCATGTGGACAAGGCCGCGCTCGGCCATCTGCTTGCCGTGGCAAAACCCTGCTCCACCAGCTCTGCCGGGGCGCTGGGTTTTGCCACGGCATACAGCAGAGTGGGAGACAGCTCCTTCAGGATCTTCTGCTGGCGGGGGCTGCTTCCGTCCAGCAGTGCCGAGACCTGCAACAGCCGGTAAGCGGTATCCTTGGTGATGCCGATGGACACGCACCACGCCCGGAAGGTATCTTCTTTTTTGGCGAACTTACCGTTGTCGCATTGTGCGACAACGGTGCCGCACAGCGCATCATGGGCAGCGGCAATGGCATTGCCCATGTGGACAAGGCCGCGCTCGGCCATCTGCTTGCCGTGGCGGTATTCGTTCTCCGCAAAATGCAGGTCTTCCACGGTCTGGTCGGTCAGGCCGGAATAATCGAACGCCGGGCGCATCGCATCCGGCACGGTGGTCAGGGGCTTTTCCTGTGCCGTCTGGGTTCCGGGGACTTCCGGCTCCTCTTCCACCGGGTCTACCGGTGCATTCTTGCAGGGCTTGGCCTCCCTGAGGGCCGTCAGCATCGACTGCGGAAGCTCGTAGTCGTCCATGGGGATGAACTCGTCGCTGGTCAGAAACGCTTCCGGGGTCAGCCGCTTTTCAGCGGTCTTGGCTTTGCCGAACTTCTGTGCCAGCAGATGGCTTTCCTTCCAGACCCGTGCGGATTCGTCCCAGCGCCAGAAGCGCCCACGGGTATAGGCGTAGTAAACATCGTTGCTGTTCTGGCTGATGATCATACCCTCACCTCCGTGCCCTTCAGGCGGTCCAGCATCTCGGTCTGTACATCCTTGTTCATGGGCTGGATGTTGTTGCCCTTCCATCCGTAGCAGAGGATGGGCCCGTAAAGCTGGCGGCCCCGGTAGGTGCGGTTGAGCAGGCTGGCGGGCTGGATGGGGCCATCGTACCGGCCCACGAACAGCACCGCCGGGGTGCGGGGCAGCACAATCATCTCGCAGGGAGTGCCCAGCCGGTTCTCAATGGCCCACAGGCTGTCGGGCAGGGATGCGATCACCGGGGCCTTGCCCGGTTCGGCTAAAATACCTTTCATTTGTAAAATCCTTTCTGATGTGATATCATCAAAGGGATGGAGTCGTTCAAACCATCACCCTTTGGGCTCGTCCGTGTTACCAGCACGGGCGGGCTCATTTGCTTTTCATGCGCCCCTCCGGTTCTGCCGGTACTCCGGCTCTTCGGTGCGGGCGTGGGTGCGGTCAACGCGGCCATAGCGGCGGGCGTTCTGTTCACGATCCTGGGCGGCAAAGCCCAGCCGCAGGAACGCTACCGCTGCCAGAACCAGGCACAGGGCCGTGACGAACTGGTTGTCAGAGATGGAGCTGCCCAGCTGTGTACCGCCTTCGATGCCCATACCGTACAGCAGACTTACGGCACCGCTGGCAGCAGCCAGCCAGTACCAGACGCGGGATTTAATCTTCATTGGGGGATTCCTCCATTCTGTCCATGAGGTCTGCGGCAGTAGTCACTATGCTGAGCAATGCTTCCGGATTTCTTTGATCTATGCAAATCCCGGCAATCAGAGCGGCGCAAAGGGCTTTCTGTTCCATCTCTGTACCGCAGGCATAAATCTTGGGGTTCCCATCCTTCCCCAGCTGGATTTTTAACTGAGCGTTCGGGCTGATATTCATGCTCCTACCTCCTGAAGACAATTGACTTCGGGTCTGCAGTCGTCCAATGCCCATCCGATGACTGGGTGCCATTCGCCATCAGCAAAAATCTGCAGCCCGGTGTGGCTTTCATCCTTGATTTGTCCGCCCAGCTGGTAGCAGCCAGATGCCTGACTACCGCCCCAACGGAACCACTTGTTCCAAAACAGCGGTGCGATGTACGCGCATCCAGTGGGCGCTGCGGCCCGCTCGGATGCAAGGGTGTAAGGTTTCATGCGGTCTTTTCCTCCTTTGCGATTGCCGGGAAGAAATACTCCCCGATTTTTTCTTGCGGGATGTGTAGTGCTCTGCAGATGATGACGATCTCGTCACTCCTCCAAGGTTGTGTCCCCTTGAGCCGTGCGGTCATCGTGTTGGAGCTTACCCCAATCAGGGCCGCAAGTGCGCCCTGGTTGAGATCCTGGTCTTCTGCCAGACGACTGATTTTGAGATAAGGCTTTTTCACGTTGCTCACCTCCTTGCTGATGGCTCCCTTCCCGTGCTATACTGAAACAGGAAAGGAGGTGATAAAATGATTTTTGAGAGCTTTTTAGAGATGCAAGGTTTGGATATGCAAATTGAGCGAGATGGTGAAATTATTGCGACCGTTCCAGGTTTGCCAAACCGAGAAACGGCAACGAACCGTCAGTACGTTGGATTTCGCCCAAAAACCGATATTAAGATAGACGATGTTATTATCACTCCGGCCAATGAACGGCTTTATGTCACGGAAACGCAGGCATCGTTCTTCCAAAAGCAGCAGGAAGAAATAAAAGCGTTCTATATGACCGAAGTCGAGAAAAAGCGAAAAGAAACCGAACAGCGTCAGAGTAATATTTATAATATCGGTACAGCTTACGGTTCTGTAATTGGAACAGCCAATACAGCGACCATCAACTACCAGACGAATTTTCAGGAACTGCGGGAAAGGGCAGAAGCTGAAAATGCACCGGACAAAGAGCAAGTCCAGAAGTTAGTTGATCTTGTTGAAATGATTGTGAATGAGCAAATCCCTCCACAGAAGGGGTTGCTGTCCAAGTTTTCGGAAACGATGGAACGGCATTCATGGGTTACAAGTGCGATTGCCTCTGCGCTTGTATCGTGGTTGACACAGCTTCCGCATTGATCTCAATGCTCAAATTTAGCAGCGCTTTCCCGTTGCTGGATTGAGCGAACGAGTAGGCTTTCACATTCTGGATAACCGTTTCATCTATTTGGCAGAGAATGCGGTCGTCCAGCTGTGAAAGGTGAATCTCCTGTGCCCAGCGTGCCTCTTTCACAGGTTCGCTGGGCTTTTTGTTGTCATTCACGTTGTTCACCTCCTTTGATGCAACTTCACGGGTTACTCAGTGGCCGAAAAATACAGCCTGCGGATTGTCGATACTTAAAAGCTCTACAATCTTTGAGGCTTCGTCCGTGCCAAAGACACGTTTCTTGAGCTTGCGAGTTAAGGTTTGCTCCGAAATCCCGAGCTCTTGAGCCAATTTTTTCTGGGTGTAACCCGCTCTGACCATGTACAACTTGAGTAAATTGACATTTACCACGTTTTCACCTCCAAACGACCTCGATGTTTCTTGTGAGGTTACGAGTATAATAACACCATATCTGTTTCCTGTCAAGTTATTTTTGGTAATTCAATTAAAAATATTGTAAACCGTCAGTTTATCTGCTATACTATAGATATTAAAGGAGGTGCTCATGGTGACTGTAGGTGATCGCATTCGACAAGTGCGTCAGGAGCAAGACGTAACCCAGCAGGAGCTTGCTGACTACATTGGCGTATCAAAGCAAGCTGTATATAAGTATGAGAATAACATTGTAACAAACATACCGACAGATAAAGTAGATGCCATTGCAAAACGGCTGAGAGTGTCTCCCGCCTATCTGATGGGCTGGGAGGAGCAGCCTGCCCCGGCTGCATCCAAAGAGCCCACTGTTCCGCCGGGCTTTGAGCCGATGCCAGCCATGGACGTGGTACCGCTGGTGGGACGGATCGCTTGCGGTACGCCCATCACGGCAGAAGAGAACATCGAACAAATGGTGTGCGTGCCTTCCCGCTGGCACTCCACCTTTACACTGACCTGCAAGGGCGACAGCATGGAACCCCGCATCCACGATGGCGATCTGGTGGCGATTCGCAGCCAGCCAGAGGTGGAGAACGGCGAGATCGCTGCTGTGCGGATCGGGGAAGAGGCTACCCTGAAGCATGTCTATCTGCACGAGAACTTCATTGAACTGCGGCCGGAGAATCCGGCTTTCAGCAGCATCATCCTCAGCCGGGAAGATATGAATGCCGTTGTCATTGAAGGCAAGGCCGTGGGGCTCTGCCGGGATATCTGATGTTGGAGGTACCGCATGGGCGTTTTTGGTTGGCTGAAAAAGGCTACAAAGGTAGTCGGAAAGATGGCAATGGATGCGGCGGAAGAGCCGTCCAGGTATTCCCCGAACCCCGAATGGATGGGCCAGATGGATTTGGTTGATTCTCGCATGAACGCTCAAATATTAGCACCGCAATTTCTTAAACAGGCTCAGGAAAGTGCTAAGATTCTTTCCTCTACCACAGAACCGTCGGTGTTCTTTATGCGGTATGATTTTTGTGTTGGCCGTTTAATACAGCTGGAAGATTGTAAAAAGTATGGCGTGAAAGTAACTACAACTTCCTCGTTGGAAAAATATCTGGATTTGACGTTTCGAGAAGAAGCCGTTAATGAAATTGTCCAGCGTACACAAGAAAAATACCGGGACAAAATAGAAAGTTTAAAATCGCCCAAAGCAAAGCAGAACTGGGCAATAAAATATCATCGGGCATTTGAACCATATCTGTCATATATGAGCGATAATGCTAAAACGAAGCTCGACGAGTGCAGCGCAGAATTATACGCGCTGACGGAAATATAAACAAACATAGGAGGCCTTTTGTATGAAAAAGAAAATAGTTTCAATGGCGTTGATGGTGGTACTTTGTTTTGTACTTGCAATGTCTGCATTTGCAGAGGGAGTGCAGTACAAAACAGGCGATTATGTGGCCTATTCAGGCCATACGGACTTCGGATATTATTTTACATACTCGGTTGAAAAAACAAATACAAACTATAAGTGCTTTTCCGTTGTGGAAAATGGGCAGCGTGTGTATGCGGCTGTAAAAGAAAGTCTATACGACTATTACAAGAACGTATTCAATGATCAGGACGTTACATTTAAGGGAGAAGTTCAACGGTTCGCCGATGATGGTGCACCTGTTATTCTGGCAACTTGGAAGGTTGTAAATGAAGATGGAAAGGAAACTCTCATATCTCTGGATGAGGATATAGCACCAACTTTCTATAAGAAGGGAATGGCACCGGATTTTAAACTGTTTTATGATCTTTATAATGACGTAACGGTTTCAGTTGCTGAAGATGGTTCCTATATGACGATTGATAATAATCCGCTTAACATGAAAGGCGGCTCGATTATCTTTAATGAAACTGGCTTGGAGCATGTAAAACTGACCAACAAAGCACTTGGATTGCCAGAATGGCTTTATAAAGAAATGGCAAATACACGAGCAATTGATGGCCGCCAGAAGGAAAGCTTTGATGATGTGACAGTTACCTGGTCTTATCACCCGAATCAGGGCTTGGAGGTTATCTACCGTACGAACAACTGATTGTAAATAAAAAAACTCCCCCGGTGCTACCAACACCGAGGGAGTTCAGATAAGCGGCTCACCCAGAAGAGGGCATCGCACACTCGACATTGCGATTATACCTCTTTTGGGCGGGCTTGTCAAAGTGTACCCCAAAGGAGGTATTTTTTATGGGAATGCGAACCAACACCGCCCAGTGGCTGCCGAACCAGAACCGTTGGCAGATCAAGGTGCAGAAGGACGGGGTGCGCAAGACGTTCACCAGCGCAAAGCCGGGCCGTACCGGCCAGCGGGAAGCAAATGCAAAAGCAGATGCCTGGCTGGATGAGGGCATTTGCAGCACCACCAAGCGCTGCTTGGAGGTTTGGAACGAGTATCTGATCTCGGTGCGGGCCACCGCCGGCACAAGCTATGCCCAGCAGGTGGAGAAGTTCGGACAGAACTACATCCTGCCAATCATTGGAGAGCGGCGCATCGGAGACCTGAACACGGGAATGCTGCAGGACGTGCTGAATCGGGCATACAAAGAAGGCAGCATGAACCCGCAGGCCACTCGAAAGAGCAGGGGAAACCTCTCTAAGAAAACATTACAGGGAATCCGGGCGGTTGAAGTCAGCTTTGTGAAATGGGCAAGGCAGCACAAATACACCGCCCTGCGGCCAGAGGACGAGGGTCTCACAGTACCCAGGGGAGCACGTCCAAAGGGCCGAAAGATCCTTCAGCCGGACGCGCTGCGGGTCCTGCTTTCCACGGATACGCGCATCGTCCGTGGCAAGATTGAACAGGATGCCAATATCCATGCCTACCGCTTTGCGGTCCTGACTGGCCTGCGCCCCGGGGAGCTGCTGGGGCTGCGCGTGGGCGACATGGAGGGCAACCGGCTGCATCTTGCCCGGGCCATCAATACCTTTGATGAGGAAACGCACGGCAAGAACGAAAACGCTATCCGCACGGTGGTCCTGCATCCGCTGGCGGCTGCGGAACTCCACGCTCAGCTGCAGCAGCGGGCCTTTGAAGAGGGACGGCCTCTTCGGGGAGATGATCCAATCTTCCTGTTGGAGAATGAGCACAGCCTCTATAACTACTGGCAGTTCTACCAGCGCAGCAACGGCATTGACCCGCCGGTCAGCCTGTATGAGCTGCGGCACACCTTTGTGAGCGTCATCGAGGATGCTGTGTCCCCGGCAGAACTGCGCCGCATGGTAGGGCACAGCAAAAGTATGGATACTTACGGCTGGTACAGTCACGCCGTTGACGGCAGGGCTGACATAGCAGCAATGGCCGTTTCAGATGCTCTGGCAGAGTATTCTCCGCGTGCAAAATAACCCACTTTGTAACCCGTTTTTGTTCCTAAATGGTTGTGATAGCCGATAATTGATTTTTGATGAAATTCAAAAAATGCGCATGAATCCATCACAATTTCAAAGCGCATCCAGCGAATTGTGATAGTTGAGCTTGTTCGAATCCACCCGCGCCCACCAAGATAAAACACCTAGAGACGTTGCTTTCTGGGTGTTTTTCTTTTGCTGTAACCCACAGTCAAACCCACTTTCTGCGGAAAACTATGCAAAAATCAACAAAAAAGCTGCCACGCATCACGCTCGCATGGCAGCCTTTTCGTTACCCTCTCACCACGGCATTGTAAAGCATCTCCAGGAACTGCACCGCGCTGGGTGCGCCGGTCAGCGGGTAGCCAGCCAATTGCTGAACGCCCTCGGGGTTCAGCGCCCAGGCCTTTTCTGCTGCACGCCGGACGGCGCTCTGAATGGCAGACCACTTGCAGCGCCGCTGGTCTGAGATGGGGGTATAGATCTCTTTTTGTACAGCTTCCAGCCGGTCCTCCTGCTCACAGATCAGAGCCACGCAGTCGCAGAGAACACGGTAATTCTTTGAGCTCCGGGTGATTCCCAGTGGCCGGAGGATTTGATCCAGCTGGGCGGGGGAGTCCGAAATTTTCACGTCAGGCATAGTTTGCACATCCTTTCCATCCAACTTTAACCGGAAAATGTCAGAATGTGCCGGATAATGCGGAATGTGTCGGAATATGCCGAAACATGCCAAAAGAAAACAGCCCCGAGGAACCATCAGGCTCCCCGGGGCTGTTGCTATGTACTCTTACTTGATCTTCCCCTGCATCTGATCCAGCAACTCATCGGCGCGGATGGCCTCGGGAGTAAAGCTGTTGTTCTCCCACCATGCCCAGATGGCGGCAGCGGTGGTCAGGCCAGCCGTCACCCACTGTTCCACGCTGGCGCTGTCGATGGGCAGCGGGCTTTTGCCTGCTGCACTCAGCAGCTGGTTGACGAGGGCCAGTGCCAGCACAACGGTGCGGGCGATGGTTGCGGCGGGGATGACGGGGGTGTGGTTCTCAGTGATGTGTGCGTTCATAATGTCAGTTCCTTTCTTCAGTCGTGGATGGGTAAAGCGCAGGCTCTCTTGTACAATTCTGTACCGGTGCCGTTGCCGCCCATCACATGATAGGTCTTGTAGAGGTAATTCAGGTTGCGCAGGCCGTCGCGGGTGATGTACCCCAGCTCCATAAAACGGTAGCACTCGGTATAGATGCGGTCGTGCAGCAGGGCCAGCACCGCGTCCCACAGGGCCTTGATCTTGGGGATGGCGGCAAGGATCGCGCCGCCGATCAGAGCACAGAGCCACCCGGCCCAATACTCCGTGATAAACTGCCACATCGGTCTCACCCATCCTCGTCATCTTCCCACGCCTGCTGGATGCGCTGTCCGTTGTGACACACCGCATCCAGAACGGCATCTGCTTGGATATTGGATGCCAGCAGGGCCTTGTCTTGGGTATTCATGTTGTAGTACCCCGTGAACACCTCACCATCTGCCAGAGGCGCTGCTATGGTGATGCGGTCGATCTTGTGCTCTTCCAGTGTAGCTAGAACCTCTGAGAGCCAGGGTGCGTATGGTGCATCTGAAATCAGATAACTTGCCATCGGTCTCACCCCCTGACCTGCCCCAGCCCGGCCCGCTGGATGATGGAGGCGTAGTCCTTGTAGGCCACGCTCAGGTCTACGCCTGTGGCAATGCCGGGGATCTTTCCGCTGCGGGTGTACTGCCACATCCCGAAGGCCCAGTCAGGGGCGGGCTTCTTGGCGCGGTAGGCCGCCAGCCATACGTCGTAGGGCTTGAGGGCCGCGCCGCCCATGTAAAGGTTGTTCTGCCCGAAGTTCAGGCCGGTGTAGAGCATGGCGTACACGCCCCAGCTCTCCACCACGCTCAGGCAGTGGGCCACGATGTCGGTCAGAGCGGACTTGCTCAGGGCCGCCTGCAGCTTGTCCTCGATGTCTACAGCCACCGGCAGCTGGAAGGCTCTGCCGCCCAGCGCCTGCTTGAACAGGGCCAGCTCCTTGTCGGCCTGTGCCTTGGTGGTAGCCTTGAAATAGCCGTACACGCCCACCGGGATGCCCAGTCGGGTGCACTCGGCGTAGTTGTGGGCAAAGAAGGGGTCGATGTATGGCTTGCTGGGCTTGCCCTCTTTGCTGTTGCCCATGGCCCGGATCATCACGCCGGAGATAAGGCCGCTGCGCTTCACCGCATCCCAGTCAATGCTGCCTTGCCAGCGGGAAACGTCAAGAATTGTTCTGGGCATTCTGCGCCTCCTTCTCGGCCAGCAGCTCGGTCAGCTCCTTGTACTCGTCATCAGTCAACTTGCTCGCGGCATAGAAAACGTCCAGCTTGGTGCTCATGCCCTCCAGATTGCCGCGTTCGATCATGCGTTTACAGGTACGGTACAACATAGGTTTGTCCTTTCCGGGGCGCTGCCCCATCTTAAAATGTTATCATCCTCTTGGCAGAGGGTTTTACTCAGTGATCCCCAGCTCCAGCAGGGTCAGCCGGTAGGCCTGGTCAACGTTCAGCGCATCGGCATCTGCCTGGGCGGCTTGCAGGGCGGCCAGTGTTTCGGGCAGCTTGTCCAGTACCTCCTGCCGCTGCTGGGCTTCCTGCTTCTCCTTTTCCCGCTGGACCAACTCTTCGGCGGTGTAGCGGATGTACCGCATCACCGGCACTTCCTCATCCCAGGCGGGCTGAGGGTCAACACCGGGCACATCGATAACCTTCACCATGTCCCGGCCAATCTCTTTACCATCCCGGTAGTAGATGGCGGGAGAGCCGTCCGGCAGCTTTGCGGTCTCTCTGTGCCACTGCGGAGCTGTGCCCTCTACGGCATCATGGTGAGTGACTTCGACATCTTCCACCAGATAGCCCGCTTCCAGATCCGGCTCAGTGGTCAGCACAATGCCAGTCTCGTCAATAATTTTCATGTGCGCTCCTTTCATGCGGCATCATCCACCCGCACCCAGATGTACAGGGCATAGTAAGGGTTCAGGATGCTCATTGCCTGGCCGCTGCCGGTGCTTCCGATGCTTACGGTATGGGTATGAGCACCGGCTTCGTTCATGCCAACACCGTGGGTGTGATCTCCTACCCAAGAGGTGGTAGGGGTGCCGTTATCAGCATACTGTCCATATTCACTGTTCTCGCCGGCTATCATTGGCCCATTCTTATTCGCAATCGCTGCACTCACTGTATGATTATGTCCGCCTGCACCGCCAGTCCATGCGCTATGGATATGGGAACCTGCCGAGCCAGTAGAACCGCTGTGGTTATGGCTGGGCATTTCGGCCACAGTCTGGGTGTGGGTGGCGCTGCCGCCGGTAGTGCCTGCGGGGTAAGCATCGGATGCACCCATGATGAACTCTCCTTCGATACGTTCCCAGGTGCCGCCGATAAAGCTTGCCGGGCTGGTGGAGTCGTTGCTGGCCCAGAATTTGATTCTGGCGTAATCCTCCGCACGCTGAGCGGCAAGGGATTCTTCGATCAGCTTTCTTACCGCCGCCGCATCCGCCGGCGCGTTCTCAATGCTCAAGGTCTTATCTGTCCCCGCCTTGGCCCCGGCCTCATCGGAGGCTTTCTTGGCGGCTTCCTCATGTTTGGCCGCGTTGCTCTCCGACGTCGCCGCCGCCGTTTTGGACTTTTCCGCCGCGCTGGCCGAACCGGATGCTTCCGTGGCACTTCCCGCCGCGGCGCTCTGGCTCCGAGCGGCTGCGGCAGCGGAACCGGCAGAGGCGGAGGCGCTGCCAGCGGCATTGAGCTCCGACGTGGCAGCGGCCTCTTTGTACGTCTCGGCGTTGGCCTCTGACCGTGCCGCTGCGGTCTTACTGGCGTCGGCCTCTTTGGCGGCGGCGCTGGCCGTCTCCTCCAGTGCGTTGATGCGCTCCCGGGCAGCGGCCAGCAGTTCGTCGGTGGGGATGCCGGTCACACCGTCCCGCACGAGGCCGCAGAGCGCCTCGTCCAGCCGGGTGTCAGTGATCTGGCCCGTGGTGATGCTGGTGGAGCCTGCCGGGCGGGTGATCTCGGCAAGGCAGAGGTCGTAGATCAGCTCGGTGCGGGAGATGGCGGGGGCCGTGGGTGTGCTGGATGCCGTGCCCTGCAGCACCTGCAGGCTGGCGGCTCTGGCACCGGCATCATAGCGCATGACGATGCGGTCGATGCGGGGGAGAGACGGGTCGGCCAGCGGAAGTGTCAGGGTGTCGGCCTCCCGCTTGGTGATGGAGTAGCCGGTGAAGCGGCTGGGGTGCACCCAGCCACGGCCCGCGCCCACGGTGACCTTCAGCCCGCCTGCGGCTGTCACCGGGAAGTCCTCATCTCCGCTGAACACGCCGCTGGTGAGGCCCGCAAGGTAGGCCGCCACGTCTGCGGCATCGAAGTCGAACCCGTTTGCAGGGTATAAAACGATTTTGCTCAAAAGATCATCTCCTTACAGCTTGCGCCAGACCGGCGTGCCCAGCCGCACGGTGCGGGTGGTGCTGTCGCTCTGGCTTTGGGTGATGACATCGGCCACCCGGACGGTGGCCTTGTAGCCTAGCTCCGGGATGGTACAAAAGGCCACGTCACCAGGGGAGAGCCCCTCGGCATCGATGGTCAACTCAATGGAACCGGTACGGAGCTGCTCCAGCAGCTTGTTGGTGCCCCGGGCCATGAGCCGCTCGAGGTAGGCTTGGCTTTTGGTGGTCTCGCCCTTTTCCTCGTCCGGCTGCACGTCCCGGGCATCCACATACAGCTCCCGCCGGTCGGCACCGATGGCATCGGTCAGGCCCACGGTGACGGTGGCCCGGTTCTCGCCCTCGCCAGCGCCCTGCACCACAGCAACGTTGGCGTAGTCGCTGTCGCCAAAGGCCCACGCGGCCTGCTGCAGGTTGCCCCACTTTGTGCTGAACCTGTTGCTTGGATCAGCGGTGGGCCGGTAGACCTCAAACAGTAGTTTTTTCTGGTCGTTTTTACCACTGAGCCGCACCCGGAAGCCCAGGTCGCAGGCCGCGCCGATGGTCATCAGGTAGTCCATGATGCTGCCGCCGGAGGTCTGGGCGGTGTAGGCGGTGTCGAAGCCCACAACAGCACCCAGCTCCAGCTTGGGCCACGGCTGCATTGCACTGACCAGTCTGCGCATGGCGGCTTCGGCGTTCTCGTTCTTCACGATGGCGGTACCGGCTCGCTTTGTGAAGAGCCACGTCCCCGGGAAGCCGGTGACCACTAAGTTGCTGTCGGTGTTCTCGTTGCTTCGGTGGCAGATGCGCATGGGCACATCGCTGTCACTGCGGCGCAGCCAGCGGCCCTCCCGGAGAAGAGCGAGGTTCTCCTCGGTGGGTCTGACTTCCAGCGTCATGCTCCCCTCCGTGTTGTAGGGCTCGTCCCAGTAAAGGCTCACCCACACCTCCACCCGGCCCAGCCGGGCGAGGGTCAGCTCATCCAAAACATCCAGTGTCACGAGATCACCTCCGGCAGAATACCGCTCACCATGGGATAGAAGCGCACTGTCACCTGCAGGCTGGTCTCGCCGCTGTCGGCGGTGGCCTTGAGTAAGTTGTCTCCCGGGGCCAGCTCCAGCAGGTCAGAATCTTCATCCAGCAGGGAGAAGATGTTCTCCTCCGTGCCGTCCTCTGTCCGCTTGACGGCCAGCTTGTCGGTGGTGGTGCGGTAGATCTCGATGACCTGCCCCGGGGTCAGGGTGGTCAGGATGCGGATGCTCTGGCCCGTGATGATGTTCAGCACGCACGGGTTGGCCACAGCGCCGTCGCTCTTGAGGGTGGCCGTAAAGGGTACAGCCAGCGCCCCGGGGTTATAGGCATTCAGCCAGCCGATGGAGGTGCGCACGCCGAACCGGTGGGGCTTGGAGTAATTCACCGGCAGCCTGAACGATGGCACAAAGCCGTTGATGCAGAAGCTCTGAGCCTGCAAGTTGTACCAGAAGGGCTTGGGGCAGAAGAGCATGAAATCCAGCACCGGGTAGGGGTGGATGCTCTTTGTGTAGGGAGTCTTGGAAAGCACAAAACGGCAGAAGAATCTATCCTCGAAGTACATTGTGCCGCTGGTGAAATAGGGCAGCTTTTCCAGCAGTAATTCCGCATCCGCATCGCCGTGGGAGCTGTGGCAGTGGATGATGAGTTCACGACTCACCCCGGCCACGCTCTGGCGCTCCACGCTCACGCCCACCTGGTTCACGCCCTGGGCGGTCTGCACGTCCACGTCCACGCCGTTGATGGGGTCGAGGGAGTAGGGCGTGCCGTAGGCCCACCCGATGTCGAGAGTGGCCCCGGCATCCGTGACCAGCTGCAAATGGTCTTTTCTGAACGGCATCTCGGTGCCCTCCTTTCATCGTTTCTGAGCCTTGGCCCGGTCGGCTTCCCAGCGTGCTTCCCGCTGGAGATCTGCCGCCGTCTGGGCCTTGCTGTAAATGTTTTGGGTGATGTTGGTGTCGCCCTCCCGGTGGTACTGGTTGGCGGCTGCGGCCACCTGTGCCGTGCCGGAAGCGGCCACAGACCGGCTGATGGCCATGTTGTCAGACAGCACCAGCGTGTTGGCCTGCCGCACCATCTCGGCCAACTTGCTGTTTGCGGCCAGCAGGGCCTCGGTGTTGGCCTCCACAGCGTCGGTCAGGTCTTTGTCCGGGGTGGGGGCTGTCGGCGTGGTGGAGCCAGGTGTTGTGCCTGTGGTGGTCTTAGCGATGTCATCCAAACTGCGCTCCACCTTTGTCTGGACCCCGTCCACATAGGTGGTCACGGTCTTGTAGGAGCGCTCCACGCCGTCCACCAGCTTGGTACCTGCCTCGGTGACGGTCTTGGTCACCCGCTGGGTGATCTTGCCGGTCTCGTCCTGCAGCTTTTCGGTGAGCACTTTGGTGGTCACGGTGCTGCCGTCTGCATTGGTGGTCTTGCTGGTGTCGGTCATGCTCTCAATGACCTTCTGGGAGTTGGTGGAAGTGCCGGAGCTGCTGGGGTTGTTGGCAGCTTCCTGCTGCTTTTTTCGCTCGGCCTGCCGGGCCTTGCGGTCAGCGGCGATCTTGTTGGCGTAGTCCCAGGCCGGGTTGCTGATGTAGTCTATGGTGCCGCCATAGAGCCACGCGACACTGTTATACGCGCCGATGAGGCCGTTGATGAGGATGATAAAGCCCTCGATGCCCGCCGCCACGATGCGCATCAGGCCCTCGAAGATGTAGCTCATAAAGTCCTCAACGCCCGCCCAGATGCTCTGGAAGCCGTTGGCGACCTCTTTGTTTTTGCCGCTGAAGTTCAGCAGGGCACCCACCAGCATCCCGATGAGGGAGATGACAAAGAGGATGGGGTTTGCGTCCATGGCGGTGTTCAGGGCAATCTGGCTTGTGGTTGCGCTGGCTGCGGCGGGCACGAACTTTGCCACCAGCCCCATGGCCAGTTGGCTCAGGTTCCCGAACACGCCGGAAAGGGCGCTCCCCAGTTGATTCAGAGCCCCCATGGCTACGGCCTGAATCTGGCCCTGCTGCTCCTTTGTGCAGGCCTGCCAGAAGTAGGAAGCCGCCCACAGACCCAGGCTCTCGAGGTCGCCATCCTTGAGGGCCGTTGCCAGCGTCTCGATGGCCCCCAGCGCATCCGTCTGGATGTCAGACTGAATCTGCGCCCAGCCCTCGGTGAGCTTGGTGCGGAACTGCTCTGTGATGGTGGCCCCTACGGTGGAAAAATCTGGGCCGTAGTTGTTGAGGGTCTGGGCGATGTTCTGGATGGCTTCCTGTGCGGCAGGTGCACCGGTGTTGATGCCATTGACAAGGCCCTGCGTGACATTCTCGCCGATTTCAGTGAACACCTTCGAGGGCGAGTGGATGCCCAGCACGTTCTTGACGGTGCTCACCATGCCGCTGACTTTGCCCTTGACTGTGGACACCAGCGTGTCCCACATCCCGGTGATGCCGTTCAGCAGGCCGGTGACGATGTTCTCGCCGATGTGGCCCCACTCATCCATACTGCCGTCCCACACGCCGGTCAACTTTGCGATGCAGGCAAGGGCGGCTTCGCCCAGATTCTCAATGCTGCGGATGATACCGTCTACCAGAGTGGTCAGAAGGGCCGCACCGCAGTTCAGAAGGTCGGGCAGATGGGAGATCAGCGCGGCAGAGAACTTTGCAATCAATTCCGCTGCTGCTGTGATCAGCTGGGGCAAGTTGTCGGTGATGCCGATGATGAGCTGTTCCAGCAGCTGGATGCCTGCATCGAAGATCTCGTCCTGATGGTCAGCCAGATACTGCACCAGCTTGGTGATGACCTGAGTTGCTGCCGATGCCAGCCCTGGAATCTTCTGAACAACACCTGCGGTCAGATTTTCCAGAATGCCGCTGGCTGCGTTTAGCATGGCCGCCGGGCCGCCCTCATTCAGAGCGCTCGTCAGGGTATTCAGGCAGTCAGTGCCCCAGTTGGCGGCTTCCTTCAGGCCCGGCTCCATGGCCTCGAACAGGTCAATACTCAGGTTCTCTGCCGTGGTCTGCAGGCTGTCCATGCTGTGCTGGAAGGTGTCTGTCATGGTCGCGTAGGCAGTCTCGGTAGCTCCGGCGCTGTCCACCATCTGGCCCAGCACGCCGTTGAATTTATCCGCGCCGCCGGACACCAGGGAAAGGGCACCCGTGCCAGCTTCTACGCTGGACCACAGACCGGCAAAGGCGGTGCCATCATCGCCCACGCTGTCATACAGCACTTGCAGCACATCGCCCAGGCTCTTGCCGTCAGCACTCAGCTGGGCAAAGCTCTTGCCGGTCTGCTGCTGTAAAATCTTGCCGACGCTGGACCCGGTGTCGCCCAGCTCGTTCAGCATGGATTTGGTGTAGGTGGTAGCCTCAGCGGTGGCAATGCCGTTTGCGGTCATCACGGCCAGGCCGCTGGACAGGTTTTCCACGCTGACGTTGTAAGCTGCGGCCAGCGGAATGACTTTGCCCATGCTGGAAGAAAGCTCGTCCACGCTGGTTTTGCCCAGGTTCTGGGTGGTCAGCAGCACATCCGAAACGTGGGTCGCCTGGTCGGCGCTCAAGCCGTAGGCGTTCAGGGCAGTGGTCAGGATATCCACGGCGGAGGTCGTGGAGGTAAAACCGGCGGTTGCCAGTTTCGCTGCCTGGCCTGCAAATTCCACAGCGTTGGCCGTGTCCTGCCCGGCGCTGATGGCCTGGTAGGTAGCCTCGGCAATATCCGTGGCCGCAATGCCCATGGTGTTGGACATGTCCGTGATCTGACTGCCCAGCTTCTGGATCGAAAGCTTGCCAAGATCGGCGATGGTCCCGACTTTGGCAAGCGATGTCTCGTAGACGGAGGCGTTCCGGATCGCGCTCTGGGCAAGATTCGTCAGCTGGCTGCTGGCCGTCTTTACCAGGTCTGCGATCAGCGTTCCGGCGGCGACGGTCATGCTGCTGACACCCTGCGTGAAGCCGCTGGTGTCCAACTTGGTGTTGCCGGTAACGCTAAAATCAAATGCCACTGTGTCCACCTCTCATTCGGAGCGCGGGCACAGGGGCACAGGCTGCTATAACTTGATTTCTACCTCCCGCTTACATGCGGGGTTTTTGCATTTTACCCACAAACCGTGGGCGCAGGCTTCGGGAGCCGCCCACACGGGCAGCGCTCTGCCGCAGAAGGGGCAGGGCACCGGGGCGCGGGAATCAGCCGAAGCGGTCGAGGAAAGCGTCCTCGTGCTCTTGCAGGGTCTCGTTCCGCTTCACCCCCTTCAGCCCATCCGGCAGGGCAAAGCGCTCTTTCAGGGTCTCGTAGTAGTCCCGGTCGGCCCTGTCCATGCCGGAGGTGTCCTTCCCCCGGATCTCCACGATCTTGCCCAGCGGCGTTTCCGGCGGCAGGGCATGAAGCAGTGCTTTGAAGCGCCACCAGTGCACCTTGTCAGCGGTCAGGTCGATGCCGTAGGCCTGCTGAAAGGCCCCCACGATGTAGTCGGCATCGCACCGGTAGTCCAGCACAGGCTCGTCCTGCGGGTCACTGCTGCTGCCAGTCCCGGTGCGCTCCTCATCCTCGGAGCCACCGCCCTGGCAGAAGCGCACCAGAGATTCAAAGGCTTCCTGGTACTGCACTCCGGGCACCGGCTCTACAAAGAACCGCTGAACGGCTTCACAAATCATCCGGGCGCTGTCCTCGTTGGTCTTGACGCGGCGGGTGCGGGTCAGCAGCCAGGCCATGGGCCGGAAGTCAGGGTCGATGGCGCGGCCCTCCCACTCGGTAGGCAGGGTGTCCGTCAGCAGGTCATGCATTGTCCAGTGCCTCAAGCTCTGCCTTCAGCTGGGCACGGCGGGCGGCCTTTGCCGCTTCCTGTGCCCTGAAGTCCACCACGGCGGGATGCGCCTTGACTGCGGCCCGGCGCTGCTCACGGTTCATGGGGGCGGGGATGGCCTGCGCTGCCGAAACCTGCGCCCGCTCCTCGGTAGGGTGGATCAGCGCGCTGACACTGGCCTTTTCTGCGGCCATGGCCTCGGCAAAGGCCTTGCTGACCGTCAGGCAGGCGTTGAAGTTGCTGCCGTCCAGCCCCAGCTTCTCAGAAGCCCCCTCGCCCAGAACTTCGTCCAGGTAGTCCATAAAGATGCGGCACTGGAAGCGCAGCCAGGCAGGGTAATCATTCTCGGGGGTGTAGCGGCTGCCCTCCGTCCGAGCACGTTCCTGCTGCCGGGTCTGTGCAGCCAGCATCCGATCCACGTCGTTGGCGTTCAGAGTGGAAAAATCAAATTCAATGCCGTTGATGATCATAGAAGTCCTCCTGTTACAAAAAGGGCCCCCGTTCACCGGGGAACGAGGTCTGTGTGGTGTTGTTATCAGACCTTGGCAGCCTTGGTGGACTGCGTGTCGGCCTGAGTCAGGGTCAGGTAGTTGAACTCAGCCGGAACGCCAACACCCTTCACGTCGCAGGCAAAACCTGCGGAGTTGCTGGCGGAGCCGCTTGCATCGGCAGTGACAATAAAGGCAGCTGCGCCCTTCTCGCCCTTGCCGGTCTTTGCGCTGAAGTAGATATAGGGGAACACCACATCAGTGCCGGAGCCGAACTTGACCTTGTGGGAGAGCAGGAAATCCTGCGCGGGGTCGCCCACGCAGCGGTTGCCGTTCAGGGAGAAGGTGCGCTGGGTCTCGCCCTTCTCGGTGACAGTGCCTGCGCGGATATAGGGCGTGTCCTCGGTGGAAGCGTTCAGGGCACCGGAGTGCTCCTTGACACGCTCTGCAAACACGATCCAGTCGCTCTCCTTGGTCTGGGTGGAGGCATCGGTCTGGATGGCAAAGATGAAATCATCGGCCTTTTCGGTGCCGGTGTAGTCCGCGCTGGGCACGATGCCCTTCTTGGTCTTGAGCGCGGTCAGGGTTTCGGAAACAGTCATAGGATGGTCTCCTTTCAAAGTTTGGGTTGATAGTAGACGAGCCGGAGCTGCATCTGCATTTTGCAGCTTCCGGAGCCGTCGGTAACGATGTAGCCGGTGGAGGTGACTTCAATGCTCTGAGCCTCCTTGCCGTGCCCGCATTTGCTCAGATCAGGCAGGATGCCGCAGTCATTTTGTTCCATTACCCAGTCGGCCAGCTGTTCAAAGAAGCCGCTGTTCTCAATGGTGAGCACATCGGTCTCCCCGAACTCCCGTCTGGACAGGAAGAGGTAGTTCTTCGCCAGATCCCGCCCGGAGATGTAACTTTCCACAATGGGGTCGGTGGGGCTGTCCTCAATGGAAAAAGCGGTGGCTTCCTCTTCCAGCCCGGCAATGCGGAAGGCCGCACCGGTGGCATCCTGCTCCTCAGCGATGAGAGGACAGGTCTTGAGCCAGTCCCGCAGGGCAGTAATGGACGCTTTGGGCATTACCTTCCACCTCCCAGCTCTTTTTGTGCGGCGTTTTGGGCGAACTGGACCAGTTCGTCTTTGTGGTCAGCAATGGCCCGCTGGCCCCAGTAGGAGCCGCGCAGGTGGTTCTCCCCATGCAGACCCTGCCCCTGCATGTGCAGGTAATACTGCCGCCGGGCATACGGGGTGTTATAGACCAGCTTGCCGCCTTTGAAGTCGGATGCTTGGTTGACGCTGTTCTTCAGCGTGCCGGTATCGAAGGGTACATAAGGATCCACAGCTTTGGCAACTTGCTGTGAGAACGCATACTGGACCTTTTGGAAGTCTTTGTCCATTTCGGCCTGAAAGCCGGGCCGGAACCTGAGCTTCAGGTCAATAACGGGTGCACTCATTTCCTCAGCTCCCCTCTACATGAAAATGCGGCAGCAGCGGTTCCCGGTTGTCGGAGACCGCCGCCACCGTGCAGCAGATGTGCGTTTTCTCGAGGGCGGCATACTCGGCCTCGGTCAGGCTGCGGACAGCGCCGCAGATGAGCTTGCCGCCCCGCTTGAGCGTCCAGTGTGCCGCCTTTTCCCCGGGCGGGAGCTTTGCCCACTGGAAATAGGGCAGATACCCGGCGGCAGGGGGCAGCCGGACGTGCACCGTCCGCTGGGGGTCGCCGCCGGAGGTGTCCAGCTTCTCCCGCCAGCTGCTCCCCGGGATGACGTGGCAGACAGGCCGGTCGTTCTCAGTGGCGGAGTCGTGGATGAGGTTCACAACGGTAACGCTGCACTGCATCAGAAACACCCCCGATACAGCAGGCCGTGGGGGTCGCTGCCCAGCGCGTTGGAGAGGATGCTCTGCGCTTCTGCTGCAAGCCGCTCAGAAAGCGCCCCGCTGGCGAAGGTGACGGAGTAGCCATCGTTGGACACGCTGGAAGCCCCTGGTACGGCACAGGCGCTCTGTGCGGCGCTCATGGCATCGACGATCTGGACACAGGCATCGGCCAGCAGGGCGGCGCACCCGGCACAGGCCCTGGCGTGGGGCTCTGCCCGGCCAAAGGTGTGCCGGTCGATGAGCCGGGAAGCCCGGGCGCACAGCGTGTCAAAGGCAGCCTCGTCCAGCGTGCCGCTGCCCGCTGTCTGATACTGTTCGTAGGTGCAGTAAAGCATGGCGGCCTCCTTATGCTGCGACCTTCTTCTTAACAAGAATGGTCTGGCCCTTGGTGACCTTGTAGGCGTAGACCTTGCGGCCCTGCACGGCAGATGCGCCGATGAAATCGCCAGAGCCGGAGAGATCCTGCAGGTGGACGGGAACGGCCCACTCATCGATGACGGCGAACCAGTTGGGATGACCGGCCACATACTCCACGTTCTCGCCCAGGGTGGAATCCTCGAACACGGTGTAGCCTGCGATCTTGCCCACAGCGCCGGTCTGGACGACTGCGTCGCCCAGGTCGGAAGCCTTGATGAACTCGGGGCTCTTCAGGAGCAGGCCGTAGGTGTCCGGGGAGACCAGCAGCCAGCGGCCTGCGGTGGGTACGCCGATGGAGGACTGCTGGGTGCGTGCATCCACGATGTTGGCGTAGATGGTCTTCTCGGTCAGGGCGGTGGTATTGCCGAAGGCAGTGCCTGCGGTGGTCAGCTCCACGGAGCCGTCAGAATCCATCTGCAGGCCCAGAGAGTAACCGGCGCTGTCCAGGCGGTCAGCCACCAGATTGCCGGGAACGCTCTCTGCATCGAAACCATCGATGATCTCATTCACGGCCTTGTCGTGGTCGATGTTGACGGTGAGGTAGGTGGTGTCACCGCTGGTCTGCTTTGCACCCTTGGCCTTGTCGTAGTCGTTCACCACCACCTCGGTGTCGCGGACGGGAACCTTGACGGAACCTGCCTTGGGGCTGCCCTCGTAGCGGTTGTTGCAGATCACGCCGACTTTCTTCACCAGCGTCTTGCGCAGCTTGAGGTCGACCAGATTGGAATAGCGGACCTGTGCTTCATGTGCCATAAGAATATCCTTTCTCTCATTCGATGTTGATATCGGGGTTCATCGCCTTGAAGGCAGCGGTCACGGGGTCAACGTCCCCGGCGGGCGGGGTGCCGTGCTCTTTGCCGCTGGAAACGTGAACGGAACCAGCGCCGCCCTCTTCCGCCTCGCCAAAGGCCCAGGGGTTCGCCTTGGCGGCTTCTTCCAGAGCCTTGGAGATATCGGTGGAACGGTCCTTGGAGCCCTTGAGGGCATCCAGATCCAGCAGTGCCCGGACCGCCTTGACGCTGCGGCCCTTGGCTCCCAGAATGGCGGTGTTCAGGGCATTGTCAAAGGCAAAGCCCTCAGCCTGTGCCTGCATATCGTCCTTGAGTTTGGCAATGTCTGCCTCGTATTCCTCGGGCTTCTTCTTGCCATCAAAGGCGGCAAGGCCGTCCTGGGCGGTCTTGAGCTGAGCCTGGGTGTTTTCCAGCTGGGTCTTGTACTGCTCGGCGGCAGTCTTTTCCCGGTTGACATCGTTGCCGTTCTCGGCCATGATCCAGTTCAGCTGCTCCTCGGTAATGCCGGGGATCTTGTTTTTCACGTCTTCACGCTTCATGGTGGAAAAACTCCTTTCTGTTGGTGAAACCACGGTTTGGTGACACGGTTCTCCGTCCGTGTTCGGTTGTGGGCAGGGTACGCACTGCCCTCTGCGATGGCACCGTCTGGAGGCATCGAACCTCCCGCTTCCGGTTTTGGAGACCGGCGCTCTTCCAGAATGAGCTAAGACGGCATGAAAAAAGC
>OLQT01000372.1_pt1 | contig 34101 bp, 38 predicted proteins | sample 1672651 | NCBI WGS metagenome assembly OLQT01 (sample SAMEA3136709, study PRJEB25190) | human gut metagenome | biome: human gut; feature: human-associated habitat; material: faeces | place: Austria | collected 2013 | reverse complement strand
TCTTTTGCCCGGCAGATCACAGAGTCCGGCACTCCTGCAAGCTTGGCAACCTGGATTCCATAGCTTTTGTCTGCTCCGCCTTTAACAATCTTCCGGAGAAAAACAATATCGTCGCCTTTTTCCTTTACGGCAATGCAGTAGTTGTTTACGCCGGAGATCTTGCCCTCAAGCTCTGTCAGCTCATGATAATGGGTTGCAAAAAGAGTTTTTGCCCCGCAGAGCTTTGTATCGCTGATATGCTCGATCACTGCCCAGGCAATGGCAAGTCCGTCAAAGGTACTGGTTCCTCTTCCGATCTCATCCAGGATCAGAAGGCTCTTGCTTGTCGCATTTCGCAGAATATTTGCCACTTCGTTCATTTCCACCATGAAAGTGCTCTGTCCGCTTGCCAGGTCATCTGACGCTCCCACACGGGTAAAAATGCGGTCCACAAGTCCAATATTTGCTGAAGACGCCGGCACAAAGGATCCCAGCTGTGCCATCAGTACGATCAGCGCAGCCTGACGCATATAAGTGGATTTTCCAGCCATGTTTGGTCCGGTAATGATGGAAATGCGCTGTTTTTTATCATCCAGATAAGTATCGTTGGCAATAAACATATCATTCGGGATCATCTTTTCCACCACCGGATGTCGCCCATCACGAATGTCGATCACGCCCTTTTCATTGATCTTTGGCCGTACATAGTTGTTGCGCTCGGCAACCAGTGCAAGCGAAGCTATCACATCCAGCTTTGCAACTGCCTTTGCCGTTCTCTGTATCCTGGTTAACTCTGCTGCGATAGTATTTCTCACCTCACAGTAAAGCTCATATTCCAGTGCACAGAGTTTATCCTCTGCTCCCAGAATCGTATCTTCCAGCTCTTTCAGTTCTGGAATGATATAACGCTCCGCATTGGCAAGGGTCTGCTTTCTTGTATAATAATCCGGAACCAGATCTTTGAACGAATTGGTAACTTCCAGATAATAACCGAATACTTTATTATAACGGATCCGCAGGTTTTTAATCCCGGTCTTTTCCCGTTCCTTGGTCTCCAGATCAGCAAGCCAGTTCTTTCCTTCGGATTTTGCTTTTCGAAGACGATCCACTTCTTCATTATAACCGTCTTTGATGATTCCGCCTTCTTTCATGGCAAGCGGCGGTTCTTCCTGAATCGCCCGTCCGACCAGATCACAAAGTTCTTCCAGCGGATCCAGTTCTTCATAAATTTCTTTTAAAAGGTCACTCTCCATATCCTTTAATATGCATTTTACCGACGGGAGCATGGAAAGGGAACTCTGAAATGCAATCAGGTCTCTTGGATTTGCTGACTGATAGGTGATTTTCCCAACCAGACGCTCCAGATCGTACACCGGATTCAAATATTCCCGGATTTCTTCTCTGCAAATAGCATTGTCCTTCAATTCCGCAACTGCATCCAGCCTTTTGACAATGGATTCCTTGTCGATCAACGGCTGTTCTACATATTTCCGAAGGGTTCTCGCCCCCATTGCTGTCTTTGTCTTATCCAGTACCCACAGAAGGGATCCTCTTTTCTGCTTTTCACGCAAAGTCTCAACCAACTCCAGATTACGCCTTGTAGCACTGTCCAGAACCATATAATTACCCGTTGCATAACGTGTCAGACGGCTCATATGAGACAGGGAATTCTTCTGCGTCTCTTCCAGATATTTTAAAAGCGCACCGGACGCGATCATCCCACATTCATAGTCCGAAAGTCCAATCCCTTCAAGAGAAGCCACCTTAAAATGCTCCTGCAAAGTTTCCCGGCAGAGTGCATCATCAAAATACCATGCTTCCAGTGAATAAATTGCCATATGCAGACGGTTTTTCAGATCATCCAAATCCAGTCCACTCATGTAAAATGCTTCATTGCAGACAATCTCAGACGGCATAAATTTGTAAAGCTCATCCATCAGTTTTGTCTGAGAATCCAGTTCTGTCACCAGATATTCCCCGGTTGTAACGTCCGCAACCGAAAGTCCGTACCGGTCTGCCATATAGACAATACACATAATGTAATTGTTCTTTGTTTCATCCAGTCCCTGAGTATCCAGGTTGGTTCCAGGTGTTACTACACGGATAACTTCCCGTTTTACAATTCCTTTTGCTGTTTTCGGATCTTCTACCTGCTCACAGATTGCTACCTTATAGCCTTTTGATACCAGACGGTTCAGATAACTGTCAACTGCATGGTACGGGATTCCGCACATCGGTGCCCGTTCTTCCAGTCCGCAATTCTTTCCAGTCAGAGTAATTTCCAGCTCTTTTGATGCTGTGAGAGCATCGTCGAAGAACATTTCATAAAAATCTCCTAAGCGGTAAAAAAGGATACAATCCTTGTATTCCTCTTTTGTCTGCATATATTGCTTCATCATCGGTGTTAGGTTGTTAGTCATGTCAAAATCTCCTTATTTTACAAGGGTTTCAGGGCTTTTCCTTTATTAGTTTGACCATGTTTTGACCATTTTTTTAAAGTGAGTCGTTTTTACTGATTTTCGACAATGAATAATTATTCACATACTCTGTATATTTATCAAATTCATTATTGACAAATGTTGCATCTGGATGTGTATAATATTGCATCATTTTGATATTTGAATGGCCTACAATAAGTATAATTGAAGCAGGATCCATCCCGGATTCATAACATAAAGTTACAAAAGTATGTCTGAATAAATGCGGATGAATTTGAGAAGGATGAAACTCTCTGTGTTCAATAGCAGCTATAGATTTTTCGTGGCTATTCATAATGGATGTAATACGACTACATTCACGTCCAGCTTGAGTTGGTAGATAACAATTACCATATTGTGTCGTAAAAATTAAAGAAGGATAGTTCTTCAATAAATCATTTTTTACGCCCCATTTTTTTCGATAACAATGTTTGTCGCGGTCTTGTTTCTCTTTCCAACTAATCAGAGCATCTGCTGCTGCCTTGAATAATGGAACTTTTCGGACACTTGCTTCTTTTTTAGGTGAAGTAATTTGTTTGATACGATATGGTTTTTCAAGTTTGTGTCCCTGATCATCATAGTAAACAGTTACTTCATTAATTGTTTTGTAAACGTTTATGTAATTGTTTTGAAAATCAATATCTGTCCACTCTAACGAACACGCTTCGCCAATTCGTAATCCTGTGAATAGAAGCAATACAAACAATTCATAGTATCGCGTTCCTCTGGCCGCTTCAAAAAATCGTCTGATTTCATCGTTTGATAGCCGTTCTATTTTTTTGTCAAATGCAATAATAGGGTCAAAAGCACCGTTGCTTGTGTTTGGATATACAATTCCCTCGCATGGATTAAATATGAGCAATTTTCCAATTATAGCTCTTTTAAAGCAGTTCGATATAAGTGAAACAGAAGATTGTATTGTCTTTTTTTTATAGCCCTTGGCAGTTAATTCGTTAACCATATTTTGAATATGAGTAATTTGAATATCTGATAATTTTATGTCTCCAATATATTCAATACATCGGTTATATGACTCTATATAATTTCTGATAGTCGTTTTCTTTACTCGATTGACAACGTAAAGAGACATCCATTGTTCAAACCACTGGTTGAGCGTAATTTTATTTGCATCTATTTTTAATCCGTATTCAAATTTTTTTAATAATTCATTTTTTTTCTTTTTAACTTCGTTTAAAGTTTGACCATATAGACAAATTGGATTTTTCTTTCCTTTTAGGTAAATGCGGGTTTGGTAACGTCCATCTTTTCTTTGGGTAAATCCTTTCCCCAAATTTTTGCCTTTTAAGTCTTTTCCCATGATAACCACCTACCCTTTCTCAATTCCACGGACAGGTATTTTATCCGTTTCATATTATCAAATTTTTAAAAGTATTTCAAGAATCTCTTCGTTATATAATAAAATTGGCGTTAGATTCTTACCGGTTTTGTACTTGACGGTCAATCCATTTTTCTAATTTTTTTTTGTGAATCAGAACTCTTCTTCCAATTCGAACTTGTATATTCAATTCAAGTGAGAGATCCCTCATCGCTCTTTCAGAAATACCGATTAGAGAACTTGCTTCTTTTATAGACAAAAGAAGTTTTTCATTTTTTTGATTTGTTTCTTTCATTTTATTACCTCCTTGTATGGCAAATATGAAAGATTGACAAAAAAATAGGAAAAGGACTGAATAATCAGTCCTTAGAATATAAACGAAATTATTCGGCTCATCCCGATATCAATACCGTAATATGCGATAGCTCCAATAAAAGCTGCGAAGAGGATAAAAAAGGTATTAGAAATGGTACTTTTTAATGAGGGATGGAAAAATACGGATGTTGCAGTTCTCTGCTTTCTTCTATTAAACATTTTTACACCGTCCTTGCTATATATTTTTTACTGCGTCGCTGACTAAGTACTTGATTTTTTGTATCAATAATTACACTTACAGTAATAATTACTGATGTACCAAGAAACGACAGCCGGGATAATCCATAATGTGCACTGATAAAAATAGGAACCATAGCAATGATGGACATACAGATTGCTCCGATAAAGATCAGCGATTTCATCTGTCTTTTTAAATATGCAACTGTATTTTGCCCAGACCTTATTCCGGGGATGATTCCATCACTTTTCTGAATGCTGTGTGCTACTTCGCTCGCATTGAAAGTAATATTTGTATAAAAATATGAGTACAATATGATGAGTAGCAGATAAATAAATGCCCCAAAGCTGTAAATTGGACTTTTTGGATCAAACCAGCAGGCTGTATTGATCAATTTGATAAAAGGAATATTTTCTTTTCCAATAAGGCTCGCAATTGTAACCGGGAAAGCCATGATGGATGATGCAAAAATGACAGGAACAACACCACCGGTGCAAAGTTTGATAGGGATTGTTCCTTCCCCTCCTCCTGTTTTATTCGAGTATACGATTTTGATCTGTTTTTCACATCCATTGATAAAATAGGTAAACATAAAAAGGATAACTATAGCCGTAATAACTACAATAGATATAATTATTTTTTTCTGGTCATCTTTTACGCTTGCGATTAATCGGATAATGGATTTAATGTCGGATGGATAGGATGCAATAATATTTCTTGATTTCAGCGACTTCTTTTTTATTCATTTTCTTTTTCCTCCTGTTTGCTCTTAGCTAATGCATCCAGCACATCCCTTTCTTCATCCATGTCAGAATAAGATTTTTTACCATATGCCGGAGGCAGCCAGCCTTTCTGTTGAGAGCCAAAGATATTCAGTTTCTTGAGAAGTTCAAGATCTGTGAATTCAATATGGCAGGTTCCCTTTTTGTAAAATGTTACAGTAAAATACTTAAGAGGAATCTTTTTGGTCTGTCCTATTTTTTCTGCTTCATGTAAAGTTTCACGAATACCTCTTTCGTTTCCAGAGGATCCTGATAAATAATCCAGTGCTTTTTCGATATCTGCTAATTTTTCGATGATTTCATAGCTGGCAGGATCATAGAGACCATTAAAACGACCCCAGGCATTCATCCACGGAAGAATAACTTTTTTATTAATAATCCATGCCTTGTTGGTCTTCCAGCCATTGTAATAATGAATATTTCTGCCGAGCTCGTCGGAATAGGAATACTGAAATGATAGCTCATCAAACAATTTGACGATGCACTCTTTCACTCCTTTTACAAGCTTTTTAGCAATATCAGCCTGAATTGTTTTGATGTTGAAGCAAGAAAAATCGTAGTCCGCTAGTTTGTCAATTTGTGTTCTATATTCAGATAACAAATTGCTCGTCATATGTCCAGTAAATCGGGAATCATTAAAAATAGATGTCCAATATTTTAAACGAACGACTTTCAAAAACTCATTTTCCGTCACTTCCGGAGAACATGGATGGTATTTGTCCATTGTAAGATACAAAATAGAATCATTTTTTACAAAATTATCGCCAGACAAAGAACGAAGCATATAGGGCTTCATCGCTTGGTATTCACGAATGAGTCGAATACCTGCTTCAGTTTCCAGTTCAAACTGTTTCACCGCTGCTTTGATGTAGTCATTTTCAGCCAGAGAAGTCTGTTCCTGAACAGTTTGCTCTGACATCTGTTTTGATTCTCTTAGCTCGGAAAAAATTCTGGAATCCCTTTCCTTTTTGGGAATAGACACCTTTACCACAGCAATCTCTACTGATGTTTTGCGTTCGGCAGAAACAAACTCATTTTGCATATAAGAAACATTTGCGTGCAGATCTTCCAAACGAAGGGCAAGTGCCTGTCTGGTGACACTATATGGATTTTTAAGTGTTTCTGCATTGAGAATGCAAATGACATTCCCGCCATCTTCCTGAAGCTTCAGCGCATTCAAAAGATGTTTGTCTCCGCAGCTGAATGGTGGGTTCATAACGATTAGATCGTATTGTTTCCAAGTATGAAAAGTGAAAAAATCATCATGCACAAGCCGGAATCCCTTTTGCTTTAAAACTGCCTGTAGGTTCGGATCCTTTTCAATGCAATCGATTTCAAAGTTGTGATGATATCGATGAGCTTCTTCAGAATTTTGAATAAATTCGATGATATCTCCCTTTCCTGCAGATGGCTCCAGAATTGTATCCACCTGCTCCCAATCTACGCCGTCAAAAATCTTATTGAGCAATGATTTTGGGGTTGGATAAAATTCTTCGTTAAAATTGTAGTTCATATTGTTTTCCTCCTATTATTTAAATTTCATATGTAAAATGGGAGAAATTTAAGGTAAAAATTTGCAAAAGAAAAGACCCGCCATAAAGACAAGCCTTTTCTGAATATTATGCAATTTTTGGTTTAATGCCGAGAAAATCTGGTGGGCAAATGTATTGCTTTCCATTCTCAATCCGTTTCACAATGCAGCAATTTTTTCTGGCTGACGGCTTCAGCGCAACGAGTGTATACTGTTTGTGATCCAACCCTTAATGTCTTTTGACAATGAACTGCAAAGTTCTGCAAGGTCATCCTTTACCATGTCAAAATTAACCGAATCTGGAATAAGGCCCTGATCATTGTAATGCATCCATAAAATGATAAAGTCAGAGTAATAATCCAAAAAATCCCGAAAATCATCCTGTGCAAATGTCAGAAATTCTGCTGGTTCTTCACTTAGTTTATCTGCCAAAAATAATTCGATTGCGGAACTATTCCATGCTAGGGTAGACTTGTTACCACTATATTTGGAATCAACAAAATCATCTGCCCAGTGATTCTGAAACATTTTTTCTAAAAAAATATCCAAATTGAAATCCGTACTTTTCGCTATTACATTATGATATTTCCGCAATGAGCACATGCGACTATATGTATTAACCATATAGGCAGTTACCAGTTTCTTATAATCTGTTGTTTCGTTCATATTCTTTTCCTCCTATTATATACGATTTACAAATTCAATATGAAAGGAAAAGAAAAATAAAATTGAAAAGGGAATTGAACCCGTCCAAAAAGCGCAAAATCCGGACTACAAAAGTCCGGATCCGCGCGAAATATATAATTGGGAGTTAACAATATGCCCAGCGTCATCTTGTTTTCACAGGGGAGCAAATTTGTTGTATACTGAATCGAAGAGATGTTAATCGTTAACGGGTTGCCTGCTCCTCTGTGATATATGCAGTATAGCATTTTCCTTAAACAGTGATTTTTCTAGGGCGAAAAAATCGTATCTAATTAATATTATTTGCAAATATGGTAGCACATATTTTTTTTGGCAAGAAAAAGAGACTCCGCAAGGGAATCTCCTTCTCAAAAACACTTATTCTTTCCAGGCTCGAATCCAATAATATGTATTGTTCGGAAGATATCCACAAATACAGTTCTGACAGTCAGAACCCATTTTCTGGTATCCGTATTCCAAATTATAGCCCTTATCGTCGAAAAGTTTTGCCAGTTGGTAACGTATCTTTTCGTTTCTGCAACAGATATGTTTTCCATTTGTCCAGATATTTAATCCTTCCTTTGGAAGAACTGCAAAAAGCCATTCGTACACGTTGTTCTGATTGTATTCCACTCCATAAATGAAATCATCTGTAAGCTCATCTGGATAAAATATCTCGGCTTCCGTCCCGTCCGGATATAAACGGAAAACACAATATTTACCGGAGTCGAAAAATCTTCTTGCCTGTTTTACATGCATTGGAACCATTCCAAGCCAGGTATAGCCATACTGGATCATATCATTGATCGTAACTGGTCTTCTAGGCGAGTCATACATCAGTTCTGTAACAGAAATTCGAAATTCTTTCTCAAACCAATGCCAAATATCTTCTCGGTTTGTCTCAGCCGGAAATCCGTGCCATTCCTCTTCCAGACATTCTGTATCCGGATCCATAGGGACCGCGCCAAATTCCTGCCACAGTTTCCGGATATGTTTCAACTTATCCAGTTCCTCAATCTGAGATGCAACTGCTTGTGGTCCAAAAAACATTCTGGCGTACATCAGTTTAAACTGCAGATCTTCAATTCGCTCATTAAGTGTCAATTTGTTCATAGTAATCTTTCCTCCTATTTTATAAAAATAATCATGATAAATATGGGAAGAAATTCAGATTTTCATTTCTGTCATATTTTCCTTGAAATCAAATACAACAGGAGGAAATATAAATGAAGAAAAATTGTATGGTCCATTGTTCTTTTGATCTTGTTGATCATTTTGAGCCAAGAGTTCCAAAGAATCGGATCGAAGGGAAAAAGTCGGAAGACGGAACCATTGCACGTATCTGCGTAGCGAGTGACATCCGCAATGCAATCAATGCAATTCCAGGAGGAGGGCAAACGGTGCAACTGATGCAGCAGATGGGAATGCCGATGATCATCCATGCATACTATCTGTATTCGGATGAATTTATCAAACCGTCTGAAGAGCAGCTTCCAGATGTTGAACTGACTGGAGAACGATGGCTCCTCAAAAAGCCGGATAAAGTATATCGTAGAGATTATGAGATTACAGACGCTTTCTTTTGGAAATTCAAAGATAGGAATGGTAAAGAGGGGATTCATCTGGTCGGATGCAATCTGAAACAGGTAAAATTCCAGGATAATATTGATAATTTTTGTAATGCATGTCATATCAAAAGAGAAAAATATCCTGAGCAGATTTTATTCCGAACAATTATGACAAACATCGGACCAGAACTGATTAAAAAATTTTTCTCATAAAAAAGCCGGGATGTTACTCCCGACTTTTTTATCCTTCTTCATCAAATTCACACACTACATAATATCCGCGGTCTGTTTCTTTTACATCGATTACTGTTCCTTTTTCACTTTTCAGTCGCTCCCAGGAACGGTAATTTGCACTCATCGCAACCGCCGGTTCAATCGTATAATAAAAATACGCAGCTACTTTTCCTTCTGTTACTTCCACTTCCTGACCCGGTTCTACAAGCCCCGGACGCTCCATCTTAAATTCCATCTGTCGCATCTTATACACCTGCTTCCTTTAAAATTTTTGTGATTTCACTAACTGGCAAGTTATATCTTTTTGCCACAGATTTTTTGTCACCATATACCTTATAGTCGGCAACAACATCTTCTGCTGTATAGCTTTTTTCTTCTGGCAGATTCATAAATTTTTCCATTATCTTTCCTCCAACTTTTGTTTTGATATCAAAAACTTATCTATATACCGATCCAATTCCTCCTGCTCATCTGGTTCAATTACAAATAAAAAGATTTACTAGAAAGGACAAGATAATTTCTAGTAAATCTTTTTATTTAATAAGCTCAAATCCAGTTAAGTGCACGCACCGCCCTAGAAAAAACCTCAAACGGTTTTTGTTCTACCTTTCCAGTATACTCATTTATAATGTTTTTGTCAACTATTATGAATTTCGACAAAAATCTAATGAATACGTGCCTTTGATAAGAAGTATTTGTATATTTGGTGTGTATTTTGGAACCAGGTTCCAAAACTCGATTATATTCGAAAGCACAAAAATATAAGGAACTCATGACGAGATCCCTATACTGAATTACTCATTTTTTTGGGTTACAATGTTCAAAAAATTTTTTGGGTTAAAACTTAAAATTGTTGTACATTATTAAGGAACAGTAAGAAACGTTATAACTGCAAGGATAATTGATGTTTTGTACATTTATGAAAAATATACATTATCCGAAAACATACAATTTGAAAACAAATTTATTTTGTATATTTGCCGCCTCAGTCCTCACACTACCATATATATATTGCAAACAGAAATGTACATTATAAATCTAAGATCTTCATACTGCCGAGGGCAACGACGAAAACTAAATCATTTCATTTTAAGCGATAAAAAACCGTAGTTTTTGGACTACGGTTTTAATTCGTTATGCAATTTTCTATATTATAACCCAATTAAAAAAATCATTATTTTGTACATTTTTTAGAAAACCCCTATTAATAATTTTTTTAAGTTCTGTTTTGATTTTGTACATTTTCATGACTTTTTTCAAAAAAATTTTTTTTGGTTGTTGGGTTGTTCTTGGTTTTACCCATTAACCGCATCTTTGAAAGTTTTGCCAGCCTTAAAAGATGGAACTTTGCTCGCTGCAATCTGCATCGTTTCACCTGTCTGTGGATTTCGACCTTCTCTTGCTGCTCGTTCTTTTACCTCGAATGTGCCAAAGCCTACAAGCGATACTTTTTCACCTTTGGTAAGTGCTTCAGTTACAACTCCAGCAAAAGCATCAACTGCATTTCCTGCGTCTTTTTTGGAAATTCCTGCTTTTTCAGCTACTGCTGCTACAAAATCTACTTTGTTCATTTTTAATACCTCCTGATTCTTTCTCCAGATATATCTGGTACATTACATGGTTTTATGCGAAAAGTCAAGATTTGGCTTTTCTTTCGTTGTGTATTTACTGACAATATCAGCGATTTTTTCGAGATCTTCTTTTGTAATCTTCGACATCACTGAGTCTGTACGAATTTCGTCCCGGATATACTTCTGCAACTGTCCAATCCTAAGATCTTCATAAATTTCTTCTTTTGTTAAGTACAAAACAAAATCAATCGTACCAGTTTCATAGAACTGACGAAAATCGTTGTCAATTTCAAACTTAGCTTCAAAATATTGTCTGTTTGGATATCCAACTGTAATATACTTCCTTCCAACAGTCTTTACAACAGCTTCCCGAATCCTGTTTTCAATTCCAGGTTTTGTTCTCCTGGCTTCGTTGCCAGTTACATATAAATATATTTTTTGTCCTTTTTTGAAATCCGATTTCTGATAGTTTTTCATAATGACTCCTTTGCTTAACTGTTATACATATTGTACCATGGGCGTATAAGAGATCATTTTCTAGGATGGAAAATGTCTGACATGAAACAAAAGAGAAGAGACCCCTTTTTCGGAATCTCTTTTCTTTTCCGCACACTGCGGGGCTACTCAACGTGGCGATTACGATTAAATCTTTTTTTGAATTTATGATGCTACTACATCATTCTCAAGCTAGGGCGGAAAACAGATCAATTGAGAACATAACACCATTATTTTACAATTTCTGTGTAAGTTGCATTTAATTCAGGTTCAATCATTCCGGCAGGTGTCTTTGTATGGCAAAATAAAAGTTCCTCCTTAGAAACAGAAACCCAATTTCCAGAATCGTCTGATTTTACAGCGAAAATATCATGAGGATCAGACATATTTTTAGGATTTTTTTCGTATGCCCTCACAAACATGATTCCATTTTTAATCACAATTGCGCAGAGCCGTTTTAATCCATGTCGATAACCGTCCAACTCTTTTTTTCGAATAGTTGCAGGTAGCTCTAATGTGTACCTGTCTCCGCTTTCAGGACAGATTACTACTATGAGTCTATGTTTGCGAATCGAAAAGATTTTTTCGCATAAAGATTCCACTTCGCTCAATTGTTTCTTATTTAATCCGCGAATGAGATCTTCCATTCGTTCATTTTCGATGTAATCTTTGCATGCCGCAGCAAATCGAAGTACATATGGATAATTGCCCCAGTTTTCCATAAATCGATCTTCCATTTCTTCGTTCATGTGATGAGAAGTAAAATAATCAAAAAATTCTGCATACTCTTCCGCATATTTTTCAAATACAGAATCACCTTCCACACCGTTAAGCCCAATTGCGCGGGCATTTTCGATGCTTAGAATTTCCAACATACCCTCAGACGTGTCATTTCTTTTAATGTAATTTTTGAAGCGTTCAAGTACAGTTTTTCCCGGTGTTGTTGTGAATTGTACTATATTTGTTTTCTTTTCCATAAACAAACCTCCTTCTCTTAACAATCAATATAGTGGCACGGAACACTGACTGGATCTCCATGTTCAGTTACAGCGTCCAATGTTCCCCACTCATCCGACTTAACTTCTTTTTCTCTAACGCGCGGTGCAATCGCAAACAAATCTTCGTAATCGATCCATGCGCTTGCTACAATCCACCCGTCCTGTCTGATGACGCATAATTCTTTTGCCTGTGTTTTGGTTCTGCAAAACTCACCTACTGTCATTCTTGTCCATCCTTTCCGTTGTTTGTTTCCCATTGTAGCAAAATTACAAAACTACGTATTTTTCAGGATAAAAAACGACTATATTTGCTACGCAGTATCGCATCCAACTGTTCCACCATCCTCCACAGGACTATATGTTTCGATCTTCTGCACTACAATGTCTTTACCATCTTTTTCATAATTCACATGGACCTGATACTTTATACCGTCTACTGTATGAAAGTTAATCAACATAATGCTTTGCTTCTCTCCATTTAATTGTGGTTGATCCAACCGGCTGTAGTCCACATACTCAATATTATTCGGAACGTAATTACAGAGCTTCTGGATCTGATCATCAATCTCTTTTTCACCGGCCAACTCTTTGCCTAATACCGATTTGATTTCTTTTTCATCATCATTGACTACAGCATTTGAAAAATCTTTTACCCAGAAATATTCCGGTGCTTTTTCTGCCTGCTCATTCGGGCTAATAACTTCGGTTCCTTTCGCCTTTTCAGAAGAACATCCTGGTAGAATACACAATGACAATCCGACCACACACAATATTCTTCTTAATCGTTTTTGCATTTTTCTCTCCACTCGCTTACCTCCCGTGACATCGGATCCTGTACTTCCTGATAATACAAATGCAAAAGGTCATGATATAAGATACTGGCATTTACCGTACTATATTTTGCCTCTTTTGCCAATATATCCGTTGTACATTGTCGCAGAACTTCAGGTCCATTCCACGGTGGCTCAAAATCATCATTTGCCTGCCGTCTTCTGAATTCTTTGTAGATCATGATTTTTAGTCGTTCCATATCTTGCATATTTCCAAAACTCCTTTCCATTATGGTATATAAAGAATATGGAATTACTTAGTCACCATAATATCAATACCTGTCTCTTTCTTGTAGCGTCTTACTTTCCGCCTCATTGCAGCAAACTTCTCATACAAATCCAAATATTTTTGACGTTCTCTTTCGTATGCAGTCTTCCATGATCTTATCGCTTTTTTCGCTTCTTTTAAAAGATTTCCGTCCGCGATCCCGTAGTATCTGTCCATCTTGTAATACATACTTCGAATCAGGCTTTCTTTGATCATAATTTCGTCCTTGGCAGAAAGCTCCCTTTTCTTTGCACGTCGGACAGATTCCATTTCACTTGTGTAGTGAACGATGATTCCGACATCCGCAGGAATTTCGTCTTCCCAGTCATCTATTTTTTTGTATAAATCCGGCGATATCACAAGGTAGTTGTAATGACCATACCAGCTCTTCTTCGCATGAGACCTGAAATCTGTAAGCGTAACTTTAATCTCATAGCATTTGACGATTCCCTTGCTGTCCATCGTCATGAAATCACAAATCTCGTTGCCATGTCCAGAATTGTAAAATCCAATGGTAACTTCTTCACAGCCATATAGCCGTTTCCTCCGGCACATCTCACGAAGTCGATCTTCAATTTCAAGTGTTTCTTTCGTTTTCACCTGTATCTTCCTTTCGTCTTTTTCTTTATTATAAGGTAAAAAGAAAATGCCCTGTTTTTTACAGGACACTTTCTGCATACAATATGAATCTTTTCGAACAATCATCTTTTTCTTCCGGACAATTACCATATGTTTCCCGGCATTCATCACAGGAAAACATTTCAGATAAATTCAACGGACATCCGGTAATGGAATAATCACCCCGCAAAATTTCAATCAGTTTTTCAAACTCTGATGCATCTAACTCATTAATCTGATTGATTAAATTTTCTTTCATCTTTTCTAAGTTTGTCACATTCTGCACCTCTTAACAATATTTTTGTTAAGCATACCACGAAAGAGCACATTCGCCTACGGACAACGTTACCGTTTCTCGAAAGAATTATTTTAATTTTAAGAATCCGTCTTCAACTACTCCTGTTACTGTGTCACCAACATTTACAAGAAGGATCTTTTCGTTGTCGGTAAAAAGACATTTGTAGATGTCATTGTTTTCACTTACTAAGTACACGTAAGTTTCTCCATCACTCTGTACATATTGCATTTTTACAATTTTGAAGCTGATTTCATTATTTTGCGCATTCCTCCCTTCTAAGCAAACTTCGATGGATAGTATCCACCTGCATACTTATAAATTGTGAGTTTCTCCACGGATTTCGACTTCTTCTCCGGTAGCAGGATCGCTCTGGTTCCCTTGTTATGGCATCCGGTTGTCTCATATTTCTTTCCGTCAAATAAGACGATATCATGAGGCTGGATCTTGTAACGCTGTACGCGAATATTTCGCTTACCCCGTGACACCTTTTTCTTTCGGTATCGGTGCAGATTCTCGGAATCCTTCTTATGGTTCCGGCTGATTCTGCCATTAAACAGTTCCTGCCCGGAACGTGTCTTCCCATTCCGGCTGTCGATGTATTTCGCATCATAGAACTTCTCCAGACACCGGTTATTCCGCCGTTTCTTCTTATAAAGTACCGGTAATGACCGGTGCTTTGGATGGAACTGTCCCATTACGAACGCATCGTTCACATGGGATTTTTTGATATCCAGGATTCTACGGCGTTCCTTGGTTTCTGCTCCATAGGTAATTTTGACATGGATCCCCGGGAACATCTCTTTCACTTTACGATACAGTTGCCACCGGACTGCTGTCATGTAAGTTGCGTCCTTGAGCGAAGCAATTTTCGGCTTCCAACCATACAGTTTTCCACCCGGTTTATGATTGGCTGGTGTATGGCACTTTTCACATACCGTGATCAGATTGGACATCCGGTTGGTTCCACCCTGACTCCGATACTGGATATGATGAGCGTGCAAGATTGCGCCATCTTTGATGCCTCGATCACAGCACTGGCATTTATACCCATCCCTTGTAAAGACGGCTTCCCGGAGCGTTGCAATTCCATACCGTTCTCCATGTTGGTAATCAGTTCCTTGCGGTATCTGCTTACCTTCTTCCTTTGCTTTCAGAACCTGCGTATCAAAGTTTCCCATCTCCAGCGTGATGTCTGCAATTGGATATACTCCACAGATAGCAGTTATGATCTGCAGATGGATCTCTTTCTTATGTTCCAGTGACGGGGCAAGCCAGCCAGATTTCCGTTTCCGGTTATCAAACCGCGACTTCCGGTATCGCTTCCGGTTTCGTCTTTGCCTGCGGTACATCCGGCGGTCATCGTGTTTTGCCTTCTCGTCAGTTAATGTATCGACCTGTAATCCCAGATATTCGTGCTTTTCTGACTTTACAGATACTCCAATATGGATATATCCTGTATCCACACAGAGTTCAACCGGTTGAACATCACCGGTTTCCCTTTCTGTTAGCTGGATCGTGAATGGACGGTATCCATAAATGATTGCTTTCCCGGAGTCCAGCAGCTTACGTGCCCGGTATTCACTTGTTGGCATGAGTACTATGCCAGTTTTGCTAATCACAGCAACGGACATAAGCTGTCCTCCTTCCTGAAATTTGGCTTACGCCTTCTGTATCAGATATCCTAGGTATCCCATACAGGTTCTCTATCCTTTCGGTACAAGCACCTACTCAGAATCGGTGGTCCTCTTCGCCAATGTTATCCGGTAGTTTCGCGTATCTCACACTTCTCTTACCCTCAGAGATGTTTAATAAGATACCGCAGGGTCTGGGACTAGAGGTGCATCCCGGAGTGCCTAATTTTACCGGTAACGTAGTGCTAATGATTCACCGTGTCTGGTCTGACCGGTTTCGTTGCACTGAGGCTAATCATTTACGGCCTTGCGGTCGTCGCCATCAATAAACTTAAGACGGGACTAAGATCCAATAAAAAATCAGATCTTTTATAAGCCCCGCCTGAAATTTATTTCAGACGGGGTTGTTGACTCGCTCATTTCGTTTTGTATGAGCGTCTTCTTCATCAATGTCACGCTTTATTGTAAACAATACAATTCCTTCCCCAATGGTGAAGATTCCTGCAATCCAAAATAATTTCAGCCACATAGCTGCTGAATGGACATTCCATGGCGTGATAATCCGGTAATTTTCAATCAATATCAATGCAATCGTGATAATATGTATTATGATTCTCAAAATTTTCTTTCCCATAAGTATATATCCTTTCACTTTTCTTTTGGCGTATAAATCGTCATTTTATGAATTGCTTTTTCTGGCTTTGGAGATCTGGCAAGAAATGCAATTGTATACCACGAAGGAACCTCATATTTTTTCTCTAAGAACTCTACTTCCACATACGGCTGATCTTCAGTTGTTCCGTACCATACATTTTCTGTATTATATTCTCTAGCTGTGTATGTGTTTGTAGCATTATCATACTGATTTACAGATAGTTTCCATCCATCTTTTTTCTTATCTACTTTATAATAATCACCGTCTTGCATCTTGACAATATTATAAGTCTCGCTATATTGTTTGGTTGTAGAAAAAATATTTGTTTCGCATACGACATCCGTTGCAACCATAGGAGAAAATATTACAATGCCTCCCAAAGCGAGCATTATAATTATATTTACAAAAATCCAATCTGTTTTTGATTTTTTTTCTTCTTGCTCAAATAAATCATTCGATTGAGCGTTTTTCTTTTGATTATTTCAAATAATCATATTTGAAACAAACCCCATTACTAAAATTATAATGAAAGTAACTATTGATACCATTCTCGGACTCCTCCTATACAATTACTTCATCCTCATTAAGAATTAACATCTCCGCAATACACCTTGTCACATGAGTCATGATTTCCGCCTGACTATGTTTTTCTTTCGCATATTCTTTTACGCATTCATCATCGTATGGGTATCCCGCATCTTCCAGAAATCGTACAATAAACTCATAAATCTCATTCTCGCGTAACCTATGGATCTCATGTTTTTCTGTAAACCGACGTCTGACCGCCGGATCAATCTCATCAATCAGATTGGTTGCTCCGATGATAATGTGTTCATTATTCACGGAATCCAACATCTGTAATAAACAGGTCGTACTCCTGGCAAGTTCTCCACTTGCAGAACCTTCTGCGTATTTTCTTTTTGTTGCAATACTGTCTAGCTCGTCCAGCATGACCACGCATCTGTTTTCGGCAAGGAAATCGAATAATGCGGCAATATTTTTGGCGGTATTTCCAAGATAGCTGTCCACCATACGGCTGAAGTTCACATATAAGTACGGCATATTCATTTTGTAAGCCACATACCTGGAAAATTCTGTTTTTCCAACGCCACTTTCTCCATACAAAAGTGTGGCATTTACATATGGAATGTGCTTCTCCATCAGCTGAAGACTTACGGTATGCATATTCTTGATCAGCGTGAAAAGATTTTCTTCTTCTTTGGTCAAATAATACCGGTTTTCCAGAAAAGTCATGGACAAATCTTCCATCGTGCAAAAAGCAGAAATTTTTACCGGAAGCTCAACCATATTCAGTCCCTTACTGTTTAGCAGATTTTCACAATATCTGATTTCACGATGGTTTTTCTGCGTTGTATCCTCCGCGCAACATGCTAATGCAGCCTGCTTTGCCTTTTTTAAATCATTTCTTGCTACATATTCAATTAGTTCCAATTGATTTTTCGTCATTCCCATAATAATTTCCCTCCTACATTTTTGTTTTAAGCATACACAACATGGCAGAATTTTGTTTTTTCAGGACGAAAAAAGAGCCTCTTCAAAAAGGAAGCTCCATTCGAAAGAAGCATAAATCATGTCATAAATAACATATTCGCAATAAATTTGAGCAAAATATGTCACTTATGACATATAAACAAGCTTATTCCGTTTTCGGAAATTCAATTTTTGCGCTTGTAATCATCTTTTTCCCAGTCTTTTGATCTTTCCCTCCAAACAGAATTTTTTCCACATTGGATGTTTCTTTGCGGTCTTGTATGTAATCGTAATCCGAGGATTGTCTCCGGTTCTTTTATAAGATACAACATCATTGTCGAAAGATTCTGGATGGTATGAACCGTCCTTGCCCTCGATTAAAACGGTTGTAGTATCTTTTGCTGTACTCATAAGGAAATACCGGTTTGTGCCATATTCCACAAGATTATGGGTCTCGGTTTTTGGCTGACTGTACTCAACCGGATATTTTGCTATGGATATTGTTATAAACCCCCAAAAAATTGCACCAATTGCGGCAACCGATAAATCGATTTTCCAATCAAATTCGTTATAACATAGCTAGGTGAAAACCCATGGGCTTGCCCGTGGGATGAAACCATAATTCTGTCAGTTAGATAAAATAGATTGAGTGTTTCACAATTATAATATGAAAGAAAAATCGATTCCTTGCTTCAGGAACGTATGTTTGCTAAATTGCTATTCGTTTGGTATAATAAAGACATATATGAAGACCATTCACATCGTTCATATAGAGTAGGAAATGCATTGGAAGGAAAGTAGCAGTCATGACAAATAGGAAGCAACATCAGATCACAGATTATGAAAAAACACTTCGAGATTACCACAAGACATCATCCAGACATGTTGTTGTGTTTGAGACTGAGATTTCAGAAGACAACAAACGACATTTGTTCTGTCAGGCTGACCTGCTCCGTCAATGCGGAAACGAATTGCTTGGTATCATGAAACGGCGTTTGGAACAATTACTTCGGACGAAACGATACCGTGGGCTGCGGAAATATTATGGTAGTCTGAACGAAAAACTGAAGGCGCTTGAAAAAGTGAAAGTTCTTTCGGCTATCCAAAAGAAGCACCGGCAGGAACTGCTGGCTGAGTTGAAATCCGCAGGTAACTCCATGAAAGAGATGCAGGAAGCTTATCAGGTTACATGGGATTTCTGTCGGAAAACGATGGAACATTTACGTTTATCTTATGGGCAGCCGAGTATCTTTGCCCTCTCCCGTGCGGAAGATGTCTGGTCTGCTGTTTCAAAAGTCCTGTATTCCGACGGGGATTCTCTCCATTTCCGAAAACGTGGACAGCTTCCGGAAATGCGTGCAAAACAGAGCAACCGGGGGATTCTCATATTCCTGAAAAATGATCATCTCTGTTTCCGCTGCAACGGAATGGATCTTCCAATCAGATGCAATGAAAATGACCTCTGGCTGATAGACGAACTGGATGCAATTGAAACATACCTGAGAGATCCGGATACATGGGACGCATATGCGGTGAATCAGATGCAGAAAGGTCATGAAACCGTAAGCACTTACCGTCCCTGTTATGCTTCTATCGTATGCAAGGGCATCCGTGGGAAACTCAGGGTTTACATCCATCTGACGGTAGAAGGAAGTTCCCTGGCGAAGCGTACAAAGGATGGCTGTGTAAAACATCCCTGTTCCGATGGCGTTGTAGGATGTGATATCGGAACGCAGACCATTGCTTACACTTCAGACTGTGAGGTTGGACTGGAGAATCTTGCGGAACGTGGACAATCGATCCGGCACACGGAACGTCAGCAGCGGCTGATCCTGCGGGCAATGGACCGGTCCAGACGTGCAATGAATCCGGGAAATTACAATCCGGACGGTACGATCCGGAAAGGAAAGAAAATCTGGATCAAGTCGAACCGTTACCGGAAACTGCAAAAGAGACATCAGGAACTCTGTAGGATCGCCGCTGAGAATCGGAAGTTTGCCATCCATGAACAGGTTCATAAAATGCGCAGTCTGGGTAACGTCTTTGTAACAGAAGCAAAGAATGCAAAGAAGCTGCAGCGGCGCGCAAAGCCGGAGGATCCGCTCGATAAGAATGGAAAACCGAAGCGGAAGAAACGGTTTGGGAAGTCTATCCAGAACCGCTGCCCCTGATATTTCCAGATGAAAGTGAAACAACTGTTTGAATCAACAGGCGGGATTTATATCGAAGTGCCCACTGATTACCGGGCAAGCCAGTATGACCATACGACTGACGATTATATCAAAAAGAAACTGTCCCAGCGGATGTTCTGCTTGCAGGATGGGACAAAAGTCCAGCGGGACTGGTATTCTTCCTTTCTGCTGTATTGTATTGATCTTACCACGAAAACGATTGACCGCGAGAAATGTAAAATGGAGTTTGAATCTTTATTAAGGAAAGAACAGGTGATGATTGAAGAAATAATCCGTTCCGGAAGACAGGTCATGAATTCCGGGATCCGAATTGCACAATAGAGAAAATAGAAAAGGGCACCTGACTGTGTGTCCTTCAGGATACAGGATAAACTGTATTTTGAGAATACGGACGGTTCAGCATCTTGCTGAACAATTGTGGCCACAGGGCTGCATGTCCGTATCTGCTGCTCCGGAGCAGATGTGCCTGCCAAGGTCTATGGGTAACTATACGATGTACGCAGGTACTAGAATCCCGCCAGCAGAACCCCACAGGCTTGCCTGTGGGTTCAGTCAGATTTTGGACAGTATTTTCTCCTTTTGCCTTTGCATTGGAAGCTCCACATCCAAATGCAATAGTTACCAGTCCAATCAACCCAATGACAGAAACAAGTACCTTTTTCTTCATAATATTTTGCCTCCTGTTTGATCAATTTTTCAATTCGTTTTCTCTTTCGGATATACAATCTCAACCGAAGTCACCTTTTTGGTTCCGCCTTTTTCCAAAATATTCCCATATATGATCCGCTCTTTTAAGGGACGTTTTTGGACGACCTTATATGTAACTACAACCTTTGGATCTTCGTCACTTTGCTTATAGGTCACAATGTCATTGTTATATGATTTGATATGGCTTGTTCCATCTTTGCCAAGAACAATCACTGATGTTTTTTTGTTCGAAACATTGAAATAAGAACCGGTACTATTCCCAGCAATAGCATAACTTTCTGTTTTGGGAGCCGAATATTTGAAATAATCATCAGCATTGTCACTTAACACTCCGGTTGGAGCAAATAAAAGGAAAAATGCCACAGCAGCTCCTAGACTACATGAAAAAAAACTTTTCATATCTCCAGAAATAGAGTCCGAAAAGAGGCATATCAAAAACATTACTACAAATGCTATTAGAGCAGCATAAATACCATAAATCATCTGTATCTTCTCCTATTCTATTTTTTCCCACACTTGCTACAGAAAACATCTCCATCATTCAGCTTGTTGCCGCATTCCGTACATGCTCTTTCTTTCACCAATTTAGCACCGCATTTCGAACAATACTCTGCATCGGAGTTGTTTTCTGCCCCACACGATGCACAGGGAACCGTATCCGTAACGGATTCTTTTGGCAAATAGATCACAGCTTTTTCTGCAAGTTTCTTGCCGTCATTTTTGCCATCTATAGCAAAAAACCAAATCTTATCTCTAAGCTTATATTTCTTTTTTTTCTGATATTCAACAGTCAATTTCGGAGTATCAGCTTCTTCAAATACAACCTTGTTTCTCTTGAAAGTTTCTTCATGAAAACCATTTTCTGCATCTTTGATAAGGACCGTAATGGAATTTTCAGATGTATTCGACACGTAATAAGTATTGTCCGAGTACTCTTTTAGCTCATAAGTTTGCGTTGTTTTACTGACTTTCTGAGGTATGATATCGAAACCATTTACGATTAAATAGCCAATTGATATAGTCATTAATGTCATTATCAGCGCGACGGGAACAGTAATTCCAGCATCCCCAAACTCGAACCCTTCAGTTTCGTGTCCGATGACAATAAGTGCCACTACTATTCCTATAATAATCCACAACATATTATTCTCCTTCTACCTTTCTTCCACATTCCGGACAGTATTTTGCGTTTTTATCAAGGATCTGTCCGCATCCGGCGCATTTTCGTTCTGCTGTAATTTTTGCTCCGCAGCTAATGCAATATTTTGCGTTAGCGTCGTTTTGTGATCCATATTCCTGACATTCAACAGTCCTTGATTCTTTTTGATCTTTGACATCTGTATCGGACTGCTCTGTGCTATCTTCTACTTTTTGTTCTGAGTCCAATGGCACGGATAGGATTACTTTTGTTGCTTTCTTCTTTCCCGCATCTTTTCCATCCTCTAATCCAAACCAAAATTTTTTTCCAGAAGTGAATTTTTCTTTTTTCTTATAATTTACTGTAGCAGTTGAAGAATTGGCATCCACAAACGTAACAATCTTCCTGTTAAATGTCTTTTCTTTAACCCCATTATTGGTTTTTACACGTATAGTAATAGAATTCCCAGCTGTATTTGCCTGAAAATATTCATTATCTGAATATCTGCATACTTCGTATACTTCCGTTGATTCTTTCACAGTCTGAGCTTTTTCAGAATATATAGGTAGTCCAATCGATAAAAGAACCATTCCAACCATGACAAATCCTGCACACACTAATAGCCATATTTCTTCAATAGATGAAGTGAAAATCAATGTTAAAACTATAACCACTACAACTAATCCTATCAAGAACCATACCATAATTCTATTCTCCTACCTTTCTTTTACCGTCTGATGTTTATTGAAATTATGAACACACTCGTGAACTACTCCAAGCGAGCTGTGTCGATTGGAGCTTCTACGAGGCAAAATACGCCTCGATGGGTGGTCACGCACCCACTATCCCCTGTGACGGGGATTACTTATGCCGCCGTTTTCACCGGCGTCCACACTTTTCTCGTACATCCGAACGCTTTCATCAGGTCGGCTCTCCGTTCGGAGCGATCACCATGTCTTATCCTGGATATCTTGCTGCAGGTGTGTTTCCTTAAATTCCTGCGTTCCCTGTATGGGAGATACCAGTCCTGAACATTTACAGTTTCCGTCGTTCGATACAGATAGTCCATACGCTGCCCTTTGAATGCATCCGGATACCGCTTCCGGATGATATTGGCAGCTCCGTTTACATCCGCGTTAATCAGGATTCCGTTTGCACTTCGATACAGTCCCCGTCTGGTCCGTTTCCCTGAGAATTCAGGAGGAACCTCTCCCTTTTTATAGTCCGGAACCGGATCCTGATCCAGACAGCTTGCCTTGGATGTGTAACTCTCATCCTGCATAACAATCGGGATCCCTTCCCGGTTTGCGATCATCCGGATGATTTCCCGCAGTTTCTGGAATGGGATAGACACAAAGGACTGGTTGTTCTGTTTTCCCATGGAAATCTCCTGCTTCTGCAGCGGGTTATATCCGACCACGATAACTTCCACTTTATGAACTTTCGCATATCGGACAAGATACCATGCACATTTATAGAAGATATCACGTAAGGCATCCTCCCGCTTTCTTGAGAGCGCGTCCAGTGCATGGCTGTCCTTGTGCGAATGGGAACTGTCGTATCCCCTTGTTAGAGATGCAATCAATTTCGCACGGCGTTTGTTGAACCTCTGATTGATGGATTTCACAACACCGCCACGGATAACAAACGGTGCCTTCCCAAAGTTCCCGGCTACAGTGAGCAGGTTATCAAGACCCGGATCGATCCCAAGGACCCGCTTTGGATCTTCCGGGAGTTTCGGCTCTTTCATATGGTCATCCAGTGTGATCAGAATACGAAACTGTCCGTGGAAAGGCTTGATCTCCGTCTTAATGTATTTCAGACCCCGATACTGTAATTCCTTTCCGATACAAAACATTTCTTTTAAGTTGACAAACTGCAAATAGGCTTTCCCTGCCTGAAAGGTAAGCCTTGCTGTCTGCTTTGTCCACCAGGCAGTTGCCTGCTGGGTACGGATATATCCCGGCAACTTTGGCCTTCCAAGGAACTTTTCGGGGCAGACCGCATATTCCTTCACGGATTCAAAATAGCCCACCCATGACTTTACCGTTTTCCGAATCGCATTCTGATTGACCTGGCTGTTCATCCTTCGATAAACCGGATGATCGGTTCCTTTAAAGATTGCATCCAGTGTTTCGTAATTCAGGAACCACTTGTCTTTTGTCGGGTAAGAGAAAACAGTCTGTACCAGTCTGGAACGCTGGACAGCCGATTTCATACCTCCGATTTTTCGCAGGGAATCGCACTTGGAAAGAAAACGCTCTTCGGCTTCCCGGTTTGCTTTCTGGATCCCGGTAAACACATCATGAAGCACTTCTGTTTCCAGGGATGTCCGTTCTTCTGGTGATTTTCGTATCCCGGTCATGGTGTTCCGAATATAAAAGTTGGCTGTATTACGCATACAGCGGGTGTCTGTAGTGTTCTCTGTAAAATACTTCCAGAATACAGAACTTTTATTCTTGAAATTGATTGTCCGTGTCCTCATAAAACAGCCTCCTTTCTTCCTTGTGATGAACAAAAACGGAAGTACGTGAAAAGTGGTAAGTATAGGAAAAAGAATACTACTGTTTAACAGGGTGTTCTTTTCCCTTAAGTGCTTCTACGCTTACATCCCACAGGCGACATCGTCGACTGGGGTTTTACGCTGGTCATGATAATAATCCATAACATATTGTTTCCCTTTCCTATCTATTCTGCCGAAGCAATCAGTTCATGGATTGCATATGCAGCATCTTCTGCTTCTTCAATCTCATTACCCATGATTTCACCAAGTTTTTCCAGTTCTTCCTGGCTTAATTTGACCAAAACCCTCATCTTTATTCTCCTCCTTCAACCTTCTCTAAGATGTCCGGATCGCCCCACATCCAATGTGCAAATTCTGTTGGAGTCAGGTTCCTGACCCTCTCAGCCTTTACAGTAAAATTGTCTTTCAGTTTTTCGGCCGGAGCCACATGCATTTTTTTCATATCGTTTCCTCCTCGTTTTTTGATATCTTCAATATGATATAAATTCGAAATCACAGACCATTCTGCGTTTTCTGTAGCTACCATGATACACAATTGCAAATAATTGAGATTTTCTAGGATGTAAAAAAGAGACTCCACTAAGGGAATCTCTTTCTTTTTCTTAAAAACCAACATGTCCAACATCCATAAGGTCTAACGCGTGGATCAACATTTCTTTATCGCAATGACTAAGCTTGGCTCCGGTCACTTCGACAGGGAAGCTATTATTGTGTGAACAATACATCACATCCAGAGCGCCATCTTCTTCGTTCAATACAACATCAATGTCGCTATACTGAACAATTGCTTTCTTCACTGAATCGATTACCTTCTGGTTTTCTGCTTCTCTGTCGGGCTGATATTCCTTATCATTAATATCATACACTTCATCATATCCGATAATTGCAATATCTTCTGCATCAACCTCTACATTGCCTGTAGGATAAAGCAGCTTCATTTCGTAACCATTCTCAATTAATTCTTCAAGAGCTTCCTGTGGAATATCCTGTCCTTCTACTGCATGATCCCTGCACCAGTCTGCTAGAATGCATTCCGGTGCGTCTGTGATAAACAGGTACGCCATATCTTCCAGTTTCTTGTCGTTGTGGATCAGAACTTTTCTCGGCTTAACCGGATCCAGAAATTCAAACATCTCTGCTTCCATTTTATTGATGCATTCTGACAGATAACACCAGAAGCTCCCATTCGTAAGCTCGAAGAAATAGCTCAAAAAACTTTGTGGGTCTGAGGTTGCAAAGAAAAGATTGCAAAGGTCAGTCGGCAAGTCAAATCCAATACTTGTATCGCCACTAACACAAAAATTGTCATTGATCCATTCGCTCAATTCTCCCAGCATAATGTCCTTATCGCATGGTCCACTCAATTCCAGTGCATGCCGGATCAACTGCTGATATTCTGACTTTTTGTGGTTTCCACTTACGTCTTCGTGCAACATCGGATTTTTTTCTTTGGAAAGAAATTCTTCTAACAAATTTTTTACCGCAGTAATTGCAGACTTTTTTTGTTTTAGCGACCATTCGAATTGATCGGTATTTTCAATCACAGCCATAATAATCTTGTCGGTGATTTTTTCAAGATTATCCCCCTCTTTATTTGAGGAGTTATTTACCGGTTCATATTCTCCAATTTTTAATCCATTGATGGATGCAAGTTTAGAAGCAAGTGTCCTGTCACAGGTAAAATCCTTTCCAAAATAATTACCTGCAGTAGTCAGTAATGCAGTTAAGAATAAATTGATCTCATCCTGTGGCATATCCGGACGGACCGGGTTTAATTCTGTAGAAAGCAGCTGATTGATAAGACCTCTCTTTGTACCTCCCTTGATATAATATCCTTCATTTATCGCATGAGAAATTATGGCATTTGCCATTTCTTCGAATACATTCCGTACCTCGCTTCTGGATATACACAGTATTTCTGAGAATCGGTCTACCAGATCATCATAGTCGCTTCCATAAATAATCGCAGAATCCTCATCTTCCCGTTCATCATTCGGAATATCTTCCACTGTAATTCCCATCTCATCCAGGAAGTCTTCAGCGACATCAATCAGCACTCCAAAGAATTCACATTTTTCATCCGGATTCATTTTCTCATCTGGTTCAAAAAATACTTTATGGTACCTTGAGGCTAGGATATCCTGCTGAATCGAATCAAGAGATGTAATCCCTTTTTCCTTCAACCACGCGAAGACTCCATCCGCTAAATGCAGGCTCATTTTCATAGATATTGTTCTTGCTGTTTCTTTCATTATTATTTCCTCCTATAATCTATAAATTTCAGTATGAATATGGAACATAAAAAAATAATGATTTGGAAACTTTTGGGGACTAAAACGATACGATTCGGGACAAACCGCTTTTTTTAAAAAATTATCTGCTATAATAAAAATATCCAATATTTGGAAATACGTCTGAAGGAAAAGCCAATGACAAAAAAGAAAAAGCCATCGCCACACGCTAAATTACTACTATGGGGGTCTATCCTTATTACAATTGGGTTATTTATAGGATGGGTATGGATCTACAGGAACATTCCTTTGCCTGGATGGAAATTATACGGAGCCTATTTCGGGTTCTTCTTCATGAGTCTCGTACAGGCATCTACTTTTGCATATATGATTGTTCCGGCTGTGAAAAAAGATATTTCAAAAGCAGGATACTATGTAACCGATTGCTTTATGTTAACCTGTTTTTTATATACAGTTTTCCTATTTCCAATCCATGCCACATTTAAGCGGACCTTGTTTGTACTCCCGCTGATAATCGCCTATAGCTGCATTCCGCAAAAAGCCAATCACGACAAGCGGGAATTCACTGGAGACCATGCTTTCAGTTACAATTTTGCATTACTTACCTTAATGCAGATGTACTATATTTGGAAAAATTATGATGGACACAGGATCATCAACATTATCCTATGCATTGTATATGCATTTATTTCTGCAGAACGGACAGGAAACATTGAACATATTGATGAATACGATAAATTCGAGGATACATACAATGCATCTGGATATGCAAAAGCAACGAAAAATTTTTTCCAGAAAGCAATATATGATAAAGGAACGCAAGGGGAAGCGGTAGTTGCCGCCGGACTTGAAAGCATGTCTTCTTACTCAAAAGTACTTTACAACGTATACACACCTGAATATACAGACAAAAATGGGAAAAACTATTGGGTAGGGGAAATCGATGCAATCGTAATTTCGAGATCAGGTATCAATGTAATTGAGATCAAGAACCAAAGCAAGATATGGAACATTTTTGGAGAAGGACCATCAGATTGTATCTGCTATGACCGGAACAACAAGTTGCTTCCAGATTCCAATAACCCATTTTCCCAAAATAGGATCCACGAAAAAAACTTAAAGCATCTGATCTCAAGGAACGCTTTTCTTACCTGCTTTGAAAATGCGGTTGGAGGATATGTTGTATTCGGACCTGAAACGGTTGACTATCATATAGACAACTCAAAAGTAAAACAGGGATACGCCAGTTATAAGGGAATTAGAAAGCTTCTTGATGATGAATGTAAGGCAAAAAATCGTTTATCAAACGGTGAGATCGATGCAATTTATCGATACCTCAAATCGTATGAGAACAACAAGATCCTTGAAGCAAAACACAGGAAGTCCATCGGATATTAAACCATAGGTTCACTCTTCCCGTCATTTCCTCCTATTTATGATTTCACAAATGAGATGACGGGAAGTTTGAATATTTATTTCATGCTACAGCCTTGCAGCGCAACACAATATGTTTTTACTTCAGACATTAAATATTTCAAAATCTATAAGAAAGGCGAACTTATAGATTGCTACCCGTTCCTGCAAGGCTGTAGTATGAAATAAAACATGAGACTTCACACGAAACAAAAATTCTTTTGCAAAATAAACAAGAAAATGTTATGCTATTTTTTGTCCAGTAATATAGGAGTCATAGTCGTCTACAGATGCTACGGCTCCTTTTTTTAAAGAAAAAAGACCTGTAATACAGATCTTCTTCTCTTCTGTTATTTTTCCTCAAAATCCGGAAGCCAGTTAATATTCATTTCCTGTTTTTTGAGTAAATTTCCAGGTACACATTCACTAAGAGCCGAATTGTCAGCCAGCGCCATATCAATAATCCAGAAATCGTCTCCGTTTTGCATAATATCCATACTCCACTGTCCGGTCAGATTCATTTTCCGGATGATATTCTCTACTTCTTCTTTTACACGGGAAATATTGTCCTGGTAACGTTTCATCAACACTTCTTCATGCGCTTGATAGATGATGTAATCATGAATCTGGTGAGGGCTATCACTATCTTCCTCATGACCGAAACGCTGTTTCATCGTATTCGGTTCCCAATAAGGAGATACCCCAATGACTTCTCTTGAGTCAAAGTCAACGAAAATACGATATTCCGTATGCAGTGGAAGTCCTTTGTAGATACAAGGGTTATTTTCCTTGTCCGGAATATACTCCCTGACACACCATTCGTTTGTTGTTGCAGCTCCATACATACAGACATTATTTGTCGGAAATGTCAGTGCAACTGCCTGGTGACTGATAAAAAGCAGATATTCTCCAAGTTCCTGTACTTCTTTTTCACCATGTACATGAGCATTACGGAAATCATACTTCGACGAAAACACTCCGGTTTTCACAAAATATTCTTTCATATCATCCAGACCAAACACTTTATGGCAATACTGGTCAACAATCTTGAGTGTTGTCGGTGTAAGTCCTGCATAATCCAATCTGGACAACTGCAATAATGGCATCGGAACTTTAACAATGGTTGTTTTTGGTAGTTTGAAAAAGGATTGTTTTTCTACCGCTTTAACCAGTTCTGGAAACCAGTAACCAATCGAATTTGGATTTTTCCCTAGGATCTCATAGGTGATCCAATCCAGATCCAGAAGATCCAATCCTTGCCGGAAAAACTGATACGCAAGCTTTCTTTTTGCTGGATTTTCTTCTGTTTTATATCTCTGATACATCTCCAGTAATATAGTTGAACCACCATCCCGGACATCCCTCTTCAGATAATCGCCTGTAAGCTGTGGGCGGAGATCATATGGAATATTGCATAAATCTTCCAGGGTTACTCTCGGATTAGTAGACTTATTTGGGAAAAGCTGGATATGTTTTGTTCCATCATAAATATAAACTGCCGTATCCTCCAAAAGTTCATTTAGAATCCGGTCGATTAGTTCATTTACTTCCGGCGATTCTTCCGTAATCGAGTTCCCATTTTTGTCCTTGAACATATGTACATTCATGTCCAACAGATTATCCGGGACAACATTAGGCTCTAATACATGCTTTGCATAAGACTTTTCAAATTCTTCTAAAGCCTCCGGACTTACTTTTAACATCTCAGCGATATCATCCTTGGATAAAGTCTTTTTGTCTTTCTTTTTGAGTGCATTTAACAGATTAAGCATATTTGTTTCCTCCTCTTTTGTATTTTAGTGAAAATATGGAAGAATACTGTCTTATGGATTTCGCAAACACCTTCTGAACTTGCCACCTGCGATTGTCGCTTTCGTTTCAAAACATCATATGTTACTATCAAACCTCTGATTTTAAGCCCATGGTTCCCGAAAAACCGCCTAATACTGGATTTTTTTGATTTCTACCAACCGATGTCAAATTTTCGATTGGTAAAATCTCTTAAAGTTTTTCAAATCGATATTGCTGATTGATGTCTGGATACTTTTCGTGATCCACAGGAGATAAAAACTCTTCCAGTGGTCTGCACCAAATTATAAACGGATGATGCTGCTCATGGTATATTACTATTAAGGACAAATTTTCTGTATCAATACCGATGCGCTCAACTTCGTAAATATTGCACTTGAAATGCCGATACCGGTTTCCTATCATTTCACGACTGTAGCCCTGCGCTTTCGTTTCTGTTTCTATTACATTCGTCATTTTAGTTTTCTCTTTTTTTCGAGTTCCTATTTGACTTGTTTTTTTTAATTTGAGTTCATTATTTCACTTCCTGTATATTTTGAGTTTCTGATTTGACTTCCTTTGTCCAAATTTAAGTTTCGCTAAATTTCAATGTCGAATTTTTACTTTCGCTTTCACATCCTTCAACCGGTAATAATCATCCAGCCATTTTGCTAGGAGCTTCGCATAGCCTTCGTATTTTGTTTTTGCCACCATCGTCTTCTCTCCAGTCGAAAAACACACGATAATACGATACTTTTTGAACATATACTTCAACCTCCTTATCGTCTCTTTGCGCCACCTTTTTACACATATTTCAAAACATCCTATGTTAAAACCAAATTATAATCCATATCACTTTTTCGTACCCAGGCGGTGGTCTAGTCCCAAGTATTCTTGAGTATGGAAGAATTGTATCACAATTAAAAGAATTCATATTTTTACAGAAGAAAAACGCATAAAAAAAGCAACCAGTTCACACCAGTTGCTTATTGCTTCCAACGTCCATCCATCTTTACTCCGTCCGGCTCACCATTCTTTTTATAATAGTTAATCCGGATTTGTCCGTCTTCCTGCATAGTTGTTAGAACAATACCATTTTCAAAAACATTGATATGTTCTTCTTCTCCTTTTTTGTTTTTTCCAAGGAATCTTCCTTCATGAAAAGTTTTTATGACATTACGAACCGATGCAGGATCATTGAAATCAATCTTAACAATGTCCCCCAATATTACACCTCCCACAATCCTATCTTTCTTTTTATTATATCGAAAAATCTATTGATTTGCAAGAACATATGTACGTCTCGAATGCTGTTTCTTTGGTCTTGGTCCCATTTTTGGAACCCGGTTCCATTTTTGTACCATTTCTCCATAAGAAAAGAGAACCGGTCTCCCGATTCTCTTCCCTTTATCTTCGAATTATTTCAAAGAGTTGTAGATATCCGTAAGGGCATTGCTGCTCTTGCTGTTTCCGATACCGTTGCTTTCAATCTTCTGCTTCAGTTCTTTCGTTTTCTCTGCACTGATCTTGTAGTCGGTTCCCGCATCTTTCGCAAAGGATCCGGTAAGCAGTGCTTTGTAAGTAGCGTTCTGATACCATTTTGACATAACATTCAGTCCGCCGTTATCCGAAGAAGCTTCGATCTCCTCACTGGTCATTCCATGGAAATCGGTATCTTTATTCTTGTCGTAATACTTCTGGGTAATGAAACGTACCTGTTTCCGTGCAGTTCCATCATCGTCCCTCCAGTAATCACTACCGGAATCGATGATCTTCACTTTCACTTCACATAACGTTTCCTTACCGACACCGTTTGGTCCCATGCTGTCATTTACCTTAAAGATCACGGTAACTGTTGCATTGCCGTTCACATTCTTAAAGTCGGTATCTTTGTAATCCAGGATTGTAACCTTGTTACTGATCACGCCATCTTCCTTATCTTCCGCTTTCAGCTTTCCGGAAGCGATTGCTTCCTTCAGAAGTACATCCTTGGTGATCTTACCGCTCTTCGCCTCTTCCAGTGTGAAGTACCGGTCTTCTGCTTTAATCACTGGGAACTCATTATACTTCACAGTAATGGTTGATGTCTTTGTCGTGGTCTTACCGCTTAAGTCTGTGACCTGATAAGTGATCTTATGCGTAACCGGAGCTTTCTCTTTCGGGAGCTGCTGGAACCAGGTATCCAGTTTCTCGGAATCCGGCATACCGTTCGTCCAGCTCTTCGTATAAGCAGCCTGCGGTTTTCCATCTACCAGTTTTCCGGCAGAGTACTCGATCTTCGTGATGATCACCTTACCGGCCATATCACCGTCTTCCATATCAGATGCCTTCGTTACGTTCTTGAGGAGCATCGCTTTCGTGATGTCCTGTCCTTCGTAATATGTTGCGTCTTTTGCTTCCAGTTCCGGTGCTGCGGAATACCATTTCGCATATAAGGTAACAGTTCCGCCATTCGATGCAGTTAAGTTCTTCACGGAAGCCTTGTCTGCATAGGAGGTTCCTGTTCCATCTGCTTTGGTGTTCCAACCGTTGAACCGGTATCCGGTCCGTTTGAACGTGTTCGCATTCAGGGTTGCTGCCTTATCATAGGTCAGTTCCTGGTTTGCCATGGTTCCGGTTCCGCCGTTGGCATTATAAGTCACAGTATACTTATTAGCAGTCCACTGTGCATATAAGTTAACGGTTCCGCCTGCTGTTGCAGTCAGGTTTTTCACAGATGCCTTATCTTCATAACTTGTACCCGAACCATCAGCTTTCGTATTCCAGTTCTTAAAGGTATATCCTGTTTTGGTAAATCCATTCGCAGTCAACCCCTTCGCTGTATCATAGGTATGTGAGCTACCTGCAGTGGAACCGCCTGTATTTCCATTTCCATTATATTTTACTGTATAAGCATTCGCTTTCCAGTCCACATAAATAGAAATTGTCACATCTCCTTTTTCCAGCTCCAAGAGTTTTCCGACTGCACTTGCAAGGTCCTGCGTCTTGGTATAGACATTATTCCCTGCATCCAGAAGAATTGTTCCCGTTACGCTGTTTGCATGGTATTTATTTGTGGAAGTATATCCGGTACGAATGAATCTTCGCGCATCCCATAATCCATAGCTTGGAAGAGATGCATCATAATTAAATGTATCACTTCGGTATTTAGCACTGGAATCAATCGTGCTGACTGCCGATCCATCTGCTGCCGAACTGGTATCCACTTTCATCGCCCCATTCGGATAGTAATTCACGGTCAGTACATTTGCCCGCCAGTGCGCGTAGACTGTCGTATTTCCGGCTCCCATTGTAGTAGCCGTTCCAACTTTGGAACCACCGCTTGCTGCCGTAAACCATCCGGTAAAGGTATAACCTGTCCTAGATGGTGTCGGAAGCGCTCCATACTGAGAACCATAAGTCAGTGTTTTGGAAGTCGGTGTTACGGTTCCACCATTTGGATCATAAGTCAACGTATAACTGTTGATCTTCCATTGTGCATAAAGCGTAATAGTTGCACCGTCTGCCGCTGTCAGACTCGTAACTTCCTGTTTATCCGTATACGTAGTTCCAGAACCATCTGCCTTCGTATTCCATCCGGTAAAGGTATAACCCGTTCTGCTAAATGCATTCACCGTTAATGCCTGTTTCACACCATAGGTAAAGGTCTGGTCTTTCATGGTTCCAGTTCCGTTGTTCTTATCAAATGTTACGGTATACTTATTCGTCTTAAATTCCAGCACGACGCCAACATTAGACGTGCCAATTGTTCCTGTGATACTTCCGGAATGGACTCCGACATAGGCATGTCCGGTTACTACTTTGATATCCTTGATCTCATACTTGCTTCCATATGGAATCTTCTGATAGAAATCCGTCACATCATTGGCTTTTTGTACGCCGTTTACATAAATGTCTGCAGTTCCATATCCCGTGATATTTCCAGTAGATTTGCCATCCAACAATCCATTCAGATCCAGATAATAGGAGTTCTTAGTCCACTGTGCATACAGTGTAATGTTCTTCGTGTATGTCCAGGTCCAGCTCTTACCGATCCAGCTTGTCCAGTCACTTCCCGTTCCGTCCGCTTTCTCGTTCCATCCCTTGA
>OLQT01000365.1_pt1 | contig 34515 bp, 34 predicted proteins | sample 1672651 | NCBI WGS metagenome assembly OLQT01 (sample SAMEA3136709, study PRJEB25190) | human gut metagenome | biome: human gut; feature: human-associated habitat; material: faeces | place: Austria | collected 2013 | reverse complement strand
AACCCAGTTCATTGCCCTTAATCCAGCAGAAGAGGCAAATGAGGTAATTCAAGTACTCATCAAATAAGAGAAAAGAAGTTATGGAAAATAAAATAGATATTACAAAGTTGAAGGCTCAGGATTTTATGAATGAGCTGCCGGAAATGGTAAGAAGCTTGGAAGCTGTTCGTTCCGGTTCACAGGACAAGAAGCCTGTAGAGGTAACTTTTGGAGAATTGGTTACCGGTAAATGGGGTATTTCAGAAGATGAACTTTTTGAAAAGATGGGCATCAATCCAAAAGTGGACACGATGCAGAACCTCTTTACAATGCCTCAACAGAATGTTCGTTGGATTGTTCCGGAAATCATCCGTGCTGCTATCACATTGGGTATGCGCCAGGCTCCGTTCTATCCGAACATCATTGCATCTGACCAACCAATCAATGGTTTGCAAGCAATCATGCCGATGGTTAACATGTCGGATGCTGCCCCTGCAAAGGTTAATGAGGCAGAAACTATCCCATTGGGTGATGTTAGCTTCGGACAGAAATCAGTTAGCCTCTTCAAAATTGGAAAAGGTTTCAAACTTACTGATGAAGTTCGTAACTATGTTTCACTCGATGTATTGGGAATCTACCTTCGTGATTTTGGTGTTCAGTTGGGTTATGCTCTGGATACTCTGGCTATGGACGTTGCTATCAATGGTAACAACCCTGATGGCTCTGAGTCTGCCCCGGTAATCGGTGTATACGAAACAACTAACGGTATCACTTACAAAGACCTTCTGCATATTTGGGTACGTGCTGCTCGTATGGGACGTAACTTCCAAACTATGATTGGTGGTGAAGACCAGGCAATCGAAATGCTGAACTTGCCGGAATTCAAGGATCGTCACTCTGGTACTACAGAAGCTACTCTGAATGTTAAGTCTCCTGTTCCCAAGAATGCTGATTTCTACATTCACCCGGGTACACCAGACCAACAGTTGCTGTTGATTGATACATCTGCTGCCTTGATTAAGCTTACTGCTCGTCAGTTGATGCTTGAATCTGAAAGAATCGTTTCTAACCAGACTCAGGCAATCTATGCAAGCTTGACTACTGGCTTCTCTAAGATGTACCAGGATGCAACTCTGTTGCTGGCTGCTGACAAGAAGTTCTCAGAATTCGGCTTCCCCGAGTTCATGAACGTAGACCCCTATTTGATGGTTAACCTCGAATAATAAGGACCGTCCGGTTTCATCTATATAAATTCCCTGAGAGGATAGGTAACTAAAAAGACCTATCCTCTCTTTAATCATTTTTAAATCTTAGGAAATATGGCTAAAGATAAATATACAGTAACTGTGGGACCAAGAGCTTACAGTTTTCATGACCAATCAACTGGTATTACCGTTTGTAGAGGAGAAGACAAGGAACTCTCTCGTCGTCAATTCCGTGCACCAAAGATTCAGAAGGCAATTGCCTCTGGCCATCTGATTATCATTGCTAATAAATCAGAAATCGAAAAGTATTCAGAGGCCGACATCGAAAAGTTGGATAAGAGACTGAATGCTCAGTTCAAGAAAGGCATGACTCTTGAAAAACTTGCAAAGGGATATTCCCTGGAAGAACTGAAACTGGTAGCAGGTCTTCATGAAATCGTTGCCGAGAAAGATGATACAGTAGAAACAATTCTTCAGGCTTTGCTAGAAGAATTCGAATCCTCTTCTAAAGGGTAATCTATGAAAATTACATAAGACAGACTAATATGAATAACAATCTGGACTTTTTGTACGTTACGTCAGGTCTGGAAGTTTCATTCAGAGTCATATCCAAAGTCCCGGCCAAATCTATTTTTGACTGGGACTTTGGCGATGATAAGGGAGAGGTTTTCAATGGTGGAAGACATGTTTCCTATTCTTATGAAACTCCCGGTTTCTATACCGTAACATTACATGTAACTAACTCTAGCGGTTTAGATATCACCGTAGATAAGACTCTGGTAGTTTGTGATTATGGGCATACGGCATTAGCCGATACAATATATAACTTAATCGACCATTATATCCCTTCAGAAATATCTGATGGGATGACCAGGGAAGAGAAATCTATTTACATCACTAAGTGGCAATATTACATTGGACCTCTAGTAAACCATACAATTGCACCAGATAAGTATACAGATGAATTATGGTATGAAGCACTAGAAAACCAATTAATAATGGAATTGGCTGCCTGGGATTTTCTCAATGTGAAGATACTTAATCTATTAACGAGTACTTCCGAATACTTAAGTCAATTAACCTCTACCAAAGAACAAACTGGTGATGGTACTTCTAAACCTGAACTTGCTCGAGGTGATAGGATTAAACAAATCACTACTGGGCCTACTGAAGTGCAATATTATGATACCTTGGCAGATGCTACAAGTTCCCTATGGAAAACACTTTCTCAAGCAATGCAACCAGGTGGATTAATAGATGAATTAAGGAAGAATCTTTGTATGTTAGCTTCACGATTGGAAATCTACTTACCGTTCTGTGATGAAGTATTTAGAACCGTAGTCCCAAAAGTAGTTAACAGAAGGCAACCTGGAGTATTAGATGGGCCAAATCCAAGTGCTCCAGTGAAAGGTGGTAAGAAATCAATTCTAACTAAGTTATGACAAAAGAACCCTGGAGAATGGTAAAGAACCGCTCTTGGGATAGATACAAGAAAATTATCACTGACTTCTTAGATTGGGATGCTGGTAGGCAATCCATAACCTGGGCCAAACATGTTAATCAGCTTCTCAGTCATGCCGAAGACAGTATACCTAAATATTATAACATCCAAATCGAAGCATTGTGTTACTACGATGTTTTCAGAAACTGGCCTATCAATAAGGCAACTATTTCAGGAGAATTGGATGATGAAAACTTATCAATACTAATTTCTAAATCTTATATAGAACAAATCGGTTATCTTACACCGGAAGGTTATTGGGATTTTAATTGGGAACAAGATAGGTTTGTAATTAATGGTATAACGTATAAGCCTTCTGGAGATACTCAGACTGCTCAGGCAAAGGATGAGGCTTTAGTTTTCATGATTATCCTAAAGAGAGACCGAGATACCAAAGTTGAATTTGTAGAATAAAAATAAAGTATATGGCAAAGATGTTAGTACTGAGGTGGACACCAATTACTACAAACAGTGGAATTTGGTTTGATAGTAATCTGGTTATCCTCAATGGTACCTCTGGAGTTCATATTGAAATGAAAGGTAATGGCAATGATGTAACGGCATTTCAATCGATGACCGGAAACAAATTTGTCACCTGCTTTCAAGATTACTTCGGGGATATCTGGGATAAAATAATACCTCATCCTGGTATAGGCCAGGTAATAAAGTTCCGTGTAAATAGACTTCCTGATTATGCTTGCATACGGGGAGATATTGAGGACGGTGGAGATGTAGACCCCGAAAATCCGGATGTACCAATGAATGCCTTCTGTGGTTCAGAGGGAGAACCATTCAGGGATATCGATTCTGAATTCTTACTGGGTCGTCAACGTGCAGTAATTAATCCTTAAATTTTATAAAATATGTATGTAAGTAAGTATTATACCTGCGAAGAAATAGACCAGCGGTTATTACAGGGTTACTATGATGACTTTGTTAAAGCTGGCTTTGGAGGAACTATAAATGAGTTCTGGGCCTTCGTACTTTCTATCAAGAATAAGGTAGATAAGAAAGAAGGATACGACTTATCGAAAAATGATTTTACCGATGAGTTGAAGGCTAAACTTGATGGCATCGAAGAACATGCAAATTACATCACCAAAGTTTCTCAGCTTGAGAATGATTTGAAATATCAAACTGAGGAAGAAGTTAAACAGATGATTAGTGATTTGGTTGATGGTGCTGATGATGCCCTTGATACTCTTAAAGAGTTGGCAGAGGCATTGGGTAATGACCCCAACTTTGCAACTACTATCACTAATAAATTAACCGACCTTCGTACTGCTTTAACCGAAGAGGTTAATCGTGCTAAGGAAGCCGAAGCTGCTCTGGGTGCTGCAGTAGCAGCAGTTCAGGATAACCTCGAATATGGGTTAGACCAAATCAATAAGAAGATTGATACTGTTAAGGCAGACTTAAAAGCCGAAATCGACAGAGTTGAGAAGAAGGTAGATAAGAATGCTGAAGATATCAAAGACCTTGAAGATAAGGTAAATCAAGGTAATGATAAACTTGAGAAAGAACTTAAGGACCTTATCCAAAAGGAAAAAGATGAACGTATTGCTGCCGATAATGAGATTAAGGAAAGTGTAAATGAACTTAAGACTCTACATATCAATGATAAGGCCGCACTCGAGGCAAAGATTGCCGAAGAAACTGCAAATCGTACAAATGCAGATACTGTACTGGATTCTAAGATTAACGAGGAAATCGCTAATCGTCAGGCTGATACTTTAGCTCTTCAAGGTAAAATTGACCAAGAGAAGGTAGACCGTCATTCTGAGGACCAAGCTCTTCATAATGAAATCTCTAAAGAGGTAACAGACCGTACTAATGCAGACAATGCTCTTCAAGGTAAAATTGACCAAGAAGCTCAAGCACGTACTGCTGCAGACCAGGTATTACAGAACAATATAGATTCAGAGGCTACCACTCGTGCTGCTCAGGATTTAATTCTTGAACACAAAATTGACGATGTAAAAGAGCAGGGTGTAGAAGACAAAGAACAATTGCTCAATGCTATTGCTGTAGAGGCTGCTGCTAGAGAAAAGGGTGATAAGGACCTTGATACTAAGAAGGTAGATAAACGTGAAGGTTATTCTTTGACCAAGAATGACTTTACTGATATCCTCAAAGCTAAGCTTGATGGAATTGAAGAGAAGGCAAACTATATTACCCATCTCTCCCAGCTTATCAATGATGCCGGTTTCCAAACTGAAGAAGAAGTAAATGCTGCTATCCAAAAGATTATCGGTTCTGCACCAGAGGTACTTGATACTCTTAAGGAAATTGCCGATGCCCTTGGAAATGACCCCAACTTTGCAACTACTATCACTAGGAAGTTGGCTGCAATCACAGAACAGGTTAACCAAGAAATCGAAGACCGAATTGCAGGCGATGAAGCAAACAGTGCTGAGGTAGCTGCTGAAGTTCAAGCCCGTAAGGATGCTGACACTGCTCTCGAAACTAAACTGAAAGAATATGTAGACAATAAGTCTGCTACTGGTGATGCTGCTATTGGAGTTGTAAGAGATAACCTTAACAAGGAAATCCAAGACCGTAAAGATGCCGATGCCACAATTCAGGCTAACTTGGATAAAGAGATTGCCGAAAGAAAGACTGCTGATGAAGCATATACTCAAAGTTTGGCTAATGTTAACCAGCGTATCTCAGACTTGGCTTTGAGTATGCAAGAGTCTATCAATACCTTGCGTAATGAGCTTACCAAGCAGGTAAATGCCAATACTACGGCAATCGCTACTAACCAACATAATATCGAAAGAAATTTAGAGGCAATCACAAATTTAACTAAGACTGTAGGGGATAACTACAAGGAAGTTAAGGATATGATTAACGAGGAAATCATTGACCGTACCAATGCAGATAGTGCCTTGAGTTCTCGTATCGATACCCTTAATATCGACCTTAACACTGAAAAAGTAGAAAGGACTGCTGCTGACCAGGTTCTCCAAGTAAACCTTGATAAAGAAGTAGCAGACCGTACTGCAGCTGATAAAGCCTTGAGTACTGAGTTCACTGCTAAGTTGGATAATACTAAGCAGGCTTTGGAATCCGAGGTGGCTAATCTTAACACTAAGCTTGAACAAGAAAAGGAAAATCGTATTGCCGGTGATAATGCTTTGGGAGTTCGTATTGATTCTCTAGAGGCAGGTAATACCGATGCTATGAATGAATTAAAAGCAAAGGTAAATGCTAATACTACTGCTATTAATGCAGAGAAAGACCGAGCAATTGCCAAAGAGACTTCTCTTGAGGCCAAGATTGATACCAACCTTCAGAATCATAAAGATGATATGGCTGGTATCAACAAAGATATCCTTACCGAAAAGAATGACCGATTAGCTGGTGATACTGAATTACAGAATAACATCGATAAGGAAGCTACAGAAAGAGCTAACCAAGATACCCTTATCAATAATGCTTTGGCTCAAGAGAAGGCAGACAGAATTGCTGCTGACCAAGCCTTAGATTCTAAGAAGGTAGATAAGGTAGACGGTAAAGTACTTTCTTCAAATGACTTCACTGACTTGCTATATGCCAAGTTGGATGGCATCGAAGAACATGCAAATTACATCACTAAGGTATCTGAGTTATTAAACGATTCAGATTTCCAGAGTGCTGAACAAGTAGAGGCAGCTATCCAAAAGATTATTGGCTCTGCTCCAGAGGTACTTGATACTTTGGCCGAGATTGCTAAGGCTCTCGGTGATGACCCTAACTTTGCAGCAACTATGACTGCTAAGCTTACTGAGTTGGAGAATAAGCTTGAAGCTGAAAAGAATCTGCGTGAACAAGGAGATAATACTCTGCAACAGGCTTTCACTAACTTAAGTAATACTCTTACTACTACGGTAAATGAGTTGAGAACTTTCGTAACTGAAACTCGTACGGAGCTGTTAACTTCCTTGAATGCTACCAATGCTCTGGTAACTCAGAATGCTGCCAATATTCAACGTAATCTGGAATTGATTCAGGGTATTCAGGATAACACTAATGGTAACTATACTGCCCTTACCGATTTGCTGAATAATGAAATCGCTGCTCGTAAGGCTGAGGATATTCGATTAGAAGCAAAGATTGACCAGAATACCTCTGACCTCAACACAGAAAGAGAGGAAAGAAAAGCTGCAGATAAAGTTCTCCAGGATAATATAGATGCTGAAGAAGCTGCAAGAGTTGCTGCTGATAATGCTCTGGGTAAACGTATCGATAAAGAAATTCAGAACAGAACAGATGCTGATACGGCATTAGATAATAAATTTACGGTTATTACCGATGACCATAAAGAAAGATTGGAAGCTGAAGAAGGTACTTCCGATGCTTTGCCAGACACCATGGTTACCGATGTTAGTGCTGTAACAAGAACCGGTACCCAACTTTCTTTCAAGGTAAAGACTTCAACCAAGGATAATTCAAATAACCAATATGGTGAAGAAGTAGAAGCTACCAAGAACTTACTCCCGGTAACTCAAACTCTTGCAGGAGTTATGTCTGCAGCAGACAAGGTTAAGTTAGATGGATTAGACCCCAATTCTCTGACGGATATCTCTGCAGCTTCAGATGCTAATAAAGTAACGGTAACGGTAACTAAGGATAACGGTTTGAATGCCGATACCACAGAAACCTTCGATTTGCCTCAGGCATCTGCTACTAAGGCCGGTACTATGACTGCGAAAGATAAGGTAGAATTGGATAGAATTTCTACTGCTAACTTTGCCCTTGGTGCAGTAACACCTAATGAAACCACAGTAGGTATAGCTGCAACTAAGACCGTAGTTGAAGATGGTACAGTAGAACAGAATCCTATTACATTGCCTGCCTCTACTGCAGAAAAGGCCGGTGTACAAACTGCAGCAGATAAGAAGCTGTTTGATTCTATACCAGATAATATTATTATCTTATCTGGTGATAAACCAGTTGAGGTAGGTCAACAAAGTAGTCATGTTACTTTAACTCATAATTTCTCTTCTAAAAAAGAAGAGGGTATTTATACTCATGAGCCTGAAGATTATAAGACTACTCATATCCCAGCAGCTACTACAGAGAAAGCTGGTGTAATGACCGCCCAAGATAAAGTTAATCTGGATGAGACATTACCCAATGCTATTGCTCAAGAGGTTCAGGACCGTAAAGATGCTATCGAAGCTTTGGACGGTAAATCAGAAGCCGCTCTTGCTCAAGAAGTAGCTGATAGAAAAGCTGCAGATACTGCTTTAGATACCAAGTTTACTAAAGCTGTAAACGATGAAGCAACTGCTCGTACTTCTGCTGATACTGCATTGGGTGCAAGGATTGATAAAGAGATTGCTGATAGAACTGCGGCAGACACTGCCCTTGATACTAAACTGCAGAATAACATTAACACTCTAGAAGCTAAGCATGATGCCTTTGTAGCAACTAAGGGTAAGGCTGATGGCTTTGCTCCATTGGATGGGAATGGGTTAGTACCTGCTAACCATTTGCCTTCATATGTAGATGATGTACTTGAAGTATATGCTACCTATGATGTAAGCCCCACTGGAGGTCTTACTAATGTTCAATTGTATACGGATGCAGGTCACCAAACTCCCGTAGTTGGAGAATCTGGTAAGATTTATATAAATGTTGCCGATGGTGAACCTCCATACCAATTCCGTTGGTCAGGTACTAAATTCGTAGACAGTAATACTTCGTCTCTTATCATTGGGGAAATCGCAGGTACTGCTTTCGAAGGTAGTAGAGGTAAGCATCTTGAGGATGTGGTATCTAGCATGCCTAAAAATTTAATTAGTAAGGTTTCAATAGCTAACAAAAATAAGCGTAATGTTATTATCTTATGTAACTATTCTGCTACGGATGGTCAAGGGCATTACATTGATAAACCCGATGGGATGGTAATCCCTCTAACTCCAGCCACTACTAAAGAAGCTGGTCTGATGGATGCCGATAGTGTAATAAAGCTTAATCAAACCTTACCAGATGCTATTGAAGCTGAACAAGAGGCCCGTATTGCAAAAGATAATGCTCATGATACCTTTAATAGTTCTCTTCCAGGAATTATTCTTACTGGATTCACTCTTACCCATAATTCAACTAATGTAAGAGCTACTCTTAATAATAAAACTAAGAGTGCAGAGGGTAAGACTTATGAAGGTGCTACAGATTTAATTAGAGATATACTTGCAGCAACTAAGACTACTGCAGGTGTAATGACTGCAGCAGATAAGACTAACTTGGATAATACCGTACAGGGGTTGGCAAATGAGATTACCAATAGAACTAATGCCATCAATGCTCTTCGTACAGAATTGAAAACTTACGTTGACGATTTGATTGCCGATACTGGTTCAGATGTAACTGCCTTAGAAACTAAGGTAAATAATCACATTGCCAATAAATCTAATCCTCATGGAGTTACCAAATCCCAGGTTGGTTTGGGTAATGCTTCCAATACTTCGGATGCAAATAAGCCAGTATCTACTGCTCAGGCTGCTGCTATTGCCGATGCTAAGGCTGCAGGTACTGCTGCTCAAACTTCTATCAATAACCATGCAGGTAGAAAGGATAATCCTCATACAGTAACTAGAGCTCAATTGGGATTGGCAACTACTGACCAGGTAGTATTTGCTAAGACTACTGCTCCTTCCGGTTTCTGGAAAGAGTCTTCAGATATTCGACTCAAAGGTAACATTAAAGATTTGAATCATACTCTGGACCAAATTTGCCAGATACCTACTAAGTCCTTTACTATGCTTGGTAAGGAGGATGAGGGAACTATTGCTCAGAACCTCGAAGGCTTAGGATTTGGTAAATATGTGGAAGAAGTTCCAGTAGAGAAATCTACGGTACCTAATCCAGAGGAATTCGAAACCTTGGAAATCAACGGAGAAGAATACGTACTCGTAAAACAAGTTAAATATCACAAGATGTCAACCTTGGCAATCGAGGGTGTTAAACTTCTCTATGATGAAATCAAGGCTTTGAAGGCAGAGATTCAGGAACTTAAAAACAAATAAATCTTATGGGAGAGATAGCAACCTGGAGTGCTGTCAAAAGTAAAGTAGGCCTTGGTAAGGGTGGCAATGACTGTCCTACCAAGGCTGAATTGTTAGCACTCTCCCCTACAGGAACAGGGGAAAATTATGTGGGGTTGGAACTATCCAATGCCGGTTCCTATGGAAATAACGAAACAGTAAAGTTAGAGGATATTCATAAGGTAACTTATAAGTATACTTTTACAGCTATAAATACTTCCTTTACTTTTCCTGCCATAGGTGGAGAATCAACCCCTGCTAGAATAGGTTTAACTTCAACTAAACAAAAGTATTGGGATGGGGTAGCTCAAGGCTCTTCGGTAACAGTGGGTCATACCGGAACAACTTTACCAGATTGGTTAAAGGAGTCTACTGATACTATGGGGTTTATTGCTACCGAAAATTTAGCTCTATCTTCAAGAGCTCATACTAGAACTTATACTCAAGATGAATCTGGTAAAACCGTTTCTGCTACCTTCACTCAGGCAGCAGCCTCTCAATCTTGGAGTTATGGTTGGAGTGTAACACCTACTTCTATGTCTTTTGGGGCTACTGGAGGTACCAAAACCTTTTCAGTTACTTCTTACAAGCAAGAATTAAGAGATGGGCATAATTATGGTAACCCAATAGCTTTAACTTATACTAGAGCCAACTCTGGTAGCGTATCCGGAAGTGGTACTTCTGTAACTATGGGTAATAATACTTCTACCAGTACACGAAGTGGTACGGTAACCTTAACCCAAGTTGAAACTAATAAGAAGGCAACTATTAGTTGTTCTCAATCTGCAGGTTATATGACTTACAGTGAAATCACTGCCAGTGGAGGAAGTGTATCCGATATACCTGCAAGTGGAGGAAGTAGAAGTTCATTCTCAAGTATGCCATCATATTCTCAGACTTGGGGATGGAATGGTTCTACAACTGGAGGTGGCACAATTACAAGCGGTGCTAGCATTAGTTATGGTACTGCAGTTAGTGCAGGTTCTTTGGGTACTACCGTTAAATCTAGAACCAAGGTAGGAACCCTTACTGGTACCTTATCACTAAATGGTAAAACCAAATCTGTAAGTGTACCAGTATACCAGGCAGCAAACGAACTTACTGGGTATACCTATGGTTCTTGGAGTGTAAGCTTAACGGCAAGTTCTTATACCATCGGTAATACTGGAGGTAGTGTAACTTTGTACCCCAGTGCAAGTAGACCCAGGTATGCTAACTATACCTCAGGTTCAAATACAAGGGATGGCTCTGATAGTGCTACTCCAAGTTTAAGTACCAATGGTACCTCAGGATTTAGTCTATCAGGTACTACACTTAGGGCTTCTGAGAATAACAGTACAAGTAGTAGGTCTATTAGAGTCTTTGCTAACTATGATGGGGCTTCTGATTATGTAGATATTACTCAGGGTGGTGCTAGTGTAAATTATAATTACTACTTTTATTGGAGGGATGGTACTGGTGCAAGTGAATCTATTCACCATGCTGCTTCAGGGGATACTTTATCTAAGACTTTTATATCCTATAAGAAAAAAGTAATTAATGGTTCCGAAACTTCAGATACTTATGATGTAGGTGTAAATTTGTCTGGTACTCCCCCTTGGTCTTCCGTTACAGTTAGTGGTAAGACTGTATCAAGTAAAGCTTCAGAGAATACAGAAGAATCATCAAGATATGCTACGGTTACAATTAATCAAAAGGAATCAGGTGAAAAACTTACACTTGATATCACTCAGAATGCTGCAACAATTATTTATGAATACGTATTTAAATTGGTGTAATAAAAATACAACACCATTCTGTATTTAATGTATAATTAACCTAAGTATTAACCTAAGTATTAATCTTTAAAACCTTACAATTATGGGAGTAGAAGTAAAAGGTGCCGGCGATGGCGTTGTAATCGCGGAAATAGGTTGTAACGATGGTTGCGGATGTATAGAGATCATTCAGGATGGGGCTCTGGTTGGGGAGCCGTGGGTGGTGCATTGGTAGGTGGTGGTTTTGGTGCTGCCGCAGTTTCTGTATGGGACAAAATCAATGACACCAAGGCTGACATCCAGAAAGTAGAATCTACTGTTCAGGAAGCAAGGTATCTACAAGGATATCTCTGATGCTGCCCGTGGGGTAACCCAAGAAATCGGTGGAGTAGCAAAAGATGTTGCTGGTGTTGGTAAAGAAATTCTTAACAACCGTTTCGCAACAGAAAGAGGTCTCTGCGATTTGGGCTACAAAACGAATTCGGATATCCGTGATTCCCGTGACCAGATGGGAGCAGGATTCAATCGTGTTATGGACCGCCTCTGCAATATGGAGCATTATCAACAGAATTGCTGCTGCGAAACTAAAGGCTTGATTAAAGAAGTAAAATCAGACTTGGCTCTTCAGCTGGAACGTTGCTGCTGTGACATCAAGAATGGACAACAGGAAATCAAATGTCTCATTGAGAACACTGCAAAGGACCAGGAGATTGCCCGTTTGAACCGAGTGGTAGATGCCCAGAGAGACCAGAACATTATCAACCAAGTGGTTGCAGCTCTGAAGACTACTGGAGGTACTACAACGGCATAACCAATTGTCATACCATGATGATTAGAAAGGAGTGCATCTGTTTTTAGGTGTACTCCTTTTTTCGTTTTAACTCATTAAACTAAGGAATTATGGAACAAGAACAACTCACCGAATTCAAGATACAATTAGCTCTACCTTCACAATCTGATGAGGGTATTTATAATGGGGTATATTATACTACCGATATAGTGAATATAATTAATGAGGTTACTATACAAAAACAAAATGCCTTAAATATACTTAACAATCGACCAAAGTTTGAGGCAGTTGTTTCTGAATGTGATAATATTCTCAATTCAATTAATCAATCCCAATCTGCTCCAAGTAGACCTGCTCCGGAGTTTGATGAATTTCGGCAATATATCGATCAACGGATAACCACGCAAGAAACTCTTTTACAAAGGATTGCTTAGGAGTTGGGATTAGATAAACCCAAATAATAAATAAGAATTATGCCAAGTAAGTCGGTTAATATTACACTATCGACTCCAGTTGGCTCTCTAGAAATATACGTAGACAAACGAGAACAAGCTCGTGTAGAAAGGTTGATTGCCAAAACTCCAAGTATCTTAACCAAAGGTTATGCGAAGGGTACAGAAAAGTTTGGTAATCAACTTCTTCGTATAGTAAGACGAAGTTTGAATACGGGTGTTCCACCAAGAGGTTCAGGAGTATCATGGCCACCCCATGCTCCAGGAACCATTAAAAAATATGGGGATCACACTATGTTACACCTTACTGGTCAGTATGCTAGATCAGTTACTTTAGTAAAGGGTAAAAAACGGACTTTTGTTGGATTACCAATTGGAATCAAGAAGATTACTTATACTGGTAAGACTTCTAGAAAAACCTTGAACCAGATAGCTATCATGTTAGAATATGGTAGCAGGGATGGTAATTTACCACCTCGTCCTCTATGGGGTCCTGCTTATAAAGCTGCTGGTGGAAAAGCAGCTTTACAAAAGGAGATACGTAATGCGGTTAGAAATGAATTAAGGAAAGTAAAATAATATGTCGGATTTCGAAATATCTTCTTTATCAGGGACTGGTCCTGCTACTATTAGAGTGAAGCCTAAAGCAGCTAATGAATCAGAATCTAATAAAGAACAAGTAATAAAAGTGATAGTTCAGGGAGTAGAAAGGGAAGTTACTTTTACACAAAAGGGAAAACACCAAGTAGTAGAAACTTGGAAGCCCTTCCTTACTATTTCACCTGACAGTGATAGTTATACTTTTGATGGTACCAAAAGGCTTGAGATTTGGGAAGTATCAGTTTATAGTTATGAACAAAAATATATTGGTGGTGAACCTCAAGAAGAATATAGAGCCTTAGATTGGACTGTTGAAAATTCCTTGGATTGGTTAAATATAACCAAAGAGATTGGGGAAGGTAATAATGCTGGAAAATTAACAGTTAAGACGCTCTCTTATAACAACGAGTATGAGGCAAGCACTTATAATCCAAAGGAAAGAAGCGGTGTTATACGAATAGTATCTCAGGCTGGTACGAAAGATATAACTATAAAACAATCTCCTGGTAAAAGAACTACTGAGTATGGTTTTGAACCAACTCCTAATATACCATTCCCCGGTGTTGGACAAGGCAGTAGTACTGCTTCTATTAGGGGTGTAAAGGGATACCAATACTACCATATCAATGGTTATGAAGTTGCTAAGTTTATAAAACAATTTAAGATAACAGACATTAGTAAAACCATAGAAGGTACTCTTCCTGCTCCTGGGGCAGACCTCTTTCCCTATAAAGTATGGCTTACTGATTACCCATCTAATATAAGTACTACTTGGGTTAGTGAATTAAATTGTACTGGCCATCTTGAAACCCGTATATCCCCGATGGGGGGTATAATTGTAACTTATAACGGGATTATAAATGATACTGGTAGCCATGAAGTTCAACTAAAAATTAGATTAGGAAATTAATGGTAAATTCAGAAGAGATAGTAGAGAGAACTTTTTATATCTCTTTACTAAGTACAATGTTAGAAATGGGTCTAACTTTGAATCCAGAAGACTTCTTACCTTTGTCTCAAGAAAACGAAAAAAGATTTCAAGAGGCAATTAAGAATATGAAGAAGTTTATACCCCTATTTGGTATCGGGAATAATCAAGTGAAAGGCCCTAAAACTCTCCCAAGAATAACCCTAGAATTACAGGGTTATTATGCTGGGGATATTGGTGTGAACAAATACATTATTGGTGATAGACTTGAAGACGGTAATTACCAAGCTTCAGAGTTTCCTTATGAAACCAAAGATATTACCATAGATGTACATCTAGTTTCTCAAACTCAAGCAGATATGAGATTACTACATACAATCTTATATACTAGCTTACCTGCTAGAGGATACATAAAACCTTATTTCAATGATTTAGAGGAATGGGACAAGGGCAGGCTTGCATCAACCGGAAACCTATTCATTGAAATTGGTAATTATTATGATCATCCAGATGTAGAACATGGAATACTTGAAAAGGTATATACTTACATATGTAAAGATGGTATTCTTCCAGAAAAACCCCTGGAAGAAGGTATACTTACACCTATCCAGGATATATCAGTTCTCATTGGTTTGTTAGAACAAAACGAAAATGAAATGTTAGAGTTAAAAGTACCTAAGGTATAGGTACAATACTCTAGGGTATAAATTAAACGAGTAATTAACTTTAATCACAATAGAATTATGCCAACTTCACCTCATGTTGATTTTAAGTTTAAGAACAACAATGTTCTTCAAACTACTCCCATGTTAGGAGTTTCTTGTGTATTGGCTAGAACTACTAAAGGTCCATACGATGACCCTTCAGAAATCATCTCTACATTCTCTCAGTTCCAAAGAATCTATGGTTCTGAAATTGTACCCGATGGTTCTGTATCAAATATCGAAAAGGCTTTGCAAGGTGGTTCTAAGCTTCGTGTTATTCGAGTACTTGGTAAGGGAGCTACTCAAGGTACAGTAGCTGCAACTGCGGGTAAAGCTAAAACAGTTGCTAAATCCGAAGAGGAAGGTATAGCACCTGCTTCTGCTACTCCAGACCCTGCTACTCCTGCAGCATTGATAACCATTGCTTCTGGGGGAACTACTTATAGTTTTGGATTGGTAACCAAAGGTTATGGAGACCCAATCGGTAGTACTGATACCTTCCAGGTAGGTTTCTATAAACAATCCAATACCTTGTATTATAGAATCTATTCAGGCAATGGCCAGGTACTTGAACAAGGTCCGGTAGTAACTTATAAAACTGCCGATGATAACAATAATACTTCGGTAGATTACCTTGCTCTTAGTGCCTTTGCTAAGAACTCAGAGTATATCAAACCGGTAGTAGTTGCTGGTTCATCTTTTGAGAACTTAATCAAATGGCTTACCGATAGTGTAGATGGTACAAAAAATGCCGTTACTGTAACAGTTGGGGGAGCAGCTCCTTCAGATACCGAGAAACTATTTACCGGTACCGTAGGTAGTGCTGGTTCTAACCCTACTGCTGATGAATGGATCGCTTCATTGGATTTAGTAAGGGACTACACTGACTTTTACCAATTATTCATTTCCCATATCTCTCAACACCTTACTACTGATGCTGACGTACTCAAGGTATATAAGGCTGCTGCAGATATGGCAAAAGAATTGATGGAATGGGTACTGTACATAGAAGTCCCAAAACACTTAACCCATTACACCCAGGGTACTCAACCAAGAGACTATAAAGCTCAGGTTACTTGGGTACAGACTTGTCTTGGTACCGTGGGTAATTCCAAGTACATTGCTTACTTTGGAGGTGGCCTTAAGTACTACAATGAGAACGGCAATCTTCAAGATTCTGATGTAGTGGGTACCATTGCAGGTTTGGGAGATGCTTCTGCTACTCAATATGGTCCTTGGAAATCCTTTGCTGGTATGAACCGAGGAGTTATTGGAGATGCAGTTGGGCCCGTATGTCCAAATTATGGTTCTCCTTCTCGATATAACGAACTGAACACTCTTGCTCAGAATTATATCAATGAGATGGTAATCAAAGATACTCCAGATGCAGGTAAACAAACCATGCTATGGCATTGTTTCTCTTCTCAAGTGAAACAGGATTCTGAAAGATTCCTTTCAATCGTAAGATTGAATTTGTATTTGAAGAAGTTCCTTCGTCCAGTACTTAACAAATACTTGGAAGAACCCAACGTTTGGGGAACTTGGAAAAGAATTTGGTTGGAAGTTAAACCTACATTAGATTCTTTGGTAGATGAAGATGCCATGACAGAATATACTTGGATGGGTGACCAGGATGCAACTTCTTGGGATGATCTTTCCGTAAATAACGAAGCAGATGCCCGTCAAGGTAAATATCGTGCTATCCTTAAGTATAAGGATGTAGTTCCTATGCAAGAAGTAACTATGGAGATTGTAATTGATGCGGCATCCAAATCTGTATCAATCGTAGAAACAAGTAATAACCTATAAACATATAACGATGGGAGCAAAAGTAAAAAACCCACGGAAGAAATTCTTGTGGAGCATCATGTTCCCCAAACACCCTATCAATACTTATCTATTCCAAAGTTGTACTTTGCCGGATATTGAGATTGACCAGGTTGCTCATGGGGACGTCAATAGAGACGTTAAAACTGCAGGTAGGGTTACTATAGGTAATCTTATCGTAGAGAAACTTATGACTACTGCAGGTTCTGATACATGGCTTCATGATTGGCTATACTCTTGCCAGGACCACATAGTTGGTGGTGGTTTAGTACCAAGCCAATACTGGGAAACGGCAATTGTAAACGAACTTGCCGAAGATGGAGTCTCAGTTCTTAATACCCATGTCTTCGAAGAGGTATGGCCATGTAAGATTACCGGCTTAGACTTGGACAGAATGGCTTCAGAGAATACCATAGAGTCCATAGAGTTCTCGGTGGGTACTGCAGATAAGTACTAATTCCTTAGTCTATTTTCACTAAGATTCGGTGGAGGGGTGGGATTCCTGTGATAGGAGCTCACCCCTTTCTTGTTGTTATACGGAGTACTATGAACATATGTAAACATTAAATATATCAAAATTATGGAATTTAGAACATTTAGATTTACCGGACCCTCTGGTTTCGAATATGAAATTAGAGAACAGAATGGAGCTGATGAAGATATTCTCAGTAACCTTTCAGACATGAAAACTTTAATGAACCTTACCAAGTTCATTGCAGCAATCGTAATTAGAACTAATGCCACTCCTAACGGTAAGCTAACCGTTGATGATGCTCTCAATCTACCAGTCAATGACCGCTATGCAATTATTTTCAATTCTCGTATATTCTCACTGGGAGAGGAAGTAGAATTTGAATATGACTGGGGTAAAGAGAACGGTGGTAAAGTTACTTATGGCCAAGACCTTCATGAGTTCCTTTTCGATTATTCAGAAGTACCCACTGATAATAGGGTATTTGATGAAAAACCAGATGCCATCCCTTATTATCCAAAGGGTATTCAATTAACCGGTCATGAATACCTTCTTTCATCGGGCAAGAAAATCAAATTTGATTGTATGACTGGTAAGGGAGAACAAGAGTTCATGAAGTTACCCTTGGATAAACAAACTAAGAATGCCCCCTTACTTTGTCGGAATCTTTACTTAGAAGTAGACGGTAATTGGGAGAAGGTAGAAAACTTTACTCCTTTTACTGCAAAGGATATGGCTGAGATGAGAAAGTATATAATCTCTATTGACCCTATCTTTAAGGGAGAGTCCCATATTACTAATCCCTTAACTGGAGAAGAAAGAACTTATCCTATAGTTTGGGCACCCAATTTTTTCTACCTGACGGAAGAGTAATGTTAGAGAGTGATTTTGTTTATATCACCAGAGCCGAGATAGCCTTAGACTATTTCGGCTTTTTACGTCTTCCGTATAGAATCAGGAAAATATTTAAGGAAATGGCCGAGCAATATTATAAACAATTAAAGAAAAGAAAATAAATTATGAATACCAGTAGGAGTATAGTAGAGGTCGGTGTTGCCATGGTTTTAAAAGACCGATTCTCTCAAGAAGCTGGCAAGATATCTGAGTCATTCAGAACAATGATGAATGATATGAATACCTGGAATAGAGGTATACAGATGTCAGCTTCTAATACAATGGACTTCGGAATGCAGCTCGTAGGGGGAATGGCAAGGGCCTATAAATACTCTGCGGGTGTTCAGAATGAAGTTTGGACTGCTTCGAAAATTGCCGGTGCTACCATTGCAGAACAAAGAGAGATGTTACAATTGGCAAAAGATGTCAATGAGATAACTCCTCTTACTGCTTCGGATGTTGCATCAGGACAAAGATACCTGGCTATGGCAGGTAATAAATTCGATGCTATTAAAGAAATGATTGAGCCAGCATCTAAGCTGGCTTCAATCTTTACTATGCCAGTGGGACAGAAAGGTGGTGTAGCTGACTTGATTACTAATATCATGTCAATGTACCAAATCCCAATGAGAGAAGCCGCTAGAGTAACCGATGACTTATATACTGCAGTTACTAATGCAAATATGTCTTTAACAGACTTAGCCAAGTCCATATCTTATGCAGGAGCAGATATGTCAACTGCTGGAGTAGACCTTCGGCAAACCGCTGCTGCTATTGGTGTATTGGGTGATATGGGTATACAGGGTTCTATGGCAGGTACCTCACTGGCCAATATGATTCGTTACTTACAACTCTCTCTTGTTAATCAAAAAAAGAAAGGCTATAACGCTTTAGCAGGCCTGGGCTTAAGTCCAAGTGAATTCTTCGATGCTCAGGGTAATCTTATAGACCTTTATACTATCTATCAGAAGTTTGCTAAGGTGGCAGTAGATTTACCTTCACGAATTGAAACACCAACTTTCTTCAATATCTTTGGTGTTCGTGGTAATCGTGGTATGCTCCCCGTACTTAGGGATATTGCTTCTGGTAGAGATAAGATGGGTAAGATACTTGCAACCTATGACCAAAACCTGGGGGCAGTAAATAGACTTAATGAAGAACGTCTTAAAACCGATGCGGGTGTCATTGACCAATTCGAATCAAGTATAGAGAACTTAACCGTTACTGCAGGAGCTGCTTTTGGTAGAATATTTACCCCAGTACTTAATATGGGTAATTCCATCATCGACGTAATAAATTCTATCTCTGAAACTTGGGCTGGTAGCTTTGCTCTTAGAGTAGGGGCTACAGCAGTAGTAGTTGGTACCATTGTTGCAGGGTTTAATACTGTAAGAGGTATTATAAGGTCGGTTGGATATTTACAAACTATTGCCACTGCTTCTACTGAGGGTATGTCTGCAGCAGCCATTAAGACGAACACCCAATTTGCTATTATGGAAGCTCATATGATAAGTATGGTAAATCTCATGAGGACCATGGTTCAATTGCAGATGATGATGGAGGGAGTTAGTATGAACAAAGCTGGTAGATTTTATAATACCAAAACCGGTAGATATGTTAAAACACCCAATCCAGGGATGTCTCCAGCCACTTCACTCATTGGAGGTGTAGTTGGAGGTACTGTAGCTAATCAAGCTGGTAAACAAGCTGCTAATACTGTTGCTACTAGAAGTTTAGCTTTGGTAGGTGGTAGGTTATTAGGGTTAATTGGTGGACCCTGGGGATTAGCTATTACCGTAGGTTTACCTTTACTAATAGAAGTAGGTAGTAGACTTATTGATTCAGTAGATAGGAATACTAATGCCCAAGATAAAGAAGACCCATCTGCAATCAGAGCTCAGAATGAAGAAAGGTTCTTGAATGCAATGAGAGCAGCTATTAGAGATGGGTTAAAAGACGGTAAGATTAATATCAGTGTAGATGGTGAGATATTGGGGGATTACTCTTTGGGTTCTCAGCAAGATTATACTGGTGTAGCATTAGGATTATAAAATTAAAACACTATGGCTAGAGTATTAAATAAAGCAGCAGGTAAGGTCGTTGAAAAATATAATGACCTTACAAGGGGTACCGCAGGAGTTCTTACGGGTCCCCTAAATAAACTATGGAGAGCTCGGATATTACTCAATCGAACTATTTCTACTCTTCCAAAGGATGATGCTCAAAAGGGTAAACTCTATGACCCAAATGGAGTAATTGGAGAAGCTCAAATATCATCTAAGAATCCAACCCTAAACAAACAGCTCCAGGCTAAATGGAGAATGGAATTACAATTTCCAAGATTAGAAGAAGGTGAAGGAGTAGACCCAGCAAAAGGGAATAAGAATACCACTAATTACAGAAACTTTGAGGCTAAAGCTGATATCATATATCAGAATGAGGTAAGGATATATAATATGACTGTTAACCCTACTCAGTATATTACCTTACAGAATAGACCTCCAGAGTTGGACTTCAGGGGAGAAACCACATGGGCAACTATCAAATCCATGGGAAGGAATACTCCTATGTATCACTTTACTGGTGCTGAGGACATCATTCAATTCAATGTATCTTGGTACTGTAATGACCCAGAGAATCCAGAGGAGGTAATTAATAAGTGTAGGTTATTAGAGGTCTGGACTAAAGCTAACGGTTATCAATCGGCTCCGCCTATTGTTAAGATAGAATGGGGGGGTTCGGGTATATTTGATAATCACTATTACATCCTTACTTCAGCAACCTATACTCTGAAGAACTTTCAGAATGGTTATAGGATAAGGGTACCTGGAAAGCCAGCTACCTTTGGTAATGGTAGGTTATTACCTGCAGCAGCAACTCAAGAATTGATTTTCAAGAGAGTAAGTGCATATAATCTATCCTATGGAGATTTTATAAATTCGGATTCACTTAAAAAGACGGGAGGTATTAAATATGATTGATATTAACCAATATCTGACGGGAGCTAGCCCTTATAATAATGCCTATGCTCTAAATTACGGAGATGGAGATTACTCTTTAGAAACTCCAGTAGTTTCTGTACCTTCATCCTCAAATGATATTCAACATACCATTAAGGATGGAGAGACTTTACAGAATATAGCCTATAAATACTATGGGGATTCAGGTAAATGGTATCTTATTGCAGAAGCTAATGGTATACTAAACCCTTTTAAAGAGGTAGAAAGTGGAACACTTATAAGAATCCCCGCTTATGGCAGCTAAACAAAAACCCCTATTATATAACGGAATGGGCCAACCATACTTGGCTCTATTCGATTTTAGAGGTATGCCGATAATGAATCCCATTACTGGTATACCTCTTGGAGCTTATATTAGTACCTGGAATTATAAGTATGATGAAGAAAAAGAAAATCTTGCTACAATTACATTTGATACTGGAGATCCCGATACTGTGGACATAAAGGCTTTACAAGAAGGTAATGTGATATGCTTACAGTGGGGATACATATACCCAGACGGTCAATTTGTATCGGGTCCAATTAAAACTATCAAGGTCAGGGATTTTGAGGCAAAGTTTGATTCTACTGGTACCCATGTAACTATCAAGTGTATAGACTCTATTGGTGATTTAAGATATCAGCCACCATATAATTTCTCTGAAGCTTCAGAGAATAGTTTATCTTCCTATTTAGATGGTGGTTGTGATAATGGTGTAGGTGTAATCATAGAAATCTTTCAGTAATGGAACAACGAATAATAAGTAATAAAGTATATGAGTCACTACAGGTACCTACAGAGAATACTCATACTACTACTGGAAAGGTGCTTTATGCTAATAGGTACAGTGGAGTAGCAGAAGTGGCTATGCCAGAAGATTTGAAGGCCCTAATCAATAGTGACTTCGGATTAGTTGGCAAGAATATCTTAGTTCAATTAGAACAAAAGATGAGAGGTTATACTAATGGCCCTTGGTATATAGATTCAAGAGATAATGTTATTTATATACATAATAGGAAATTTCATGAAGAACCAGTAACTGTTTATACTTATCAGGGAGAGAATGGGGAAGTACTTAGTGTTCAATTTTCTACTAAAAAAGTAACTAAGAAAGTTAAGGCTACACTATCTCCCGCTATTAATCCAGAGAGTAAAGATTTAGAAGTATTAAGTACTGGGATTGATGATACTGAAAAATTACCCGAGATAGTAGCTAATGAGAATAATGGGGTCTATTATAATAATTGGAAAACCTCAATAGGTAAATATGGAGCAGAGAATAATCCCCAAGATATACCTACTATCAGGCAGATGAGGTTAAATCATACCCTAAAGACTGACCCTAACTTAAGAGCTTCATTTGAAGCTAGGAAACAAGTAGATGACAAATGGAATCAAGATGTAGCAGAGTATTCTGCTTCTAATCCCGCCGAAGCTTATAGACAAGGTAAGGAAAAATTCCTTAATGAACTTAGTACAGATCAGGTAAGAAGTATCATAAATAAAACCATTCAAAGAGAAGAATTTCCGGCTGATAGGCGTGCAGCTTTAAATGCTGCCCTTAAGAATGTAGTTAATGGTAAAACATTAGATAAAGATCTATACAATATCCTCAAGAATGAAAGATACCTTTTCGAGGGTAAAGAACAAATGGAATACATGGTCATAGAAGACCTGGACCCAAGAGACTTTGACCCAGAGCATACTCCCAAGGGTGGAGCTACTTGGGGATTAGAGGATGAAGAAAGTGTTTATCGAGGTATATCGGCTTTAAAGAAAGGCCCTTATACTATGGTGATCGATGACACCCCGGTTATCAAATATAAAAACCCATTAAATCAGAGTTTGGGTATTTATAGCGTTACAGTGAAAGTTCAACATTGGAAAAAAGCTAATGTTGAGATACCCCTGTACAAACTTTACCATAATCTATTCAGTAGATATGGGGGGATAGATAAGTGGGCTTGGGCAGCTAAGGCTAATGCTAATGGTGGTTTAAAGCATACAGAGGGTAAACTGGTTTGTCAGATGCAAGTTGTTGGAAGACCCTTACTAGCCTCTTCTCAGGTATTAATATTAGAGAATGTTGGTAAACGATGGTCTGGTCCTTGGTATATAAAACAATGTACCCACTCTATGGATGCAGGCCAGGGATATGTAACTAATTTAGAGTTAGTAAAGAATTCGAGTAGGGCTGGTTCTACTACTTCTAAGACTAAACTGTCTACTCAAACGGTTGTAGCTAATGATGCTAAAGCTAATGCTGTAACCTCTAAGGGTAAAGGTAAGAAAGCTTTAAGTAATATCAATGAATTAAATTTGAGTTGGACTTACAATGAGGTGGCCTATTTCATTGAATCTGGTATTATGGATAAGGAAGGAAACGTATTGGATGTTAAACGTAGGGATGAGATGGCTCGAAAGAAGGCTTACTATACTGAAGTATTAGCTAAGACTCCAATCGAGAAAGCAGAAGGTATAGCTGTAAGCTCTGGTAGTTTAACTACTTCTTCAGGTAAGGTAATACCCGGAAAGATAACCATCAAAGATATTCAAGTACCCGATGATTATTGGGTTAAATTCGATTATATGGAAGTAGCCATAAAGAGATTCAAAGAATATATCAAGAATAAGGAAGCGAGGTAATTATGGGCTATGAAACTGCAAAGATAATAACAGAAGAAGGATTAGAGGGTCTTGGAAGATACTACTCTATATACCGAGGTATAGTTGTTGATAATAATGATACCGAAAAGAAGATGAATAGGGTAAAAGTATGTATACCAGAAGTAATGGGAGGTACCTTTGCTTGGGCTTTACCGAAAGGCCAACATGGTTCAATAAGTAGTGGGTTTAAGTTCTTAGCCCCTAAGGTAGGAGATATAGTATTCATTACTTTTGAATTTGGTGACCCTACTAAACCATTATGGGAATACCATGGTTGGGGTATGAATCAAGTACCTCAACCATTAGACGGTCCAAATAAAATGGGGATAGTTACTCCTGAAGGTAACCTCATTATAATAGACGATGATAATGGGAAACTAAATCTCTACTTTAATGGGGACGTATCGGTTTATTCTGAATCTAACGTAATAGTATCAGCTAATAAAGATATCAATATATCCTCAGGTGATACCATTATATTAAATACTGGAGAAAATCATGGGTTAATCAATATTGCCCAACTAACCGAAAAACTAAATCAAACTATTCAAGAACTAGAACAACTTCGTAGTATGTTCAACTCTCATGTACACTCAGGTGTAACTACTGGGCCAGGTTCTTCTGGCCCAACTTTAACTCAAATAACTAAACCTTTCTCACAATTCGTTGTAGACGATTATGAGGATAAAACCTGCATACACTAATGGAAAAGAATTACTTTACAGACTTAGTTGGTATAGGTGTAACTTATCCTATCCAACTTACAACTAATGAAAATGGGGAAAGAGGTTGGTACCCAGTAAACGGGGATTTTAAACTTATCAGGGATAATATAAGTTCTATATTGTATTATATGATAGGTCAGAGATTTCGACAGGAAAACTTTGGTAGTAAACTATGGCAATGTATTGAGGAACCAAACTCACAAGCCCTAAGTTTTATAATTAAAGAGTTTTTAAAACAAGCCATAGGTGCATGGGAACAGAGGATAACCTTCCAAAATATCACAGTTACTAGAGTTGATGCAAAAATACACATAGAAGTAGCTTATGTAATAAATGGAACAAATTCTAGTCAGTACCTCGATATCACCTATGATAGGTCAGATAATTCATTAAATACACAATAATATGGGAATCACAAATAAATGGCTTAACCCATACCAGAGGTCTTATCAACAGATTAAGGCCAAGCTGGTTGAATCCCTTATGGGACTCAAAGACCCTCAAGGTCAGAAACTCATAACGGATTATTCGGAGGGGAATATCTTAATTATTATCCTCTCATTGTTTGCGGCAATTGCCGAAGTACTTCATTACTACGTAGATAACATGGCAAGGGAAACTTTCCTATCTACTGCAAGGAGGTATGATTCGGTAGTTAAACATGGGGCATTGGTAGATTATCATGCTCGAGCAGCGATTGCTGCTACAGTAGATGTAATCTTATCCAGAAGTATTACTGGTAATTCTATTGGTGCTAAATTAACCATACCTCAAGGAACTCTGTTTACAGATTCCAGTGGTAACTCTTGGTTATCTGCTAGAGATGTAACTTGGTATTCAAATGTAACCACATGTAAAGTACCTATAATTCAACATGAGAAATATACTGCAAGTGCTCTTAATAATATGCTAATACCTACTGGAGACAGGGTAATAGTTCACCTTGGTACATTGCCTAATGGTAAGTACTATGAACAGGGCTCTATGTCTTTACAGATAGGTGGAGAAACTTGGGTATTGGTAGATACCTTTGCAAAATCAAAGCCAACGGATAAACACTTTATGGTTTCAGTAGATGAAGCTCTTAACCCTTACATAATGTTTGGGGATGGAACCTTCGGTAAGAAACCTGCAGCAGGTGCAAAAATAACCAATGTAGTATTCTACTTAACTAATGGTACTCAAGGTAATGTAAAGAGTAATACCATTACTTCTGTACCCTCAATAATCTCTTCTTCAATTACTGATGCTACAGTAAGTAATGCTTATGATGCTGGAGGTGGTTCAAACTATGAGAACTTTATAATGCTTAAGGAACATATACCTTTGAGTGTAAAGACTTTGGGAGTAGCAATTACCAAAGAGGATTTCGAAAGTTTGGCTATGTTGGTTGATGGGGTAAACAAAGCTAAAGCCGATTATGAATGTGGTAGAAAGCTTACAGTATATATCAGTCCTGATGGTGGAGCTGTTGCTTCTTCTGAATTAATAAATAGGGTATACAACCTATTATCTCAAAGAGCACCTATGACTACTTGGTTAAAGGTTAAATCTGCAGGCAAGGTTCAGATTATTCTAGAGATGGAAGTTACTGGTAAGAAGTCTTATAAGACTCCAGAGATACAAACTCAAATTCTTACGGCTTTATATAATGCCTATTCTCCGGAGCAAGCTCAAATAGGAGGAAGCGTAAGAGTATCAGATATCTATGCCCTGATAGATAATCTATCAACCGTAGATTACCTTCACCTTACTAAGTTCTATATTAAACCCTGGCCTACTACCATTTATGGTAATAAGGAATTAAACCTTGGCCAATTTAAATTGAACAAGGCAAAGGGTTCTATGACTTACTACATAACCTTCAATTCCTCAACTACTTTTACAGTACGTTCAGTATCGAAGGGTTATGTAACTACTGGCTCAGTCGGTAGCTCTATTCAGATTATAGATAAAGCTAATGGTTTTGATTTCTCATTGGATATCCAAAACAATAGCTATCAATCAGGTTATCGATATTCTATTACAGTATCTGAACCAAACCATGATTATGAAGACCCTGGCTTTAATTTGCCAGTATTCGAGAATGCTTCACAATTAACATTAACAGTTAACGAAATAGTATAATGATAAACCTCAAAAATCTAATCGACTTTTTACCATTCGAATATAAGGACCAAGATACTTATAAGGTAAATGGTAAAGGCATCTTAGAGAGGTTTCTAGAAATTTGTGGAGAGCATTTTGAAGATTATATTACAAAGGATATTGAGAATATATTGGATATTATCGATATAGATAAAACCCCAGATATGTATCTCAATTTCCTTTGGCAATTTCTTGGAGAAATGCCCTTTGCTTATGGGAACACGATAGATGCACAGAAATGGGCAGAGTACTTTAATGGGTTCTACTCGGATAGTAAACTCCAGGAGTTATCAAAGCTTTGGATAATACCCAAAGAGGGACCTTTTACTTTAACTAGTACTCAGGTAAGAAACATCTTGAGATATTCGGTATCTCTTTTCAAAATAAGGGGTACATCAGAATTTTTCGAGATCATGATGAGGTTATATGGGTTAACCTGTGTAATAACAGACCCAGCAAAAGCCGATGGGTATGATGGTTGGATAAAAGGTCATCCCCACTTTGACCAATACTATCAGTACGATAGTAAATATACCTTTGATAACACCTTCGATTGTTCTCAATGTATTTCCGTAAGTTTTAAACTTACTGGTCATGGGTATACTTCTAATTCCGAGGCTTTTAAAAAATTTAGGGAAGCCGTAGAAAGTTTCTTTACTAGATTCATACCTTATCATGTATCCTTCACTATAGATTACGGTTTTGTAGTAAATGATGGGTATTCGATTAAGGCCGAGTTGGTAAACCCAGACCAGCCCAACTTAGTTACTTCAGAAGTATATGAAGTACCAGTATTGGTAACTGTAACCTCAGATTGGATGAATGCAGATTTGAGATATCAAATATCGAGTGATAGAATTAACTGGGGTTATACTAAACATGAAAGTGGTTCGGTATTTAATATTCCAAGGGCTGGTACTTATTACTTTCGAAGCGTTGGGGATAATTCTAAGATAACCCAAATTACCGTAAGGCAGGAAACTTATAACCGTTCATATATTATTTCTTGTGAGCCCATAACTGGTAAAATAACCCCAACTACTTTAAAGGTTAGTACAAGGGTGATAGCTAGAGTATCCTATAAAGGGACAGAGAAACTTTGTAATGTTCGATTAGTGGGTACCGATCAAGTAAAAATATCGGGCTCAACTTGGGAATTTACAAAACCCGGTACTTACTTTTTTGAGATTGTGGAATTTCCTGTAAAACAAACTTCATTTGTAGTAACCCAAGAAGAAGTTACTTATAAGGTAAGATGTACACCCTCAGAATTTAGAGTTGGAAATAATCAAACTATGAAGGATGCAGTTACTACTTTAACCATAACTTCAAATTACCCAGAGTCATTTACTGGAGAATTATATTGTAGGTTAATAGGTAATCCTAAGACTTTCAAGAATGGGGATAAATTTATTGCTAACAGTTATGGTACTTATAAATTCAAATGTACTTTAGATAAAAGAGAAACTGATGAAGGTGTGGGTATCTTTGAAGTAGTTTCAGGTAAAACTGCTATATATAGGATCAGTATTAATCCATCTACATCTACTCTATATAACGGTTCTGCAAAAACTACTGTAATAATACAATGTATTTCGGGTAATGGTGATGATTACCGAGTTAAAGTAGTAGAAACTGGGGAAACCTTCAATGCTGAAAACGGGTATGTATATACTACTAATAGAGCAGGTACTTATACTTTCCAATCTGTAGCCTACCCAACTGCAAAGACTACTTGGGTAGTTAAGAGTACCCCAGTTGTATATCAGAATAAACTAAAGATAGTTCCTTCAGATCCTTCAGATTCAAAGTGGAAAGAACCTAACTGGTCATTACCCGAAAGCCAAATTGATGATACTTATGCAGTATATCAGTTATTGGATGAAGTATCAGCTTGTAAATTTAGCCTTGAAGAAATGAAAAACGGGGTCAATGTAAGTGGTACTGCAACTTGTGATGAAACTGGGGAAACCTATAATCTTGAATCCGAGATTGTATTAACTAAAGTAGGTACTTATACTTTTGTGGCAGATGATGGTTCTTCATTAAGGTGTCAAGTAATATTGGAAGATTACCCTGCTATTATAGAATTAACCGTTGACCCAAGTTATGCCGAATTAAAGGGTACCATTAAACAAGTATATTGTTTAATTAGGTGTAGTTCTAATAAAGCTGAATTCGATAGTAGAGTTAGACAAGTTGGCAAAGTAACTACTTTTGATGCTGGTGGAGCCGGATATGAATTTACTACGGCTACCGCTGGAGAATACATTTTTGAATCAGTTGCCGATACTTCGGTACGGGCTAAGTTTACGGTAGTAGATGCTGACTTATTAAGCGTTAATCCTCAAAAGTTGGAATGGGAATCAAATGACACTTCTGAGAAGACCTTTACCATTACCACTTATAGTAATCAAATGTGGAAAATTGAAGAAGTATGATAAAGAGTGCAATAGACAATGTAACAGAGACTACTACTCAATCTCTGTTCAAGACTTCAATGATTGGTTTATTTGGAGAATGTACCCAAATTATTTATGACCTTAGGTGGATGATATTACTTGCCATAATATTGATACTTTCAGATTTATGGTTTGGTATATCTGCAAGTAAAGTACAAGATATAGTCATTCGAAAGTCAAGGGCCGGTAGGAGAACCCTAAATAAGCTGGTTGATTATATTTGTTATATCTTACTTGGGGCTGTACTCGGTAAAGCTATTGGAGAACCCTATGGGATGAACCCAATAGTAGTATCAATAACGGTTATGGTAATTTGCTACTGTTTCGAAATAGATAGTATATATGGACACATCTGTGAAATACATGGTATTAAGAAACGGTATAGTATATGGAGAATACTCCTTAAATTGTTAACCTTAAAGTTCAAGGATGTAGGTGAAGCATTTAAGGATATGTCAGAACAAAAGAATCAATTTAAAAATACTAAGGACAATGAAGACGTACTTTAAGTATGAAGGTATTATTAAATCAAAGGAAGCAGCAGAGGCAATTGCTGCTCCTTCTGGTTTAGGGCCATTCTGTGGATTTGGCTCAGCTACCATAAATGGTAACAAGTTAGTGGTATCTCCTCAGGGAGTTGCTGGAAGTAAGTATGCCAATGTAATCAAGGATAGGATTATGGCAAGGTATATGGCAAAGGCTTCAGAAGATGGAGAATTGCCAGACGTGAACTTTGGATGTATTTCAAGAGATGGGTATGTATTTATATCCGATGAACAAACATTGACCATCGAGAATATTCAGGGAACCCAAGGGTCCATCGATGAAGTATTACTGTTTGCAGTACACACTACTATCTCCGAACCCGTAGATAATCCAGTAGATTTTGTAGCTTATTGGAATGAATCTTCAGAAAGTTTCTATGAGTTATATAAAAAATCTCTAGATATATACTACCCAATTTCTGAAGAGGATCGTAATCCCAATGTACTTAATAATGATATTTATTCGGATTATAGTATGACTCTTAGTAATCTTCTAGAGATGGTAGAGACTGCTTGCCCTTATTATTCTAACAATAAGAATTCTGTTGTTCTTATTGGGATATATGGTAAGGGTACAGATGCTATGACTAAAAGAAATGAGAACTTTGCTATTGTACCCTATCAGGGCAAATTCCAGGAGATCCCATATACTACTGCTACTCACAGTATGATGAAAGAATCCATAACTAAAGTAGAGAAAATGAATACTGGGTTTCCGGTAGAGGATGAAAATGGGAATCTATTGAATATTAAGCAATACATTGATGGGCAACTAGAAGCTCTCCGAAAGGAATTCTCTGATTCTTTGAATACTGCTAGTTTACCCATAGGTTCAATAATTTTATGGGAAACCGATGTAACCCCTGAAGGATGGGCTGAATATACAAAGGCTTCAGGTAGGATAGTAATAGGATATCAGGCCGGAGGTATTCAAATTGGAGACGAGATGATGCTACAGAATATTGGGGATTTCTATACTCCCACTAAAGGTAACTTTGTTATTAAATTGAAAGGCGATGATTTACCAAGACATAGGCATGCTCTCGGTGTATCTAAAGGTAAACAGGATGATGCCAATAACTGGGAGAATGTTAGACCCCAATCTTTCTTTAATAGAGAAACGGGTTTAAATGGAGACTTCGGTAGAGGGACTCCCACCAAGGGTATTCAAGATGGTGCTATTGTAGTAAGTTGGAATTTAATAGGGGAATCTTTCCTACAAGAGACTTCGGTAGATACCTTGACTATCGAAAAGTTACCACCGACTATTACTTTAAGATATATTCAAAAAATATCATAGGTCGTAATTAGTTGTTAATATAACTCATGTGTATTATTTGTATTGTCTAAGTAAACTCTTGTTTTGTTTTTGTTTTGCATAGTTTGTTTAGAGTAAACACTCGGAAAGGGACGTTGGGAAACGTCCCTTTTCTTTTGTGTTAATATCTAAGTTCTTCTTTAGCTCTATCTTCCCAATACTGTATATCCTGTCTAAGTTCAGAAATATATCTCATGGATTCATTAGTCTTAGGCATTTCGAAGAATTCTATGAGCATTATATTAGTAATCCTTGTACTATTTTCAAGCCTTTCCTTGATAAAAGGGGGAGGAGTAATTAATACCTCAAACAAAAGATAGGCATCTGGAGAAAGCTTATCCTTCATATAAGTATACATCATATCAAGCATTTCGGATTTAGCTTTCTCTTCTTCACTATCATCTTCTAGTTCTTTGTCATTATCGAATAAATCATCCAGTTTAAAGAGGCTTTGATTATACTCTGCTTGTTCTCCGTATGCAGAACGAAGCAATTTATTTTTGAATGTACTAAGTGATGCAAGGATTCTTGCTTTAAGATGTTCTTCAGTACATTCACCATAGTATTTATTAAAAACAAATAACATCTTGTCCCAGAAATAAGACTGAATTATATCTGGTGTAAGATTAAACCTTTTATAATCAATCTGTCTGGTAAGATTCCTAATCACTGGCTTACAGACTTTATAAAGTCTATTGAAAGTAGCTTCATCATATTCTTGCATAGGTTTTAATCTATGAAGCTCTGAGCCATTATTTCCTTTACTTTTTCCCATGTTATTAAATATTCGTTATGCAAATATAAGTATTTTTTCTTATATAAAATAATAATATTAAATAATCTGGAGCTTAAGGTAGTGGATTAGTAGTTTCTAGATAGATGTCAACATGCTCAGAACTATCTCGGTACTATCAAAATCTATTAGTTTATATAATATTGCAATATAGATATGAAGAAGTTTAAAGACAAAATCAAATTCAGTTTCACTCCGGATTTTCAGTTAGAGATACTCCGGTTTGTTTTAAGAGATAAGGAAGGAGGCTTAGTCCTAAAAAGGATTAAAGCTAATTACCTGGTTCTTATTGAGCATGCCCTTATATTTGAGGGTATATCAAAATACTTTAAGAAGCAAGGTAAGATGCCTTCAGAGAATGTATTAAAAGAAGTATTAAAAGAATTGCTAGAATCAAAGGCATACATTGATTTGGTAACTAAGGATGACATCCCTAATATCAATAAGTTAATAAGCAATTTATATCACATTCCCTTATCGGATGCAGATTATATCAAGGAAAAGATTTACCAGTTCTCTACCTATGTTGAAATGAAGAACCTGAATGACTCTTTTGATTTAGATAACTTCGAACAATATGAAGAGTATTCAAGGAAGATTGAAAAAGTACTTCAGAAAAGTAAACCAAAGAAAGAGGATGAACCTTTATATATGATTCGGGATATTACTGAGAGACAGTTTAGAAGACAATCAGAACCTTCAGTTATACCTTGCCCATTTAGGCAGTTGAATGAACTAACTAATGCAGGAGGTTATCCAGAGCATTCTGTTAATGTGATACTAGATAAACCCAAGGCAAAGAAAACCTTCTTTATGGTAAACCTTGCAAGAGGTTATCTCAGAATGAAGAAGTCAGTATTATATATTGATACGGAAAATGGTCAAGAACAGATCATGGACCGTTTCATTCAATCCAGTATTAATAAAACCAAGAAGGAATTATACTCTGGTGAGTATGATAAACTTGAGTCAAAGCATTTAAGGAAACTTGCAAGGTTTGGAGTCGAATTAGTAGTTGAGCGTGTACCAGCGATGATTACTAATACCACTTATATAAGAGAGAAGATAATTCAGCTTCGTAATCAAGGGATTGATATTAAAGTTCTTATGGTTGACTACGCTGGTAAGCTTGCATCAATAGCGGGTGATAGAGAAGATTTCGAAAGGATATCTAATGTATACGTAGACCTTCAGAACTTAGCCGAGGAATTACATTTAGATATTATATGGACTGCCCATCACATTACTCGTGAAGGTAAAAAGCATAGGCTTACTAGATACGATGAGAATGATATCTCTGGTTCAATTGCCATTGTTCGTAATGCCCAGGTTATCATGGGTCTTAACTCTACTGAGCAAGAAGAAAAAGATAATATTCTTCGAGCTGAGATAGTAGTACAAAGGGATGGTCTTCCTTCCGGTAGAGCATTATTCAAATGCGATGTCGAAAGGCAAAGATGTACGGAATTTACAAGGGAACAACGTAAACAATATGATGAAGTGTATGGTAGTAAGTTGGATGAACAATTTAAAAAGAATACTAACCCGGATGAGGATTCTAAGAAAAGGGAAAGAACTACTGGAGACATTTAGATGTAAGTTGGGTTATCATGAATGGGTAGCAGTTCATTGGACTGAGTTTAAACAGAGACCTCGTAGGGCAATTTTTTCTAAGAAAGGCGGGAGAAGGAAAGCCCAGTATTATAAGAAACGTCATGTAGAGTATTACTGTAATATATGCGGGAAGAAAAGATATGAAAATAACAAACCAGTTTAAATCTAGACTAAGGACATACTTTATTAAACGATTGGGAGCATTCGATTATAAGCACGGATGGTTACGCATTCCCACTTGCCCATATTGCGGGAGAGAACAGAAGTTGGGAGTTAACCTTTCTATGTATAGAACCAATTGTTTTAGATGTAATGCCCATCCTTCTCCTGCTCAACTAATAATGGACATAGAAGGATTTACTGAGTACCATGAACTAATTAATTTTTTGAACAATGGACAATTTGATGAACTACAGTTTAAGGAAGAGAAAATCGAACTTGCCGAAAGCAAACCGATATATCTCCCCGAAGGATTTAGAAATATTTCGCTCGGAAATAGTCAACTTGCAAAAAGCATTCGGGGATATGTTAAGAAACGTGGCTTTAACATCGAGGATTTTTCAAGATATGGCATTGGGTATGGTACAAAGGGCTCAACCTATGGGTATCTCATTATACCCTTTTATTATCGAGGACAACTTAGATACTACAATGCCCGAAATGTTATTGGCAAAGGACCCAGATATAATAACCCAGACAAAGACATCACTGGTTTGGGAAAACAATTTATCATCTTTAATCATGATGCGTTGGAGATGTATCGGTCGGTATTCATTTGCGAAGGAGCACTTAATGCCCTCACTATGGGAGATAGAGCAATTGCCACAATGGGCAAAGCTATTAGTCAGTACCAAGTCAATGAACTACTTAAATCCCAATGCCAAAGATATATTATCCTTTTAGACCCCGATGCCAGGTCTTATGCTGTTAATCTCGCACTTAAATTAGTAGCTTATAAAAAAGTCAAGGTAGTATTTCTTCCAGAGGGTTTTGATGTAAATGATTTGGGGAAGAAACAAACACTTAAGCTAGTATATCAAACAAGGTATCAAAGTTATCAAGAACTGATTCAAATCAGAAACTCTTTGAAGTAAGGAGTT
>OLQT01000359.1_pt1 | contig 34839 bp, 22 predicted proteins | sample 1672651 | NCBI WGS metagenome assembly OLQT01 (sample SAMEA3136709, study PRJEB25190) | human gut metagenome | biome: human gut; feature: human-associated habitat; material: faeces | place: Austria | collected 2013 | reverse complement strand
GCGCGGACGCCCCGCGGCGCGGTCCGCCGGGGTTGGGCCTACTGGCCCTGTGCGCGGTAGCGGGCCTCGGTGGCCTCCTTGGCCGGGCGCCACCAGGACTCGTTGGCGACGTACCAGTCGATGGTGGCCTTGAGGCCCTCGGCGAAGTCGGTGTGCGCCGGCCTCCAGCCCAGCTCGCGCTGGAGCTTGGTCGAGTCGATGGCGTAGCGGCGGTCGTGGCCGGGGCGGTCGGCGACCCAGTCGAAGTCCTCGGGGTCGCGCCCCATGGCCTCGAGGATCATGCGCAGAACCGTGATGTTGTTCTTCTCGCCGTCGGCGCCGATAAGGTAGGTCTCCCCCATCTCGCCCATCGTGAGGATGTCCCAAACCGCGGAGCTGTGGTCCTCGGTGTGAATCCAGTCGCGGACGTTCTCGCCGCGGCCGTAGAGCTTGGGACGGACGCCGTCGATGATGTTGGTGATCTGCCTGGGGATGAACTTCTCCACGTGCTGGTAGGGGCCGTAGTTGTTGGAGCAGTTGGAGATCGTGGTGCGCAGGCCGTAGGTGCGGGTCCAGGCGCGCACGAGCATGTCGGAGCTCGCCTTCGTCGAGCTGTAGGGGCTCGAAGGCCTGTAGGGCGTCTCCTCGGTGAACCTGGCCGGGTCGTCGAGCGCCAGGTCGCCGTAGACCTCGTCGGTGGAGACGTGGTGGTAGCGGATGCCGTATTTGCGGACGGCCTCCAGCAGGCGGAAGGTGCCCTCGACGTTGGTGCGCAGGAACGGCTCCGGGTCGGCGATGGAGTTGTCGTTGTGGCTCTCGGCGGCGTAGTGCACGATCGCGTCGTGGCCGGGGACGAGCTCGTCCAGCAGCGCGGCGTCGCAGATGTCGCCCACGACGAGCTCCACGCGGTCGGAGGGCAGCCCGGCGATGTTCTCGGGGTTGCCGGCGTAGGTCAGCTTGTCCAGGACGGTCACGTGCACCCCGGGGTGGTTGTTCACCACGTAGTGCACGAAGTTGCTGCCGATGAAGCCGCAGCCGCCCGTGACGATGATGTTCTTAGGTTCAAAAATCTCAGACATTATTCTCCTTATTTACGCAGCCTGCTGCTCAAGGCGTTCCACAAGCTGCTCTTCGGAATGAACAAACTCAAACGGTTCGTACTCGCCGTATGCAGAAGGACGACTGATGGTAACGAGCTGAAGGTCAGACGTGCCAAAACGACCCTGTACCCTTCGCATCATCTCAACAAGCTCCTTGCCTGGTTTAACGGCCATTACCAGCGAACCTTGCTTAGAAAACCACTTAGCAACCAGATAGCGCATCAGCCAACTCCCTTCTGAACTCAGCTTCATCATGAATCAAACCGGCCTCGTAGCGCATTCGCAAGAAGGCACCAATCTTCGAATCAGCGGTCTTCTTATACAAATACTTGTGGAGCCAGTTGTTTAACTGCCTATCAAAGAAAGTATTGTACTGAAGCTCTATCGGATAGCAGCGAGCTTCACGCACATAATAGAGATGAACGCCACGATAACCGTCGTCTATGGCTTTTCCAGCAGATAGATCAACAACTTTAAAATCAGAACCGCTTAACGCAAGAACGGATTCATAAGAATCAACAATGGATCGAAAGCCGAGAAGGTCATTAAAGACTTTACGCACTTGATGATCGGGCCAATAACGGTCTAACTTAAGCTTGATAGACTGAAGAGATTTAATTCGACTGTCTATAGGCAAGTCAACCAATGCCGATTGGCCTTGATACCACTCATTAGCTCGAAAGAGCTCATCAAGCAGGAGGTCCCGATCAAAATAGTGCAGGTTCTTCTTAAGCGATATCCCTAGCTCGCTTTTATAAGAAAGGGATGAGAGCAGCTCGACGGAGAGGCCATCGCGCTCCAGAATGTCGATCATCTCTCGCCCCCTTTCACCGGGCAATTAGTACTCGCGCGGGCTGTTGACGATCTCGCCGGCGGCGACCTTCTTCAGGTGCTGGCCGTAGACCGACTTGCCGTAGGCCGTCGCGGCCTCCTCAAGCTCGGCGGTGGTGATCCAGCCGTTCTCCCAGGCAATCTCCTCGGGGACCGAGACCGGCAGGTCCTGGGAGTGCTCCACGGCGCGGACGAACTCCGCGGCCTCGTGCAGGCTCTCCATGGTGCCGGTGTCCAGCCACGCGTAGCCGCGGCCCAGGGTGACGACGGAGAGCGTCCCCTCCTCCAGGTACATCTGGTTGAGCGTGGTGATCTCCAGCTCGCCGCGGGCGGAGGGCTGGACCTTATGGGCCTTGGCGGCCACGTCGCCCGGGTAGAAGTACAGGCCGGTGACGGCATAGGAGCTCTTGGGCTCGGCGGGCTTCTCCTCGATGGAGACGGCCCTCCCCTGCGCATCGAACTCCACGACGCCGAAGCGCTCGGGGTCGTCCACGTGGTAGCCGAAGACCGTGGCGCGGCCCGACTCGGCGTTCTGGACGGCGCGCGTCAGGTGGCGCGACAGGCCGTTGCCGTAGAAGATGTTGTCGCCGAGGACGAGGGCGCACGGCTCGCCGGCGATGAACTCCTCGCCGATGGTGAAGGCCTGCGCCAGGCCGTCCGGCGAGGGCTGCTCGGCGTAGGAGAGGTTCACGCCGAAGCGGGAACCGTCCCCGAGTAGGCGCTCGAAGTTAGGCAGGTCGGTCGGCGTGGAGATGACCAGGATGTCCTTGATGCCCGCCAGCATGAGCGTGGACAGCGGGTAGTAGATCATCGGCTTGTCGTAGACCGGCAGCAGCTGCTTGCTGGTGACGAGCGTGAGCGGGTACAGGCGCGTGCCCGAGCCGCCCGCGAGGATGATGCCCTTCATAGATTGGACCTCCAAAGTTGGGCGTACACAGTTGGTACTAGTATACGCGAGAGGGCACGCGGGCTGCGAAGCTGCACAAAAGTAGGACGAGGTGCAATGTCGAGCACGCCCGTCCGTCGATCTACTTCCCGACTCTACGCAACCCCGCCCTTTATGCAGCGATCCACCCATGCCTTAAGCCTTCGAGGAAACGTCTCCCTAGCCCCGCTATCAGTATCATCGATATCGGAAACGGGCTCACCGCAGACGAGGTTCGTGATAGGCGCTTCCGCGATTCGCACCTCTCCCCCCAAGATTGGAACAGCAGCTTCGACCTTCCCCACAGACACATCAGGAGACAGCGGGACAACAGCGCTACCGGCAAACACGGGCTCACCCTTGCTTGCGTTGATGTAGAAATGAAAGTTGTAGGTTCGACATCCGACGTCCCAGCCATCTTCCCGGTCAACAAGCACCTGGAAATCCGCATCAGACCCATCCATCTGAAACCACTGAAGATCCGACTGATCCCCCATGGACCAAACAGCTAAACGCGCATCGCCAGCGGGCTCAAATGATGTAAAGCTAACGCAAATGCCAGAGTCAGGCCAAATAACAGGTACACACGCTTCCGCACGCGAGCGGTGCGACTCTTCGACAAGGCGACGCTCGACAGCAAGAGCCTCGTCAGATGCCTCAACGGGTGCGCAAGTATAAGTCTGACGGATTGAGGCGCCATCAAAACCACCCGCGCCCAGATCAGAACAGACCAAGTTCGCAAAGCAATCAGACTCTAAAGCAACCGTTCGCTCGGCAACAAGATCAAGACCTCCCTTGCGCAGACTATCCTGTTTCTCCCTATCTGCAGCCAGCGACACGATCGCCGTTGCCAAGGAAGCTGCATCCGAACGCGCAAGCAGAAGACTACCGTCCCTAAAATCAAATAGGTTGTTCTCCCGGTAGAGATCGATGACGGGAAGCCCGCACGCCATCATTTCGAAAGGAATGCGTGAGGGATTTGAGATACTGAGCGATACTCCGCATTTGCAACGCCAGTAGAGCTCGCGGCATTCATCGGTAGAAATCAAGCCAAGCGACACCACGCGATGATCGGAAATGGGCACCGGGGCATCAGAGCCATACAGATAAAACGTAAGCGATGGATCGAGCTCCAGTGCAACGCGAATTGCCTCCACGAGCAGAGGAGCAACGCGTCGTCCCTTTTCAGGCTGATAAATAGCGCATACGGCGCGCTCTGAAGCCGGCTTCGAGTTTTCACGGCAGCCGAGGTTCTCTGAATAGTAAGACGGACCAACGCCAAAGTCCGTATATCCAAGCACACTGCCATATTCTCTGTCTATTTTTCCCGCGAGCCACTTGCCAATGGTGACAACTCGAAGCCCGTGGCGATACGTGTTTTCCGCAGCAAGAAAGTTGCTATCCAAGGAGAAGAACCAAGGCTCATAATCCTGAACGAAATAAAAGCCAGGAGCGCCATGTGAACTCGAAGCCAGATACTCGACAGTGTCCCAGGACGTCGCAATGGAAAGAGTTCGATCTTCCTCATTAGCACCTGCAAGGAGCCAACGATCAGGAGCCATGCCAAACCACGCTAAACATGACTCCTCGACGAACAAAAGATCAAGAACTTTATTTACTGGAGGAATCACATAAAAGTCATTGCGATATCCACGGCATGAGAGCGCGGAGGCATTTTGAAGAATGGTTCGAAATCCGCCGCCGCCCATAGTCGGGGTGGGAACGTACCATGCGGCAACTAGTCCCTCTTGTTTGTTCATCATGAGCCCCCCTGACGCTCTCCGGGACATGGCTACAGGCCAAGTGATTCAACCATATCGGTCAGAAATGGGAACAGGTCCTCATCGGAAAGATAGTGAGCGTTCACGCAGCCACACGACACTTCGGCGGAGTATCCTTCGCAAATTCGGGCAAGCTCACAGCCGATTCCATGCGGCGTAACATTGCTTACAGAAACGACGGAGTCACCGAAACTCGCGAGATCCTTCCCGACAAACGTATTCGTAATGACCTTAACGCCGAAAGAAGCCATTTCCAACGGAGGATAGCTCGGATGGGGCGAGGCCATCAGGGAAATGCCCGCATAGGACTCAGCCAGCAAGCTCGCATATCCTTCGAGAGACTGTTTGCCCACAGAAACAAGATACCTGCCGTTGGCCAACGGCACAGGGGGATGCTGCTCACCGGCAGAGAGGAACTCCCAAAAAGGGCTTTCTGGACAGGTCTCAACGAACTCCCTCAAGGACTCGACAACGAGTTCGAAAGCATTGCGCGGTGTCCCAGGACGACCATATACGAGAATCTGACGACGCTTCGCGGCCCTGCCATCAAGCTGGACAAGCTTTTCCTTAAGCTTATCGTTCAGCATCGGATCGAAAGAAAACTCGGACTCGAAGCGGAAACCACGCTCAAAGAAGTACTGCCTGAGCTCAGAGGAATTGAACACGGCAACAACGGGAGTCGAGCTCGTGTATGTAGAGCGCGCGAGAAGGTAATTCGAAGACCAGGCATAGAATCCAGGCTCATAATCTTGAATCAAGTATATAAGCGGATTCATCTCAAGGTCGCCGCGCGAGAAATGGACACCGTATTCAGACTGATAGCAGTAAGCCGACCACCAGGACGTAGCAATGAACCAATCGCCTCGCGCAACGGGAATATCAGCGGTATTACGAGAAGACGCGTTCACGATACTGAAGTGCGCATCTCCCTCGGAACCAAGTTCATATAGCTCATAGCCGTCGAAGCGCTCGGATACAGAACCGGCACGCGTTACGGCATCGAGCACAATAATCCTGCCATCCATGCCAGTTTCAGCAAGCAACCGTTCGTAGAACTTAAGAGCTGTGGCGATGCCGCCGAAGATATCCTCAGGATTAACGGAAGGAACGAGAAGATTGAGGCGCCTGCGTTCCGACTCAGCTTTAACGAAATGAAGCGGTCGAATCTCGGGGACTGACACCTCCATGCGCGCACCAGCACTTCTCTGCAGACGCTCCTTGTTCGAAAGCACCCTTGGCACACAGGACATGTAGTCCAAATTGGAGTTGTAATACGGATCTCCAGCAGCAACGTAAGGCCGATACATAGCCTCCGATAGCTTAAAGTCAATAGCAGGGATATCCTTGGCATCACGTGTCTTCGACTCGTAATGGGTGAGCCTCACGCCCGGAAGATACACATTGCGTTTACCATACTTCATTGCACGGAGGCACAGCTCAACGTCGCTACCACAAACAATGAAATCCTCATCAAACAGCCCAATCTCTTCCAAGCAGGAACGGGAGATGGCCATGCAGGCGCCCGTAACAGCAGAAACATTCCTTGTCACCATGGGAGAAATGAACGGATTTCCGTTGTGCACCGCAGGCATTGCCTTGTAGACATGATCGGCCCAGCCACCCATTCCGACCACAACGCCAGCATGCTGAATAGTGCCATCGGGATAGGTAAGTAAGGCTCCGGCGACTCCAATTTCAGGTCGCAGTGCGTTTTCAACAAGTCGGGTAAGCCAGGAACCCTCGAGCACCTCAACATCATTGTTCAAGAAAACGAGAACGTCACCCTTCGCCTCAGAAATTCCCTGGTTGTTTAGCTTGGACCAGTTGAAAGGGTAGGCAGAGGTTGCAACCCTGACGTTCTCGTGCTCGGAAGCAACTGTATCAAAATACGCAAAGGTCTCAGCATCGGACGAATTATTATCCAACACGATAATCTCAAAGCTAGGGTACTCGGTCTTAGCAAAGATGCTATCGATTGCAACCTTAAGGTCATCCGCGTGATCTTTCGTGGGGATCACAATCGAGGCCAGCGTGCCCTCAGCGACCGGATACCTCACGTCATACACAAACAGGTTATCCGTCTCATCTACTCGGCACTCATCCTTACCATACAAGCCGTCGAGATAGTTTTGGATAGCCTTCTGCCCCGCAATCTGGGAATACGGCTTGGCGTCCGGATTCGATGCCGTAGATGAAGCGATGGCGCGCCAAGAATACAACGTCTTCGAAACGTGGAAAATGCGTTCAGCAGCAGCCGACATGCGAAGGAACAGATCGTAATCCTGACTACCGTCGAACTCAGAGCGAAAGCCGCCCACCGACTCAAATAGGCCGCGACTGAAGGCAACCAAATGTCCCACGTACATTTGCGAAAGCATGAGATCAGGCGACCAGTCAGGCTTATGAAGCACAGCGAGACGGTTGCCATCTTCGTCCACCACATCATTGTCGGTGTAGATAAGGTCGGCATGCTCCACGGTGGCCGCGACGAACAAGTCAGACAAAGCAGCTGGATGAATAACGTCGTCGTTATCCATAAGAGCAATGAAGTCGCCCTTCGCGAGCGAAGCGGCAGCATTAGTCGCACCCGAAATACCCTGGTTTGCCTCTAAGTAAACAACCTTGATCTTTTCGGATTCCTTCTTTTGCAAGTAATCGCGCACGCGCTGGTCGGTCGATGCATCGTCAGCGATACAAATCTCCCAGTTATCGTACGTTTGAGCCTCTACCGATTGAATGGCCAAATCGAGCCATTTGATATCCACGTTATAGACGGGCATCACGATGGAGAAGCAAACGCTCCCCGTAGAGCTCCCCGGCTCAAGACCCTCAGATGGAAGCGCAACGTCATCCATCACAATCTCATCGTGAAAACGATCGCGCAGACCAACAAGACCATACTTAACGGCGTACTTTGCTGCTCGCGCATAGCTACCAGGATTCTTTTTTGCCAACCCAAGCAGAGTCTTTGCTGTATCTATCTTCGACATATTTACCTGCCCAATAATAAACAGTTCCAAAACATAGACTTTATCCCAAATGAACCTGAGGTCCAGAGAGCGTCAAACTATTGTAAGCAAGACGGGCGGCATACTCGTGGCCAAATACTCACATCCGTCATCCATACATAGCGCCACCTCGCCCAGCAAATACACAGACTCGTGTCTAAAGCTGGAATACCACAAACATACAGACGGCAAAACCCGTCGCGCCGGTGAGCATCATACCGCCCCTTGCCAGCAATAGACGCACGCGCGTATCGGAAACACGGCTCGATCCGACACCCAACATGAGAGGCGCAAGCAGAGGCAAGATATATCTCGGCGAGCAACCATTTACTGTCCAGAAACCAACAGGAGTAAACGACACGTACAGCGCAGTAGCCACAAGCACAACAGAGGCGAGAAATATAAAAACTAGATAGCACCTTGCAAACACACTGAATGAGGGTCCGCTCTCGGAATCGGGGTCAAACAACGCGGTAGCCACAATACACGATAGGGGCACGAGGGAAAGAAAAGGGACGATCGTTTCAATAAAACCGAGATACGCCGTATACACCGCATATCCGCCTGCTTCCAAAGGCGAAAGATAGCCAATAACAAAAAAGCCGATCGTCGCCAAAAAGCCGAGAGGGTCAGTGAAAAAGTACTTAATCTGTCCAATCGAGCTGACGTCTGAACCGCCCCTTACATCGCCTGCGTTACCGCTGGACGTAAACAGCAGAGGCAACACAAACGACAATATCATCGCCAAGGTAAACACAAGCAGGGCAGCATAGTACCGGCGTTTTTGACCTGCATTTCCAAGCCGCCCTTTCGGCACCAGAAGTAATATGCCAGCGAGTAGAAAATAAATGGCCTTCGATGCAAGGCCCAGAGCCAAGACGACCAGACAAGGAAGCAAGCGACTGAATGAAATCCGAACATTAGAAGAAATCAACCGGGAAGCAAGTGATGTGAACAGTATGAGACATGAGATGACCCATGGATCATAGGAAAAGCTTGCCGCCAAGAATAGGTTGGTGGGCAAAAGGCCAATACTAGAAAAGCACCATTTCTTCGAGGGGGCGATGGCAATCGCGGTTCCCGTAATAGCAATATACGTAAGCAGGTTAAACAATCTACCCGCCAACACAAGGCCGCTCAAAGAAAGATGGAGCAGCCGACCCATCCAGATGCCAAGCGCATTCGGAATGTTACCGACCATTGAGATTGAAATGAGGTCCGCATGGAAAACAGGGGAAATCCACCCGTGCACCTCTTCGATCTGACCAAGATCGGCAGCGTCAGAATATTGCTCATCAAGTCTAGGAAGAGACTCATAGAGGAGGGAGTAGTTCATTTCACCGGTCGTATTGTTCCACGGCATGACCGCCATTTCCACTTCAGCAGGAGACAATTCCGCACTGCCAAAGTAAGAAATACCCAAGCTTCGATCAAAATGAATGCCGTCATCCCAAGAAAAGCCCGTGGATGGGGGAATGCAAAAAACAAAAAAAGAGCCGATAGCAAATGAAATAAGAAGGAATCCAGCAAGAGGCGTAAAGGAGCGCCATTGAAGTAACATCACCACGAACACAACAACAACGACAACGCACGCCGAAAGATAGATTAGGGAAGACGCGTGCCCCACAACAACGTAGAGAATTCCCAGTCCAAGCAACATCAAGAAGCTTGCAGCCAGGAGAATCACAACGCGTACTCGATCGCGACGATTGTCTGATTTAGACAGCTGATTTCTTAGGACCGGAACGAGACGAACAAAAGCCAAGCGCACAACTATCGCAACAACAATCCCGAACACAAAAAAAATCGCCACACGCCTTCGACTCCAGTCCTCAATAACAAGTGGATTGGAAGAACGCATGCCCCACAAGGTCAGAGCCTCCATTGCGATAGCGAACAGCGTTGAGAAAAAGAGAAGCGGCTTCGCTTTATGCCAAACCGAATAAATATGTTTTTGATGCTGGGATCGGTCTGGAATTGGACCAAAGTAAGAATAGAGCAATGACACAAATATGAATAGAAAAAGTAAACCGGCAATAACGCGAGGGATAGACACTGTTGTGACCTCTACTCTCAATTACTTCCTACGGAACAGACCATCACATCAACCTCGAAGCGCCTGTTCCTCAACAAGCTGATTAATCCTCCGACGCAGCTTCGAGATGCTCACCGTATTGCTGAACTCACGATACAGGAGCAAAACGATCACGTAGAGGAACACGAAGTTCGCCGGACTCTCAAATCCCAGAAGAGAAGATAGCCAAAAGGCTACCTGGGGAAAAGCGGCCAGCACAACAAAGCTAAAGACAAAGAAAAGCCAGAACACGGAGTCCAGTACCTCGATCTGCGCCTTCCTCAGTTTCTTGATGACAAAATACAAAACCAAAAGCGCCCCGAGCAGGAGGACGGCCCTAAGCACAATAGACATTGTTCAATCACCTAAACCACTGAACGAAGAGTATGGAAATGCAAGCACGCGCCATATAGGCAATCGATTTGGGAATATTCAAGTAGCTCTCCCCCGCCTGCCTCTCGCGCATTTCAACCTGGACCTCACGAACCTTCGCGCCCTTCTTCATAAGGTAAGAAATAGACTCAGGTTCCGGATTCAAGGAGTCATCGTTTGCAAAACGCTCAATCATCTTCCTATTAAACATGCGCATGCCAGAAGTCGGATCTGCGACTCGCTTGCCGGTAGTGAGCTTAATCGCAACCGTAATGATGCGCGAGCCGAGCATGCGTGCAGAAACCTCTTTGCACTTGTTTACAAAGCGTGAGCCAATAACGATGTCGACGTCTTCAGCAACCGCGAGATCAAGCATCTTGGAAATATACTCAGGCCTGTGCTGGCCGTCCGCATCAAACTGAAGGGCGTAATCATAGCCGTTACGAAGTGCGTACTTCATGCCAGTTTGGAAACCGACTGTGAGGCCGGAATTAACCGGCAACGACACGTAGTTATAACCATGCTCGAGGCAGATACGCTCTGTACCGTCCTTTGAACCATCGTTTACTACAACGTAATCGACACCAGGCAGCGTCGAAGTCAGTTCGTCAACGGTTGAAGAAATGGATTCTTCCTCATTGTAGGCTGGAATAATCACCAAAAGGCGCTTATTGGACATGAGACAAATGCCTTTCAGACAGTGGCGAGAAATTGCGTACTACCACTTGATGTCGATCCTCAGTTTGGTAATCGCAAAGCGATAGGCAGACAAAAACGGCCTCATGAGGTGCGCTTTATAGAACAGGCGTGCAATCCAAAGCTTGATGAACGGGCCTTTTTGCTTAAGGGCATACGAAAGAGACATGCAGTTCGAATTGCGCCACGTCGAGAACTTGTCATCCAAGAATGAAGTGCACCTCGAAATGTAGGCAGAAACATCGCAGGTCGGATCGTTGAACAACCTAAACAACAGAGAGACACCCAGATGAAGGAACGCCATACCGTCTAAGGCCTTAAGCATGTCCTCTGAAACGCCGCGTTCAAGGTACAAGGAACGTATGAAGTCGAAAGTGCGATAAATCGAATCTACCTGTTCTTTGCGAACAGTGTTAATAATCGAATCTGCGCGCACCATATAGTTGATCAGCGGCACATCGGAGAAAACGACCTTGCCGCGAGCCTCGAGATATACGAGCAAGTGGAAAGCCAAGTCATCTAATACAGTCGGCGGCTCCTCAAGGTCGTTCATGGACTTGAGAATGCTTGACCGGAACGCCTTATTCCAAGGAGCTCCGTTAAGCTCAATGAGTCGACCCGGTTCCTCGCTAATAACGAAGTCCTCGCGGGGACTGCACATCTCAACCGACAGAACCTTATTGGTGTCGAGATCAATCCGCTTAAAGCCACACACTGAAATATCGGCATCGTTCTCCTTCGCTGAACGATAAAGAATCTCAGCGAAATTAGGAGCAACCGTGTCGTCACTGTCTACGAATCCGATGTACTCACCCCTGGCAATTCGAATACCATCAAAACGACCGCGCCACACGCCCTCGTTCTTCTTATCAATAACGACGACTTTTCCAGGATTTGCAGCCTCATAGGAACGAAGGATATCGATGCAACCGTCCGGCGAACCGTCGTTGATGCAGATGATTTCAATATCATCTAGCGTTTGGTTAATAAGGGAGTCGAGACATGCCGGGAGGTACTTCTCCACCTTGTAGCAAGGAACAATCACACTCAGCTTAATTGACGAATCGGCTGTTATCAAAGCAACATCCTTCTAATCGCATCTTCAAAGGGTCTCAGGTTCAACTAGCCTAGTTTACCGCAGGGTGGCCATCCCCATTAAACATCAACCACAAGAGCACCTCAGACCGAGCAGGACATCATGCGCTTAACATGAACAAAGCCCTCCTTGGCAAGACAAACGGTATCATTATCGAGTTAAAAAGCAGTTCGTCCAAACGTAAGGTGCAATGGAGGTCTCATGGCGCAGCCCAAGATTCTAAACGTCTTGTATCAATCCGACAACAACTACGCGATGGTTACGGGCGTCTCAATCGAATCACTCTGCATGAATAACGCTCACCTTGATCAGATAAACGTCTACCTCCTTGATGACGGCATCTCTAAAGATAACCTTGCAAGAATTAAGGGCATCACGGAGAAGTATGGACGCAATCTTATTCCCGTTGACCCTACGAGCATTAGGAATATGCTCATCCAACTGAAAGTCGAACCTTGGCGTGGGACCTACACCACGTACTACAAGCTATTCGCAGCCTCCACGCTCGATCTTCCCACCGACCGAGTCCTCCAAATTGATGGCGACACCATCATCAACGGCCCTCTTGACGAACTAATCGAGATGGACCTTGGCGATTCTATCTGCGCCGCCACATGGGACTGCGTTCTCACCGAATACAAGCGCTGCATCGACATCCCCCGAGAGGATTACTACTTCAATTGCGGAGTCATGCTCATCAGCCAACCAAACTGGAACGCCTATGGCTGCACTGAACAGATTATCGACCACCTGACCCATGTGAGGAATAAGTACTTTGTTGTAGACCAGGATATCGTAAACGTCCTCTTCCGAGACAAGATAAAGTACATCAGCCCAACGTACAACTTCAATAGCTGCTTCTATATCTACGGAGTCGACTACGTTTACAAGATCTATCATCTGGACGACAAGCTATATTTTCCTAAAGAAACCGTCACCTCCATTCTTGATAATGGGGGTCCGCTAATCAATCACTGCATGAGCGCTCAGACCGGTCGCCCGTGGGAACACAACAGCATCCATCCCCAAAACGCGCTTTTTGATAAGTATCTGGCCCTCACCCCTTGGACAGATGCCGACAAGCTGACCGTCCGCCGAACCTTCGTTTTCCGGGCCCAGCGCTTTGCCTACGAGCACCTTCCCATGTCCATCTACTGGGTTATCCATCGCGTCGTCCTCACGATGTGGATGAACGAACAGGACAGGAAGTGCAAAAAGGGTGAGTAAAGCCAAAGAACTTAGCATCGGCGAAAACATTGCATGGAACTCAATCGGCAACCTTGTCTACCTCATCGCACAATGGGCCCTTAGCTACATCGTTGTTCGAATCCTTGGCTATGGACCGGCAGGAACCTTTTCACTTGCAATGTCTATTGGCAACTCCCTAAACGCGATTGCCACCTATACGATGCGCAATTATCAGGTCTCCGACCTGAAGGGAGACTACTCGGATAACCAGTACATTCTTTCGAGAGCCATCACGTCGGGAATCTCACTTTTAGCATGCATTGTGTTTACCGGGGTTAACCCTTATGACGGTTACACATCCCTGTGCATCATTGTCTACATGGTGTTCAAGATTTCCGAGGCCGTCTCTGACGTTTATCAGGGGATACTTCAACGTGCGAACAGAATGGACTACATCGGGAAAGCCTACATCCTTAAATCCCTTGTGGACCTCGCGCTATACTGCGGAATCCTCTTGGCAACCAATGACCTCCTGCTTGCAATTTGCGGACTCAGCATTGGCTCTACCGCTATTGTCTGCATCTACGAGCGAGCCACCGCACAACCGTTCTCAAACCAGAAGAAAACGACCAGTAATGTAAAAGAGGATCTGGGAAGGGTCCTAGGCCTGCTTATTGTCTGTCTTCCCATCGCGGCCTATGGCCTCTTCTTTAACACCATGGGGCAAGTACCCAGATACGCACTTGAATCCATGCTTGGAAGCGAGAAGCTCGGCATATACACGTCCGTAGCTATGCCCGTAACTCTTGTGCAGGTATCTGCAAACTATCTATTTGTTCCCCTTACTGCCCCACTCGCCCAATGCTATCTTGATAAGAACTCCAAACGCTTCTACGACATTATCAAGAAGGTAAGCATAGCGATTGCCGTAATCGCCATCTGTGCGTTTGCCGGATTTGGTCTTCTTGGAAAACCGGTTATGCGCCTGCTATTTGGAGACTCAATCCTCCCGCATCTCTATTTGCTCAACCCACTCATCGTATGCAGCATCCTCGTTGCGCTTTCATGGTTTCTCTCGGCTGCGCTCACCGTTGTAAGGCAACTCAAGGGCCAGCTATTAATCAGCCTTGGCAGCTTCGCCATATCCTGCATACTAAGCCCCCTATTCATCTCGATATTCGACATGAACGGAGCGACGTTCTCCTATATCGCCGCTCTTCTTGCCTTTTCGACCGGCAGCTTAGCGCTGCTTTTCAAAAGCTTCAAACCCAGCACTGCTTAATATAGCGCCCCGGGATCGATTGCGATCCCGGGGCATTCCTACATCCTACCCAAAAGAACCAGTAACCTAAAAGCCAGCTCATCACCAACGGTTTCACGATAACGAACAGGCCAGAAAGCCTTCCTCAACTGAGTGAGAACGGTAATGGGCCGACTGTAGAGGTCAATTAACTCACGGTTGTGAGCACTGAATTCCCCAGAACACGCGGTGGCAACCCTCTTGATCATCACACGCACTTTTCCGAGCGTTTCCCCAAACAAGAACGTCCTAATCCTGAAACTGAGCCTCTGAAATGCTCCCATATTCCCAGCCGATACATTCTCTGAGTGTCTCCGATATTTAAGGGACACCCTCGGATCCGAAATAGTCTTCCCATACCCATTTGAGATGAGAGCACATAACCAATCATGTCCCGCAATACCATCGGGGTCGACAGACAGCAATCGCTCCCTCATGGCGCGATTGAAAACCATTACCATCCCGGGTATAGCGGCTTCAGCAACAGCATTTTCCAAGCTGGAGGACAGCCTGCGATTTGGAGTGTCTTCGACCTCATTTAGATTCTGATCGCAGAACACGAAGTCACTGTGATACATCACAGGCACGGAATCTATGAAAGCCCCTACCTCGTCGAGCTCTTCAACCGCACGCGAAAGCTTTTCAGGGAGCCAGAAGTCGTCCTGGTCGCTAAACGCATAATAATCGGTATCTGGACATGCTCGAAGTGCAGCGAGAAAACCAGCTGCAAAACCAAGATTCACGCCATCGATCACAACGACATTGTCGCGGTCTGCATATTCGGCGCAAAGCGCCACCGTTTCAAGGTTCGGAGATCCATCATTCCTCATGACGAGAACGGGCTCGCTCGTCTGCTCAAGAATACTGTCTACTTGCTCACGAAAATACTCAGCTCTCGGGTTATATACCGACATCGCGACGGATACACGGTGCGTCTTTTGAGTGGTCACGCCATCTCCAATTCAAAATGCCTGAACAACGTCATATGGACCCTATAAATATACAGAAGCTGGGCCGCCGTTCTAAGTCATCCAATAGAACACCGCATCGATATCCTTCATTTCCGCACGTCGGTCCAACCTACTGGAACGGCATCACAACCACCAAGATGGGCCTCGACGTCTATACGCTTTCAACTCGAACACCCACACGCGGGAAATACGCCTCAATAACACGATCCCCCCATCAGGTCGGTGATCTCGTTCGCGTTTATCATCTCCACCGCCGTTAACCTCCCATCCTTTAGTAGCACATTTACGCACTGTTGATATAAACTAAAAATGTACTAGCAGGTTCGCGCCATTCCGGCGTTTTATCGGACATCCGAAGCGGGGATTCGATGGAGATGAGAAACCCGCTCCTCCCGAGGGGGCGCGAGGGATATCGCCTCGCCGAGAAGCTGAGGCAGCTGAGGTCGCTGCGGGGACTCACCCAAAGAGAGGTCGCGCAGGTAGCGGGCATCGACAAGTCCACCGTACGCAGCTACGAGCTCGCAAGGCGCATGCCGAAGCCCGAGCACGTCCGGAGCCTGGCGGCGGCGCTGGAGGTCATGCCGGAGGCCCTGATCCCGTTCGACCCCGCTGCCGACCACAACGAACTCTTCCTCATGACCGTGGAGCTGGCCGACATCTACGGCTTCGAGTTCGGCTACAACGACGATTTCGCCTATATCGCCCCTACGAGGGACTTCTTCATCCAAGGCATAGGAAGATGGGCGAAGGCGAACGAGGCGATGTGTAAAAACGAGGGGGCGTTCCGGGGCGACTACGAGCTGTGGAAGGACGAGTTCCACGACCATTTCAGCAAGCGGGACTACCCCGCCGCCTACCCCGACTACGATTCTAATAAGCCCGAATCGGGGCAGCGTTGGATGAGCGAAAGCTTCGCCGCCGCCCTCAAGGACATGCGCCGTATCCGCGGCCTCAACCAGGAGGAGATCGCCGAGAAGGCGGGGCTGAGCCTGTTCACCCTGCGAAGCTACGAGCAAGGAAAGCGCATACCACGCGCAAAGCAGATGGAAGCCCTCTGCGAGGCGCTGGGCGTCACCCTAACAGCCTTGACGCGGCATTATTTCGGAAGCCCCAACCAGGCGATGCACTGCCTGTTCGCCATAGCGGGAGCGGCCAACCTGACGCCCGAGAAGGATGAAGAAACAGGTCCCAGGCTGCGCACCCAGGGAAACATGGTGGAGTGGGCTTTCGTCCGCCTGACTGACAAGCTGGAGGAGCTTAAGGACAAGCCGACGACGGAAAGGCGCGATGAGCTGACCCATTGGCTTGCGACGTTCGACTGCACCGATGATGACACCATGAGCGATGCACGATCAGCAGGCCGTCTCGAAAGCAACAATGAAAAACTTATTCCAAAAGCGTAAGAGCAAGTTTCTGCAAATGATGGAGGAGCAAAAATGAGCAAAAGCCTCAACATCACGCAATCTTCTATTATAGATTTCATCGAAAGTGAGCGGCATCGCATAGACGATGGAATGAGTCCCAGTGAAGCTTTCGAACACGTCGCTGCTCAACAAATTTTGACCCAGTACCTGCTTGATGATGACGATATCGCCAGAGGGTTGACTGACGGCGGAGGCGATGGCGGCTATGACGGCATCTTTGTATTCGTAAATGATATCCTGGTCAATGGAGAGGATTCCGATTCGCTCGAGTTGGACAATAAAAGCAGGGTGGACATTCATTTTATTCAGGCGAAAAATCAAACCAGCTTTTCAGAAGTGATTATCCAAAACTGGAAAGATTCGTTTGCAAACCTGACAGAATCAGAAGACCCTGATCGGGAAAGATATCGCGAAGACGTTATCGATCTCTTTATTTTAATTCGAGCAATCCTTAAACAAACGATAAAAAAACGCCTGCAGGTCTATATTCATTTTTGGGCAGTTTCATTGGCCACTCAAATTCACAACAACCTAGAAAAACAAGCTAGAGAACTTAAGGAACTTGTCGAACGCATAATTCCATCTAAAAACACAGTGGTAGACGTTGATTTTATTACTGCTCCTGAATTTTTCGAACTCATTGAGGAAGTGCCCGATGAGACCATGACCCTGAAAGGGACAAAAGAGCCGCTTTGCCCCGATAGCTCAAGCGCAATCCTCACGGTATCGCTTAAGGAGTACTGTGATTTCATTACCGATGATAGCGGTCACCTGAAAAAGATATTGTTTGAGGCGAACATACGTGATTACCAAGGCAACGTACATGTGAATCAAGCGATTCGAGAGACGCTCGACAATAAATCAGCTATTGATTTTTGGTGGCTCAATAACGGAATCACTATCATAGCCGACTCGATGGCTCGAGATATGGATCATTCCGTCTCATTAACTAACCCAAGAATCGTTAACGGGCTCCAAACCTCAAACGAAATTGCTCGGCAGTGCCAATCATTGGGGGAAAATGACGACGATAGGAAAGTGCTAATAAAGTGCATCGCTACTAGCAATTACGAAGCTAAAGCGAAAATTATTCAGGCAACAAACTATCAGACGTCTATACCTCCTGCTTTTCTCCATTCGCTCGAAACCACTCATCTTCAGATAGAGAGGTATTTCAAAAACCACGGTCTCCACTACGACAGAAGAAAAAGTTCGGGAAAGAACAACGGCATTTCGTCAAAAGACATTGTCTCGATTTCATTTTTGGGACAATGTTTGATTGCAACATTGCTTAAACAGCCTGATTATGCTCGGGCTAGACCCGCCAAAATCTTGGGAGACGAGAACAAATACAGTAAGATTTTTAATGAGAATATCTCCCTCAAGGCATATTACCAATTAGCGAAAACCGGCAATCAGATTAAACAGCTCATAAAGAAGTTTGAGTTAACACGAGGAGAGCAGAATGACCTCCTCTTCCACGTGATCTATCTTTATTGTGCAAAACAGTCTGACTCATTGGACCTAACCAAATCCGAGCTCGAATTACTGGAACCGCCTTCATCTGAAGACCTCCGACCTGTCATCGAATTAGCAAGGTCGGCATATCTCGACTTTGGAGGAAACGCCCAAACTGCAAAAAGCGCGTCGTTCGTATCCGAGATTCAGAAGAGAGCAGCCGAACAATGGGGGCTATAATTTCAATGGGTATTAAATGAGCATCAGCTTGACGCATACTGTGTAAAGTGAAGCAAAACTGAGGTCATTACGGTAGCTTCAGCTCATTACATCATCGAACGTTCAATGCGAGTGGAGATAACGGGGATTGGCTTCTGAACTCGCTTTGTGCCTGCTGTCTTGGCGAAGGCTGGGCGACGTTATCCCTTATTGAGTATTGCGCGCTCTGAGTAGCATCTGTTTCGCGCTTTCCGTATCGCTTCCCATCCAGACGTTTCGCTCCTTCCGTATCGCCCGTTCTGCCATTTCCGTATCGCCCCTCCTCCGCCCGTAGAATCGGCTTGCCATGCAACCGATTAACGGAAGGAGAAACCACATGGCAAGGAAGATAAGGGCGAAGCTCATAATGGAGCTCCGCGACCAAGGCATGTCGAGGAGGTCGATCGCCAGGACCAGGCGCATGTCCATGGACAGCGTCTGCGAGGTGTTCGACATCGCAGACGATCGCGGCATCACCTGGGACCAGGTGAAGGGCATGGGGGACGAGCTGGTCTACGAGCTGTTCTACCCCGACCGCAACGTGCACGAGAGCGCCTTCGAGGAGCCCGACTGGTCCTACGTGCACGCCGAGATGGCGAAGGTCTGCGTCAACCTGCGCCTGCTGCACGACGAGTACAAGTCGAAGTGCTCGCGCGAGCACATGGTCGCCATGGGCTACACCAGGTTCTGCGAGCGCTACGGGGACTACACCGCGGCGAACAGCCTGACCAAGCGCATCGAGCACAAGGCGGGCGTGTCGTGCGAGGTCGACTGGTCCGGCCCGACGGTCGGCAGGGGGCTGGTTAACCCGGTCACCGGGGAGGCCTCGAAGATCTACCTGTTCGTCGGCGTGCTCCCGTTCAGCCAGAAGGCCTACTTCGAGCCGACGCTGGACATGAGGGAGCGCACCTGGCTGCGCTGCCACGTGCACATGTACGAGTTCTGGGGCGGCGTGCCGCAGCGCACCGTGTGCGACAACCTGAAGACCGGCGTGGTCAGGCACCCGCGCGAGGGCGAGGTCGTGCTCAACGACGCCTACGAGGCGCTCGGCGAGCACTACATGACCGCCATCATGCCGGCCCAGGTCAGGAAGCCCAAGCAGAAGGCGTCCGCCGAGGGGACCGTCAAGGACGCCGCGACCTGGGTGATCGCCCAGCTGCGCAACCGCACCTTCACCAGCCTCGACGAGGCGGTGCTCGCGGTGCGGGAGTGCAACGCCGCGTACAACGCCCACCCCTTCCAGAAGCGGGAGGGCAGCCGCGACTCCGTGTTCGCGGAGGCCGAGGCGGGCAGCCTCAGGCCGCTGCCCGACGTCCGCTACGACGTCGCCGAATGGGTCTACAACCGCTCGGTGGGCCTCGACTTCCACGTCGTGTACGCCAGGAACCGGTACTCGGTGCCCCACCGCTACGCGGGGCGCAAAGTGGACCTCCGGGTCGGCGAATCCACGCTGTCAATCTACCACCATGCCGGCGAGCGCATAGCCACGCACCGGCTGTTCCCGACCTACGTCGGGAACGCGTACTCCACCGACCCCGCCCACATGCCCGAGGCGTTCCTGAAGCCCGAATGGGACGACGCGCGCATCAGGGCTGGGCCAAGAAGATCGGGCCGAACTGCGCGGCCGTCGTCGACCGCATCTTCGGCCGCGTGAAGGTCAAGGAGCAGTCGTACAACCCGGCGCTCTCCGTGCTCAACCTTTCCAAGAAGTACGGCGAGGAACGGCTTGAGGCCGCATGCGCGCATGCGCTGCCCCGCCTGACGTCGCCCAGGTACAGGCACCTCAAGGCGATACTCGACTCGAACCTCGACCGGCGGGAACCCGTCGCCGGCCAGGGGAGGAAGCCGGAAGGCGGCGACGCGCCCAAGGGGCACGTGCGCGGCGCGGACTACTACAGGGATTAGGCGGTGTGGAGATGATAGACGAAGAGACCCGGCGCAAGCTGCGCGAGATGTCGATGGGCGAGATGGCGGACGCGCTCGACCTGCAGGACTCCGACAGGACGTGCATGGCGATGCCGTTCGAGGAGAGGGTCCGCATGATGGTGGACCACGCGTACGAGGAGAAGCGCGCCAGCAGCGTGAAAAGGCTGGTCGGCCGCGCCCACCTGCGGTTCCCCGACGCCGACATGGGCGAGATGATATACGAGGGGCGCGGCATCGACGGCGTGCTCATCCGCGAGGCCGGCACCTGCCAGTTCATGGCGGAATCGCGCAACGTCGTGATCGAGGGCTGCACCGGCACGGGCAAGAGCTACCTCGCCTGCTGCATCGCCAAACGGGCCTGCAACATGCGCCGCAGCGCCCGCTACGTCAGGCTGCCCGACCTTCTCATGGAGCGCGACGAGCTGGCGGCCACCGAGCGCTCGGACGCGAAGATCCTGAGGAAGTACGCCCGATACGAGCTGCTGGTCATTGACGAGTGGCTGACCGAGGACGTCGACGACGTGGCCATCCGCTTCCTGTTCGAGCTGATAGAGCGCAGGTACATGTCGCACTCCACGGTGCTCTGCACGCAGTACGCGCCGGCGGAGTGGCACGGCCGCCTCGGCGGCGGCGTCCAGGCGGATGCGATGGTCGACAGGCTGATCCACGGGGCGGTCAGGATAGACCTGGGCGACGTGAACGTCCGCAAGCTGGTCTTATCCAGGAAGTAGCCAAAAGGCAATAGGCGATACGCTCAGCGCGAAACGCGCGATACGCAAACGGCGTGGGCACCGATACGCAAACCCCTAAACGGGTGGTGCTCACGCCGCGTAATAATCACTTATCAAGAATGATGGGAGCGGCGGTGTCGTTCGCCTTCGCTACTTGCTCATATGAGACTTGGAACTCGAGAACTGTTACCTATGCTGTTGACGAATAATTTAATGCAGCACACCAAAACGAACTGCTTTAGGTTTATGTTGAAAACTCGGCAACAACGATAATCGGGCATCAATGAGTCTCGATAATCGACTCGAATCCAGCTGCAGAGCCTTTTTCTCGAGTTAAAAAAGCGAGCAGTCTACTCATCCCGCTTTTTGTTAAGCAAGCGCGCGCGAGAACGCACGTAGATCCATTTGTTTCCTTCACATCTTCAAAGTAAAAATAGTATTCTCCATGATCTCCTGCAACGGTGAACCTCCCGTGAGCAAAGCTATTTCGAATCCTATGAAGAAGGTCCATGTATCGGTTAGACTCGCCTGCAGCAGCTATGACAGCATATGGATGCCTCATTGAAAGATAATCAGTATGTAAGCCCAGCTTCTCCCACTCTTTTTTAAAGCAATGTTGATAATCACAGTAGATGAATGACTCCTCGGACAAGCCGAGCAGTTCGATAAATCGATTGCGAAACCTTGAGCTATTCCAAGGGTTGCGCCAACCCAGCATGTCCAAAGTTAAACCAGAATAGCTTCCTTGTTTGCACGGCGAGTGCAGGCAGAAGAAATCGATTATTCTCAGCAGGTCATCATCAAAAAACTGACGTCCCGGTTTCGTGTATGACCAATCCTCAGCCAGAATGAAATCATTCACCTCAAACCTGTATTTTTGCCCCTTGAGATTATCGGTTTTTCGTTTCTTTCTCGCCATACCTACTGCTCCAAAAGTTGTATCAGTGTTGGTGTAGGGCTCGGTTTTTGAGCAGCGGCCAGGGGCCGTCGCGGTAACCGATCGTCGCCTAAAATGCTGTCATTCTAACGCATGCTACGCTACCCTCCTCCCGGGAACGGGGTTGTCGGCAACAACGGGCTCGATGATCCCCGCGGCATGCTCGGCGGCGGAGGCCCCGTAGGCGGGCGCGGGCGCGTTCACCTTTGTGCCCTCCACGGCCCTTCCCATGGACTCGTCGTTGAACCAGCGGAGGCCCGCCCAGTCCTCGTCCATCTCGGCGAAAACGGCGCCCATCATCCTGATGAGCAACTTCCTGCTGAGGAACACCTGCACCACACGGCTGCGGCGCTTGAGCTCGCGGTTGGCGCGCTCCTGCACGTTGTTGGTGCGCAGCCTCACGTGGTGCTCATAGGGGAAGTCCATGTAGGCCAGCGCATCCGCCTCGGGCTCCTCGAGCATCTCGGCGGCCTTCGGGCAGAAGCCCTCTATCCGGCCGATCGCCAGCTGGTGTTGATATTCAAGGCCGCTTACCCGATATCCTCAACCGTTGGGATAATGCAAATCGAACGCTCCCAAATGCTGCTACCATCAAATGGTGCATTATGCCTGTGGGAAGGAGCTAGCATGAGTCGACGCAAAGCAACGATTCGCTTCACACTCTTCTACTCGCTATTCATTGCTCTAGCGTTGGTGCCGAACACTGCGTATGCTGACGAAGGCGAGCTAGGACCGGCCGAGTCAGTCACAATCCAAGAGGAAACAGCACTCACTCCCGGCGAAGGGGCGACAATCCCCGCCTCAAATCAAACTGCTCGGGAGAAATCCATGACGAACGTCACCGACGATCCCTCCGAAGCCACCGGCACGTCCGCCAGCGAAATGGAAGAAGTCCTGGCAACTCCCGTGGAAGACGCCGCCACGACGGCAGCAACCCAATTGCCTGAACCAACCACCGAAACACAGACGGTATCCACCCCTTCCGTTCAATACGCGGCGCACGTCAGCGACCAAGGCTGGGAGCCCGACCTCAGCAAGGACGGTGCAACGGTCGGAACAACGGGCAAAGCACGCGCCATCGAAGCCCTTAAGATCTCCCTTGCCAACGCAGACGGCGGCATTCGCTACCGCGCGCATTGCACCAACGTGGGTTGGCAGGACTGGGTGGCAGACGGCGCCGTGGCGGGTACCACGGGCATGTCGTACTCCATGCAGGCAATCCAAATCGAGCTCACGGGCAACATTGCCAGCAGCTACGACGTGTACTACCGCATTCATGCCCAGAACTTCGGATGGCTTGGCTGGGCCAAAAACGGCGAAATAGCCGGTACGACCGGTTGGGACTATCGCGCTGAAGCCGTCGAAATCCTCTTGGTGAAACACGGCGATAAAGCGCCCTCATCTGACAAAGATGCCTACATTCCCTCGTACTACCAGACATCCATTACGCAGGAGGGGGAGTCCACCGTCGTCCGCGTACGTCCCGACTCGCTCAACCTTCTGCGCACCGACGGCGTCGCCACGGACATGCGCGTAACCGCAACCATGGCGTACGGCGACACCGTGACCCGCAAGGTGTCCGGCTCAACTTCGCTGGCAACTATCAACGCGAACGGCATGGCGCTCAATGTTGAAACCTACGGACCGTTCACGGCAACCATCGAGTACCTCAAGGACGGTCGCGTGGTTGGCACCGACACCCGCGAATTCGGCGTGACCGCGAGTGAGTACAACCTCGCACCCCTCTCTGCATCCTTCCCGGTAGTCCTCTACTCAATCTCTTACTGGGACTACACCACCTCCGCCACGGGCACCGCGGCGCCATCCATTGTCATGCTCGACCGCCCGTCGGCATTTAACTGGAATGCACTCCCCAGCGGCATGTACGCCATGCCCTTCATGACCGAAGACGCCGTTAAGGTCTCCAGCGACTACAGCGCTTTTGCAAGCTACGTAAAGGAGCTCAAGCGTCTGAAGCCCGACTCGAAGTTCAACCTGTTCATCAATGACATTACCTGTTCGCTCATCCATTCGATCATCTACGCCAACCAGATTCCCCAGGACAACTACAAGATCTATCTTCTTTCTGACGGAACGGCTACTTACAACTTCATGAACGAGGCATTCAACGCTGAAGGTGTGGATCCCGCCGCCAAGGAAGCCCAGCTTGAGCAGAGTTGGCTGGCCGCCAAGGAGTACGCATACAAGAACGGACAGGCAAGCTCGGACTACGGATGGCACGCCCATTGGGACTCCATGTACGCCGTGTTGAAATGCGAGCCGAACACTGAATGGTGGATGACGCGCGCGAACCTGTTCCAGAGCGCTGACGGCAACGCATTTGCCAACGCCATTGCCACCGATCCGGCGGTAAAGAAGAAGAACGTGGCGAGTATGCTCACCGCGCTCCAGCAACGTGGCGACGCAACGGTCGCGGCGTTCAAGGCACTCTACAACTTCAACGACGGCTACTTCACCGCCGCCGAAGCTGAAGGCAAAAAGCCCATGGTTCTCTTGGGCACCTACGTCAACCTAGAGCAGTCGTTCGAAGACTACGCCAAGCTCACCATGACCTACTACGGAGACGAGTACGCCTACTATTACAAGGGACACCCCAACACGCCAACCGGGCTGTGGCCCTCCAAGCAAGACCAGTTGAGCTCCTTGGGAATTACCGATATCGACTCTTCGGTGGCAGCCGAGCTAATCCTGTTCTTCAACCCCGAAGTTGCGCTGTCCGGCTATGGATCGAGCACGTACAACTCGGCAACGGGTGACGCGGGATGCGGCGTGTTCAACATGACGAAAGCCGCGGCCCTCAGTCCGTCGAGCACGGTCGACTACAGCATTATGGATTGGTTCGCTTCACCCATCTCATCTTCTTCAGATACGGCTATCCAAGCCCTCTGCCCCAAGGGCGACACGTGCTACCTCGTTGAATTCTCCGATATGATTCTAAAGTCCGCCGATTACGACATTGCCGTATTCTCTGGCAACACGTCCGCGCTCACGTACTACAAGAAGCTTGCCGATGGAACGTACAGGCTGGTTCGCACGAAGACCAACGGTTCGACCCTTATGACCTCTGCCCACGTTTCTGGAACGGGTTGGATCTCCTCGGTCAAGGAGGGCAAGACCGCTGGCACCACGGGAAAGTCCAAGGCACTCGAGGCGTTCAAAGTCGACATGGCGGCCCTCCCCTACTCCGGCACGGTGCAATACCAAGCCCATTGCGCAAACCTTGGCTGGCAAGGCTGGAAGAACGAAGGTGAAGTCGCGGGCACCGTTGGCGAATCGCGCCAAATCGAAGCTATCCAAATGTGGCTTACCAACGAGTTCGCCGAGCACTACGACATTTACTATCGAGCCCATGTACAGGACGAAGGATGGCTTGGCTGGGCCAAGAACGGCGAGAGCGCGGGCACCACGGGCTTTGGCAGGCGCGTAGAGGCTATCGAGGTCAAGCTTGTTGAGAAGGATGATGCCGCGCCAGGAAGCACTGCGCGCGCATCCATCATCGGCCTGCCCAACGTAACCGCGCATGTCTCTAGCATTGGCTGGCAGGCAGCCGTTCACGGCACTACATATGCTGGCACCACGGGGATGACCCTGGGCGTTGAAGCGTTGAAGCTTTCCGTTTCCGGAGCCCCCTTCAACGGGGACATTACCTACCGCTCCCACGTAGCCAACCAGGGATGGGAGAACACATGGACCTCGAACGGGCGCGCCACGGGCACAACGGGCAAATCACGCCATATGGAAGCGCTGGAAGTGAAGTTCACCGGCGATCTTGCAAAGCACTACGACATTTTATATCGCGTGCACGTTTCCAACATTGGCTGGATGCCCTGGGTTAAAAACGGCGTCACCGCCGGCACAACCGGTCGCGGTCTTCCCATTGAAGCTGTTGAGATGAGACTCGAAAGCAAGTAGTGATTCATCGTCATAGTAATGACAAAGCGGGCCGTCGGCACTTTTGCCAACGGCCCGCTTCTTTCTATCAATCCTCGTTCCATCGTTCAAGTTCAGATTTGTTACGCCCTAGCGATACGTAACAACCTTAGTACCATACGGGACGTTATCGTAAATCCACTTGGCATTTTGAATCGCAAGCCTTACACAGCCTTGAGAAAGGTTCTGCCCCAAGCGCCCATCCTGGATATTGAACGTTCCTTGATCGTAGGGCACGGAATGGAACAGGTAGTCACCGTAGAACTGCGTGTAGTAGTAGCAAGTGTAGCCATGGCCAAAGCTGTAACCCTTGCCGTACACGGTGAACTCGCCAATAACGGTAGGGGTATAAGCAGCGCCCGGAGAGCACTGCCAGTAGAACACCTGGTTCCAGTTGTAGGAACTTCCGTTGTACACGCCCACACGGCAGCGGGTCGTATCCACAAGCAGCAACCAGTTGGTCGAACTAGCATAGCGATTCGCACGCTGCCACATGGCAAACTGATCCGCGGGCATCACGGGAACGTTCGTGAAGGGGCGATAGGTAGAGCCCGGTGCGGCAGAGCCCTTGGGAAGGACCTGGATTTGAATGCCCTCGAGGCGGTAGCCGATGTTGCTAGTTCCCGCTTGAGCGCCATTTGCGGCCCAGCCGAGCCAGCCGTAATCCTGCACGTAAGCGCGATACCATACGTCGAAATACTTGGACAGGTCACCGGTGAGCTGGATCTTAATGGCCTCCAAGCGTTTGTTCTGCCCCGTGGTGCCGCAGCTCGCACCGTTCGATGCCCAACTACGCCAACCGTAATCCTGCACATGAGCGGAATACTGAATGTCACCCGAGACGTTTGAACTCACCGAGAGCTTGAGGTCCTCGACCTTGAGGGCGCGACCCTGCGTGCCGGCGTATCCGTTGTTGGAGACGGATGCCATCCAGCCGATATTCGATACGTGAGCAGAATAGCTTAGCATCGGCTTGGTGATGCACGCATCCGAACCAGTCGCAGGAGCCGCCTCGCCTTTTTCACGAGCATGATTTGAACGGCCTCTGCCGAGACGCCCAGACCCGTAGTGCCAGCGTCTGCACCGTTGCATGCCCAAGAGAGCCAGCCATAGCCAGAAGCGTGAACGCGGTAGTAAACATCGTACTGGTTGGCAAGCTCGCCGGTAAGGTTAATTCTTACTGCCTGGATAGAACGGCTCTTCCCCGTTGTACCAGCAATCGACGGAGCCTCGGCGGTGTTCTGCCAACCTTCTTCCTCAACATGAGCTGCAACGGAAACAGAGCCGGCAATTGGACCAGCGGCACCAACACGAAGAGCTTGGAGAGATAGAGCGCGGCCTGTGGTACCCACGGTAACATCGGTACCCAACGAAGCGGTCTGCCAACCAATCTCGGCCATATGACCTTGGGCAGAAAGAACCTCATTGGTGTAGTCCGCCTCTACATAGGCACCATCGGTGGAACCAGGCGCAGCGGCATCCTTCTCAAGGAGACACACACGCACAGCGCAGATGGCAGCATTGTTGGAAGCGCTGCCAACAGGCGATCCATTGGAAGCCCAGCCAGTCCACTTGCCCGTGCTGCCATCGAACACCTGATACCAGACGTTGTAGCTTGTTGCGAGATCACCCGAGAAGCTGATCCTCACGCAGCGCATGGCCAAACCATCCGAAAGCGTGGTTGTCCAACCACCGTCCGCGACATCGACGCCCTCGGGCATAGAACCGTATTGGCTGCCAGACTGGTACAGAATCGAGCCGTCGCATATCTGGTTGTTCACGTTAAGCGCAAAGCTCTTGAGCGGCTTAGAGGCATCTTCCGAGCCAATAACGATGGTCGAGCCCGTGCCAGTCCCAACCGTCGAGCCGTCCAAGCCGAGCGCCGCTCCCTGCAAGACAGCATGCTCGGAGCCCTTAAAGGCGCCCTCCGTAGAGCCGGGAGCTTCTTCACCCTTCTCAACGAGTACGATCTGCACGGCCTAAACGCCCGAGCTCATACCCACGGTTCCGGCCGCCGCGCCGTTAGACGCCCAGCCAAGCCATGCGTTGTCACGAGCGGGATAGACTCGATACCAAAGGTCGTACACGTTCGCAGCGTCGCCCGTAAGGCGCATTTGAAGCGCCTCGATGCGGCGAGACAAACCCGTTGTACCCGTACGTCCAAAAGACCAGGAGCCCCATCCTTGATCTTGAACGTGCGAGCGAACTTGGACGCCAGCGCTTCCACCAAACCAGGTAATCCCAGCCTCAAGCGACTCAACGTGCTCCGCACCGGGAACACCCGCGGTGGCGCCATCGCTCACGGCGGACATCCAACCAACGTTGGAGACGTGGGTCGAATACGTCACGACCGCGGATTCATCTGCCTTGTTCTTGAAGGGGACATCCGTACCACCCGGGGCAGCAACATCATTGGCCAATATAACGATTTCGACAGCCTCAACGGAATAGCCATAACCCTCGGTGCCCGCATTGGCACCGTCGCACGTCCAATCCAGCCAACCAAAGTTGGACGAGTGGACTCGGTACCAAACACTGTAGTTTTGAGAAAGCTCGGTGGAGAGCTGGATTGCGATGGCCTCAAGCTGCCGAGACTGTCCCACAGTACCGACAATGGCATCGTTGCCCACCGGGTCCATCCAGCCGATGTTTGACACGTGGGCTTTGATGGAAAGCGCATCGGAAATCTCGTTGCCCTCGGCATCTTTAACGGAAAGCTTCAGCGCTTCCATACGCTTCGACTTGCCGGTAGTGCCCGCAAGCTCACCCGCGGAGACCGACGTCATCCACCCGTAATCTTGCACATGTGCCTGATAGGTAAGAACGGGCGCAGATTCAGATTTATCGTCGGACATATCCACCTGACCGTCGGTCGCATCAACATCCAAAACAGAAGCGGAATTGGCTTTGATTTCAGACTCCGACGGAGACCCATTCTCGGTCGCATTGTCCGAGGCATCGAAAGCAGTACCATCAAGCACGCCGATATCATTGCTCTCGCCCGCCTGATCGGCATCGGTTCCAGCTGTCCCAGCAAGTGCATCACCTGTCGGGGAAGCTTGAACGGTAGATTCCTGAGCTAACGAAACGGACGAGTCCTGAACAGATTCGGCGTAAACGGCAATCGGCTGAAGTGCCGGCATCGCGCACATGAGCCAGGCCATACCAATAACGACCGCAGTCCTTCTATGCTTCATTTTGACTCCCCATCGATTAGCCAACCTTGGATTAATTATTAAATGATTCATCAGTTACTCAAATACGTATAACGCGAATGGTGCATAAAAAGAAACGAACGGAGCGCAACAAAAGCGAACCGTTCGTTCTAAATCAAAGAATCAGGCCAAACTCAACCTAGAATATCTTACGCCCTCGCTATGCAAGCGGGATGTTGTCGTACCAGCCCCATTTTGGCTTATACGTAGTGGAATAGTAATCCAGCCAATAACCCATATCCAGAGTCCTTATGTGACCAACATTATCCATAACTTGGTTGTTGCCAATATAGATACAAACGTGACCGTATATACGGCCCATATACGTATGTATATGCGAGGGAACAGCAATGACCATTCCAACCTTCAGCTGCGAATAATCAGTATATTTGCAGAAATCCCAATAGTAGTCACAAGCATCCGTATGAACATTCCTGAATCCAGCCCGCTCATAGACCTGAGCAATCCATTCTGAACACAACCCCGGACCAGGAGAGGGAACCTGCCTCGACAGATCTACAATTTTCTTCTGCATTGGATTAGCAAGAGAAAGTGGTTCGCCAAGAAGCATCGGAGAGATGGTGCTCCCCGGAGCAGCAGCGCCCTTTCTCGTAATTCTCACCTGAACGGCCTGGACATGCGCCCCATAGCCAGTGCTGCCGGCGACGGCGCCATTTTTTGTCCAACCGAGCCAGCCAACATTTTCGATATGGACCCTATACCAAACATCGAAATAAGTTGTCAAGTCACCCGATAGGGAGACTTTAATTGCTTCAACCGGATTGGATTCAGTAGCAGACGACAGCTGATCCCCATTTGACTTACCAGAAGTCCAACCTACATTTGAAAGGTGCAGCTGATAATTAATTCCACCGGCAACGAACGAAGTGATCTTGGCCGAGAACCCGGTAATGGAAATGCCCTTACCAGTCGTACCGGACACCTCTCCGGCAGAAACAGAATTCTGCCAAGCGCCCTTCGCCTGGGATGAGTACGTCACCGTTGGTAATTCAAGATGAGAATAACCAGTCGTATCAGGATGGGACGCACCCTTCTTAATAAGCTTAATCTGAACCGCCTCAAGGGAACAAGACATTCCGGTGGTGCCGGCCTCCTCGCCGTCCTTTGCCCAGGCCATCCAGCCGATGTTGGAGGCGTGGACGCGGTAGTAGACGTCGTAGTCCTTCGCGAGGGAGCCCGTGAGCCTCAGGCGCACGGCCTCGACGGCGCGGCCCTGTCCGGTGGTGCCGCCCTCGGACGCCGAGGGGGTGTCCCATCCCTGCCAGCCGATGCCCGAGACATGGGCGTCGATCTGGACGGCCGACCCGTCCGAGTAGTCGGAGCTGTCGATCGAAAGCTTAAGGTCCTCGAGGGCGAGGCCGCGGCCGGTGGTGCCGGCGGTCGCGCCGTCGGACACGGCGCCCTGCCAGCCCACGTTGGAGACGTGGGCGCGGTAGGTCAGGGACATGGGCTTCTTCTTGAAGGCGTAGTCGACGTTGGCGCCGTCGGACGAGGGGGCGGCGTCGCCCTTCTTGACGAGCCTGATCTGGACGGCCTCGACGCTCCTGCCGAAGCCCGTGGTGCCGGCCTCCTCGCCGTCCTTTGCCCAGGCCATCCAGCCGATGTTGGAGGCGTGGACGCGGTAGTAGACGTCGTAGTCCTTCGCGAGGGAGCCCGTGAGCCTCAGGCGCACGGCCTCGACGGCGCGGCCCTGTCCGGTGGTGCCGCCCTCGGACGCCGAGGGGGTGTCCCATCCCTGCCAGCCGATGCCCGAGACATGGGCGTCGATCTGGACAGAACCATCTTCCTCGGGATTCAGAATACTGACTTTAAGATCTTCCACGGCCTTCGACTGTCCCGTTGTGCCCGCAGTTGATCCATCTCTTTTACTGCTCATCCAGCCTATATTAGAAACATGTGCTTCATATTGGATATGCATCTTACCGTCATCAACGTTGAGAAAAGACCCATTAAAGCAGTAGTTCATGTCGCAGCGTCCGTTAACGCCCGGGACATTACCGCTGCTTGAGTACTGCCAGAAACTGTAGCTACCGGCATAGTCACAACGCCAATTGTACTGAGCGACCCAATGGTCATAACCGCTCAGCGACGGAGAGTTCAGATAGTTGTTAAACCAGTTAAGGTTTGCATAAATGCCAGATTTAAAGCCAACGGCCTCCATACGGTTACAAAAAGTCTGCGCAATCTGAGCGAGCTTATCTTTGCTGAAATTCGGATCCTGCAAGATATAGTTATCCTCAAGATCGTAATAAACGGGAAGCGACGGATGATGGCCACCGAGCCAAGCAAGCGTTCGATCGGCTTCTTTATTTGCATCCGCTACAGAACGAGCATAGGAGTAATAGTAGACACCGTAAGGAATCCCGAGACGTTCGCATTCGGTAGCGTTTCGTTCAAACGTTGAATCGGGTTTGCCGTAAACAGGGCCGACCTTGAGAATGGCAAATTCTATTCCAGCGGCTTTAACCTGATTCCAGTCAATCGTCCCCTGAAAGTTGCTGACATCGATACCACGCGCAACGGCACCATTGGACAAAGCTTCGTCAGCCAAAGACTGTGCATCGATGCCATCGGAGACAGCATCAATAAGCAAGCCGTTCTCATAACGCCAGGAATTCGGCTCCAAAGAGTCAGCTTCAGGAGAATCCGCCTGTATGGAATCATCCGCCGAGGCCTCGCCAGCAGAATCGTCAACGTCCGACTCGTCTGTCCCGATTCCAGACTGATCATCAGAAACTGAGCCTGAGCCCCCATCCGAACGAGCAGCGTCCGCAGCGTCACCATACCACTCGGTTACACCCTGAGAACCCAAGGCGTCGCCCCGCCCATCCTGAGAGCTTTCACCTTGAAATCCGCAGTCATTCGATGATTGCTGCACCGACTGTGAAGAAGCGACGGATTGGGCAGACAACGCGTATGCACAGTAAGGCTGAATGATTTGCGACCAAGCTATTAAAAGCGTGCAAATCAAAGCTGCAGACGCTTTGAGACGATTCATATATATCCCCCGAGATATTGACTACTTTCGAAGACACAGAGTTATATTACCGCACTTCTGAACAAGCATTTAAGGCTTAAGACGCAACGGTAGCATTCAGACAAATAAGAGGCGCTCCCGTTACGGAGTGCCTCAAATGGCTCTATGCAAAAGGCCTTGCGGCGCCGATTACACGACCAGGAGCATAGACCGAGCGCTCGGTGACTCCAATTCCCGGCCACGAATCGATAATTCGACCGTTTCCGATATAGATTCCAATATGACCCTGGTAGTAGACCACATCTCCCCTCTGCATGGCAGAGGTGCTAACTGGCATAAATGTGTTGTTGCGATACCAATTCATGGAGTTATAGGTTTGCTCGGGCAACCAACGATGGTTATAGGGGTTATACCAACCCATATCCATGCCAGTCGCATACAGACATTGCAGTACCAAGCCTGAACAATCAACCGCATCTCCCGGCCAAGAAGACCAAGGCTCGATATAACGAGTTCCAATATATTCACGAGCACGCTGGATAAATGCATTAATGCAGTCCTGGCGCGAAGCGTTATAAGGAATACGGGAAGGCGTAACGTACGTAAAGTATCCGGTGCAATACGAAGGAAGCTGCACGCTGTTGCAATTAACCTTTGGGTAGGATCCGGGCGTCTGGTAGCCCATATAACGATAAGTCTCAAAATACGAATCAGACGTAGAGCCTGGTGCGGAAGCGCCCTTGGGGACAATCTTTACCTGTAAGGCCTGAACAGGAATGCCAAGCTTCGTAGTACCCGCCGGTGATCCATTTTTGGTCCAGCCAAGCCAACCATAATTTGACACATGGACGCGATACCAAACATCAAAGTAATTGGAAACCTCGCCAGTCAAGTTAATCTTGACGGCCTGGATTTGCTGTCCTTGGCCAACAGTTCCCGATGTAGCCCCATCTGAAACAGCGGATTGCCAACCGATATTGGATACATGAGCGGAATACGAAATACCGCCGCTCATGGAACTATCGGAGAGCGACAGCTGCATGGCTTCCATGGCGCGGCTCTGTCCAACGGTACCAGCGATCTCGCCGTTGCCAACGGCCGCTTTCCAGCCAAGACCGGAACAGTTCACCTTAGCCGAAAGACCAGGAAGCTGAATCAACGCTGTATGGTCCTGAGCTGGAGCATCGGATGAACCTTTAGCAACCAACTTAACTTGAATTGCTTCAGCCTGCTTAGACAACCCAACGGTGCCAGCTGCAGCATCATTTTTAGCCCAACCAAGCCAACCATAATCCGCCGCATGAATACGGTAGTAGATATCGTATTTTGAAGCGTCGTTGCCGGTCAGTCTTAATTTAACCGCCTGAATTGCGAGACCCCTGCCAACAGTGCCAGCATAGTCGGCACCCGAAACGTATGGCTGCCAGCCGATATTCGCAACATGTGCCGACACTTCGACGGAGGCATCGATGCCCTGAGTTGCAACATACAGCGCCTGCAGGGAGCGGGACTTGCCCGTCTGGCCGGCAGTTTCACCGTTGCCAACAGGAGCCAACCAGCCCGCAGAAGCAACGTGTGCCTGAGAAACAAGATCGATTCCAGGCGTTTCGATAAACGCATTGGCAGTGGTGCCAGGCGAAGGCTGACCCTTACTTACAAGTGCAATTTCAATGCAGCACAAACCGGAAGAACCACCAGAAACGCCACATGCCTGACCATTTGACGTCCAGCCCGTCCAACCATTACCGGAATCGCATGCTCGATACCAAATGTCGTAATTAGCAGCGAGCTGGCCGCTCAGCGACAACTTAATCGCTTTAACAGGAGCTCCTGATACTGCTTTGGCAGCACCACCATCGGTTGACGAAGCGCCCCAACCTGAATACCCATCCATAACGGAATAAGAAATAGACCCGTTATCAGTTTGACCGGCAACGCTCAGGGCAATCGAGTTCAGCAGCTTAGCGCCCTTGCCTCCGATCGTGGCCTTTTGACCGGAAGAGGAACCAAGGCTCTCCCCAGAAACGGCCGATCCGAAAACCGTAACAGCATCTGGATCGCCGATAAAGACCTTGGCCGAAGAGCCGGGCGCCTCTCCGCCTTTCTCTACGAGAACCACTTTAACGGCTTCGATAGCCCTGCCCTTACCGGCAGAACCAGCGGCAGCACCATTGCAGGCCCAATCGAGCCAGCCTATGCCTGACACATGAGCGCAATACCAAATGTCATATTTCTCGGCTGCTTCACCGGTCAAGCGAATCTGGACGGCCTCAAGCCGCTGCGCCTTACCAGTCGTGCCGCAGCACCCCGCAGACCACTGTTGCCATCCAATATTCGACACATGGCCCCTGAGCTGAATAGAACCCGAATGGCCATACCAATCAAGCTGAGCTTCGAGGGCCTCCATGGGGAGCCCTCTGCCAGTTGTTCCCGCAACAGACCCGCTTCCCACGGGCGACATCCATCCAATATTCGATGAATGCGAACGGACGGAAATCGATGCAGGATCATCACTATGGTTCTTAAAAGGACAGGTAGTGTCGCCCGGGGCGGGGTCGCCCTTGGGCAGGACCGCGACCTGGACGGCCTGGGCGGCGCGGCCGTAGCCCGCCGAGCCGGC